>Ga0228700_1001151_pt1 | contig 18450 bp, 13 predicted proteins | sample McNCre317_Aug_MG_FD_178019 | JGI IMG/M metagenome (GOLD analysis project Ga0228700, IMG submission 178019) | Freshwater microbial communities from McNutts Creek, Athens, Georgia, United States - 3-17_Aug_MG | ecosystem: Environmental > Aquatic > Freshwater > Creek | place: USA: Georgia...
GCGGCACGACCGAAGTGGGCGTGATCTCGCTGGGCGGCATGGTCTACAAGGGCAGCGTGCGCGTGGGCGGCGACAAGTTCGATGAGTCGATCATCAACTACATCCGCCGCAACTACGGCATGCTGATCGGCGAGCCCACCGCCGAAGCCATCAAGAAAGAAATCGGCAGCGCCTTCCCGGGCTCCGAGGTCAAGGAGATGGAAGTCAAGGGCCGCAACCTCTCTGAAGGTGTGCCGCGCAGCTTCACCATCTCGTCCAACGAGATCCTCGAAGCCCTGACCGACCCGCTCAACCAGATCGTGTCGGCCGTGAAGAACGCGCTGGAGCAAACCCCGCCCGAACTGGGGGCCGACATCGCCGAGCGCGGCATGATGCTGACCGGCGGTGGCGCCCTGCTGCGCGACCTCGATCGCCTGCTGGCCGAAGAAACCGGCCTGCCCGTGCTGGTGGCCGAAGACCCGCTGACCTGCGTGGTGCGCGGATGCGGCATGGCCCTGGAGCGCATGGAGCGCCTGGGCTCGATCTTCACCTCGGAGTGACACGGCTGCGCTAGCCGCGCCTGATCGCGCACGATGCCGCTGGCCACGCTGGACCGCAGCCCGCCGCCCTTCTTCAAGCAAGGGCCGTCGGCGTTCACGCGCCTGCTGTTTTTCTCGGCGCTGGCCATCTTCCTGATGGTGGCCGATGTGCGCTGGCGCATCACCCAGCCGGCGCGCGCGGTGGTGGCCACCGCGCTGCGGCCCATCGAGGTGATCGCGATGGCGCCCGGCCGCTGGTGGGACGAGACCTCGCGCTACTTCGCTGGCGTCGACCAGGCCGAGCAGGCCCGCCGGCTCGCGCAGCGCCAGGTCACCGAGCAGGCCAGCCGCCTCATGCGGATCACGCAGCTGGAGCAAGAAAACGCCCGCCTGCGCGAGATGCTCGACCTGCGGCCCCGCCTGGAGGTGAAGTCGCTGTCGGCCGAGGTGCTGTACGACGCCCCCGATCCCTACACGCGCAAGGTCGTCATCGATCGCGGCAGCAGCCACGGCGTGGAGCTGGGCGCGCCGGTGGTGGACGAGCGGGGCGTGCTGGGCCAGGTGACCCGCGTCTACCCGCTCACCGCCGAGGTCACCCTGGTCACCGACAAGGACGCGGCCGTGCCCGTGGTCAACGTGCGCACGCAGCAGCGTGGCGTGGCCTATGGCCTGCCGCAGGCGCGTGGCATGGAGCTGCGCTTCATGGCCGGCAATGCCGATGTGCAGACGGGCGACGAGCTGCAGACCTCGGGCCTGGATGGCGTCTACCCGGCTGGGTTGCCTGTGGCCAAGGTGGCGCAGGTGGACCGCCGTGCCGATTCGGCCTTCGCGCGCATCAGCCTGCAGCCGCTGGCCCGGCCTGATAACGCCCGCCATGTGCTGCTGCTGGAGCCCACGGCCAAGCGCTTGCCGGAGCGCCCGGCTGCAGCGGCACAGGGCTCGGCCTCGGCCGCAGAGCTGGGCAAGGGGCACCGCAGTGGCCATGGGGCCAAAGACAACAAGGGGGCCAAGCCATGATGCCGCGCGGCAGCGAACTGCTGCTCCCCGTCAACCCGCTGTTCATCTGGTTCTCGCTGACGGTGGCCCTCGTGCTCAACATCCTGCCGTGGGGGCGCTGGGCGGGCTTGCCTGATTTCGTGGCCGTGGCCCTGGTGTTCTGGAACGTGCACCAGCCGCGCCGTGTGGGCGTGGGTGTGGCCTTCGTGCTGGGCCTGTTGATCGATGTGCACCAAGGTGCGTTGCTGGGCCAGCACGCGCTGGCCTACACGCTGCTGAGCTTCTTTGCCATCACGGTGCACCGCCGCCTGTTGTGGTTCACGGTGCCCTCGCAGGCCGTGCAGATCGTGCCGCTGTTTGTGGCGGCGCACACCGTGTCGCTGGTGGTGCGCATGATCGCCGGCGCGGGCTTCCCCGGCTGGACGCTGGTGCTGGCCCCGCTGGGCGAGTCGATGCTGTGGCCGCTGGCCTCGCTGCTGTTGCTGGCGCCGCAGCGCCGCGCGCCCGACCGCGACAAGAACCGGCCGCTGTGAGGCCGCAGACCGCCGCCCCAGCATGACCGAGATCAAGAACCTAGAGCAGGAACTCAGCCGCTTTCGGGGGCGGTTGTGGGCGGCTGCGGGCTTCGTGCTGTTTTGCTTCGGGCTGCTGGTGTTCCGCCTGTTCACGCTGCAGGTGGTGCGCCACGACGAGCTGTCGCTGCAGGCCGAGAACAACCGCATCGCGGTGGTGCCCATCGTGCCCAACCGGGGCCTCATCGTGGACCGCAACGGCGTGGTGCTGGCCAACAACTACTCTGCCTACACGCTCGAGATCACGCCCTCCAAGGTTGAGGATGTCGAGGCCACCATCGAGGCGCTCTCGCACATCGTCGACATCCAGGCCCGCGACCGCCGCCGCTTCAAGCGCCTGCGCGAAGAGTCCAAGAGCTTCGAGTCCATCCCCATCCGCACCCGCCTGACGGACGAAGAAGTGGCCCGCTTCACGGCGCAGCGCTTCCGCTTCCCCGGTGTCGACATCCAGGCGCGCCTGTTCCGCCACTACCCGTATGGCGAGCTGGCCAGCCATGTGCTGGGCTACATCGGCCGCATCAACCAGCGCGAAGCCGAAGCGATGGAAGACTGGTCTGACGAGGAGCAGGCCAACTACCGGGGCACCGAGTACATCGGCAAGCTGGGCATCGAGCAAAGCTACGAGCGCGAGCTGCACGGCATCACCGGGGTGGAAGAGGTCGAGACCAGCGCCGGTGGCCGCGCGGTGCGACGCCTGCGCTCCACGCCCGCCACACCGGGCAACACGGTGCACCTGTCGATCGACATCAAGCTGCAGGCCCTGATCGAGCGCCTGTTTGGTGACCGCCGGGGCGCGCTGGTGGCCATCGATCCGCGCAATGGCGAGGTGCTGGCCTTCGTCTCCAAGCCCACGTTCGACCCCAACCTGTTCGTCGATGGCATCGACAGCGAGAACTGGAAAGAGCTCAACGAAAGCGCCGACAAGCCGCTGCTCAACCGCGCGCTGCGGGGCACCTACCCGCCGGGCTCCACCTACAAGCCCTTCATGGCGATGGCGGCGCTCAACACGGGCAAGCGTGGCCCCAACAACATCATCATGGACAACGGCGTGTTCATGTTTGGCGGCCACAAGTTCCGCAGCCCGGAGAACGAGCAGGGCGGGGCGATGGACATGCGCCGCGCCATCGTCAAGTCGTCCAACGTGTACTTCTACTCGCTGGCCAATGAGCTGGGCGTTGACCTGATCCACGAGCAGATGTCGCCGCTGGGCTTTGGGCGCCTGACGGGCATCGACCTCAAGGGCGAGGTGACCGGCATCCTACCCAGCACCGACTGGAAACGCCGCACCTACAAGCGCCCCGAGATGAAGAAGTGGTACGCCGGCGAGACCATCTCGCTGGGCATCGGCCAGGGCTACAACAACTTCACCATGCTGCAGATGGCCACGGCGCTGTCGTCGCTGGTGACCGATGGCCGCCGATTCGAGCCCCGCGTGGTGCGCGAGATCGAAGACGTGGTGACCCGCGAGCGGCGCAAGCGCTCCAGCGATGCGCTCAGCGCCATCCCCTACAAGCCCGAGCACACGGCCTTCATCCGCGAAGCCATGTATGGCGTGACGCAAGAAGGCACCTCGACGCGCGTGTTCATGGGCGCCACCTACAAGAGCGGCGGCAAGACCGGCACGGCCCAGGCCGTGGGCCTGCGCCAAAACGAGAAGTACGTGGCCTCGAAGATGGACGAGTACAAGCGCGACCACTCGCTGTACGAGGCCTTCGCGCCGCTGGAGGCGCCCACCGTGGCGCTGGCCGTGATCGTGGAGAACGCGGGCTTTGGCGCCGAAGCCGCCGCCCCCATCGCCCGCCGGGTGCTGGACTACCTGCTGGCGGGCACCTACCCCAGTGAGGAAGACATCGCGCTGGTGCAGCAGGGCAAGGCGGCCTTCCCGGTGGGCGCGTCGCGCAAGGTGGCCGAGGTGCCGCTGCCGCGCGGGCTGGACGCCTTTGGCGCGGATGTGCCGCAGCAAGGCGCTGCGGTGCAGGCGGCCTCGGCGGCATCGGCTACGGCATCTGCGGCATCTGCGGCATCTGCGGCATCTGCGGCTGCCCCCAAAGCCTCGCCTGCGGCGCCCACGGCGTCACCCGCCTTGGCCCCCGCCTCGGCGCCCATCGCGCCCATCGCGCCCACACAGGGCGGCTCCGCGCCCGCCGCCGCATCGGCGGCCGTGCCGGCCCGCTTGCTGCGCCGCTCTGCTGCGGCCGCGTCTTCTGCTGCCTCTGGGAGTTCGCCATGAGCGTCGCCTTCGACAAGCCCTCGCTGTGGCAGCGCATCCGGCCCGTCTTCCAGGGCTTCGATGTGCCGCTGATCGTGATCGCCACCCTCATGTGTGGCATCGGCCTGGTCAACATGTACTCGGTGGGCTACGACAACGGCAGCCGCTTTGTCGACCAGTCGCGCAACATGATGCTGGCCGCTGCCGTGCTGTTCGTGGTGGCCCAGGTGCCGCCGCAGCGCCTGATGACGCTGGCCGTGCCGCTCTACACGGTGGGCCTGACCCTGCTGGTGGCCACCGCCTTGTTCGGCATCACCAAAAAGGGTGCCACCCGCTGGCTCAACGTGGGCGTGGTGATCCAGCCCTCCGAGATCATGAAGATCGCCATGCCGCTCACGCTGGCCTGGTGGTTCCAGCGGCGCGAGGGCCAATTGCGCGGCCTGGACTTCATGGTGGCCGGGGGCATCTTGCTGCTGCCCGTGGCCTTCGTGCTCAAGCAGCCTGACCTGGGCACGGCCATGCTGGTGCTGTCGGCGGGGCTGTACGTCATCTACTACGCGGGCCTGAGCTGGAAGCTCATCGTGCCGGTGCTGGCGGCAGCGGCCGTCGGGGTGTCGCTGATCGTCATGTACTCGGGGCAGCTCTGTCAGCCGGGCGTCGAGTGGCACGTGCTGCACGGCTACCAGAAGAACCGCGTGTGCACGCTGCTTGACCCCACGTCCGACCCGCTGGGCAAGGGCTTTCACATCATCCAAGGGATGATCGCCATCGGTTCGGGCGGGGTGATGGGCAAGGGCTTCATGCAGGGCACGCAAACCCACCTGGAGTTCATCCCCGAGCGCACCACCGACTTCGCCTTCGCCGCCTACTCCGAAGAGCACGGCCTGGCGGGCGATTTGCTGCTGATGGTGGGCTTCCTGGCGCTGATCTTCCGGGGGCTGATGATCGCGGCCCAGGCGCCCACGCTGTTCTCGCGCCTGTTGGCGGGCAGCGTGGCCATGAGCTTTTTCACCTACGCCTTCGTCAACATGGGCATGGTCAGCGGCATCCTGCCGGTGGTGGGCGTGCCGCTGCCCTTCATCAGCTACGGCGGCACGGCCATGGTCACGCTGGGCCTGGCCATGGGCATGCTGATGTCGATCGCCAAGAGCCGGGGCCTGATGCAGCGCTGACCGGCATCTGCCCTGTGCTGGCTCAAGTGCAGGGCGCGCAGCCTGTGGGAAGATCCTGACCATGACCGACACCACCGCGCTCAAGCCCCTGCTGTCTGCCCCGTCGCCGCTGCGCCTGTCGCCGCTCGACCACCTGCTGGCCGCCGTGGACACCGCCCTGCGCACCAGCCTGGGCACGCACAGCGCCTCGCGCCTCTGCCCGCAGCCCGACGTGGTCGACACCACGCCGCTGAGCCCCACCGAGCAGCGCGAAGCCGCGGCGCTCATGCGCGTCAACCATGTGGGCGAGGTGTGCGCCCAGGCGCTGTACGCCTCGCAGGCGCTGGGCACGCGCGACCCGCTGCTGCGGGCGCAGTTTGCCGAGGCCGCCCGCGAAGAAACCGATCACCTGGCCTGGACCGAGCAGCGCCTGCGCGAGCTCGGCGGCCGCACCAGCCTGCTCAACCCGCTGTGGTACGCCGGCGCCTTCGGCATCGGCCTGATCGCGGCCAAGGCGGGCGACGCCATCAGCCTGGGCTTTGTGGTCGAGACCGAGCGCCAGGTGGAGGCTCACCTCAACAGCCACCTCGACCGCCTGGCGCCGCATGACCACGCCTCGCGCGCCATCGTGGCCCAGATGCGCGACGACGAGGTGGCGCACGCCAACGCCGCGCTGCAAGCCGGCGGTGCCCCGCTGCCGGCGCCCGTCAAGGGCCTGATGACGCTGGCCGCCAAGGTGATGACCACGGTGGCCCACCGCATCTGAGGCGGGGGCGCACGGTCAGCGGCCTCAGGCCGCCACCACCTCGAAGCTGGTGGTGATCTCGGCGGTCTTGCCGATCATGATCGAGGCCGAGCAGTACTTCTCGTGCGACATCTGGATGGCGCGGGCCACGGCCGTGTCCGGCAGGTTCACGCCCGTGACCACGAAGTGCATGTTGACCTTGGTGAACACCTTGGGGTCGACCTCGGCGCGGTCGGCCGTGATCTTGACCTGGCAGCCGCGCACGTCGTGGCGGCCGCGCTTGAGGATGAGCACCACGTCATAGGCGGTGCAGCCGCCGGTGCCGGCCAGCACGGTTTCCATCGGGCGCGGGGCCAGGTTGCGGCCGCCGCCCTCGGGCGCGCCGTCCATGTTGATGATGTGGCCGCTGCCGGTTTCGGCCATGAAGGCCATGCCCGATGCCGGTTGCCAGTTGATGGTGCATTCCATGGGAAAAACGTCCTTGGTTGATCGCGTGGGGGCGGCGCAGGCCCCGAAACCGCCGATTGTCGCGGAATCTGCAGCAGCGTGCGCCGGCGGGGCTGTCAAGCCAGAGCCCCGGGGTTTTTGCGTTTTTGTCCGGCTATGCCAGGGTTTTGCTTGGCGTCACCCGTCAAGAGTGTTGTAGATTCAACGCGTGAGGGATACAATTTGTTCCAGCAGCACGGAACTTTCGCCAAACGGCAGGGTCTCTAGGTTGCTTGTTTCGTTTTGTCTCCTCCACTCCTCCTCTCCAGGTGGAATTTCTGCAAGCCCGAGGCCATGACCCTCGGGCTTTTTTTTGCCTGGAAAAAATGGGGTGGAAAAGTGTGGCGGCGCGCCCAGGAGGTCAGCCCTGTCCGCTTTGCTGGCTGGCCTTGAGCTTTTCGGCGCGCGCCTTGGCCTGGGCGGCCATTTCTTCGCGCAGGCGTTTGATCTTCTCGCGCGGGTCTTCCTTGGGGGCGCTGCCGTTGCCTTCGCTGAGCTTCATCTCGGCGACGAAGCGGCTGGGCATGGCCTGGATGAACTCGCGGCCCTTCTTGCGGCGCTTGAGCACGCTCACGCCCAGGGTCTGCCGGGCGCGGGTGATGCCCACGTACATCAGCCGGCGCTCTTCTTCCACCTGCTGCGGCAGGATGTCGCCTTCTTCGCGCGAGAAGGGCAGCAGCCCTTCGTTCACGCCGGCCAGCACCACGTGCGGCCATTCCAGGCCCTTCGAGGCGTGCAGCGTGGTCAGCGTCACCTGGTTCTGGTCTTGCTCGCGCTCGGCCAGCGAGGTGATCAGCGCGATCGTCTGCGCCACCTCGATGACGCTGCGCTTCTCGGTCTCGACCGTCATGCCGCCGTCGGTTTCGAGGTCGCCGCCGCAGCGCTTGGCCACCCAGTCCACGAAATCGAGCACGTTGCCCCAGCGGGCCTGGGCCACCTTCTCGTTTTCTTCGTTCTCGTAGAGGTGTTTCTCGTAGCCGATCTCGGCCAGCCAGTCGAGCAGCAGCTCGCGCGCGCCTTCCGAGCCGTGGGTGTGCCGCGCCTTGTACTCGAAGTCGTTGATGTAGCGGCCGAACTCGTGCAGGCCATCGAGCGCCCGGCGGCTGAGCGTGGTCGCCAGCGACTCTGAGAACAGCGCCTCGAACAGGCTCACCTTCCACTTGCCGGCGAACTCGCCCAAGGCGCCCAGCGTCTGGTGGCCGATGCCGCGTTTGGGCGTGGTCACCGCGCGCAAAAACGCCGGGTCGTCGTCGTTGTTGAGCAGCAGGCGCAGCCAGGCGCACAGGTCTTTGATCTCGGTGCGGTCGAAAAAGCTCTGTCCGCCGCTCACCTTGTAGGGGATGTTGGCCTTGCGCAGCGCCTGCTCGAACATCCGCGCCTGGTGGTTGGCGCGGTAGAGGATGGCGAAGTTGCTCCAGTCGGTCTTGCTCGGGTCGCCCGGGTGGCGCTCCAGCAGGGCCATGCGCAGCGCCATGAAGTGCGAGGCGGTGCGCTCGGCCTCGTGCTCCTCGTTGTCGCACTCCATGAGCTTGACGGGCGCGCCTTCGCCCAGGTCTGACCATAGCGTCTTCTGGAAGAGCTTGGGGTTCAGGCCGATCACGTTGTTGGCCGCGCGCAAGATGGCCGATGTGGAGCGGTAGTTCTGCTCCAGCGGGATCACCTTGAGCTTGGGGTAGTCCTGCGGCAGGCGCTTCAGGTTGTCGAGCGTGGCGCCTCGCCAGCCGTAGATCGACTGGTCGTCGTCGCCCACCGCCGTGAAGATGCCGTTGGGGCCCACCAGGTGCTTGAGCAGCTCGTACTGGGTGGCGTTGGTGTCCTGGTATTCGTCGACCAGCACGTGGCGCAGCTGGCGCTGCCACTTGGCGCGCACATGCTCGTGCTCGGCCATCAGCTTGAGCGGCAGGCCGATGAGGTCATCGAAGTCGACCGCCTGGTAGGCCAGCAGCCGCTCTTCGTACATCTTCATGATCTTGGCGGCCACCAGGGCGTCGTCGCTGTCGACCTGGTAGAGCGCCTGGTCGGCGTTGAGGCCCTGGTTCTTCCACAGGCTGATCTGCCACTGCCAACTGCGCGCCAGCTTGGCGTCGGTGGTGCTGCCGCAGTCGCGCAGGATGCTGGTGACGTCGTCCGAGTCGAGGATGGAGAAGCTGGGCTTGAGGCCCACGGCTTCGCCGTCTTCGCGCAGCAGCCGCACCCCCAGCGAGTGGAAGGTGCACACCAGCAGCTTGCCGGCGGCCTTGGCGCCGATCAGGTGCTTGACCCGCTCGCGCATTTCGGCGGCGGCCTTGTTGGTGAAGGTGATGGCCCCGATCTGCGAGGGGGCCAGGTCGGCGCCCGGGCCGGGTTGCAGCAGCCGTGCAATCTTGTGCGTGATGACGCGCGTTTTCCCAGAGCCGGCGCCGGCCAGCACCAGGCACGGGGTGTCGAGGTGCTGCACGGCCGCCATCTGGGCCGGGTTCATGGTGGGGGGAGAAGACACGACAAATGACAGCTGCGGGCGTTCAACGCGATCAGGGGCGCAAGCATAGACGATGGCGCCGGAGGCAATGCCGATGGGGCGTTTGACCCGATCGGGGGGGGGCACATCCGCCGGGCGGGTTTACCCCATCCCTTGGCCGTGGGGGGTGGGCATTCCCCCTGAGCATTTGGGGCACCAGAACTTAATATCACTTAACGTTGGGCAGAAAGCCATGTCTGGTCGCACCGGCTGAGCACAGCGCCAAACCTTTTTTTGTTTCCTGGAGAGGAGATCACATGAACATCAAACTGAGCCGGGTGGCAGCCGCCGCCGGGCTGGCAGTTCTCAGCTTGGCCTCGTCGGCCACCTGGGCTGCCAGCGTTTCGTACGACTTCAAGACGTTCTTCGACACGTCGACCCCCAGCCTCACGGACACCACCACCCTGAACTACTCGGTGGCCCGTCTGACCATCGCCGACATCGCCGGTGGTGTGCAGGTGTCGCTGACCCAGAACGTCAATGCCTTCGCTGCCAAGACCTCGGCTGGCACGTACATTGACAACCTGTTCCTGGGCATGTCGGGCGCTTCGACCACCACGAAGCCCGCCTTCGTGAACGAGTCGGGCACCAAGTACGTGAGCACCTCGTACTCGGCCGCCGGCATGGCCAAGGACGCTGGCTACAAGTACAACTTCGACATCGACTTCGAAGGCCTGAGCCTGCTGAGCGCTGGCGGCATCAAGGAAGGCGCCTCGTCGGTCTTCACCATCAAGGGCACGGGCATCACCGCCGCCGCCTTTGCCAAGGCCACGTACCCCGTGATGATCGACCTGACCAACATCGGCAAGCCGTACAACAACAGCCTGCTGGGCCTGGGCGCTGGCAACGTGCACTTCATCGGCACGCTGTCGGTTCCCGAGCCTTCGACCTACGCCCTGATGGGCCTGGGTTTGGTTGGCATCGCCGCTGCTGCACGTCGCCGTCAGCAAGCCTGATCCGCGCCCTCGCGCTGTTCGCCGAATCGTCATGGGTGGCGGAGGCAGCGCAGGGTGTGCATCTGCAAAAAACCCCGCCTAGGCGGGGTTTTTTCTTTTGGGGTGCGCCGTGTGATGAGCGCGGGCCTCAAAGGCTGGCGATGAACTCGCCCAGCAAGCTGGCGAACAGGGCCGGTTGCTCGGCGGCGCTCAGGTGGGCGCAGCCGTCCATCACGGCGAGTTGCGCCTGCGGGATGGCGCGGGCCAGGGCCTGGGTGGTGGCCAGCGGCAGGCTTTCGTCGTGGCTGGCGCCGATCACCAGCGTGGGCACGCGGATCTGGCCCAGGCGCTCGGTGGTGTTGAACTCACAGATCGCGGCGGTGCAGGCGGTGTAGCCCTCGGGGTCGATCGATTCGAGCAGGCGGCGGTGGCGCGAGACGGCAGCGCCCTGGTTGGCGCGGAAGGCCTCGCTGAAGAAGCGCTGCATGGTGCCGGTGGCAATGGCCTCGATGCCATGCGCCTCGACCGCGGCGATGCGCTGGCCCAGGGTCTCGCGGGCCTCGTCGCTGTAGCCGCTGGTGGTGTTGGCCAGCACCAGCGCCTTGACCTTGTCGGCGTGGTTGAGCGCGAGCTCCTGGCCGATCATGCCGCCCATCGACAGGCCCACCCAGATGACGGGCTGCCCGCCGGCCAGCTCGTCGATCAGGCGGGCGGCATCGGCGGCCAGCTCTTTGATGCTGAAGGGCTCGGCCGGGCAGGCGCTGCGGCCGTGGCCGCGCGTGTCGGGGCAGATCACGCGGCACTGTGTGGCCAGGGCAGTGGCCACCAGGTCCCACATGCTGCTGTCTTGCCCCAGGGCGTGGCTGAGCACCACGGTGTGGGTGGGTTTGCCGTGGCGCGGCTCGCGCACGGTGGCGTGCAGCTTGGGGCGGGTGGTGGTGAACACCGAGCGGCCCACGCCCGGGTGCCAGGCCACATCGGCCGAGTGCGGGGTGGGCGCCATGCCCAGCTCTTGCAGGATGGCCAGGGCCTTGGCGAAGCCGGTGTTGGCCGCAGGCACGCCGGCGTAGATGGCGATCTGGAACAGGCCTTCGCGCACCTCGTCGGGTGTCAGCGTGTGGGCGTTGCCCGGGGTGAGCGAGCCGCGCAGGTGGATCTCGTACTCGTCCCAGCGGCCGAGTGCGGCGGTGATGGCCATCACCATGAGGCGGCGGCTCTTCCAGTCCAGGCCGGGGCGGCCCCACACGCCGTGCCAGGCGTAGTCGGTGATGAAGTGCTGGAATTCGCAATTGAAGGTGTTGGCCTTGGCCACCGACTTGTCGACCCAGGCGTCGCCCAGGGCCATGCGGCGGTTGCGCATGCCGCGCTCGAAGGGGTAGTCGAATTCGTCGTCGAAGGGGGTGTCGGGGGCTTGGGACATGGGCCGCACGCTGGCTGGATCTGGGATGACTGATTGTGCCCGCAAGGGGCCCGCATTCATGGGGGGCGTGTGCGCCCTGTGGGCCTGGAACCCCGGGTGGACGCCGGGCGCATTTCGGGTATGGTGCGCCCCATGATCGACGCACCCACTCCGCATGCAGGCCGTGGCCCCCAAGGGCAGGGCCAGGGTGTGCTGGCCCTGGCACTGGTCGTGGTGCTTGCCTTCGGGCTGGCCGGTTGTGCCTCCAGCCCCAGCGGCCGGCCCGTGGGCAGCTACAAGCGGCCTGGCACGTCGGGCACCTCGGGGGGGGCGCGCACGGTGCCGCAGCCGCCTCAGCCACCGGGCGTGCCGCCGGTGGTGGCGCGCGCCGGGGCGGCCGATCCCGCCGAGCGCGATGGCCCGCCACCCGCCAGCGAATCGCCGGGCACGGCCGTGCTGGCCGCCTTGCCCGAGCCCGAGCCCCAGGTTGAGCCCATCCGCCAAGGCGGGCCCAACAAGCCGTACACCGTGCTGGGCCAGAGCTATGAGCCGCTGGTGGACGACGTGCCGCTCAAGCAAAAGGGCATGGTCTCGTGGTACGGCAAGAAGTTCCACGGGCGGCGCACGGCCAGCGGCGAGCTGTTCAACATGTACGGCATCTCGGCGGCCCACCGCACGCTGCCCATCCCGAGCTATGCCCGCGTGACCGAGGTGGCCACGGGCAAGTCGGTGATCGTGCGGGTCAACGACCGGGGGCCTTTCCACAGCAACCGGGTGATGGACCTGAGCTATGGCGCCGCCGTCAAGCTGGGCGTGCACCTCAAGGGCAGCACCGAAGTCGAGATCGAGCGCATCACCTTCGACGACATTCGCACCGGGGCCTGGCGCCGCGAGGGCGACGACATCGCCGTGGCGCGGGCCGAGGCGCCACCACCGCCCGCGCCGGTGTTGACCGATCTGCCGGCGGTGGCCTCAACGCCCACCCCGCAAGAGGCCAAGCCCGTGGCGGGCACCTTCACGCCCTTCCAGCGGGGCTTTTGGGTGCAGATCGCGGCGCTCAGCAAGCGCGATGGCGTCGAGAAGCTGCAGCAGCGCATCGCGCAAGAGCTGTCGGCGCTGCAGCCGCTGCTGGCGGTGTTCCAGGAGTCGTCGCTCTTCAAGCTGCAGGTGGGGCCGTATGCCACCCGTGAGCAGGCCCTGGCGGCCGCCGATCAGGCGCGCGGGGCGCTGTCGGTCAGCCCCTTGGTGATCGAGCGGCGCTGAGCGTTTCGCCCAGCACCGCGCCGGTCACCCCGTGCGCCATCAGGCGCGCAGCTTGGCGCTGTGCGCGTGCACCGTGTCCACCAGCACCTTGACGTTGTCCGGCGGGGTGAACTGGCTGATGCCGTGGCCCAGGTTGAAGATGTGGCCGCTGGTGGCCGAGGGCCGGCCAAAGGCATCGAGCGTGCGGATGGCTTCGGCGGCCACCTGCTCGGGGTCGGCGAACAGCACGTTGGGGTCGAGGTTGCCTTGCAGGGCCACGCGGTCACCCACGCGGCGGCGGGCCTCGCCCAGGTTGACCGTCCAGTCCAGTCCCAGCACGTCGGGGCCGATGTCGGCCATCTGTTCCAGCCACAGGCCACCACCCTTGGTGAACACGATGTGCGGGATGCGGAAGCCGTTTTGCTCTTTCTTGAGCTGGCGCAGCACGCGCTGCGTGTAGGCCAGGCTGAACTGCTGGAAGTTGCCATCGGCCAGCACGCCGCCCCACGAGTCGAACACCATCACGGCTTGCGCGCCGGCTTCGATCTGCGTGTTGAGGTACAGCGCCACGGCATCGGCGTTGACCTCGAGGATGCGGTGCATCAGGTCAGGGCGCTTGTACATCAGCGTCTTGACGTGGCGGTAGTCGTCCGAGCCGCCGCCTTCGACCATGTAGCAAGCCAGCGTCCACGGGCTGCCCGAGAAGCCGATCAGGGGCACGCGGCCTTTGCCGTCGGCATTCGTGAGGGCTTTGCGGATGGTGCTCACGCCATCGAACACGTACTGCAGCTTGGCCATGTCGGGCACGGCCAGGGCGGCCACGGCGGCCTCGTCGCGCACGATCTTGGCGAACTTCGGCCCCTCGCCTTGGGCGAAGCTCAGGCCCAGCCCCATGGCGTCGGGCACGGTGAGGATGTCGCTGAACAGGATGGCGGCATCCAGGTCGTAGCGCGCCAGCGGTTGCAGCGTGACTTCGCAGGCCAGCTCGGGCTGGGTGGCCAGGCCCATGAAGCTGCCGGCGCGCTCGCGGGTGGCGCGGTATTCCGGCAGGTAGCGGCCGGCCTGGCGCATCAGCCACACGGGCGTGGCGTCGGTGGGCAGGCGCAGGCAGGCGCGCAGGAAGCGGTCATTGGCCAGCGGGGGCAGCGCCACGTTGGCGGTCGAAGTCGGGGTGCTCATGGGGCCATTGTAAAAGCCGGGGGGGCGCGGGCCGCTGCGGGCTTGTCCGTGCAGATCTGTATCCGCCGTTCGTGTCATCTTCACGCCCGCAGGCTGGGGGTGCCTGGGGCAGACCCCTGGGCGATGCGGCGTGCGATGTTCCCTCGGTGTGGCAGCATTCGTCACATGGCGAACCTCATCACTGGCGACATCATTCCCCTCAACCGCACCGAACACGCCTACGTGGCCGTGGACGGTTTTGCCGGCACCATGATGGTGGTCACGGCCTTGCGGCTGTCTCAACCCATCACCTTGCAGCAGGTACGCAAGGCGGCTCGCGAGCTGATGACGGCGTACCCCAAGATGCGATCGATCGTGCAGCCCGGGCTGTGGCGCTATCACCTGCGCGTGATGGACGACACGCCGCTGCTCGACCAGCTGGCCGAGGCCAACTGCGTGCAGGATTTCGGCATCGACATCGATGACCCCAAGGCCTTCGAGGCCTGGCAGGGCCGCGCCCTGAATGACGCCGTGCCGCTGGAGCACGGCCCGATGTTCTGCTTCCGCTTCGTCGATCACCCGACCAACCCGGGCCTGCTGATGGGCATGCACCACCTGATCGCCGACGGCACCACGCACGCTTACCTGGTGCACAACGTGCTGCGCAGCCTCAATGGCCTGCCGATGGACTCGCTGCCCATCGAGGCGCCGTCGATGATCGGTGCGATCAAGCCCGAGAAGTGGTGGCAGTGGCCCGCGCAGATCCTCAAGTCGCGCGCGCACAAGGTGGCCGAGGCCAAGCGCATCAAAGAGGTCAACATCGTGCAGCTGCCCACCCAGCTGGGCCAGCACTACACCTACACGGGCGCGCGCCACTACGAGGTGTCGATGGACACCTCGGAGCTGCGCAAGGCCACGAAGAAGGCCGGCATCTCGATCAACACGCTGGTGGTGGCCGCGCACGCCGAGGCGCTGCTGGCCGACCAGGCGCACGACCCCAAGGCCGCAGCGGTGCTGCGCGTCTCGGTGGACCTGCGCAAGTTCTATCCCAAGGAAGAGAAGCATGGCTTCCTGTGGGGCAACCAGGTGGGCGCCTACCTGATCATCGAGCAGGGCTCGAAGAAATCGGCCATCCAGCGGGTGCGCGATGTGGACGCCAGCCTGAAGGAAGGCCTGGCGCGCTACACCCGCCGCGAGATGGCGTGGACCTACCTGCTCGACGAGCTGACGCCATTCTTGGGCCGCACGCTGATCGGCAGCATCGCCTGGGCGATGAAGCGCAAGAACAGCTTCCCCAAGATCAGCGTGCACGTGACCACCGGCGGCAACGTGACCTTGCTCAACGTGCCCGGCCAGCCGGTGCACCTGACGCGGGTGTACGTGATGGTCAACAGCATCTCGCCGCTGACCGCCACGGTGGAGAGCAACGGCAAGCTCTACATGCCGATGATCTGGCAGGTGGCCGAAACCTCGTACGACGAGATCGGTGCCTTCCAAGAGCGGGTGGAAGCCGCGCTGGTCAAGATCGCCCGCGAGATCATCGCGGACGAGAGCATCACGCCGCCGCCCAAGGGCTGAGCGCGGACGGCTCGCCCCTTCACGGGTTGCAGCGCGTGCAGTGCTGTGGCGAGGCCAAGGCCGGGCCACGGCATGGCCGCGTCTCGGTGTGGCTGCAGCCAGGGCAGGCCCAGGTTTCGCTCAGGGCTTGCGTGCTGGGGGCCAGGCACGCGCGGCAGGGCAGGCCAGGGGTGCGGGTGGTGATCCAGTAGCCGGGCCGCTGGCAGGCAGGGCAGGTGGACTGCAGGCGCTGCAGCAGGTCGCGGGCCGCTTCGCCGATGCGCGTCATGCGCGTGGGGTGGGCGAAGGCGCGCAGGTCAAGCTCCACGAACACCTGGCCATCGGGCGCGAGCTGTGCGCAGCGATCGAACGCCATGCGCAGCGCGGGCCAGTCGCTCAGGCCTTTGGTGACGCGCGGATCGTCTTCATGGTGCGGGCGCACCACCAGGTGGTGGCTGGGGAAGCTGTGGTCGCGCGCGAACTGCTCGACGCGGGCCCAATCGTCGCTCAGCAGGTGGCCGCTGTGGGCCGGGCCCTGGGCGATGCCCACGACCTCGATGCCCAGGCGGTCGTCGAGCCACAGCAGCATCTCCACGTTCCACGGGAAGAGGCCGGTGATCGGGTCGGGCCCGAAGCTGCCTTCGCTGGCCAGGCCCACCGCCAGGCCGGCGGCGCTCATGCCCAGGCGGGCCTTGGTGCGTGCGGCCTCAAGCTGCGAGCCGGGGCGGGCCACCTCGCGGGTGAAGGTGCCGAGCGCATCGGTGTCGATGTGGCCCACGTGGTGCACCGTGCAGCCCAGCGCGGGCGACAGCACCGGGGCGATCACCCGCTCCTTGCCGTGCTGGGTCAGCAGGGCCACGCGCTGCCCGTGCCAGGGGCTCATGCGGGCTCCACAGGCAGCCACTGGCCGCCGGCATGGCGCCACAGTTGAGGGCCGTCGAGGCGCCACAGGTGCAGCCAGCCGTGGTCAACGAGGTGGCGCACGGTGGCGTGGCGGGTCACGATGGCATCGATGGCGGCCTGCGGGGCCTCGATCACCACGGTCAGGCGCAGGGGCTCGTGCACCCACTGGGTGCCATCGTGCACCGACTGGTGCGACAGGCCGATGCGCAGGTCGCCGCCATTGCCTTCGAACACACCCAGGTGGCCGCCCACCACGTTGTGCAGCACCTTGTTGCCGCTGCCCAGGTGGGCCGGGGCGCAGGTGGAGGCGTGGTACTGCCAGTTGATCCAGTGGGTGACCAGCATGGGCGCGGTCATCAGCAGCTCCAGCACGCTGCCGTCGGCATCGTGGTGCGCGCTGTAGTCGTGCAGGAAAACGCGGCCACCGAGGTTCAGGCCCCGGGTGCGCGTGCGCGGGGCGATGACGAAGGCCGCGTTGCCGGCCAGGCCCCACTCGGGGCGGGTCTGGGCCCCGTCGTTGGCGCGGCGGCGGAAGGCCTGGTGCAGGGCGGTGGCCTCGGCGCGGGCGTTGAGGCCCAGGCGGGGGGCGCGCTCGCGGCGCACCTGGTCGCTGGCCTGTTGCAGCACCTGCCTCAAGGTCGACCATGTGGCGTGGGACGCAGCGCTGGGCGCGGGGGCGTCGAACACCTCGATGTCATCGGTGGTGGTGTTGTGCAGGGCGGCCACGAACACGGTGTCGGCGGGCACCTGCACGCCTTGGGCGCGCAGGCCGTCGCGCACGGTGGCTTCGTTGAGCAGGCCGGCCAGCACGCGGGCATTGACCTCGCCGGTTTGGCCACCACAGGCACCACAGTCGAGCGAGGCCGCGTGCGCGTTGTTGTGGCTCTGGCTGCCATGGCCCACCAGCAGCACCAGCGGGGCGAGGCCGTGGTCCAGGCCCATGGCGTGCAGCACGCGGGCGGCCAGGCTCACCTTGGCGGCGGTGTCGAGGCCGCTCAGGCTGGGGCAGCACAGTGGGCGGTAGCGCGCGGGCAGGCCGTCGAGGTCGTCGCGGGGGCGGGCTTGGGTGCCGGGAGACAGCCAGCGGCCGAGCTGGCCGAGCTGGCCCACGCCGGCCGCCTCGACGAACGAGAACGCGGCCGCCGGCCAGCGGCTGGCGGTGTGCCAGGCCTCGGCCCAGGCGAAGCGGCGCTGGCGGGCGCGGGCCACCGTGGTGGTGTCGGCGCCGGCCACCGTGTCGTGCACAGCGAGGGTGGGCGCCAGCAGCCCGGGCAGTTGGGCCCGCTCGGCTTGGGTACCCAGCGGGGTATAGGCCAGGGGCAGCCCGAAGAAGCCGGCAAAGCCCACCGTCTGCATGGCCGGCCAGGCGGCTTCGAGCGCGCGGCGCAGGGGCTCGCTGCGCACGTCGATGCAGAAGGCGGCTTGCACGGCGGGGCGGGAGGCCGCTGAGGGTGATGCCATCGATGGGGTCGATGTGGCGTCGCTGAGGGCCGCGGCCTCGCGCAGCTGTGCCGCCAAGGTGCGCTGGTAGCCAGCCTCGAAGGCGGCTTGCCAAACCTCGTCGACCGCCAGCTCGGCGTGCGCCTGGGCGAGCTGCTGCGGGGCCTGTGCCCAGGCTTGCTGCAGGGCCGCGAAGGCTTGCTGGGCGGCCCGGTCGTCTTTGCATTCGAGCAGCAGCGCGCCCCAGGCCAGGCGGATGGCCAGCAGGTCGCGCAGGGCGCTGTGGTGGTCGTCGGCGGGCTTGCCATCCAACTGGGCTTGCCAGCCCAGGTAGGCGCACCACGAGGCCCAGCCGTTGACCGACAGCAGCACGGCCTCCAGGTAGTCGGCCCAGACCTCGGGCGGCAGGCCCAGGCGCTGCATGACCCAGCACTCGGCGTCGGCGCGGGTGGCGGGCAGTGCGACCAGGCCGCGCCGCAGGTGAGGCAGGCCCATCAGCAGGCCGATGCCGTGGTCGTGCACCAGGGTGTCGCGCCAGAAGCGGTAGAGGCCGCCGCTGCGTTGTGGCTGCCAGTCGGCCTGGGTGTCGTCGAAATAGGCGGCACAGGTCTGGCTCACCTGGTGGGTGATGGCCTGCCGCCA
>Ga0228700_1001153_pt1 | contig 18424 bp, 21 predicted proteins | sample McNCre317_Aug_MG_FD_178019 | JGI IMG/M metagenome (GOLD analysis project Ga0228700, IMG submission 178019) | Freshwater microbial communities from McNutts Creek, Athens, Georgia, United States - 3-17_Aug_MG | ecosystem: Environmental > Aquatic > Freshwater > Creek | place: USA: Georgia...
CGGCGAGAAAATAAACCCGAATCGAATGTTCGACAACATGTCAGCATTCGGCAAAATTGGACTGGTGCTCGCAGCTGCCGCCGGTGGCTACGCCAACCCGCGCGGACCAAACCAGATAATGCAAATGGTTGACAGCATGGTCAACGACGACATCCGCGCGCAGGAGGATGCATTACGAGCCAAACGTGGAACGGTAGACAACGCGCTCGCGCGCATGGCTCGAGAATGGGGCAGCATCGAAGCCGGGCGTATCGCGTTGAAGATGGCGCAGAAAGAGGCCGTCATGTCGCAGATTCGAACCGCGGCGAATGAGGTAGGCACTCAGACTGCAATGCAGAATGCCGACGTCTATTTGAAAGGCTTCGCCGCAGAGCAGGAACAGCAGAGGTATGAGCTTTGGCAGCGCTCGCAAGGCGTCCTGGCTTCGGAGACTCGAGCGTCGATGGAGACGCCGACGCGCGGATCTGCCGGGGGTTGGGTGCCGAAGACCGGCGCCGAGAAGCTGAAGGGTTTGGACACCGCCGCGACAGTCTACAAGACCGCGGGTGGTGCGGCCAAAGACTGGGCAGAATGGCGCGGCGAAGGCGGAAAGTCTGCCACGGACCGCCGGGTGAATTTTGCACAGCGTGAGTACCTGTCTAAATCATTGAGCGGTCTGTCCGACTATGAGCGGCGCATCAATGATGTAGTCTCGAGTTCAGGTGCCGAGATCGCCCCAGACGGCAGCGTAACTTTTCCGAATGGCGCGCCGGCGGGGCTTGGCGGCCCGCTGCAAGTGGTGGCCAAGATGTTCGGCGAAAACGTCGCCGGCATGATGACCGACGAAAGTGGACGCCTAAATCGCGCCAAATTGCAATCGGTGCTGTCTGCGCGCATTCATGAAATGTCAGGCGCCGCGTTCACCAAAGCGGAGGCCGACAGCCATGCCATGCAAATTGGCGCCGGATTGCTCGAGTCGCCCGAGACGTTGGTCAGAAAAATGGCGGTGCTCCAGAAAGACGTCGCGGCCAAGCGCCGACATGTGGAAGCCGCCGCTGATCCGGAAGTGCTCGAGGAGTATTGGGACAACTATCGTGCGGCGGAGGCAAACAGCAGCAAAAACGCGCAGTATGTTCGGCGCCCCTACGCACCGGCACCAAAGTCGAGTAACGCATACGAGGAATCTGAACTAAAGTAGGACCATGGCTGACGAAATCCAAGGCGTGATTCGCGACGGTTTGCGCGTTCTTCGGGATCCGTACGGGAACCTAGTTCAAGTCGATCCGAAGGGTGCCAGCGCGCTACTGAAAGAAGGCGTCGACGGTGAACGCTTTTCAGAGGTCACCGAGGACGAGGTAAGAAAGCGCGATTTCGAGATCGCCAACGGTGGTGTGGGTGGGCAACTCGAGACCTACAAGCGAGCTGCTCACGAGGCCGCCGGCGATCTCGTCACCCTGCCAGGGCGCCTGCTGTCGAAGCCGATGGCTGGCTACGTGAATGCGACCTCTCGCTTTTTGGGCGGCCCCAACGCCCCACAAGTGGATGCTGGTGAGATAAATCGCGCAATGGCCCTTGGCGCGCCTGCGATCGTGGCTGGCATTTCGAAAGGCGGAACGAAAGAAGAAAAGCTTGCCGAGGCGGAACGCTACGCCGAGGAAACGCGGCAGTTGAAGGCAGTGAATCCGAAAGCGGCGCTAGCCGGCAACATTGGCGGAAACGTCGGCGTTGGCATCATGACGGGCGGCGCGACTGTGGCCGGCGGCAAAATGGCCACGACGGCACTCATGCGCGCGGGCATGGGGCGAGTCGCAGCGGGCGTGGTGGGCACCGGCGCAGCCATGGGGGTGGAAGGGGCGCTCTTCGGGGCGGCTGGCGCCGAGACTGCCGCGCGCGATGCTGCCGCGGTAGACGGGGCCACGGCGGAACAGCTCCGGCACGGCATGGGAGTGGGATTCCTGCTGGGGGCCGGACTGGGGGCCGGCTCCGAGGTCGCTCGAGCGGGCCTAGGCGGACTCCGTCGCAAGGTGGGCGAAGTCGCCGAGCGTTTTCGCGCTTCGCAGCTGACCGCGCCGCGGCCTGGCGCCGTGGACTCTCGCGCCGCGGACTTGTGGGCGCGCACCACTGGCGCCGATCGCAACATGCTGGACGAAATCGGCGCACACAACACGACGCCAGAAGCCCAAGCGAAACGCGCGCAAATTGCCAACTTCGACCGCGATATTGACCGCGCTACGGTCGAAATGACGCAAGACATCGACCACTTGGAAAGAGGATTGCACGACGTGCGGCGCTACGTTGATGAGTTCGAGCCGCGCTCGAACGACGTCAAGAAGCTCATGCAACAGAGTTGGACGCCGCAAGAACTGCCGAGCGCGTTGAAAGCGGCGTCCAAGGCTGGGCGGGAGGAGATTCGCTCGGCGCTCGAGCAAACGCGCGCCATTCTGGGTGAGATTGAAGGGGCGCCGATGCTGGCCGAGGCGAAGAGCATCTTGACCAAGCATTTCACCAATCAGCTGCACAAGATGGAGATGCAGGCCGCCAAGTTGCGACCGCAGAAGGTTGGCGATGTGTTCCACCCGCCGGCGGCGCGAAGTGCCGCGGAAATCAACGGCGTGTTGAACACCATGAAAAAGGACATGCAGAAATTCGAGCGCGCCATTGGAGACATGAAGGGGAACCAAATGATGGCGGGTAGTGGGTTGAACGAGCCCCTGACCCATTTTTGGACTGAATTCGAGCGGCGCGTCCAAGAGCCGATGCGAGGGAATCTCGAGAATATGGAGATTTGGGGCCGCGCCGGCGAAGCCCAATCAGTCATCAATTCGCGCTATGCGAAGATGATCAAGTCCTCGCAGCGCTATTCGGAAGAATTCCAGAAATTGGATCCGAACAAGGCCTGGGAGCCTCGCCCGGCGCAGCGTCGCTATGCAGATTCGGCGAAGGTCGGTTCGTGGGCGAAGTCTCTTGGCACCGCCGAAGGAACTACGAGGCAGGCGATGGCTCGCCAACATCTGGCCGACGTGGAAGAGTTCTTGGGCGCGGTGGAACAGTACCATCCGCTGGGGGAAGGTGCGCAGCAATCCTATGATGCCGCTCGAGCGGGTGCCGAGCGAATCAAAGGTCATCTCTCACGCTTGGACGAAAGCGTGCGGCTCAAGCAAGGATTGGAAGGGATCCGCGAGGCGGAACGACGAGTAGCCTCGATTCCCGGCGCCGATGTGATGGGGCGCGCCGTGGGAGCCGTCGCCGGCGGGGCACTAGCGGGCACCCCCGGCGCCGTCATTGGCGCCACGGGCGTGGCGAATCGAATCCCCGATATCGTTCGAGGTTACATGGCGGCCGGGCCTGTAGGCGCCCGGATCGGCATGAGCGGGATGCTTACACGTCCTGCCGCGGCGATTGATGCCGCTACTGCGTTGCAGGGGCTTGCCAACAACGTAGCCACGAGATTGGAGTCGAGAGCCGCCGACTTGGTGCGCGGCGCAGCACAGCGGGTTGGCGCCGCGGCAGCTGCGACAGTGCGCACGACTGCCAGAGCCGCTCGAGCGGCGGTGCCCGCAGTCGAGGCTAACGCGGCGCGCGACCGTCGACGCGAAAGCTACCTGGCCAAAGTGAGCCGATTGCAGGAGATCCGCGACAATCCAGAAACGCTAGTCGCTGCGATTGACAATAGGATCCCGGGTTTGGCGGCGATTGCGCCGGGCGTAGCGGGCGAGCTTACCAATCAGCTGCAAAGCGTGGCGGATTTCTTGCTGGCGAATGCGCCTGCGGGCGCCACAGCTCCGACGGCGCTCGAGCCAGCGCGCAAAACAGCCATATCCCGCACGGACTTGGCCGCGTACGAACGCCTTTGGCGTGCGGTAGAAGACCCTTTTTCAGTGCTGGACGACGTGGCGAAAGGCACAGCAACCCCCGACCAAATTCGCGCGCTGAAGTTGTCGCCTGGCTCCTACGAGCTCGTTCGTCAGGCAGTGTTGTTTGCCGTGGCTGACGCTACGCAAAGGGGCGAGCACATTTCGCTTTCGCGCCGGCGGCAGCTGGACATGCTGCTAGACCTGCAAGGTGCCGGCGTTCCGGCATTCAAACCCGAGATCGCGGACATGGTGTCCAACATTCGGCAAGCCAAGCAGAAGAAGCCGGCATCACAGGCGCGAGCGCCACGCGGCAGGGCTTCGAACATGACAATTCCAAACGCCATGAAAACGGCAGAACAGAAATGGAGCGGCAATGCGTAGGTCCCCCTATGTCCGTGATAATTCCTACACCCTAATCAAGCAAGCCTGGACGACAACACCGGCGCTTTACAATATCGTGACGAACGGTCCAGGCGGTGGTTATCCGTGCAGACGAATTTCAATTCAAACCGCCGGCACGATTGTCTACAAGGATTTGGAAGGCAACACGCAAGGACCACTTACTTGCTATGCCGGCGAAGTCCTCGACCTGGAAGCAACCACTCTTGAGGCGTCCAGCACTGCGCAGGGCGTCAAGGTTTTCTGGTGATATCATGGCGAAAATTCCCGGTGATTTTCGAGTCCAGACCACCGCGACGCTAGCTTCGATTGAGGCTAGCGCCGGCACCCGTATTTGGGTCGACGCGGCAGGGTGCTTTTTCGTAGCTGTGCCCTCGTACATGGCTGGCGTCAATGCTGTTGCCGGCGTGGGTAACATTTCTTGGGAGTCGGATACTGATTTGGCGTTGCCAGACCGCAATCCCATCGGTGCTATTTTCCCGACACGTGCCAGAACGATTACAATCTTCGAAAGTGGACACGGCTTCACTGCGAACGTCGGCGGCTCTGCGAACCTGAACGACACTGCCGACTTTTGCTTGGGTAGCCAAGCCGTCAGTGTCGTCACCGATGGCGCGGCTACTGCCAAGACAATCAAGAAAACCGCATTCACTGCGATCAACGCCACCAACTTGATCCCCGTTGTAGCCTTGAAAGTTGATGACTACACGCATCTCGGAGGTGTTCAGCTGTATTTGGGTGATTCAAATCTGGCCAACTATTGGAAGTGGGAGATGAAATCCTCTTCCAGCCAAAAATGGCTCACCCAAGGGGATTGGGTGATTCCTACGCTCAGTTGGACCAACGGACAAGTCACAGGAACACCAAACAAGGCAGCGATCACTGATGCGCAAATGCGTGTGATTGACGACGGTGCTGGCACCACTTCGGCGCACTACAATCTGATCGGGTTCATTTCGAATCCGACGAAATACACCAACGGCGTGGTCTCGTTTTCGTTCGACGACGGTTATTCGACGCAATACACCGCGGCCAAGCCAATCTTGGACAAGTACGGCTTCGCAGCTACCGCGTTCATTGTCCGAGACTACCTCGGCGGTAGTGGGCGGCTAAGCCTAGACCAGTTGCGCGCGATGCGAGACTTTTCCCATTGGGAGATCGCGCCGCACGCCACGAGCGGAACCGTTCATGGGAATAGGTTGACAGTTCTCACCGAAGAGCAATTGGACGCTGAGTTCCAAGAACTGCGCTCATGGTTCAGTGCGAACGGTTTTCAACCCGACGTGTTTGCCTACCCCGGCGGGGAGTACAACGCGACGGTCATCAAGAAGGCCATGCAGTATTTCCAATGTGCGCGAACCATCTTTGCATGGCCCGAAACGCTGCCCTGTGCAGATCGCGCTCGACTCAGGACGAATGCGTACCTGTCGAGCTCGTCAGTGCTGGGCACGATCACAGCGGCAATTGATGCCGCCTACACCAATAAGGATTGGTTGCACATTGTAGCGCACAGCATCGTAGACTCGCCCGCTCAATCGACGGACGTGGCAACTTCGCTGTTTTCTAGTATTGTGGACTATGTTGCCGGCAAGGGTATTGCTGTGGCGACAATCGGCGAAGTAATCAAAAACACCCCCTAAGGAATTCATGAATTCAGAACTAATTTCGGCTTTTTGGGCGTTCATCGTTTCATTGATGCCAATCATGATTGCGCTGAATGCAATTTTCACAGGTTTGGCCAAGCTGCCCTACGTGGGCGGACCTTGGGCGACCACGGCATCCAAGTTGTGCGCTATCGCGATTGGCGACATCGGCGGTTTGGTGCGCATGCTCGGGCGGTATTTCTCGGACTCCAAAAACTCACTGGAAGTGCTGCGAGACGTCGCGGAGTTCTGCCCGCAGAGCGATGGTCTAGATCCCGTTTTCAAGGTGGGTTCAATCTGGCGCGTCTGCAATCGGGCTGAGGGCAGGAAAACACTTCGAATCACTCAGATTGCCATGCTGATGCTTTGCGTTCTGCCGTTCGTCGTGTCGTGCGCGGCAGCCATTCCCGTGCCGAGCACCCCGTGCAAGGGCATGTATTGCGTTGAGTGGTCCGGACACTCTCTTGACGTGCCCGGGTCACTGCTGCTCTGCGCCAAGACGGACGCCGAGCTGCAGCGACTGACAGCGCGGCTGCTGCGTGAGCATCCGAAGTCGACGATGCGAAAGGTCGGTGCGCAGTGAGGTCAGTCGTCTTTGCCTGCTTTGCAGTAGCTTGTGGTGCGTTCAAGCCGGTGCCCGTGGATCCGCAACCTGATGCGGGCTCGGGTGGGAGCTTTGCATCTGGGGGCGGTACCACTACGGCAGCCGGCTCGAGCGGGTTCGCCGGCTCGAGCGGGTTTGCTGGCTCGAGCGGGTTCGCCGGCTCGAGCACAGCTTCGCCGGCACCGGCGCCCGAGCCCGTTACAGTGCTGTGCGCCGATAAGGTCAAGAAGACCCTGCAAGCGGACGTCAAATTGTGGCGTAGAACACTGATGCCAATTCGCAAAGGGCCCATTCGGGCACGAATGCGGTCCTCGTACGAATTGCTGGACCTGCCCGATCGCTTCTGGTGGGGCTATGCTCCGGCGCTGGATCAGAACGTGAATCCTGACGGCGGCCCCGGATTGGGCAGCTGCACAGGTAACGCCGGTGTGCAATGGCGGGTGAACGAACCTTGGAATTGGACGGGTACGCTCGACCCACAGGATTTGGAGCGCCTAGCTATCCAAATCTACTCGGATGCCACGCACGAGGATCCGTTCGAAGGCTTCTACCCGCCAGATGACACAGGCTCGAGTCCTGACACTGTGATGAGAGTCATGGCTCGGCGCGGGATGGTCGCCGAATGGCACACCGTCTACACGTTCGCCGGGTTGCAGCGCGAAATCCAAAAAGGGCCGTGCGTAGCTGGCTCCAATTGGAAAACGAACATGTTCTACCCTGATCGCTGCGGTCAGGTGGAAGTGTCCGGCGCTGTGGAAGGCGGGCACGCATACCTGGTAGCCGGCATCCACTACGGCACGAAACGGATGCTATTTCGCAATTCGTGGGGCAGGTGGGGCGCGCGCACTTCCAATGGCTTCACGGGATATTTCTGGATTACCTTCGGTGGAATTCAGAAATTGATCGACGAAGGCGCCGACTTCCAGTGCGGAACACCTAAGTAATTCGCTATTTCTTGAAATTGATTGACGCTATCGCTCTCGGGCGGTAGCGTTTTTCTATGTGCGCAATGAAATCTGTTTCAGTTCACCCCGAGGCCTTGGCAAAAGCGGCATACAACGCGGCAACGGAGGTCGGCAAAGCCGTTTGCGGCACAGCCCGTTACACCCCTTGGGGCTTTCTGCCGAGTAGGGTGCGGGCGTGGCGGGGTGGCGTTTGCCACTTGGCTGCTAAACGCCCCAGGGTACGAAGAAGCCAGCTACGCGTTCTCTATTTGGCGCAGACAATACAACGGCACGCCAGAGCCTAGACATGAATTTTCAGAACTTGGGTATTATCATCAACTTGAAGTTAGTTTTATGGTGTCGATAGTGTGGGTCACTCCGATTGAGAAAAAAGAAAGTCAGCCAACGACTGCCGTCAATGAATGCCAATAGAATAGCAACATTGACAACCTATTGGAATCGTGACACATTTTCGCCGATGACTTCTGACGAGCTGCGCCAGTTGGTCGCGAATACGGTCTCGCAAGAGAGCGGCGCCACGGATGCGTCCAAGTATTGGAGGGTTGTCCTTCCTGACACTTGGAAAGGCCCCTATCCCAGGCATTGGTGCGGGGGCTTTGCGCTGTGGGCGCTGAAGACCGTTTTGCGCGTGCCTTGGTATTGGAGCCTGGACAGAAGGCAACCGGGATTTTTGAATCGGCTGCCGAAGGTCAACGTGCCCGATTTGGGCGATATCGCATATCGAAACGAACCGTATGCGCATCATGGCGTAGTGACAGCAGTCGGCGATGATTTCGTGATCACAATGGACGGCAATCAGGGCCCGGCGCCGGGTGAGGTTCGGGAGTCCTATTTGCCATTTTCCAAATGGACGTGTTTCTATTCGATTCGCGAATTGATCGCGAAGGAGCTTGATCAATGAGTGACCACACCGCGCCTTGCGTCGCTTTGCAGTCTATTGTTGTTGACGTCGCGAAGATGAAGAACACCAGCAGATTTTCAGCTGCGGTGGTCACAATCGTCACAGTGCTGGCGCAGACCTACCAAGTAGTAAAGACGGGTCAGCCTATTCAGCCGCCGCCGAAACCTGCCGATACCGCAGAGCTAAAGCGAGAATTAGACAGCATGCGCGTCGCGTTGGAACAGCTAAACAACACGACGCGCATGCAAGGCAGTGGCAACCCGAATACCGTAGCGCGGTCTACGCCTTAGTCAACAACGACACAGGATTATCGCGCAGTGCTTTTTCGGCGCGTTGTTTGGCGTCGGCTTCTTTTGCCATAAGAACGATCGTAGCTTGGTGGTGAAAGTCGCACAGCGTCAACACATCACCAACGCGCCAATGTCGCTTCCAAAAACAGCCGCAGACGTATCTATCGCGCGAACCTTCCACTAGTTTGCGCCTGAAAGTGTCCCCACCAAATCCGGCGCGGACACTTTCTTCGGTGCGCTGTTTCGCGGGCTTGTTCATGGTTTTCTAACCTGTGGAAAGTCTGTCGGGCGCCGCTGAACTAGCTCAACTCCTAGTATCCTCGGCGCCCGCTTTGGATGCCGCGACAGCTGTTCGAACACCTCGCGAGTAATCTCGCGTCTGTCCACGAACTTGAACCGATCCGGAACTTGGCCCTTGTTGATGGTTCGTGGATACCACGCAGCCGCATAGTTCGGACAGCGGTGGTCCAGTTCCGCTCGAATGACGTCCGCCGCTCGAGCTATTGGGTGGTTCGCCAGTTCGGCGTACAGCATTTCGGCCAGATCGAAATCATCTTTGGATTGAATCCGAAGCGTCCGAGCTAGTTCGATTGTGTCCGCGTCAATCGCAGTCACAGAATCTGCAATCGCATTCTTTTTTGGTTTCTTCGTCTGCACAATGCTCGCAGTCTTCGTCTTCGTAGGCTTTGACCCCTCCGCATTCCTGGCAGGCGGATGGATCTTCCGGGTCGTCGACGAAGAATGTGGCTTGCTGCGTTCGGGTGCCTTCGACGGTGGTTCGGAACACGCTGCCGACTTCTTGTCGTGGCGGCGAGTCGAACTCTTTGCCGACTGAAGATCCGACGCCTTTTTCATGTGAGGAAATCGTTGATTCATCTGGTGCCTTTACGATCTTGTCCAGAAATAAAACCATCATTGGATGCTGTAGGGACACCGGTATGTCTGGAAATGTAGCGCAGGCTTCGGCCGTCTCCGTTTGCTTGACTGTCGTCACGTTGCGGTAGTACCTCATCGATATTGGAACCTTGTGCAACACTCGAGTGTACTGCCTCTTGTGTCTCGAGTTCAGCAGCTGTTGCGCGGCCGCGCTTTCCACCAGCAATTCCCATTTGAGCATATCCCACCAAGTAGCGGGAACCCGCACTACCGTTCTGGAAGTTGCAGTCGCTGTGATAGAACTGGGCCTGGTAGCTCCGTAGACATGCGCGGAGAATCTGCTGACTATCGCGCCTGATACCATGTCCAAGACAGATTCCGCGCTAATGCCGTCGGGCGCAATCCCTTTCAAAAACGGCACTTCAACAGCCACGGACAGCGAACGAAGCGCCAGCATCACTTTCTTCACTAGCAAGTCTGAGACTTCGCGTTTCATCAACCACCCGCCTTGCCCGAATAGGTCACTTCTCACCGACATTGGACGCCTCCGCCTTGGGCAATTGCTCGAACGCCACCCCGGGAATTACTGGCAGCCTGTGCGCTAGCCCTAGATGCTTCATCATTGCCATAGTGATGGCGGTCCAAGACACTGTAGTCATTTTTGCAGGCAGCATGTCGTGCGACACTTTGACGATTCGCTGCCCTGCGAGGCTGGCCACGTAGTCCGCCACAGCAAGCGACAGCGTGCCTAGCGTGGTGACGATCGGCGATGCTGTCAATTCATGTACAATAGACATCGCTAATTCGGCGTCTTCTTCGGTCTTCAACTCCAGCGATTGCCCCAGCTCTACCAAGTCCAACAGTTCTCTAAGCTGTTCCTCTGTCATGTTACTCTCCTTCATCATTCAAAACGCTCATATCATGGTAAGCGACACGCCCCGCCCGGAGCAAACCCTCAATTTTTTCCTTGTGCTTGAGGAACCACTCCGGGGAGCGCCCGACGAAATTGTAAGCGGGCAGCCCCAACGTCTGCGCTATTTCCCGTTCGCGATGCATTCCTTCGCTCATGCAAACGCCGGCAAAAGCAACTGCCCCCGATGCTTTCATAGTCTTCTCGTTTGCCTCCCGCGCCTTTTCCAATTCGGACCCTTCGTTGGACCAGAAGCGGCAAAGCGGCACCCACGGCACGATAAAAGGCGTGTCGAAGACCAGCGTCAAATGGGATGCCCAAGCCTCGGCTTTGGTCAAATTGCGTGCGTCCCCGCTAAACAAGCAACTCAACCAAACAATGGGCATTTCTCCCGATAGCAATTTCAGACTTCTCATCGCGGATCCTCCAATCTGCCAAATTCTACGAGTCCAATCGACACGGCATCCAACAAGTCGGGGATTCCGGACTTGGCTGGATACCAGTTATTTTTGCTGCGCCCGTCGCGCCAGTGAGCTTTGGCGCCTCTTGTCAGAGCCTCGTAGATGAGGGTGCCGGTGCGCTCGCCGCCACAAGCTTCGCGCTCGGCGTCGTTCAACTCATCCCATGCGTCCATGTGGACTTGGGGCTTGTGGCGCCCGCCTTTCCATTCGTTGACAGTGCGCTCAACGATGTCCTCACCTTGCAACCCGGAGGCGCCGGCGTACAGCGCGGCGAGCTTGATGCCTTGCCAGCCGAGCTCCAGCATGGTCGCCTCTTTGCCGTCTGAGTAGTTCGGAACGATCATCGGCTTTTCAATGATGATAACGCGGTGCTTGATCTCGATGAATCGCAGTTTCCCGAACGGGCGTTGGAAGAATGTGGCTCGCACGCGCTTACCCTTGAAGTAAGCGCATGCATTGCCACCCGAGTCCTTGTCGTAGTTGGGATCGATTGAGATGCTCATGTGTCGATTGCATTTCCGACAGGTGGCTCGTCTGCAGCCGCCCACAATTCCATTCCTGTGGCGCCAGTGATTCGCTTCACGACGCGGCGCACAATCTCAATCCCATACATCACATCGCCGACTGCGGTGTGGCGGTCTTCTTGCACTGGCTCGTCCACATCTAAGCCGAGTGCATGCATGGTATCTTGTAGCGTGCGAATCTCGAAATTGTGGTAGTCTAATTGGGAGTTGGTGAGCGGCAGCCACGCCGCGAACCACGCGCGGTCAAATGCCGGGTTGCACCCGCCGACTCGCGCCTTTTGGTCCCCACACCAATGCTTCTGGACGAAGCGGGACAGTGCTTCGTCGACATCTTCGGTCATGACGTCGCTTCTTCTGCACCTATCCCACAATCCACTGTGGGAGTGCATCAAACGCACTTTGGGGTGCACTGGCTTATCCCAAATGTCCAGGTCGAAAGCGATCGTTACTATTATCTTATCAACTACGTTCAGCACATCGTCTGTTTTGACGATGCACACCTCTAGTGGATGTCCGGCATCGACATCGAAATGTGTCGTTTCGAAATCGGACCACATTACATTCGAGAAATTGACTGGGAAATATGCCATGTACTGCCTTTCTGTTTTGGGCGGTGTGTATCTGCTAAAACCGCGATACCCCGCAGCCATGATTTCTGCTGCTGGCGCGTTCGGGTTGTCTCGGAAAAATGTGCGCTGTTGCATTCTCACTTTTGGAACCTCTCGCCTTCGAATCCAGAAGCAAACAGCGGGAAGCCTTTGACGAACCACGGCACTGTTGTCATAACGTCTTGCATTTCTCGCGCGGCGTCTTTCACTTCCGTACGATGAACCTCGGCCAAAGCTTCGTCATGCACCGACAGCACCATGGGAAGTCCACGGCGCTCCCCTTCGAGCATTGCGTGGACTAGGATCTCACGACACAGCGATTCCATGGCGTTTTGCGCCAGTAGTCCGCCATATACGCCGTCGAATAGCTCGCCATGAATGTCACGGCGCTTCGGGTGGTCCAGACGTCCGTCATACGCCAATGACGAAGCGATTCGCCAAGCCTTCTCTTTTTTGAAGTATTTCTTTTCCTGAACGATGCGCGCATTTCGGTACACCAATGGGCGACCGTTGGGCATGAACATGGCAATATCGCGACCGTTGTCCGCCGGGCAGAACTCGAACGGCCCGGCCATGGTGCGGCGTCCGTCTATTGCGGCATAGAATGCGTTTTCCAGCATCTTCCAGTAGCGCACGGTCGGCGCGCGCAGCTTTCGCCATGCGTTTACAGCGGCCTCGGGATCGATTCGTAGGCGCTTGTAGTCGATGCCGGCTTCAATCAACTTGTCTCGGAACGTTTCCCACCCGAGACCATACTGGCACGCCAAATCGAGCATCTTGCCGAACTGACGTTGGTCCTTCGTCACGTCGCCATAGCGAACGCCAAAAGCCACGGCCGCAGCAGCCACGTAAGGATCGCCGCCGGACCGAATCAATTCGAGCGCTTTGGTGTCGTTGGCGCAGTAGGCTAGCGCTTTGGACTCAACACCTGAGAAGTCCCGCCCGACGAAGCGGTTACCAGGGCGCGCAATCAAGCAAGCGCGCAATAGCAAATCGATTTCGAGATTGTTGGCATAGTGCAAGCCACTGCCGACGCGCTCCGCGAGTCGACAGATGTCCGCATTCGTCCAATCCTCGAACATCTTGTGCGGCCGCTTCTGATTGTGAAGCTGGACGCCGACAGACGTCCACCGCCAAGGGCCCGCCCCGATATAGACCAAATTGTCACGCAATACGCCATCGTCTTCTTGGCGCGCGAGCCCTGCGAGCAACTTGCCTTTGACGACTGGGTTCAACGCGCGGCGCGCGTCTGCCAGCGGATGCGTGCATTTCTCTAGCGTCTTTTTCTGCACGTTCTTCACGCCCAACGCATCCGCGAGTTGGGACGAAGAGTTTACGATCTTGCGCACTTTGGCGGCCGGCATGCCCACGATCTTGCCGACTTCGCGCATTTTCAGTTCGGTGTTCAATTCAATGCAATCGAGTAGCGCTCGGGCTAGCGTGTCGTCGAATGCGATGCCGCGGTCATTCATCGTTTGATCGAGCTTGCGGGCGGGCTCGTCGATGTGTCGCCACTGCACCCAATGCGGAAAAGCCTGATCCATTACTCGAACGTCAGAAACGCAGTACTTGTCTGAACGTCGCAGCTTCTCTGGCGTTAGCTCTACTTGCTCCCCTCGTTCGCCTTTCTCGATCTTGTCCAGAAGTTTCCAGTCTTCAGCGGAAATCTTCGGCATCCGCCCTTTGCCTGTTGGGCGGCGCACGCTGGAGAGTCCGACTGTGTGCCGACGCTCGGCCTTGTCCTTGCGAATGCTGGTCAATGCCAGTGCGGAATGCTCGAGCGACCCGGACAACCCCATCCGCTTCGCCCAATGACTGGTATCGACGAGGGGGCTCTTCCGCACCAAATCGTAGGCTTCCAGCGCGAAACGGTCGAACGACGACATGTTGTGCGCGGCGAGTTCTTCGTCGCCCCATTCTCGCGGCCTCGGCTCGCCTGGATGCCATAGCCGAATAGGATCCCGGGTTTCGGCACGCTTCCACGCCAGACAGAGAATCTCTGAACTAGCGTGCTGCCAGTACTTTCGTCCGCCGCCGGGTTTCAGCGGGCGGCGACTGCGGGATTCTGTGTCGAGAATGATTGTCATGCTCGATCTCTATTCACGAATGCTACCACTGTGGCGGCAAGCCCCAGGGCGGAAGCCGCAAACATACCGAGCCACAGAGCGCGTTCGTACGTATCGCCGTACGCACGCGCGCACGAGAACACACCAACTGTTACGTGCTCAGCGTTGGAGGTATAGCGTTTAGCTGCCATGCTACCCGAAAAGCCCGCCACGGCGTTATCCGTGTTCGGGCGTTCCGGGGTACTCACGCCGAGCGCTACAGGTCGATGTCCGTATCTTCGGCGTTTGAATACACAGGTTCAATGCACTCCTTTGGTGCATCATTGATTGGGGCTGTGCATGGGTTCCCTTCGTCGATGCGAATGCTGGTGCCGGAGTAGACGTGCAACAAGCAAGACTCTTCGCCCGGCTCGAGTAGCGTTTCGGTATGGCTGGGCATCTTGGCGCCGTCTGCTATGCGATCCTCTGACTGCAAAACGTAGTTGACGCGCACGTAGCGATCTTTGGAACGATTGGTAATCGTGATTGCAGTGGTCATCAGGAGACCTCACTTTCTACCCGAAAAGCCCGCCACGGCGTTATCCGTGTTCGGGCGTTCCGGGTCTCCTGTGGCGCTTTTACGCGCGCAGACTACTAGCTATCTTCGCGCGGACTTCTTCTTTTTGGTGCGGCTCAGCACCCTTTCGTCTTCTTCGTCGATTTCGTCTTCTTCTTCATCGTCTTCGTCTTCATCGTCGTCCTCGTCGTCTTCGTCGACGGGGCGGCGCCTCTTGGCGGTCTTCTTGGCTGCCTTCTTGGCTGCCTTCTTGCCGCGTGCGGGCTTCTCGTCTTCGTCGTCTTCGTCGTCTTCGTCGTCGTCTTCGTCGTCGCCTTCGTCGTCTTCGTCGTCTTCGTCGTCTTCGTCAACGGGGCGGCGCTTCTTGGCAGTCTTCTTGCCGCGCGCGGGCTTCTCGTCGTCGTCTTCGTCGTCGTCTTCGTCGTCGTCTTCGTCGTCGTCAACGGGGCGACGCTTCTTGGCAACCTTCTTTGCGGTCTTCTTGGCTGCCTTCTTGCCGCGGGCAGGCTTCTCGTCGTCGTCTTCGTCGTCGTCGTCTTCGTCGTCGTCTTCGTCGAAGTTCACCGTTCCGTCCTCGGCTAGAAACCAAGCGTAGTTGGTGAAATACTCGCCCGGCATGGGCTCATTGGTTTCCTTGTCCTTGCGCTGGCTGCCGCGCGTACCGATACAATCCGCGATTGCGCCCTCGAGTACCCCTTCGAATTCGTCGGAGTCATACATCTCCAGAAGCGTGTACGTTAGGCCGTCTTCGGGATCCGCTTTGGCGGCTTCTTCGTCGTTCTCGTGCCCTGCGAACTTGATGGCCATGGCCTTCAAGCGCGAACGACCATACTTCTTGGTAAGCCCTTTTCCGCCCACTACGAATAGAGCCTGAACCGACGCACCGGGCTTGAGCCCCTTTTGCGTCGTCTTGATGACCTTGAACGTGACGATAACGATATCATTGCCGGCTTCCGGCTCTTTGAGTTGGGACGACACGAACTCTAGCCGGTGCTTGCCGATCCCCAACAGTGGAAGCTTCGCGTCTTCTGACTCGATGGGCGGCATCTCCTTGCGCCTGCGGCGACTCGCCCTAGAATCGTCTTCGCCTCCGCGCTTCTTCTTTTTCTTGCTGGATGCCGGCACTGTCTTGTCTCGGGTTTTGCTTTTCGAATAACTCATTTTAGAATCCTCAGTGCAATCACAGGAACCTCGATCGTTTTGAGGTTCTCATCTTTCGTAAGGTATAGCATTTCGGCGCCATCAACGACGCCGTTGGCATCTATCAAGACAGAGGTCACCATTCCAGGGATCAACGAATTGAATCCTGGACTAGACCTGTCAGGAACCGATATGCATAGCGTCCCCCCAAGCTGGATGTCTTCAGCTGTGGCCGCTTCCCACTTAGGGCGAGTAGGTGTGGTTGTCATGCGCGCACGAAATGCCCGGCGACAATGTTCAAGTCCTTGTCGACTGTAATGTTGATTGTCGCAACTTCGCCGTCCATGAAGAACACTTCACGCTGCCTAACTGATAGCTGCAGCTCATTCATCAAGTCGTTGAACCCGTCCGGGTCCTTGATCTCTACCGCGTACGTGGTTGTTTTGGGGCTTGAATCGTCCTCGTCCTCGTCCTCGTCCTCGGATTCGTCCTCGCAATCGTCCTCGGATTCGTCCTCGCAATCGTCCTCGGACATGTCGATGGTTTTGCCCATCCAATTCAGCATACCCAGGGCCAGCTCACAGTCGCGAATGACGCCATTTCCGTCAACGTAAGCGACTTCCACTGTGAAGGAATTCAGCTCGTGTTCTTCTGCGCCGGTTTCTTCCGCCACCAGTTGCAACGTTGCAGCATCCGGAACTGGGTTGTGGCGCCATATAGCCACCCATGTCGGCGGTTGCTGAAGCTTAGCCACCCGTTCCACCAATTCGTGCGTAAGTGAACTCAAGCTGCTCACCACGCCGTTGAAGTCGAGTGCATCAATCGTTACGTTCGTGCCAATTGCCGGAACTTTGCTCATGCTGCCATTTCCTGCCTTTCCATTCGCTCTTCGCCAGTCACCCAGCGATAGCTATTGTCATTGACGTATTTGCCACGCTTCTCAATTGCTCGCAATATTTTTTGCGTGAGGGACACCGAATCTTTATTGTGTTGCGCCTCATCACGCGCCGACGCAATCATTTCCAAAACAATTCCGCTGGTAATCATGAAGGTCACCACTACAGGCTTTTTCTGTCCGGAGCGGTGTGTTCGCCCGAATAGTTGCTCTAGCCATTTCGCGGATTGCGGCGGGTAGATGATAAGCTGGTTATTCCAGTGTTGGAGATTGAATCCAACCATCGCGGAATTCCAACTAAGGATTATGTGTTTGAAGTGCTTGGACGCTTCGTGCAAATGCAGACCGCCTGCCGATTTTCCTCCCGCACCAAAATATGGGATATTCAGTTTTCGGGATAGTCTCTGGGCAAAGTCGACTGAACCACACCAGATAATTGAGGGCTCCGATTGGCGCTCCAACCACTTCCGGGCGCTGTCGATAGTGGCGTCGGAAAGCCAAATGGTTCGCATCTTTGGCTTGTACGACGATCGGACAGCCTTCCATTCTAAGACAATTGGGTGCTCCGGATACCGCGCCAACACCTGTGATGTGGTGTCCATCGGCGCTCCAGAGTGGCGGGATTGCAGAATCCGCCGGCGCACAAATCGGGCAAGATTCCTTCGAGCGATCCGCCAAGCTTTCGGGGGTTGTGGATCGTCGTATTCCGTATAAAATCCGCATCCAAGTTGGTTCTCCAATCTCCAGACGGATAGTCCGTCCGACACTACGATCCCGCCCGGGTTTCTTCCGCGCAGCACTAGCTTTTCGAAGGCTTCGTCTATTTCTGGGCATGAGTCCGCCTGAACTGTTTTGATGATGATTGGTTGCTTGCAACTGTCCTTATCAATAATGACGACGCCGGGCGTCTCGCGAAGTCGGCGCGCGAACCACTCGAGCGCGTCGCGCCTGGTCTCCCCAAGGGCCCCGGGGTGTGGACGGCTCAACGGGTCCCGCGTCTTGTTGTCCAGCACGCGCGCCCATGTCTTGGCCTCGTCGCGGGTCATCGGCACGGGCGCCCCTTCTCCGAGCGACCACACCAAATGATGCCAAAACCCTAGGATCGAATGCCTGGACGGCGTGCCCGTCGCGCAAATGATGATCGTCTTCGGGTGCTTCTTCTTGTACCGCTCGATCCTTGCCGCCAGCGAGCGGTCATAATTCGCCGCGGCGTCTGATTCATCCAGGAATATGACGTCTGGCTCGTATTCCTCGAGCAGTTTCGGGTGCGCCCGCGATGTGATCATCTCGCGCGGTACGAACCGAATAGGATTCTGTGGGCGTTGCCAATGCTTGTAGAACAGCCGATGATCGGCCATCGTTTGCGGCTCTAGCCCTTTTTTCGAAATGATGATTCCGCGCTTGGCTTGCAGAATCACCATAGCCAGATAGGCAATCAGCGTTTTGCCGCACCCTACTGGCAGGAAGAGAACCGCGCCGTCGTGCCGAGCGATCTCAATTAGTGAGATGCCTTGCTCGGGTCGTAGTTTTTGCGAACCGCCGTTTCTACGTAGCCTCTTAGTCAAAACGCGAGCCCATTTCTTGGACTCGCGTTTCGTTATGACTCGCCTCGGTAGTTCACACACACGACGAAAATCGGCAGTGTACTGAACTCGCGTGCGCATCGATTAGGCTAGCTGCTGTGCACACTTCGCAATGCGAGCGTTCAACTCCTTGCGCTCGGCGAGCAGCCCTTCCAACTCGGTTGCCGGGT
>Ga0228700_1001154_pt1 | contig 18349 bp, 8 predicted proteins | sample McNCre317_Aug_MG_FD_178019 | JGI IMG/M metagenome (GOLD analysis project Ga0228700, IMG submission 178019) | Freshwater microbial communities from McNutts Creek, Athens, Georgia, United States - 3-17_Aug_MG | ecosystem: Environmental > Aquatic > Freshwater > Creek | place: USA: Georgia...
CTCATCCAAGCCGATTGCTTCTGAAAGTTTGACGGCATCTGCACCGGCAACTTCGGCAATCTCGGCCATGGCGTTGATGAATGAAATCTTGGTGGCAAGGAACGAGTTTGCGGCAACCTTGACCAACTCTGCGGTTGGGATGTCAACGGTTAGCAGTGGAACACCCTGGTTGGTGATTGGTTCATAGAGCAAGCGAAGCAGCTTCTCAGACCACGCTTCGTTCACACCGATCACAACTCGGTCAGGCAGCAGGCTGTCCTGTAACGCGGTTCCCTCGCGAAGGAACTCTGGGTTCCAGGCAAGGTGTGGTTCAAAGTTCACCTTGGTGGCCAGGTGCTTGGCAAGTTCGGCTGCGGTTCCAACCGGCACGGTCGACTTTCCGGCGACCAAGGCGTCCTCGTTTAGGAACGGGGCAAGTGAATCCAAGGCGTTGAACAGGTATGAGGTGTCGGCACCGAGGCCGGTCTTTGACTGCGGGGTGCCAACACAAAGCAGGTGAATTAGAGCGTCGCGAGATTCGGCATCGTGCTCGGTCTTGAAGCGAAGGTTTCCGCTGGCGATAACCTCGAGCAGGGCTTCATCGAGACCCGGTTCATAGAAAGGCACCTGGCCTGCCGAGAGTGATTCAAGCTTCTTCAAATCAGAGTCAATGCCGATGACTTCGTGACCCAATTTTGCGAATGCAACGGCTGTGGTTGCACCCAAATAACCCAGACCAATGACGGTAATTTTTAGCTTCACAAGGTGAGTTTAGAAAGTAAACAAACCCCAAACTAGGGCGCGACAGGCCAGTTCATTTAGTCGTATTCAAATGTTCCATTTGGTGTCGTTTCGGTTGCCTCGCGTTCACCCATTGTTTTTCCTATTCGATTCATTGCCGAAACAACCTCGCAACAACCCGAGCGTAATTTCTGTTTATGGGTGAATTATTCGATCGATATCCGATGGCTGCCAAACCCAAGCGCGGGGAAGCAATGGCAGCCTTCGATGAAATGTTTGCAGCGCCTGGCAAAGTGCGGCCAAGCTATCTGAAAATTCATGAAGCTCTCGCGGCGATGACTCAGAATGAGTTGATTGGTCGAACCGCAGCGCTTGCCGATTCATACTTGGCCCAAGGGGTCACCTTTGACTTTGCCGGTGAAGAGCGCCCCTTCCCACTTGATGCAGTTCCACGCGTAATTGAACGCACCGAGTGGAGTGGGCTCGAGGCTGGAATCAAGCAGCGTGTTCGAGTGCTCGAGGCATTCCTTGCCGATGTTTATGGTCAGCAAAATGCCATCCGTGACGGGGTTATCCCGGCGTCGCTAGTGGCCACCTCAGAACACTTTCACCGGGCCGCCCATGGCATCGACCCGGCAAATGGTGTTCGAATTCAGGTTTCGGGCATCGACCTCATCCGTGACGAGGTTGGCACCTGGCGCGTGCTTGAAGACAACGTGCGCGTGCCTTCAGGGGTCAGCTATGTGATCTCAAACCGCCGGGTGATGGCGCAGACTCTGCCCGAGCTATTTCAGCAGATGCGCATTCAACCGGTTGGTGAATATCCAAACCGCCTGCTTGCCGCGCTTCGTGCCGCGGCCCCGGCCGGCGTTGAAGACCCAACCGTTGTGGTGCTGACCCCGGGTGTTTACAACAGTGCATATTTTGAGCACACCTTGCTGGCTCGTTTGATGGGCATCGAGCTGGTTGAGGGCCGTGACCTCTTCTGTTCTAACGGCAAGGTCTACATGCGCACCACTGCCGGCCCACGCCGGGTTGACGTGATTTATCGGCGCGTGGATGACGAGTTCCTTGACCCGCTAGCCTTCAGAGCCGACTCGGTTTTGGGGCCACCGGGCCTGGTGAACGCGGCAAGGCTGGGCAATGTCACATTGGCAAATGCCATCGGCAACGGTGTGGCAGACGACAAGCTGGTCTACACATACATGCCTGAATTGACCAAGTATTACCTTGGCGAAAACCCGATCATTGAGAACGTCAAGACCTGGAGACTGGAAGAGAGAGACAGTCTGCAGGAAGTGCTTGACCGACTTGAAGAGCTTGTGGTTAAGCCGGTTGATGGCTCGGGCGGCAAGGGGCTGGTGGTTGGGCCGGCGGCTTCAAAGAAAGAGCTCGATGACTTGCGCAAGCGGCTGGTGAAAGACCCGCGCGGTTGGATTGCACAGCCGGTGATTCAGTTCTCAACCATCCCAACTTTGGTTGAGGGCGGGCTGCGGCCGCGCCACGCAGACCTCAGACCGTTTGCGGTTAACAGTGGCAGCGACATCTGGGTTTTGCCTGGCGGCCTAACCCGGGTGGCATTGCCCGAGGGTGAGCTGGTGGTCAATTCATCGCAGGGTGGCGGTTCAAAAGACACCTGGATTGTGGGCAGTGATCGCTCAAGTGTTCGTCAGTTCATGCCTACCAACTCGACGGTCTCATCAATCGTCGCCGGCCAAACTTCGGCCGACTCCGGATTCGGTTCGCAGCAGCACGATAACTCTGGTGCCGGATTCCAAATTCAACAGGAACAGCAGCAGCAATCGCAACCAGTGGCACCGAAGCCATCCATGGCAAAGCTGCCGCCAATTGCCCAGGGAGGCAACAACTAATGCTCAGTCGAATTGCAGAATCACTGTTTTGGATCGGCCGCTATGTTGAGCGAGCCGATGGCACCGCACGTCTGCTTGATGTGCACCTGCAGCTCTTGCTTGAAGACCCGTGGGTCGATGAAGACACCGCCTGCCGCTCGTTGCTATCAGTGATCGGCTCAGAATCAGTGTTCCCGCACGACCTGACCCGGCATGACCTGCTTAATATTTTGTCGGTCGATCGCAATGAGCAGGCCTCGATTGCCTCGTCTTTGACGGCCGCCCGAGAGAACGCGCGCCGGGTTCGCGAGATTGTTTCGACCGAGCTGTGGGAGTGCCTGAACACCACCAGGTCAAGGATGCCTCGCAAGGTCTCGATTGATCGCGCCCACGACTTCTTCGGTTGGGTTCGTGAGCGAACCGCGCTTGCGGTTGGAATTGTCGAGAGCTCGACCTCGCGCGATGAAGCTTGGACCTTCTTCACTTTGGGACGATCACTTGAGCGCGTGGATATGACGGCTCGGCTTTTGGCAACCTCAGAACTCACCGAGGCCAGCGGCCCATCCTGGACAACTATCTTGCGAAGCTGCGGCGCCTATGAGGCATACTTGCGCACCTATCGCGGGGTGCCATCGGCAACCAACGCGGCAGAGTTCTTGCTGCTTGACCGCATCTTCCCGCGCTCGGTGACCTTTGCCCTCGGCCGTGCCGAGCGCTGCTTGAGTGACTTGGCGCCAAGTGCCGATCGCGTGGGCACCAGTGATGCCGCCCTTCGTCTAGCCAGCCAGATTCGAACCAATCTTGAGTTCCGCTCGGCGCCAGACATCCTTGCAAATTTGACCCAAGAAATGGTGGGTCTGCAGAACGGGGTGAGTGAAATTTCAGAGTCAATTCGCAACCGTTATTTCCCGGCGAATGTGATGCAGAGCTGGGTGGGTGAGGTTCTATGAGCCGTTATCGCATAGTTCACACCACCGGTTTCAAATACAGCCGCGAGGTGACCGCTTCTTATAACGAGGCCAGGTTATTGCCGGTTCGTGATGACCGCCAGTTTGTTATTTCAAGCAAGCTCGAGATTGAACCGCACAGTGCCTCGCACGAATACTTCGACTATTTCAAAACCCGGGCGGTGATGTTTGAGATTCTTGAGTCACACACCGAGCTCACCATCAGGGCTAATTCGGTGGTTGAAATTCGTGATTCAATTCGTGCCGTTCCAGGTTTGAACTGGGATGACCTCGCGCCCGAGGTTGAGAGCAGCCTCGAGTTGACCGACGCCAGCTCGCAAACCAGACGTACCCAGCCGCCAGCTGAGCTAACCAAGTTTGCGATTAAGACTTCGCAAAAACTTGGCCCGCACGAGACTGCCATTGAGATATGTAAAAAGGTTTTCGGTGCCATGACCTACATGCACGGGGTGACCGGTGTTCACTCGATTGCCACCGAGGCGTGGTCGGCAAAGATTGGCGTCTGTCAGGATTACGCGCACATCACACTCGGCGCGCTGCGTGCCGCCGGCATCCCAGCCAGATATGTTTCGGGTTATTTGCACCCGCACATTTCACCCGCGGCTGGCGAAACGGTGATTGGCGAATCTCATGCCTGGGTCGAATGGTGGGCCGGTTCATGGTTTGCATATGACCCAACGAACGACATCGAAATTGGCGAACGTCACATCGTGGTTGGCAGCGGTCGTGATTATGACGATGTCGCGCCGCTTCGGGGTGTCTATGCCGGTGCCGGCGACTCTGAACTTTTTGTCACGGTGGAGATTACAAAACAAGGGGTTAACCCCTAGTTTGCTCGCTAAAGTGCGCAATTTACCTCATTTATCCGAGGAAAACCTAGTGAATATTTCGCAAATCCCTACACTTTAACAAGGGGAGATTTACACAGATTTACAAAGGGGGAGTTGAGCGAACGCTCAGCTGACTTTGGCTTTAGGCGGTTGCAAGTAGTGGGCTGGTTCACCATCGGCTTCAGAGAGACTACTGCGCATCCTTTGATGCGTTGGGTCTCGTTCGCCCTTGCCGTTTTATTCGGGGTCGGCGCTCTTCAAGCCATCGAAGCCGTTTCTTCGCCGGCTGCTCATGCCGCCAATGTTTCTTGTGTCACGGCTGGTGCGACAGCTCAAAATGGATACACCGAAGCCCCTTCGCATGGTCAAGTCATGTACATCGACTCTGGTGTTTCACCAAAGATCGATGCGGCCTATGTGGGCTATCGAATTACAAATAACTCTGGAACCGCAAAGTCAATCTGGGTTCAGCTTGATAACTTCACCGGTGGAAAAGTTGGCCTTGCGAACCCGAAGGATGCCTTCCAAGAGCTCCCGAATTTAGCGAATGGTTCAACTGCCACCGCCTTCTTCTTATTGAAGGCAACGGGCTCATCAACCTCGGCTCAAACCCACACCATGAAAGTGTTTGAGCAGCGCCCTGACCTTGTTGGTTCAACAGCCAAGTTCACTTGTGACTTTGCTTTTGTAAAGGTCGCAGAAACAATCAAGGCAAATGCCAATAAAATCGGCACCGTATCTTCATTGCTTTCCCCTTCAACCGCAACACTAGGTGGAACGCTATCGATAAGTATCGACAACACCGCGAGCACAACCACGGGAACATTGGGAGCTGGTGCAGCGCCAGATTATTCAGCGTTTTGGGCTTCGCCAGCCGCCTATTCCTCCTGGCCAACGCGTGCACTGCGTCTTGAAAAAACGACTATTACTATGAGCTGTCAGACTGGTGCCGACATCGTTCTGACAAACATGCTTTTTGTATCGGATACGACTGCTCCAGCCAACAACACGCTTGCTAACTGTATTAAGAGCGGGCAGGGAAGTCGTTGGTACGCAACTTATACCTTCAGAATCATCGGCCCTGGTCCGTCAAGTGTGACGCCATCTCCCGTTGCGGATATCTCCTCGGGAAGCCAATACAAGCACTCTGACATTTCAGGAGTTGCTTTCACATTCAATGGCACGACCAGCACTACCATTACCGGTCTAAACAATGTCTCTGCGGCGAATTCCGCAACGGTTCGAGTAGCCGCATCGGCCAGCGGGGCAGGCAACGGATCTTCGATAACGGTTCAGTACACCGTCACGATTACATCTGACACGGTGGATCCGGCAGGTATTCAAGTTGACGAGGTTGTAGATACCCATGCCTCCGGAACAAGTTACGTTTCAGGAACAACCAGCACAAAACTTGGCACGTCTTCCACAACGTATTCCGCGGCTCCCAATCCGCAAACACTTGCTTCCGATGCCAGCCTTTCACCGCCACCAGCGCATTTCATCGGCCCATATGGATTGATCAACTCAACGCATACTCAGTACATTCAGTACAGCTTCTCTGTGCCTTGTAATGGAACCGCGTATAAGAATACGGTTGTCGCGTATACCGGTGACGTAACCATAGGTTCGTCCTCAACTGCGGCTTCCGCAATTACCGTCAGTGCTCCATCAGGTTCAGGTACATGTGGAACTCCCACAATAACGACAACTTCGACAAGTCTCGACCCAACCGCTCAAACTAGCCCCGCTGACACCATCACTAGTACGTCTGCAAATATCAACGGTATTTTCAATGCGTCTGGAACTACCGGATCACAGTACCAATTTGTTTATTCGACAGATCCAAACTTGGTTAACGGCGTATCTTCAACTACGTTGACGACGCTTACGGCTGGTTCATCTTCAAATACTGCTGGGACAGCAGGCCTTTCCGGTCTCTCGTCCGGAACGGTTTATTACTTCCAAGCACGAATTCAAAATGCAGCCGGCAGGATTTTCTATGGAGCTGTTCTTTCGTTTGTTACGCTCCAGAGTCAGGCGGCTCCTTCGGTCACGACGAACGCCGCTTCAGCGATTGGGCTTTCTGCCGCAACGCTAAACGGAACAGTCAGTCCCAATGGAACTCAAATCACAGGTGTTTATTTCTATTACTCTTCAAGCAGTGCACTAACTGCGTCCACTACAACCCTCGCCGCACTTGCGGCAAACCAGTATGCCGTTCAAACCGATGTCGGAACTTCGACGCCAACTTCGGGCAACCTTACTTACCCAGCAAATACCTTTGGTGCGCAGACTTTCAACTCAGATAGCATTTCCGCTGTTCAAAAAGATTTCTCCACATTCACCGGAACGATTTATTTCCAGGCGCACATAACTTGTACCGTTGTTGCAACCTATTGTCCGAATGGATACGTAGATGGCGCGGTTTTGAGTTTTACTTTGGGTTCGGCCTCGGCGACGACAAACGCGGCAAACTCGGTTGGCGATACTTCAGCAACTTTAAATGGTGTGGTTAACAACAATTCATCGTCAGGCACTACCAATATTTCGTTTTGTTATGGACCCTCAAATACTTCAACCCTGGGCCAGCTTCAAGGCAGTTGCACCCTAAATTCTTCACCTACTCCAAGTTCTGCCACAGGCACTGCCGATGTGCAGTCCAGCCTTGCAATTACAGGTTTGACCGCGGGAACGGTTTACTACTTCCAGGTGATTGCCAATACAGGGGTCAAAACAACTTACGGAGCGATTCTCTCGTTCCAAACCTTGAATATCACTACTGCAAGTTTGCCAAATGGCTCGATTGGCAATTCGTATACTGCCAGCCTTGCGGGTGTCGGAGGTTCGACGACTTATAACTGGTCGGCAACTGGCCTTCCAACGGGCTTAACAATTTCGCAGTCGGGTCTCATTTCTGGCACAACGACAACTGCTGGAACTTACTCGGTCGTAGTCACCATGACCGACCCATCAAGCGGACTGTCGACTACCAAAACCTATTCAGTAGTAGTGAGTGGGCCTTCGGCTAGCACGACATCCGCGTCGGGAATTACGGCATCAGCAGCAACACTTAATGGAACGGTAAATCTAAACAACGTTGTCGCTACCTCGATAAATCTCTGTTGGGGCACAGACTCTGCTTTGGCAACTTGTACGAACGTAAATATTGCGAGCCAGGTTGCAAGTAACGGAAGCAGTTCTGTATCAACGACAATCTCGAGCGGTTTGACGGCCGGAACTACTTATTACTACAAAATCGTTGTTGCCTATACTGGCGGTTCGGTCACTTCTAACATCACAAGTTTTGTTCCTGTGGCGGGGCCAGTGGCGTCGACAACAGCTGCCACATCGGTGTCTACTACAAGTGCAACTCTGAATGGCTCAGTAAACCTAAATGGCAACACCGCGACCTCAGCCAATTTCTGTTGGGGCACCGATGCAACCCTGGCAACTTGTACAACTTTGGCTTTCGGTACTCCAGCGAGCCTCGTCGCTGGCGATAACGCCGTAGCAACCACAATCAGCACTGGTTTGACGGCCGGGACAACCTACTATTACAAAGTTGTTGTTGTCTATGGTTCCGGAACCGTAGTGACTTCTAACATCACAAGTTTTATCCCGAGGTCTACACCAACAACCTTAACGACGGCTGCTTCGAGCGTTACGGCAACCTCTGGATCTATCAACGGCACGATTAATCTGAACGGATACACGGCGAGTGCTGCCCAGCTATGTTGGGGAACCGCAAGCGATATGACCGGCTGCGTGTCGATCGATGTTTCTGATCAGACGACCAGCGTTTCTGCAAGCAACAACATTTCCAAGCCGCTTACCAGCCTGACTCCGGGCACTACCTATTACTACAGAATCTCCGTGACATACAGTGGTGGAACTGTAACCTCCAACATCACAAACTTCGTTCCAAGTTCAGCCCCGACAGCTACGACTACGTCTGCCTCGAGTGTCACTTCATCAAGTGCGACCGTCAATGGAACTGTTGACCTACATGGCACTTCACCGGCCACTGCCGTTTTCTGTTGGGGATCAACCGTTGGCCTCGGCACTTGCACAAACTTGTCTATAGCCTCACCATCGTCTCTTTCGGTTTCTACCAGCAACACTGTCTCTGCAACGATCAACTCGGGCCTAACCGCCGGAACTACTTATTACTACGAGATAGTTGTCACCTACGGGGTAAACACCGTGACTTCAAACATCACAAGTTTTGTGCCAACTGGAACACCAACCGTGACTACCTCTGCCGCCACCGGGGTTACTTCAACCACTGCGACCTTCAACGGACTTGTGACCCTAAACGGAAATGGCGTAAACACGGCTAGCTTCTGCTGGGGAACCACTAGTTCACTGACTACTTGTGATTCCATCGATGTGAAGTCTCAGGTATCCAGCGTCTCGGGCACAAACACTATTTCTCAATTGGTGTCTGCCCTTGCCCCGCACACAACTTACTACTATCAACTAGTCGTAGGAACCACAGCGGGAACCATTACGAGTTCACCTATTATTTCTTTCACAACTGCTTATGCGTCAACCAATGCTGTGACTGCAATTGGGCTCTCGAGCGCGACACTAAATGGAACGCTTTACGCGGGTTCAACCGCCATCTCTACGATTACCTCGGTAAAGCTCTGTTACAGCAGTGCCGCAACCCTAACCAACGGCGTGCTCGACACCACACCTACGTGTTCAGGAAACCTCTGGACTTCTGGAACCATTGCGGCAAACGGCTCGCTTGCGTTCTCCTACAATCTGACTAATCTGACAACTCCGCCTCCACTAACATTCCAGACTCAGATTCAGGTTGTCTTTGCAACTTCGCCATCGGTGGTTGCAAATGGTTCAGTGGTTCCGTTCACCACGTTGAACAACCCGGACGTGGCAATTAACAGTGCAACCAGCGTGAGTTCTAAGGGCGCCCGGATTCGCGGATTGGTCTACCCTAAGGGCAATCGCCTCTCCAAGGTCAGCTTCTGCTACTACGAGACGAGCCAAGGTTCTGGGACAGCAGTTTGTTCAGACCCAGTTAGTACAACTGATCTGTCCAACAACTCCGTTGGCTGGAACGGCACAACTAACACGGGTAACACAGACATGGTTCTCAGCGGACTAAAGCCTCACACAAATTACACCTACTACTTGGTGGCCAATGCGCAAGCAAGCGCGATTCGATTCCGTGCGGCTGACATCCGTGTTCGACGCGCAGCCGTGAGCCCAACCGTTCAAAGTTCAACCACAACTTTCACAACGGCCGGCGCCGAAACTTTTGCAGCAACTAATGTGGCCAATACCTCGGCCACTCTCAATGGAACGCTTTATGCCTCTTCTGTTGGTATTTCTTCTTCGGATGTCACAGATGTGCGGATTTGTTACAGCACAGATCCGACAACAGCCAGCACCGGCCCAACTACCGGGGCAATGACGACCACAAACTGTGTTTCCGGGTTGTGGGCTAACTCGACTATCGCCGCAAACGGGTCGCTGGCATATGCCCCAAGTGTTACCGGGCTTCTAGCTGGCACAAAGTATTACTTCCAAATTCAGACCACTTTTGCCGATGGCGCTACCGCATACGGATCTGTACTGAACTTCACAACCACTCAACCGCCAACCGCAAGCACTTCACCTGCGACTTTGATTTCGCAAAACAGTGCAACCTTGAATGGTTCGTTCAACGCACTTGGCAGCACCGTAACATCCGTGACAATCTGTTGGGACACTGCGGATTCATTCACTACTTGTAACCACCCAATCACCATTTCGGCACCTACTGGTGGTTGGATTAGTGGTTCAAACTTGGTTAGCACCAGCATCACCGGGCTTTCAAGCAACACCCGCTATTACTTCACTGTCATTGCTCTAACGAGCACCGGAACGGCGACAGCAACAACCGCCAACTTCACGACTAAATCAGTGGTCACCTTTGATTCACAAGGTGCCGGAAGCTATGCATCACAGACTTATGCATCAACTGGAACAATCACTGACCCGGGAACGCCATCGAAGTCTGGATACACCTTCACTGGGTGGTGGACTGCCGCTTCCGGTGGAACCCAAATCACCAGCTTCCCATACTCCCCAACAGGCACCGGCGACTTCACTCTTTATGCGCAATGGACTGCTGACGCCCACACCATTCACTTCAACGATGGAATTGGTTCGCCGGGAACTCTGCTTTCGAACACCAAGACTTTCTACTCGGACAGTTCAGTTGACGTCACCGACGTAACAACCTCACGAACTGGTTACAACTTCCTTGGTTGGTTCACTTCGACCTCAAGCACGACAGCTGTTACTTCACCGTATGCACCTGGCGTGTACACGGACGTGACGCTCTATGCAAAGTGGCAGGCAATTTCTTATAACGTGACCTATAACGCCAATGGAACTGGGGCAACTGGTGGAAGCTCGGGCACCTACACGATCGGGTCGACGCTTGTCAGGCCATCTGACCCGAGCCGTCCAGGCTATTCATTCCTTGGCTGGTTTACCGCCGATGGCGTTTCATCTGCAGGAACCGCGGCGAACTTCAGCACGGCTCAAACCGGCACGGGAGATCTAACTTTCTACGCCCACTGGCAGGCTTATTCGGTTTCATTTAAATATTCAAACGGTGACGCGACAACTATTCCTGATGGATCTGGCGTAATCACTTTGCCTGCGGGAACTAGCTTGACTGTTCCAAGCGGTTCGTACTTCGCTGGTTGGGCTTGCCCAGCCGGAACCTCTACTCTGTCTGTCGGTTCAACTTTTACTCCGACTGGAAACGTTACCTGTGTCGCAATGTTTGCAATCACAGGCAGTAAGACAATCACATTCCACTCAAACGACCCACTTGGCTCAAATGGCACTGCAACGCAGACTTCTAATGTCTCCGCTCAGCTATCGCCAAATCCTTTCAACGTTGTTGGATACACATTCGTTCAGTGGATTGTTGGTTCCGCTTCGGGAACCACATTCATGCAGAGCACTGACACCTATGACTTCCCGAACCAAGCGGATTTGGCTCTTTATGGGCAGTGGGTTCCAACCAGCTATGACGTCACCTATGACCCTGTGGGCGGTACAACTACACCAAACGGTAGTTACTCAGTAACCACACCAACTTCGAAGCCTGCAGACCCAACTCTTAGCGGTTACACGTTCCAGGGCTGGAGCACCGCTGCCGGAACGATCATCACCTGGACTAACGGAACTTATCAACCAACGGGCACTGGAACGCTTGCTTTGCACGCACACTGGTTGCGAAATCCAGCCACTATTACGTTCAATTCGAACTACCCGAGTGGAACTCAGGGAACACACCAGCAAACCTCAAACCAGCTCGCGGTTGCCCTTGACGCACCTACATTCACCCTCTCGGGCTACAGCTTTGTGAAGTGGGCCAAGGGCACCGCAAACAGCGGCGTTTATATGCTGAGCACTGACACCTATGACTTTGGTGCCGACCTAAGTCTCTATGCAATCTGGTCTCCAAACTCATATGTGGTCAACTTCCACGGTCAGCAACCAACCAGCCCAACATTGACTTCAGGCACCTATAACACCGGCGGCCAGGTGGCACTTGCTTCTAGCCCGGGCTACACCGGTTACACATTCCTAGGCTGGTCAAACTCGATCAATGGCTCGGTTGTTGCGGCACCTTCAGCTACCAGTTATAGCCCGGGAACCATTGGCACCCTTGATCTTTACGCCCAGTGGTCAGCCGAAAGTTATGTCGTTACCTTTGATTCACAAGGTGGAACCTCAGTTGCATCTGCCACCTATGTCACTGGTGGAACCATCGCTGCCCCAAGCAGCACACCAACAAAGTCCGGCAACCACTTGAATGGTTGGTTCGTCGCATCCACTGGTGGCAGCGCCTTGACCTTTGCCTATGCTCCAGGAACCACTGGGCCTGTCACGCTTTATGCTCAGTGGACACCATGGGTGATCTCGTTCAATGCCGGTTCAGGCACCGTAACCTCGGGCCAGAGCCTGCCAGCAAACATCAACGGATCAACCACCAACATGCCTGGCGGCACAAGTTTGACGCCGCCGGCAAACTACCACTTCACCGGCTGGGCCTGCCCAACTGGAACAACAACAATTGCTTCGGGTGGTTCATTCACTGCGACGGCAGATGTAGTCTGCACCGCGGTTTATGCCGTCAATGGCAGTAAGACCGTTACGTTCTATTCGAACTACCCATCCGGTGGCCCAAGTGCCAGCACGGTGACGCAAACTACCAACGCCACCACGCAACTAACTGGCAACACATTCGTCATGCCTGGTTACACATTCATCCGGTGGATTGTCGGTTCTAATACCGGAACCACATACATGGCCAGCACCGACACCTACGACTTCAGCGCTGACTTATCGCTATTTGCAGACTGGCAGGTAAATGCGTTTACCGTTTCGTTCCAGTTAGGCTCAGGCGGCGGTTCTCCAGCCACCGGCACCGCACCTGGTTCAATTGCCGGCGCAAGTGTCACGCTCCCTGGGCAGGGCTCGATGATTGCACCATCGGGTTATCAATTCACCGGATGGGTTTGCCCTACCGGAACCGTTCTTCTAGCCGGCGCGATAATCACCCCAACCGGAACTACTACCTGTACAGCGGTTTGGTCACTTCTTACAGCGAAGACGGTAACCTTTCACTCGAACTATCCAATTGGTGCAAACCCAAGCCCAACAGTTCAAACCTCTAGCGGCCCACACGCCCTTAACCGCAACCCATTCGTTGCCGGTGGCTATCGCTTTGTCGGTTGGGCAACCACCTCAACCGGTGCAAAGTCTTACGACAACACCGATGTCTATGACTTCTCGACCGATGCCGATCTTTACGCTCTTTGGGAAGTCATCCCGACGGCCACCGACCCATCGCCGGTCTATCAAATCGTCTTCGTTTATCAGGGCGGCACACCTGGAGTAACAGTCACCTACTACGCACCTGGCGAACCTGGCCTAAAGTTGCCAACTACCGAGAAACCTGGTTACACCTTCACCGGTTGGGCAACAGCTCCAACCTCGTCAAGCACGGTAAGTGCGCCGTTTACCACGGCAGCAAGCGTGACCCTCTTTGCCGTCTGGGCGCCAAAGCAAGTGACCATCACGTTCAATTACTTGGGCGGCATCACCGGCATCAGAACAATGTCTTACACAGTTGGTCAGCCAGGTATGACCGGCCTGCCATCAAGCACCAAGCAGGGCTATGAGTTTGCCGGTTGGTCTGAGATCTCAGGCGGTTCGACAGCGGTCACAGAGCCATACTCGCCACTTGAAAGCCTCACGCTTTATGCAATCTGGAACGGCACCAAGTACACCGTCACGATAATGCCTCAGACTGGCGCCCCAATCAAGATGGTTTACACCGTCGGCGGCGACCCACTGCAGCTGCCTGGCATCGGCACCAAGCCTGGCCTCGTGCCTCTGGGTTGGGCTCCTGACAACCATGCAACCGCTGCAGTGCCAAATGAATACCGCCCAAGTTCGACGGTCACTTTGTATCCGCTATGGTTGACCGACCGATTGAAGACCCCGCTCTATTTCGCGGGTGACTCATCCGTGCTTGATGCCAAGGCCAAGGCAATCTTGAAGGCAACGGCCAAAAAGATAATTGCGGCCAACTTGAAGCCAACTTTGGTCGTGGATGGTTGGGTAAAGGCAACTCTTGACACCAGCTATGACCAAAAACTTTCGCAGGCGCGAGCCGTGCAGACCGCCGCATACTTGCGCAGTTTGGGCATCAACGCGTTTGCAAAACTAACACCGAAGGGCATCGCCCCGCAGAATAACCCGACGGCTCGTCGTGTAGATATGGCCGTTTACCTTGGTGGGCCAAAGGTTAAGAAATAGTCGCTAAAGTAGCGAATATGACTAACCTTCCACTGGTTCGAACCCTTACCGACAGCCACGGCGTCGAGATCACTTTTTATGAGTGGCCGGTTGCTAACCCAAAGGCAGTCGTTCAGATTGCGCACGGTTTGGGTGAGCACGCACGCCGTTATGACCACGTCGCCGAGGCTTTAAACAAGGCCGGCTACAGCGTTTATGCCGATGACCACCGAGGTCACGGCGTGACCGGCGCGCATATGCGTGAAAAGGGTTTGATCAAGAATCAGGGAAACCTCGGCCCAGGTGGCATGCCCGCCACGTTCGCGGCGGTGCGCCAACTTAGCCACCTCATCCGTGGCGAACACCCGACCCTAAAACTTGCCTTGCTCGGTCACAGCTGGGGTTCAATGATTGCTCAGCGAATTCTGAATAAATTTGCCGACGAGTATGACCTGGCCATAATGACCGGCTCAACTTTGCTGTTGCCGGGCATTTTGCCAAGTGGCGGTTTCAACAAGAAATATGCGGCCGCGGCCAAAAACAATGGCGAACCGGTTTCTGGTGGCGAGTGGCTGAGCCGTGACCTTGAGGTTGGCAAAAAGTTTCGGGCAGACCCGCTGAACTTCGATGAAACCGCGATGCAAGCCTTTGGCCTCGGCAACGTCTTGCCGCTGCTGGGCACCCCGGCCCGCCGATTTCCGCACGACCTGCCGCTGCTATTGATGGCTGGCAGCGATGACGCCATCGGTGGCGAAAAAGGCAACGTGCTGCTGCTAAATGCCTATAAGCGTGTGGGCTTGACCGACCTCGAATTGATCATCTATGAAGGCGCCCGGCACGAGGTCTTCAATGAAACGAACAAGGATGAAGTTATGCACGACCTAATCGAGTGGTTGAACTCGAGGGTCGGCTAGAAGCCGAGTCGCTATTTGCTTGGTGGGGTCAAACCCAGCTTTTCGCTCGCCTTAGCCACGTTTGGTAGGCGGCAAGCGGCAACTGCATCCTCGATTGGGTCCTTCAAAAGGTCGTGAGTTTCAGGGTGCTTTTCCATGTATCGCACGGTGTAGGAACAGACCGGAACGACCTTGTTCTTAGCCTGCGCTCGAACATCGGCCAAGGCCTCACGGGTCAAAATTGCGGCCAGGTTTTTGCCCTGGTGTGCTGGGTTCACGCCGGTGTGCACAAAGTGAATTTCGCCAAGCATTAGCGAATAATCCAGCTCGCCGGCCATCTCATCGCCCAACCAAATCTCATACCGGTGTTCGGCAGTGTTGTGCTTTACTACTGGTGCCTCGCTGATTTCTGCGCTCATGCTGTTAATCTCTTTCTGTGCCGGCAAATAAAAACAAAGTCTTCTATGGAGATAACCTTGCCGTACTTAAATCTATGCCCGATGCGTGCGCGCAGCTAATTTATATTGACCCGCCATTCAACACCGGCCGCACCCAAACCCGCGGCACCGCCACCACAACCCGAGTCACCGAGGGTGGTCGGGTTGGTTTCAAGGGCCGCCAGTATGAAACTGTGCGCCAAACCGTGCTCAGTTATGACGACGAGTTTGCCGACTACTGGGCCTTTTTGGAGCCGCGCCTGGAGGAAGCCTGGCGCCTGCTCAACGAGACCGGCACCCTTTATCTGCACCTCGACTATCGCGAATCGCACTATGCCAAGGTTTTGCTTGACGCGCTCTTTGGCCGCGACTGCTTTCTAAACGAAATCATCTGGGCCTACGACTATGGCGGCAAGAGCAAAAACCGTTGGCCGGCAAAGCACGACACCATCTTGGTTTATGTGAAGAACCCTGCAAAATACTTTTTCAACTCGGATGAAGTTGACCGCGAACCCTATATGGCACCGGGCTTGGTAACGCCCGAGAAGGTTGCCAAGGGCAAGCTGCCAACCGATGTTTGGTGGCACACGATTGTCTCGCCAACCGGTAAAGAAAAGACCGGCTATCCAACTCAGAAGCCGCTGGGAATCTTGCGAAGAATCATCCAGGCATCCTCGCGCCCGGGCGACTTGGTTATCGACTTCTTCGGCGGTTCAGGCACCACCGGTGCCGCGGCTGCCTCGCTTGACCGCAATTTCATCCTGGTAGACCAAAACCCCGAATCAATCGCCGTGATGCGCGACCGTTTCGGGGCTTTGGGTGTTGCTGTCGAATACCTTTAGTGCGCTGCGGCCGCCGCGGCTTCTTGAACCGCTGACTTGGTGCGAAGCGCAGGGGCCTTGGTGAAGATTGCGATGATGATCGCAACCGCAACCACAAGTCCGGCAATAGTAAACACGGTCACACCGGCGTCAGCAAAGCCGACTAGGAATGGGCGAGCCAAACGTGGGTCTAGGTGGTTCAGGAATGACGAGTCGGTGTTCAGCTTTCCGGCCAAGGCGCTCATGTTGCCACTCTGCAGCCCCTTCAGGAACTCTGCATTGTTTGGGTCGGCAAGAACCTTAGGGTCCTTCAAAGCTGCCTTCAGACCAGCCTGAACATCGGTGCGCTTGAAAGCCGCAGGGATGGTGTCAGAAAGGTTGTTGAACAGAATCGAGATGAACACTGCAACACCCAGGGTTCCACCCATCTGGCGGAAAAAGGTTGCTGAAGCGGTTGCAACACCAACCTCTGAAGCCGGCACTGAGTTCTGTGCGGCAAGTGTGAGGGTCTGCATAAGCTGACCCAGACCAAGACCGATTAGAACCATGCCGATTGATGCCTGCCAGTACTTAGTGTCGGCACTGAAGCTGGTCAAGTAGAAGTAACCAAGGGCCAACAGGGTTGGGCCGATGACCATGAAGATCTTGTATTTTCCGGTGCGGCTGGTGATCTGACCAGAGATGATTGTCGCGGTCATCATGCCGGCAACCATTGGCAACATCATGAAGCCAGCCTCGGTTGGGGTGGCTCCCATAACGATCTGTAGAAGCAATGGCAGGGTCATCATTCCGCCGAACATACCAACACCGACGATGACACCAAGGATGGTTGCCATCGAGAAGGTCTTCGACTTGAAAAGCGCCAACGGTAGAAGTGCTTCGTGCTTTGCTGCACGCTCGGCAAGGATGAAGAGGATGATGCCGACTCCGCCAGTGACATACATGGCGATCGATTCGGTGCTGCCCCAGCCCCAGGTGCGGCCGTTCTCAGCAACTAGAAGCAATGGCACAACGGCGATCACGATAGTCATCGCGCCCAACCAGTCGATGCGGTGGTTCTTTGGGGTGTGAGGAATGTGCAAGAAGGCAACCACCATGAACAGTGCAACAACACCGATTGGCAGGTTGATTAGGAACACCCAGCGCCAGCCGCTAATCCAAAGAATCTGGTTTGCACCGGCAAATAGACCACCGATGATTGGGCCAAGAACAGATGAGGTTGCGAAGACACCGAGGAACATTCCCTGGTAGCGGGCGCGCTCACGCGGTGGAACGATGTCGGCAAGCACGGTCAGTGCCAAGGTAAACAGACCACCGGCACCGATTCCCTGAACTGCACGCCAAGCGGCAAGTTGGAACATGTCAGCGGCAGTGCCACAGAGCAATGAACCGAAGATAAAGATCGAAATAGCCACGATGAAAAGGCGGCGACGACCAAGAATGTCACCGAGTTTTCCATAGATCGGGGTGGTGATTGTCGAGGTGATCAAGTAGGCGGTGGTAACCCAGGCCTGAAGCTCAAGACCCTTTAGGTCATCGGCGATGGTTCGCATTGCGGCACCAACCACCGACTGGTCGAGTGCCGAAAGGAACATTCCAGACATTAGGCCAACAAGGACCAGCATGATTTGTTTGTGGGTCATTACACCCGATACTGCCGAGGCGGCTGCCGCGGCTTTGCGTTCTGCACGTGCCAAGAGAGGCTCCGTTTCTATTATCAAATCGAGTCATCTTGACTTTGGCCAAGGATGATTTTGCCTATCAAAGTTAGGCTTGAACTTATGTTCCAGCCTAAACGTGAAGTTGGCTCTTTGCCAGTCAACCGCCTATTGACTTCTATTATTTCCACAACAGTAATTTTGCTGTCATTTTTGACCGCAAACCCCGCCAATGCTGAGACACCCGCACCGACAGAAACTCCGTCACCGACGGCTACGCCTTCCCAGACACCAACTCCAACACCAACTTTGTGTGGGGCCTGTTTCAATCCATC
>Ga0228700_1001160_pt1 | contig 18275 bp, 19 predicted proteins | sample McNCre317_Aug_MG_FD_178019 | JGI IMG/M metagenome (GOLD analysis project Ga0228700, IMG submission 178019) | Freshwater microbial communities from McNutts Creek, Athens, Georgia, United States - 3-17_Aug_MG | ecosystem: Environmental > Aquatic > Freshwater > Creek | place: USA: Georgia...
CAGTGCGACGTCGTCGAGATACCCAGCAGGCGCTTCGATGGTGAGACGCTTGCCGTGGTTTAAAGAGCTACCCAGGTCGTGGACAGCGGTGATGCGCCCCACGCCGGTGATGATTCCGGTGAACATGAGCGATATTTTCGCAGGTTTACGCCCCGCTTACCGGCTCAGGCGCGCCAATATCCTTAAATCAGGACCTATTTGTGTCACTTCGTGAAACGAGAGGGCTTTGGCATCGTTCAAAGTCGTGAATGGCCCCAAATTCGTCATGCCGCGACCTTGGCCCATGAGCTTGGGTGCGAGGTAGGTGAGCAGTTCATCTACCAAACCTTCGCGCAACAAAGAACCATTGAGTTTGTGACCCGCTTCTACATGCACTTCGTTGATTTGTTTTTGGCCCAGGTCTTTGAGCATGGCCGCAAGGGCCACCTTGCCAGACGCATTGGGTAGGCAAATGACGTGTGCGCCTTTGGCCTCAAGTGCTGTGCGGCGCTCGGCGTTGTCGACCGCGCAGTAAATCCATACGGGGCGTTGGGGTGTGAATAGCTTGGCCGTGAGTGGTGTTTCAAGCTGGCTGTCCATCACCACCAGTGTGGGCTGACGCGGGGTGGGCACGGCACGCACATCCAGTTGTGGGTCGTCTTCTAAAACGGTGCCTATGCCTGTGAGCACGGCGCAAGCGCGCGCGCGCCACGCGTGGCCGTCGTCACGCGCGGGGGCAGAGGTGATCCACTGGCTCACGCCGTTCTCCAGCGCAGTTTGCCCGTCGAGCGAGGCGGCCACTTTCATGCGCACCCAGGGTGTGCCGTGGGTCATGCGTTTGAAAAAACCGATGTTGAGTTCGTGCGCTTCTTTGCCGAGCAAGCCCACATCCACTTGCACGCCTGCCGCGCGCAAGCGTGCAATGCCTTGGCCGGCTACTTGAGGGTTGGGGTCACCTTCGGCCACCACTACACGGGCTAAGCCTGCATCGATGAGCGCATCGCAACATGGGCCTGTCCGGCCTTGGTGGCTGCAGGGTTCTAGCGTCACATACGCTGTGGCACCTTTGGCATCGTTGTTTTTGGTGTGCGCATCGCGCAAGGCCATCACTTCAGCATGGGCTTGGCCTGCACGTTGCGTGTGGCCGCTGCCCAGCACTGTGCCGTCAGCATCCACGATGACGCAGCCCACGCGGGGGTTGGGCGATGTCAAAAACAAAGCCTCGCGCGCCAGGGCCAAGGCGCTTGTCATGTGGAGGGTGTCGTGCGCTGAAAAAGTCATGGCGCAATTATGAATGGCGAGACCTACGGTTCAGTTGAGGGGGGCTTTTGCGCGCGGCCATGAGGCAGACCTACCGACTCCAGCACTGCGCCGCCGTTTGGCTGGCGCCTTGCACGCTGCGCACGCCGAGGTGGTTGACCGTCAAGGTGCCGCAGGCATCCGCCGCTTGTGTGCCCAGTGGCATGGCGCTGAGGGTGTAGCTTTGTGCAGTGCTGGTAATCGTCATCTTGTAACGCTGTCCGTCAATTTGCAGCACGCTCGCTGGTACATCGCTTGCCAACGGATAGCTGCCGTTGGCGCTGGCTGCACGTTCTAGCCAGTGGGCAGCTTGCAGCAATGATGCACGGGCTTGTGCGCGTTGGCTGAGCAGAATCAAACTTTGGTAACTGGGCCAAGCAAGACTGGCGAGCAGAGTCACACACGCGAGGGCGATGAGCAGTTCGATGAGGGTGAAGCCTTGTTGACGATGGGCGTGTGTCATGTGGGTTCAGTCGTGCAACACATGCCAGCTGTGCCACTGGCCTGTGGGGGATGTGTCGCTACTTCGTGTCCAAATGACTTGCAGCACGGTGGTCGTGCCAGGCATGACGCCTTTGGCTAAGGTTGTGATGCGGTAGACGAATGGTGGGGTGAAGGTGGCGTTAGCAGTGGCATTGCCGTTTCGTGGAAACACCTCGACCCAATACCAAGCTGTGTTTTCACCGTAGGGCGTACTAGCGGCACTGACTTGCATGGCTGAGCCTGTTTGAGTTTTCCAGTAACTGGCTTTGGTGGCAGAGGGATTGAGTGCATGGGGAGCGCAAATGCCGGCGCTGCAAATGTTTGTGTCTAAGCGTTCGTGCAGCACGTCGTACTCAGCCAGGGTTCTGGGAAAGAAAGCATGTGTCTGCGTCGCATTGCCGGCGGTGTGGCGCAGGTTGGTGGTTCCGTCGTTGTTGGTGGTGCTCAGGATGTCGGCCAGAGCCACGGGCAACACCGCTTCGGCTTTGTGTTGTGTGCGAAGCTGGTCAGCTTCTGCATTGAGCAGTTGCTCGTTCACCCAGAGATTGCGCATCGCCAATAGCGTGGCGATGCTGGTCAGTGCGAGCATGACCATCAAGGTGGGGAGCGCAAATCCGTGGGAGCGTGTTGAGTACCTCATGGCATGACTTCCTCACGATTGCGCAAAGCCATCACGCGTTTGAACGTGCGGCGTACACGACCATCAGACGGGAGGCCTTCATCTTGGCAACCTTTGAGGTTGCTGTTGAGTTTGGTGTTTTGCACCCTGTTGATGCTGGTCACGCGCAAACACACCTCGATGGCCAGCACCTGTGACATGTCCGTCACTTGGTTGGCGGTTTTCCACTGAAGGGTTTGGGTGCTTGGGTTGGCCTCGGCATAGCGCAACTGAAAGTCTTCCACGCCTTCCGCCAGAGCTTGGTAGGTGCTGTTGGTGAGGTTGAGGTCTTTGCAACTCAGCTCTTTGTTGGTGTTGAGCTTGTAGTCGTTGCGCACGCTGGTGTGGGTGCTGCCGGTGTTGCCTTGGCAGTCCATGGCATCGAGTGCATGCCAGTGACCGAGGGTGAGGCTCTCGACATATTTGTTGCCATTCACACCCGCCAAAGCGGCTTGCCCCGCGTCTTCATTGAGTGAAATATCTACGGCGAAGTTGCCATTGTTGTTGGCTTTGAGGTAGGCAGCCCCTGCCATGTGTGCTTGCTCGCGGATGTTGCGCAAAGCCACGCGGGCGTTGGCGTGTACAGCATCCGCCGCAGCCATGGTGTGCCAGGTTTGTTGGCTGGTCCCATAAGCTGCCGTGGCTGCGGCGATGACCAGCAGACCGAGTGCCATGCCAATGAGCAACTCGGGCAGGGTGTGGCCCTTTTGTGTGTGCGTGTTGCTTGTGTGTGGGCTCATCGATCTGGTCTGAAGAACAAACGCCAGCAGCTCATTTGCGCAGGGCAGGGGGGCGAGCCCGACTTGGTGTCGGTGCTGTAGGTTTCATTCGCATCGCGCCAAGCGATGACGATGCCCCACCAGTTGGGCACGTCTGTCAAAGCAAAGACGGCGGCATCGCCTTCGGGGAGCTGGCTTTGCAGAATTTGTTGTAGCTGTTGCTTGTCCCATGCTGCAAGTTCTTGGCGTGTGCAGGCGGTGGCTGAGCAGTCGGATGTTGCGGCAAGGACGTTGCCCCATGCTTTGGCGTACAGCGCGCGTTGTGGTGCGTTGAGGCGCATGCGTTCTGCCAAGTCGTCGGCGATGCCTGTCGCCACGGTTCGCATCAGTTGTTGACGTTGTTGAACCAGCGCTTGTTGATGCATCCACAGCAGGCCCAACACGCCAAAGGCCAAGACAACCAAAGCAACAAGGGCCTCTACCAGCGCAATGCCAGCCAGCCGCTTTGTAGTGTGCCTTTTGCGTTGCATCAGTCGTTGCTTGGATGGCAGATTCAGTTGCTGCATGACTCCCCCGATTCCCAACGCAAGCGGCTGGCGCTGCTCAGGCACAACACGTTCGCCACGTTGAGTGAACTTTGCCGTGATTTGATGACCCATCGGTTACCCACCGTGCCGAGGTCGCCGCGCTGGCTGATGTTCAGTGGCTCTGTTTTGGCAAATGTCACTTACAACGGTGTGGGCAGCTGTGAGGTGTGCAACACGACTTGGTTGGTTTTGACCACCAACTGCCAGCCACAGCTCCAATCGTTCTCTGTAGAAGCCACCCACGCGCAATCGCGTAAGCGTGCGAGCTGCAAAGCTTCGCCGCGTTGGATGGCCCGTACGCGCGCGGTTTGTAAATCGTTCATCAGCTGGTCGCGTGCCGCTTCGACACGGCTGCGCTCTTGCAGATGTTGCCAACTGGGTATGGCAACCGAGGTGATCACAGCAAGTACAGCCAAGCACATCAGCAGTTCAACGAGTGTGAAACCTTGCGAAGTCAGTCTTCGTGAAAGACAGGAATGAAACGTTAAAAAACCTAGCGATTGCATGCCGCAAATGCTAGGTTTTGAAGGGGTGTCAGCGCATGGCTGAGACTCGAAAACTACTTGCGAACTTCATCCACCAAGCTCTTGAAGTCGTCGATGTCTTCAAAGCTGCGGTACACGCTGGCAAAGCGGATGTAGGCCACTTTGTCGAGTTTTTTGAGCTCGCGCATGACGAGCTCGCCAATGCGGGTGGAGGGCACTTCGCGTTGTCCCAAGGACATGAGTTTTTCTTCGATGCGCTCGATGGCGTTGTCGACTTGTTCAGTGCTGACTGGGCGTTTGCGTAGCGCAAGGCCCATGGATTCCAGCAGCTTTTCGCGTTTGTATTCGATGCGGCGACCGTCTTTTTTGACGATGTTGGGGAAGCTGACGTCGGGGCGTTCGTAGGTGGTGTAGCGCTTTTCACAGGCACCGCATTGGCGGCGGCGGCGCACGGAGTCGCCGTCTTCGGACATGCGGGTCTCGACGACTTGGGTTTCTAGGTGGCCGCAGAAGGGACATTTCATGTTTTGTTCTCTCTTTTGCTTTTTTGTATGCGGTGTATTGGTGTGCTTCTTTTTTGGCTGGGCTCGCTGAGGGCATTGGGTATTGGCCGCTTCCTCATGCTGGAGTACCAGAAATCGTCAGCGGCCAATACCCAACACCCTCAGTCTGCGACATGCTTTGCTTCGCTCGCACATTTCACTCGTACCAGTGGTTCGGCCGAAGTTGCAAAGCAACAAGCGAACCATTTCTAACCTCAAACAGCGCGGGTGATGGGTGCGGCGGGTGATGATTTCTGGTACAGCATGAAGAACCCGCCGTACCCGTCACCCGTGCCATCTCCGGCGAGAGCCCTTCCGAACGAAGAAACAACCAAACAAAGCAACGAAGACAAACAAAAACCCCCGACACAAAGGACGGGGGTTGAGAGCAAGTTACTTGTAAACAGGGAACTTAGCCGTCAGCGCATGCACCTTGGCACGCACCGCTGCAATGTTCGCTTCATCGTGTGGGTTGTCCAACACGTCCGCAATCAAGTTGGCTGTGATGCGAGCTTCTTCGTCTTTGAAACCGCGTGTAGTCATCGCAGGGGTACCAATGCGCACACCGCTGGTGACAAATGGTTTTTCTGGGTCGTTCGGAATGGCGTTCTTGTTGATCGTCATGTGCGCCGCACCCAAAGCTGCTTCGGCTTCTTTGCCGGTGATCTTCTTGGAGCGCAGGTCCACCAACATCACGTGGCTTTGTGTGCCGCCGCTGACGATGCGCAGGCCGCGAGCTGTCAACGTTTCTGCCACGATCTTGGCGTTCTTCACCACTTGGGCTTGGTACTCTTTGAACTCAGGCTGCATGGCTTCTTTGAACGCCACTGCCTTGGCTGCAATCACGTGCATCAAGGGGCCGCCTTGCAGGCCAGGGAAGATGGCGCTGTTGATGGCTTTTTCGTGCTCGGCCTTCATCAAGATGATGCCGCCGCGTGGGCCGCGCAAGCTCTTGTGGGTGGTGGAGGTCACCACATCGGCGTGAGGCACGGGGTTGGGGTATTGGCCAGCAGCGATCAAGCCCGCGTAGTGGGCCATGTCAACCATGAAGATCGCACCCACTTCTTTGGCAATCTTGGCAAAGCGCGCCCAGTCAATGTGCAAGCTGTAGGCAGAAGCGCCGGCCACGATGAGCTTGGGCTTGTGTTCGCGGGCTTTGGCTTCCATCGCGTCGTAGTCGATGGCTTCCTTGCTGTCCAAGCCGTAAGACACGACATTGAACCACTTGCCAGACATGTTCAGGGCCATGCCGTGGGTCAAGTGACCGCCTTCGGCCAAGCTCATGCCCATGATGGTGTCACCTGGCTTCAAGAAAGCGAGGAACACGGCTTCGTTGGCCGATGCGCCGCAATGGGGTTGCACGTTGGCACAGTCGGCACCGAAGATGGTTTTGATGCGGTCGATGGCCAGTTGCTCGGCCACGTCCACGTTTTCGCAGCCACCGTAGTAGCGCTTGCCTGGGTAGCCTTCGGCGTATTTATTGGTCAGTTGCGAGCCTTGGGCTTGCATGACAGCGGGAGACGCGTAGTTCTCGCTGGCGATCAGCTCGATGTGGTGTTCTTGACGGGCGTTTTCGGCCTGAATAGAAGCCCAGAGTTCTGGATCGGTTTGTTCGATGGTGATGTTGCGGTTGTACATACTGGCAGTCCTAGAAAAAGGTGGTGTTGTGGCTGCCCAGGCGAACGGCAAAACACCTCTGTGAACAGAGGCTGCGCGCTTCCCAGTGGTCATACATCCACGTCAGCGGTCTCAGGCAAGCCTGAGACGCCTATCGCCAGTTGCGCGCGGGTAAGAGTTTACCGCGCTTGGGGCTTCACTTATTCGCCGTCATCCTTGCCGAAGGGGGTCAAACGCTGGGCTTTTTCCCACAAGCTCTCCAAACGGGCAGTGGCAGCCTCGGCGGCGGTGGAGGGCGGTGGGGTGATGGGCACTTTCACGCCCTTGGCCACTTGTTGAAGGCGGGCGTTTTCGGCCATGACCTTGCCCGCATAGCCTTGGTCGTCCTTCATGTTGCCAGCGCCCACATAGAGTTTGAGGCCACCCTCGATGCTGCCCGCACGGTTGATGCACTCTTTGAGCACGTTCACGCCCACGCGCAGGTTAGCCACGGGGTCAAATGCGGCCAATGCGCCGCCAAAGCCTTGGTACTTTTGCTCGTGGACCTTGGTCATCACTTGCATCAGGCCTTGGGCGCCCACATGGCTTTGGGCAAAGGGGTTAAAGCCTGACTCCACGGCCATGACGGCCAAGATGAGGGTGGGCTCGATTTGATTGCTGGGGCCCACGTCGTAGGCTTCTGAGACCAAGGCGCTCAGGGGTTCAGGCGCGACACGGTATTTTTTGCTCAACCAATAAGCGAGGTTGGCTTGTTGTTTGGGCAAATCTCGGGGGTCGGTGGCGGTGGCGCGATCGACGGCATCGGCATCGGTGGCGATGCCTGTTTCGTCGTATTGGCGTTCTTGCAACCAACTGATGACCTTGGCTTCGGTCACCACGCGCAGGTCGGGTCGCACAGTCAGCGCTACGACGAAAAAGAAAATGGAAAGGCCCACCACGGCCAAGCCGTTGTGGGAGATCGCGAAAAAGCCTTGTGCCACGTCAGCTGCAAAGGTACGTAGACCTAGCTGTAATCGGGCAATGAAAGGAATAGACATAAATTAATTAAATAGGAAGTAGCCCAAATTTTAAAGCCTCGGCGACAATCACCCCTAATTTACTGTGAGCCCTACTTGTGACTGATGCTTTGAACAAACCCCTCGACCTCGCCGCCTTAGACAAACTGACTGGCGGGGCTTTTACCGTTTCTACCTCGGCGGACCGTACCGCGCGCTTGCGCGACTGGCTGGCTGGCCAGCCCACTTTGGACCAAGTGCAAGCCGTCTTCGACGAAATGAGCCACCGCGACAAAGGCGCAGCCAAAGTCTTGCGTGAAAAGCTGGACGAGCTGCGTCGCAGCAAAGACCAAGACGCATTGATCGTCGAATGGACCGCCAAAGGCGAAGCCCTGCGCGATGCGCCCCATATCAATTTGGCTGATGCCATGGGTTGGCAACGCGATGCGGCCAAAGCAGGTGCCCCCTTGTCACGCGAACCCTTGGCGGGTCTGAAAACCGCCTTGGCCGAACGCGTCAAAGCCATTGAAGACTTGCAACACCAAACCCAAGTGCAACGTGAAGCCGCTGTGTTGTTGGCCCAGCGCATTGAAGTGCTGTCGACCAAGCCTTGGCAAGATGCCTTGGCCCAGCGAGAAGCCCTGCAAGCCGACCTCGACCGTTGGGTGGCGCAAGCCCAAGCTTTGTCAGCCGATGCCCAATGGCCCAGCGTGGATGCGAAGTTTGCATCTGCTCTGCAAACCAGTACCCAACAAGTGCAAGCCGTGTGGACGGCCTTTTGTGAAGCCTTGACCTTGACGCAAGCTGCAGCTGCCGATGCTGCCGCACCACTGCCAGCCGTGCCCGCATGGTCTGACCAAATTCGTATGGCCCGTGGTGAAGTGTTGCCTCAAACCTCAGCTCCAGCCAAAACTGCGAAGCCAGTGGCTGTGGATGCCACGCGCACCGTCAAACCCACCGCTGACAAAGCAGTGGTCGACCAAAAGCGTTTAGAGCTGGCCATGCAAGCTGAGGCCATGTTCAAGCCAGCGCCTGCTGCTAAGCCAGTGAAGGTTGAAGCTACGCCTGCCGCTGAGGCCGCAGTGCCAGACGCCACAGCGCAAGCCGTGACAGCCGAAGCCCCCGCAGCTAAAACGGATGACGTGGCTCGCATCCCCGCCATGGGCGGACGCAAGATGCAAGAAACCTTGCGTGGCCTGCGCGAGCAATGGAAAAAAATCGACAAAGAAGCCGCGCCCAACCCCGCGTTGTGGAAGCGCTTTGACGCCGCTTGCAACCGCGCCCACGAAGTGGTGGATGCTTGGCTCAAAGAAGCTCGCGCACAAACGACCGCTCACAAAGCCCAGCGCTTGGCCTTGATTGAAGAAGTCAAAGCTTGGACGGTGGCACACGCCAGCGGCCCCGACTGGAAAGGTGTGGCTCGTCAGTTGCACCAATTCGCGCAACGCTGGCGCGAGAGCGGTCACTTGAGCGAAAAAGTGTTTGCCGAGCTGCAACCTGTTTGGAAAGCTGCCATTCACGCGGCGCACGAACCTCTTGAAAACGCACAAAAGGCCAGCTTGGCCCGCCGCCAAGCGTTGATTGCAGAGGCTCAAGCTTTGGGTGCTGCGCCTTCGTTGCGTGTGGACGCTGTCAAAGCTTTGCAGCAACGTTGGCAAGAAGAAGCTCACGCGGTGGTGCTCGATCGCAAGCAAGAACAAAAATTGTGGGATGCCTTCCGTCAACCGATTGACGAAGCCTTTGCCCGCAAATCATCGGTGCGCGAACAATCGCAAGCCGCGCTCACGCCGCACGACAAAGCCGTGCTCGAGGCCGCCAAGGCTTTGGATTCGGCCACGGCCAAAGGTGATGTCGCTGCCATTCGCGCAGCCATGCAAACGCTGGAGCAAATCGCACGCGGTGAAGTGGTGGCTAGCGCTGCCGCATCAGCTGCAGCTGAGCCTGTTGCGACAGCGGCACAAGAAGCGCCTGCGACTTCAGAATCTGCCGATGTAGCAGCGGAAGGCTCTACCCAGGCGAGCTCAACAGGTGTAGCAGAAGGTGCAAACGAAGCACCAGTCGCAGAGGCTTCAGATTCCGAGGTTTCTGCAGAGCCCGTGGCAGAAGCGACACCTGTCAAACCCAAAGCTGCGCCACGCCCTGTCGTGGCCGTACGCGGTGATGACCGCCCGGGCCAAAAACGCACCGAAGTGGCGCCTGCTGGCCGCGGTCGCGATGGCAAGCCCGGCGGCAAGTTTGGTGATAAGCCAGGCTTTGGCCGTGATGGAAAACCAGGCCGCGATGGAGGACGTGACGGTGGTCGCGAAGGCTTTACGCCACGTGGTCCACGTTTGGGCGATACCGCTTTCCGTGCGCAACGTCATGCATTGGAGTCTGCACAAGATGCCCTGCGTCGCTTGGCTGCACAAGCGCACGGCGAAGTGTTGACCCAGCTCATGCACGCTTGGGAAAAGCGCGATGCTGCCCAAGTGCCAACCGCACAAGCCATTGGCAGCAAGCTCAACCCCGCTCAGCGCACGCAATGGGCGCAAGCGGTGTCAGCCGAAGCCAAAGGTGAGGTGGTTACACCGTTGTTGCGTTTGGAGGTGGCTGCTGATTTGCCCACGCCTGCCGCACACATGGATGCGCGCCGAGCCTTGCAATTGCAAATGCTCACACGTCGCAATGACCCATCGCCTCAAATGACATGGGCGGCTGATGCAGCTCAGGTGTTGGGTGCTCCGTATGACGAAGCGGCAGCGCGTCGTTTGCAAGCCGCGCTGAAGGTGTTGCTCAAGCGCTAAGCCAAGCGTTTTAGCAAAACAAAACTAAGCCACGCTGAGTGGCCGTCGACAAAGCCCCCGTGTGGGGCTTTGTGCTTTTTGGCGCAGCCAACTGACAACCTCGAGACGCGGCGGTTGGCTATCGGCATGCCAATCGCTCAGCACCCAACGACTCAAACCATCGCCTAGGTCGTGTGCCGCAGGCTTGTGGGTGTGGCCATGCAGCAGCACTTGAGCGTCAGCTGTCTTGAGCCACGCGATGGCGGCTTGGCTGTCTACATCGGCATAGCCGGTGAAGGCTGCTTGCGTGGTGTGGCTGCGTTTGAGTGCTTCGCTTTTGTTTCGCATGTCGCGCGCATAGGCTTGGCGTTCGGCCAAAGGTTTGGCTAAGAAAGTGGCTTGCCATTCAGGCTGGCGCACTTGGGCGCGAAACGCCAAATAGTCGTGATCGTCTAAGCACAAGGCATCGCCGTGGCTGAGCAAGATGCGCGTGGGTTGGGCGTTGCCAGTAGCGCCAAGGTCTAGCACCGTGGGGTCGCTCAAACCGTGCATGCCGCTGGCTTTGAGCAGGTCTGCGCCCACCAAAAAGTCGCGGTTGCCGCACATGAAGTACACGGGCAAGCGTTGCGCCGTGGCTTTGAGCACGGCGATGCACTGCAAGGCGAAGGGGTCTGGGTTGTCGTCGCCCACCCACACCTCAAACAAATCACCCAAGATGAAGAGGGCGTCTGCCGGTGTGTGCGCCATGTGCTGTGCCCACGCGTCAAACGTGGCACGCTCATGGGCGTCTAGGTGCAGGTCAGAGATGAAGTCCACACGTTGCCAATGCTGCGGCGCTTGTACGCTAGGCACAGGCTGGGGCAGCAGAGGGGGTGTGGACATGGAATAGGCTTAGAGCGCCACAGCTTTTTCGATGATCACGTCTTCTTTTGGCACGTCGTCATGAAAGCCTTTGCGGCCTGTTTTGACAGCGGCGATTTTGTCGACCACGTCTTGACCAGCCACCACTTTGCCAAACACGGCATAGCCCCAGCCTTGCATGCTGGGTGCTTTGTGGTTCAAAAAGTCGTTGTTGGCCACGTTGATGAAGAACTGTGCTGTGGCCGAATGGGGATCAGACGTACGCGCCATGGCGACGGTGTAGTGGTCGTTTTTCAGACCGTTGTTGGCTTCGTTTTCAATGGGTTCGTCGCATTCTTTTTGGCTCATGCCAGGTTCAAAACCGCCGCCTTGCACCATGAAGCCGGGAATCACGCGATGAAAAATGGTTTTGTCGTAGTGACCTTTGTTCACGTAATGCAAGAAGTTTTCGGTGCACTTCGGTGCTTTTTCAGCATCGAGTTCGAGGGTGATGACGCCGAGGTCCAAGATGTGCAGTTCGACTTGAGGGTTGCTCATGGTGTGTTTCCTTAAATTGAAGAAGAAGCCAAGGCTTGCTTAGAGCAGGCTGGCCGATTGGATGACGATGGGGGTGCGTGGCACATCAGACGGGAAGGGGCCGCCAAAGCCAGTCTGTACGCTTTTGATTTTGTTGATGGTGTCCATGCCTGAAACCACTTTGCCAAACACGGTGTAGCCGGGTTGTTGGGGCGTTGGGTCCAAAAAGCCGTTGTCCATCACGTTGATGAAAAATTGAGATGTGGCTGAGTTGGGCACATTGGTACGTGCCATGGCAATGGTGCCTACGGTGTTGCGTGGACCACCTTTGGCCAAGGCTTCGCGGCCTTCGTGCTCCACCGGTGGGCGTGTGCGGCGCTCGATGTAGCGTTGGTCATAGCCACCGCCTTGCACCATGAAGTTGCCAATCACGCGGTGAAAGATGGTGCCGTCGTAGTGCTTGTCGCGCACGTATTGCAAAAAATTGTCGACTGTTTTGGGGGCTTTGTCAGGGTAGACCTCGACCACAAATTCACCCGCATTGGTGACGAACTTCACGCGCGGGGCGTCTTGGGCGATGGCTGTTTGGGTCAAGCCGATGAAGGCGAGGACACATAAAACGCGACGTGTGATGTGAACAAATGTCATGGTTTGCCTTGGGTGATTGCGAGAACAGGTTTGAGTCGTTCAATTTTTTGAGCAGGCGTGCTTTGTTTTGGCTCCGCAGCCAAAGACCGTTCGTACGATTGGCGCGCCATGTTGATCAGCAAGTCGCCCATGTTCTCGTGCGCTGCTGCGTAGTTGGGGTTGGCGCGCAAGGCAGCATCCAATGAGGCCTTGGCGTTGGGGTAGTCACCTTTGGCTGCATAAAGCACGCCTAGGTTGTTATGAGGTTCGGCCAGTTCTGGGTAATCTTGTGTCAGGCCGAGATAGACCTGTAGAGCCATCTCTGGTTGTCCCAGTTGCTCAAAGATGAACCCTTGCCAAAACCGCATTTGCGGGTCGCGGGGATTGTTCACCAACCCTTTGTTGACCAACAGCAAGGCTTGTGAGTATTTGGCTTGGCGCAACAATTTGCGCACATCGTTGTGTGGCGTGCTGATCACCATGGACATCATGGATTGACCGGGCTGCCATTCCAAGGCGTCCACGCTTTGTGCATGAACAGTCAACGAGCCAGCAGCCATCGTCAATCCCAAAGCCCATGCTGCCACCCATCGGGTTTGTGCGAAGGTTTGGCAAGCAGAAGGTGATGCCAAATACTTGGCGAGGGTGGGGGCGTGAGGGTTTGTCATGTGCTTTGTATACTGGAGGCATTGTAAAACAGAGGGTCTGGACGACTCTTTGGCTTTCACCTCATTACCGACCCTTCATTGCGGTCTTCTCTCGATTCACTCATGACGCTTCGCATTCACAACACGCTCACGCGTGCGCTGGAAGACTTTTCGCCGCTCGAACCTGGCCATGTGCGCATGTACGTGTGCGGCATGACCGTGTACGACCTGTGCCATTTAGGCCATGCCCGTTCGATGGTGGCGTTTGACATCGTGCAGCGCTGGCTCAAAGCCAGCGGCTACCGCGTGACCTACGTGCGCAATATCACCGACATCGACGACAAGATCATCAAGCGCTCGTTGGAAAACGGCGAAACCGTGCGCGGCTTGACCGATCGCATGATTGATGCGTTGCATCAAGACGCCGACGCTTTGGGCATTGAGCGCCCCACGCACGAGCCCCGCGCGATGGACTACGTACCGCAAATGCTCTCGATGATTGGCACTTTGCAAGCCAAGGGCTTGGCTTACCAAGCCAGCAACGGCGATGTGAACTATGCCGTGCGCAAGTTCCCTGGTTACGGCAAGCTGTCTGGCAAGTCGTTGGACGAGTTGCAAGCGGGCGAGCGCGTGGCCGTCGATGATGGCAAGCAAGACCCGCTGGACTTTGTGTTGTGGAAATCAGCCAAAGAGACCGAGCCCGATGAAGTGAAATGGGCCAGCCCCTTTGGCGCAGGCCGCCCCGGCTGGCACATCGAGTGCTCGGCGATGAGCTGTGAGATGTTGGGCCAGAGCTTTGACATTCATGGCGGTGGCGCTGACTTGCAGTTCCCTCACCACGAAAACGAAATTGCCCAAAGCGAGGGCGCCAATGGCCAAAAGATGGCCAGCGTGTGGATGCACAACGGTTTCATCAATGTGGACAACGAAAAAATGTCCAAAAGCTTGGGCAACTTCTTCACCATCCGTGATGTGCTCAAAGAATTTGATGCCGAGACCGTGCGTTTCTTTGTGGTGCGCAGCCACTACCGCAGCCAACTCAATTACAGCGATGTGCATTTGAACGATGCGCGTGGTGCGTTGAAGCGCCTCTACACCGCGCTGGGCGCAGTGACGCCTGATGAGGTGACGATTGACTGGACCGAGTCGCACGCCGCACGCTTCAAGGCGGCGATGGACGAAGACTTTGGCACCCCCGAAGCCGTGGCTGTGTTGTTTGAACTCGCCAGCGAAGTCAACCGCACACAATCGACGCAGACCGCTGGTTTGCTCAAAGCTTTAGGCGGTGTGTTGGGCTTGTTGCAAGACGACCCCAAAGCCTTTGCGCAAGCTGGCGCAGGCGTGGACGAAGACGCTATTCAAGCGCAAATCGCTGCACGCGCTGCCGCCAAAGCGGCCAAAAACTTTGCTGAGGCCGACCGCATTCGCCAAGCCTTGGCTGCTGAAGGCATCGTGCTCAAAGACTCGCCCACAGGCACCACGTGGGAGCGCGGCTGAGCATGGCCACGCTTGAAAAAGTCACCATCGCCACGCCCGAGTATTGGGCGGAGGCGTGCAAGCACCTGATGAAAAAAGATCGGGTGATGAAGCGCCTCATTCCGCAGTTTGGCGAGGCCTCGTTGCAGTCACGCGGTGATGCGTTTGTCACATTGGCACGCAGCATTGTGGGCCAACAGGTGTCGGTCAAGGCCGCTCAAACCGTGTGGGACCGCTTTGCCAAATTGCCACGCAAAATCACGCCCGCCAATGTGCTCAAACTCAAGGTGGACGACATGCGTGCCGCAGGCTTGTCAGCGCGCAAGGTCGAATACATCGTCGATTTGGCGCTGCACTTTGACAACGGTGCTTTGCATGTGAAGAAATGGTCTGAGATGACGGATGACGCCATCATCGAAGAACTGGTGGCCATCCGTGGCATTGGCCGTTGGACGGCTGAAATGTTTTTGATGTTCCACCTCATGCGGCCCAATGTGTTACCGCTGGACGATGTGGGCTTGATCAACGGAATTAGCCGTAACTATTTCTCGGGTGAGGCGGTCAGCCGCAGCGAAGCCCGAGAAGTGGCTGCGGCGTGGGCGCCATACTGTAGTGTGGCGACTTGGTATATTTGGCGCTCGCTAGATCCGCTGCCCGTGTCTTATTGAGCGCTCAAGGAGTTATGAATTTTGGCTAAACGAACTTTCCTCGACTTTGAACAACCGATTGCTGAACTAGAAGGCAAGATCGATGAGCTGCGCTATGTGCAAAGCGAGTCTGCGGTGGACATTTCGGATGAAATTGACCAGCTCAGCAAGAAAAGCTTGCAGCTGACCAAAGAAATTTACAGCGACCTCACGCCTTGGCAAATTACCAAGATCGCCCGTCATGCAGAGCGTCCCTACACGCTGGACTACATCAACGAAATCTTTACCGACTTCGTGGAAATGCATGGCGACCGCCACTTTGCCGATGACTTGAGCATCGTGGGTGGTTTGGCCCGTTTCAACGGCAACGCTTGCATGGTCTTGGGCCAGCAAAAAGGCCGCGACACCAAAGAGCGCGCTGCGCGTAACTTTGGCATGAGCCGCCCTGAGGGCTATCGCAAAGCCTTGCGTTTGATGAAGACCGCCGAGAAGTTCAAGCTCCCCGTGTTTACGTTTGTGGACACGCCCGGCGCTTATCCCGGCATTGACGCGGAAGAGCGCAGCCAATCCGAAGCGATTGGCCGCAACATTTTTGAAATGGCTCAGCTCGAAGTGCCCATCATCACCACCATCATTGGTGAAGGTGGCTCGGGCGGCGCATTGGCCATCAGCGTGGCGGACCAAGTGTTGATGTTGCAGTACTCGGTGTACTCGGTCATCAGCCCTGAAGGTTGCGCCTCGATTTTGTGGAAAACCTCTGACCGTGCCGAAGACGCTGCCGAGCAACTGGGCATCACTGCCCATCGCCTCAAAGCCTTGGGCTTGGTTGACAAAATCGTGAACGAGCCCGTGGGTGGCGCACACCGCGACCCCAAGCAAATGGCGGCTCAACTCAAGCGCGGCTTGAACGATGCATGGCGCCAAGTAACGGACATGAAGGTCAAAGAGCTGCTCGACAAGCGTTACGAGCGTCTGCAAAGCTATGGCCGTTTCACCGACACCAAAGCTGAACGCTGATTTCCCTTCGCTGGACGCTCTCCAGCATTTAGGCCCATTTGCCGTTGCACTCAGCGGCGGGGCCGATTCCACCGCCTTACTCATTGCCTGTGCCACCCGATGGCCAGGCAGGGTGCATGCTGTGCATGTGCACCACGGCTTGCAAGCGGCTGCAAATAGTTTTGAAGTGCATTGCGTGGCTTTGTGTGAACGTATGCATGTGCCATTGGTGGTGCAACGCGTCAATGCTGCGCATGCCGCAGGCGAAAGCCCCGAAGATGCGGCGCGTCAAGCGCGCTATCGTGCGTTGGCCGAAGCGCTGCAACACAACTGGGGCGGGCACATCAAACACATGGCCTTGGCACAACACGCCGATGACCAAGTGGAAACCTTGTTGCTGGCGCTCTCGCGTGGTGCAGGTTTGCCGGGACTTGCGTGCATGCCTGCTATGGCCGAGCGCCATGGTGTGACCTACCACCGTCCTTGGTTGGACGTGTCGGGAGCCGCCTTGCGCGAGGCTTTGCAAGCCGCAGGCGAAACATGGGTCGAAGACCCCACCAACACGGACACGCGTTACACCCGCAACCGCATCCGTGCAGAGCTATTGCCCGTGATTGAGAAAGCATTTCCCTCGTTCAGACAAACCTTTGCACGCAGCGCCTCACATGCGGCGCAAGCGCAAAGCTTGCTGCAAGAGGTGGCCGAACAGGACTTGCAGCAGGTGGGCAACCCGCCAGCGATTAAGGCGTTGCAGCAACTCAGTGAGACTCGGCAATCCAACGTCTTGCGCCATTGGTTGGCGCTAGAACACTCACAAGCCAGTGCAGCACAACTGCAAGCGCTGCTGGTTCAAGTCAAAGCGTGCACCACGCGAGGCCATCACATCGATATCAAGGTGGGGCGTGGGTTTGTGCGGCGAGATGGTGCCGTGTTGCGTTGCTACAATCTGTAGGTTTTTTGCCCATAACACAACAGTTTTAAAGAAATATGGCATTGATTGTTCATAAATACGGCGGCACGTCGATGGGCTCGACAGAGCGCATTCGCAACGTCGCCAAGCGCGTGGCCAAGTGGGCCCGTGCGGGTCACCAAATGGTGGTGGTTCCTTCCGCGATGAGCGGTGAGACCAACCGTTTGCTCGGCCTCGCCAAAGAGTTGGCACCTTCCAAAGCCGACTCGGCCTACAACCGCGAACTCGACATGTTGGCCTCGACGGGCGAGCAAGCGTCTTCTGCGTTGTTGGCCATTGCATTGCAAGCCGAAGGCCAGCCTTCCGTCAGCTACGCGGGCTGGCAAGTGCCGATTCGCACCAACAACGCCTACACCAAGGCCCGCATTGAGTCGATTGACGACGCACGTGTGCGCGCCGATTTGGACGCTGGCAAAGTGGTCATCATCACGGGCTTCCAAGGCAAAGACGAGCAAGACAACATCACCACCTTGGGCCGTGGCGGCTCTGACACCTCGGCGGTGGCCGTGGCAGCAGCGCTCAAAGCCAAAGAGTGTTTGATCTACACCGATGTGGACGGCGTGTACACCACAGACCCCCGTGTGGTGCCTGAAGCACGTCGCTTAGAAACACTGTGTTTCGAAGAGATGCTCGAAATGGCATCTTTGGGTAGCAAAGTTTTGCAGATTCGCTCGGTTGAATTTGCAGGTAAATACAAGGTGCCGCTGCGCGTGTTGTCCAGCTTCACCGCGTGGGACATTGACATCAACGAGGAAGCCAAATCAGGCACGTTGATCACCTTTGAGGAAGACGAAAAAATGGAACAAGCAATCGTATCGGGCATCGCTTTTAATCGCGATGAGGCCAAAATTTCTGTGGTCGGCGTGCCCGACAAGCCAGGCATTGCGTACCAAATTTTGGGCGCTGTAGCTGAAGCCAACATTGAAGTGGACATGATCATCCAAAACATCAGCAAGGATGGCAAAACCGATTTCAGCTTCACCGTACACCGCAACGATTACGCTCGCACCACTGACTTGTTGAAAGACAAAGTGTTGCCAGCCTTGGGGGCAAACGATGTGCAAGGCGACACTAAGATTTGCAAAGTCTCTATCGTCGGTATCGGCATGCGCAGCCACGTAGGCGTCGCGAGCAAGATGTTCCGCTCATTGAGCGAAGAGGGCATCAACATCCAAATGATCTCCACATCCGAAATCAAAACCTCGGTGGTGATCGACGAAAAATACATGGAACTCGCTGTGCGCGCGTTGCACAAAGCTTTCGATTTGGATCAGCCTGCGGTTTAAGTTGAGGCATAATACTCACCTGCTGGAAACGTGACCGAGTGGCCGAAGGTGCTCCCCTGCTAAGGGAGTATGGGGTGTAGAGCCTCATCGAGGGTTCGAATCCCTCCGTTTCCGCCAGCTAGT
>Ga0228700_1001161_pt1 | contig 18274 bp, 14 predicted proteins | sample McNCre317_Aug_MG_FD_178019 | JGI IMG/M metagenome (GOLD analysis project Ga0228700, IMG submission 178019) | Freshwater microbial communities from McNutts Creek, Athens, Georgia, United States - 3-17_Aug_MG | ecosystem: Environmental > Aquatic > Freshwater > Creek | place: USA: Georgia...
GCTCATGGCGCGCTTCACGCGAAAGCTTTCTCATGTCGATGGTTTCCATCATCTCCATGTGATGGCATCATCAAATAATTCAAGATAAAAACTTCCGAATCAATAACAATTACCTGCGCGCCGCAGGCTTGCAGACCCTGGTGGTGAAGGAAATCAAGCGAGATGTGTCGATTGATGCGCAGACACTGCCCCAAGGTGCCGCCAGCACCAAAAGCAAGGACCAAATCGAAGGCGAGAAAAAGGGCAAACCCGAGAAAGTGAAAACCGTGTATTTCACGGTCACCCTGGCACCCCACACAGACGAGCGAAAAATCCCCAATAGCCTCAAGGCGCACCGCAAAGCGCAGTTGACCAAGACGGCCGACGCCCGCAAACATCGTGCTGTCCTTGCCACAACGACGATGGGCAGCATCAGCCGCAAGCAGCTGCAGGAATACATCGATGCCATGAAGTTGGAAGATGCGGGGCCGGCAACGATGCGACTCGAACAAGCCCTTTGGCGGGGGCTGTTCAATTACGCGTTTAGCCACTGGGACTGGAAAAGCCTGTGGGACAACCCGGCCACGCGTCTTACCATGCCGAAGGTGGATAACAACCGCACCCGGGTGCTTGAACCTGATGAGCAGGCTCGCCTGGACGAGGCGCTTCTGCAATGCAAAAACAAGCTCGTGCTGCCCGTGGCCATCTTGCTGCGCGAAAGCGCGATGCGGTCTTCAGAGCCCCTCAAAATCGCACGGTGGCGCCACGTGGATTGGCAAAACAATGAGCTGCTGCTGTCGGACTCCAAAACGGGTTCTCGCGTAGTGCCACTCTCGCCCCTGGCAATTGAAGCCCTCAAGAAAATCGCGACCTTGGTGCCCTGTGGCCTGGATGACCCGATTCTGAACATCACGTACGACGCTTTGCAGTCGGCCTGGCGCAAGGCATGCGAACGCGCTCAGATTTTTGGTCTGAAGATGCATGACCTGCGCCACACCGCTGCCACGCGTCTGGCACTTGAGACTGGCAATATCTTTTTGGTCAAGGCGCTCACGGGACACAAGACGTTGCAGTCGGTGAACCGCTACACAAATCAAAAGGCCCAGGACGTTGTGGCCGTCCTTCACGCGCCAGAGCGCTTGGCCACCAACAAAGAGCATGACGACGCCGTGAAACAGGCGCTGTGGGGTGAGCACAAGCCCAAGGGGCGCAAGGTGGTCGCTGACGCTGTTGTGCAAGCCTCAGAGAGCGCCGTGCCAGTTGCTGCGCCGACTCAAACGCATGCACCTGCCGGGTCTGCAATGCCTGTTGCACCGGCCATACCTGTTGTGCCTGTGGCGGCGGCAGTGGCGGTCGGCCATGCAGCCACTCCTTCAGCCACCCCTTTAGCCTCCCAAGCACCCGAATCTCCCGAAGGCGGGACACCTGCACCTGTCCAGACACACGTCCAAACCGTCCAAACAGTCCCAGAAGGCCCTGGCCGAGCATCGTCGGCACCTAGCAGAGGTCTGCAGGCTGACACACCAAAAGCTCAAGACATGGGCGTCGGCAAGGTCTGTGACGGCATCCGAAAAGGCGGATGACCGGGTGGTAGACATCATTCTCTTCCCTGAGTTGGCAGTGCATCCAGAACATGCTTTCCTGCTTAGACGGCTGTCCGACAAGGTGCGCGCAAACATCTTCACCGGCTTGACGTTCCTTCACTCGCACAAGGTTGGCGGCATTGTCAATCAAGGCCTTTGGTTGATTCGAACTGAATCGCCTAGCCATGGTCGAGCGTTCCAGTATGTCTGGCAAGGCAAGCTGCATCCGATGAAGGATGAAGTGAAAATGGGTGTGAAAGGCCATCGACCGCATGTAACACTCGTCGAGTTGCCGATTGGTGCTAAACCGTAAGGCTGACAAGTTGCTCGTCTCGGTCCAGAAAGACATAGTTGAGTGGGAGGTAGTGCGCGGCCTTACCTCCGACAAAGAGGAGGTCCTTGTCAAATCCAATAGTGGTCCAGACTCAATCGCGTGGTTTAACCATATCCGAGTGAGTGACGAGCCGTGGCCCTCTAGTGTGGCCTCAGTTTGGGTCGAAACCCATCTGCAAGAGCGTTCCATTGCGGTGGCTGGCGACTCGCACGAGCTATCCATGACGAAAAGCTTGGACGGCCCGGTTCTCAATGTGCGATTGGTTCCGTTCGCTTGGCGAGAGCAGGCCTGGGTTCCAAATGTAGATGACCCGAGGGTTTTAGGCACTGCGCGGGGCATTGATATCGAGTACGACCTGCGCAGGCTCACCCTGACTAAGAAAAAGGATGGAGAAAAGGCCTCAGCTGAGCAGAAGCGCAGCGCTGCAGTGGCAGCAATGGGAATTCTCATTTACGTGGTGCTGTTCGAGTTGGCACTTCGTGCCAAGGCATCCAAGCAGGGCCTCGCGATGACCCTGGTGCGCTACGATGCTCATCAGAAGATGTACCAAGAAGGCGCAACTGACGTCCTGCGTAGCTTGTTGCCCATATACACCTTCGCCACGCTGCACGTTGTGGGAGACGAGGGTCGCCCGCAATCCGGCTTTTGCACATACTTCTTTGATGCGGAGCATCGCCTAGCTGACTTCAATCTTCGGGAGACCACGCGTGCAAACATCCTTGGCACGGGAGACGCCGCAGAGAAGCGCCGCTCGCTGGTGAGCGTTTTGCGTGCCATTCATTTCTTGGAAAGCGAAAAGCCTTCGGACAAGAACAGGCTCCTACCTGTGCTGGACCCTTTTGATTGGGTGACGCCTGCGTCCTCAGCCGCTGCAGGCGAGTTGGAAGTTGTCTCGCGCCGCGGTGGCCGAACCATATTGCTGTCCCTGCCGGCAATACTGGCGCACGTCACGCGCGTACTGCACAAGGAAAAGGTCGGAGATGAGTGAGCCTACCTTTCAAAAGCAGGCAGAACTTTGGGGACAAGCCTACGAAGTTCTCGTTAAGCGAGGTGTTCTAGCTAATCTGCTGGAGTGCAAGCTACTTTCACCCGACCACCCACAGCTTGTTGCTTGGAAACAGTGCCAGCTACTGGACGTGTCCAAAGCCCTCAATCGTGGACTCGAAATCATTGATGAGAGTCTGCGTGAGCGGGTTAAAGCTGCAGTCGAACATATGGCCATTACGGCCTACGGGGTGGGGTACACGGTCACGCGCGAGTACCTCAAGAGTCTGCCGAAGGCCGCACGCCTGAAACTCAAGTTGCGCGCACTTTGGTGCCCGTTGCAATTGCCGGGATTCAAAGGTGACATTGATGACAGGATGTGCCGGGACCGGCAGGCGTTCTACCACGAGTTCGGGTTGCACGGCGTTCTGGACCCCGCGCTCTCCGGAAAAGGTCAGCCGGCCAACGCCGATTTCATCATCTGGCTTTCGGGCGAGTTCAAGGAGGACTACCTGCTCGTGCAAGAGTACTCCTATGACATGCCTTATGCGCTCGGCGATTTTGGTGACCAAGACGCACACCTTGAAGAGTTGGCTCGCCACCGTCGGCTCATCGACAGTCGCAGTGTTTTTGCCCGTGTTACTGCGGAGGTGGAAGGGGAGTCTTTTGAGCTCTCCGAGGACATAAGGCACCACCTTTCTGCATTGACCAGCGGGAACAAGCCCTTTTATAAGCTTTGCCAAGGCTGCTCTTATGCGGCGAACACGTCGGAGTGGCTACGCCGGGACGGCGTCCTGGCAAAGCCCGTGAACGTCCGTGCCCTGGCTATCACGCCAAACGGACTTGAAAGCATTGCAGCACGTTACTTGGCAGACAACTGCCGGCAAAGTTAACGTTATAGCTCTCGAAGGCAATCCTGGCATCGGCAAGACCACGGCAGTGCGTGAGTACCTTGAAAAAAAGCCGCAAGGATATCTGTTCCTCTATGTAAGTCCTCGAGTTGTCATAAACCGAGATGTCACGCAAAGCCTTGCTCGCAAAGGCGGGGCACCTTCGGGCATTTTGACCATCACCACAAATGCCGCCCTGATATCGTCTGCCCCACGTTGGCACATGAAACAAGTTGAAGCGGGCCACACCGTGCGCAAGCAAGTTGATGGCGCCGTGGTAGCGGACGGTGTCCCCGAGCTTGTAAAGCCTAATGGCTCCATCCTGGTCATCAGTCCCGAAGAGGAACACGAAATTGAAGCGGCACATGCTGGTTCGCGTATTGGCAAGACGACTATCTCGGAAAACGAGGACATTGTTGACGAGCGTTCTATGGCTGGTGTGCTTTCCAGCATGTCCACGACGACGCGGGAACTCCTGGCGCTGAATCCGGACGTAAACAGGGTTGTGATGACGGCAGCACTTCAGGGCTTTCGAGAGAAAGCTGGCGGCAAGACAACCATGGATGCGCTCTCAAGCATTTTTAAGAGCAAGGCCTCTGACCCCGCTGGTGTGCGAGAGCGCCGTTCCTTTGCCGGGAGAATGTCTACCATCGTGGTCATGGTTGACGAGCTAGCAGGCGATGGCGCTGGGTCTCCCTTTGTCCATGCTGTCGCCAGCTGGCTGCACAATGAGTTCATCGGTTGTTTCGAAGGTGAGCCGAGCCCTTTCACGGTGAACCTGGTCATCTCAGACGCTTCGCTGGCCAATGAGGTAGTCCTTTCACGCTACCTGGCTGCTGGCCAGCGTACTCCCGACAAAGTACTAGTGTCCATGCCCAGGGATTGGATGGATTCACCCTGGGTCAGAGCACTGCCCGCACAGGCCTTGATGATCCAATGCCCATTCAACTTTTGGAGAAATGCACGTCCGCCACGTTCACCTTGTACCCATCCAGCTACTGCATAGTCGCCTTCAACGGAAATGGATGGAACACTCAGAGGTGCCTCAGGCTTATCAAAAATCTTCTTCATCGCCGCAGCGATCTGGTGCTGATTGACATCATGGGCAAACACCTGACCGGCCAAAAACAAGTTGAGCAAAGCCGACAGGAAAACAAAGATAAAGGTTTTCATTGAATAGGACTCCCGAAAAAAATAGATAGGCAGCTATGGCGTAACACGACCGAAAAGGTCATGAGCCATAGAACTTGGACTTCTTCGACATCTCGCGAATAAAGTCGGTCGCACCAATTCCGAACAGACTACTTGTCTATCGGGCGGGCGATTTTGCGTGCTAATCAGGAATTGACAGGAGGTGCCCGCGCTGGAGGGGCAAGCGCATATCGGTGCTCAACACCTGCAGCAACCTCCAGAGGAAGTGCAAAGGCGTCAAGAACCTCATTAAAGTTGTTCGTCTGAACAACTGATGGTGGCGCCAACGAGGTGACGCACAAGGGACAGTCTAAACTGTGACTGGGGCCGGCACTCTTACCGTCATCACCGTTGTTAATGAGCTTGACCGATCCTAACCCTGAGCAGATAAGCTCCATGGACTGGGGCTTAACCAAAGGCGATGCAACAGCAATACCTATGGACAGCGCAAAGAGCACCAGCACCCAACGGATGATGGCGACCCGGTTGCGAAGGTACTGCAGCGAGCGCATGTGCGTATTATTGCCTACTGATTCAATTGAAACTCAGATAGTTAACCCTTGTCTACTAACTGAGACCAGTTTCCAATCACTGATGACGGCGTGAATCAATAGGCTTGGCATGATCCTTCAAATCATAGCCTTGCACTCACGTGTGCAGGCCGCACAAGCCTCCGCACAATCTTTGCATGGGACATGTTTCTCATGCTTGCGGCACTCTTTTTCGCACTGCTGACAGGCGTCCATGGTCACCCGAGCTAGGGCCGGTACCAAGCTGGACTGTTGAGCTGCCAAGCTAAGTAGTGCATTGCATAAGGCAATGGTTTGATTCACGGACTTAGCGCACGCCGCCATCGCTTTGTCACCATCTGCCAACAACATCAGGCAGTGGGCAATGCAGGTCTGGCCCTTTACAACGCAGTCAGAGGTGGCCTCCAACAAATCGTGTGAAGCGGCGTGCATATGGCTGTGGTCATGGGGCATATCCTCGGCCATCGCGGCACTAGACGCTGCTGCTAAGAGCATGGCACCAGAGTTCACAAATGCATCTCTACGGTTCATGGTTCACTCCCTCCACTATTGTTGTTGCAATTTAGCCGGGTTGTAGCGCGGAGTCCAGTAAAAGGCTTCATTTTGCGCAGAGCCATCAACAACGCAGCCACCTTGTCGTCTTCACAGTACAGGTAGGACAGCGGCACGCCCAGGGCATGGGCAATCAATCGAGTAGTAGGCAAGGGTGGCTCATGGACGCCCAGTTCATAGCGGCTGATTCCGGCCCTGCTGCTGGACACTTCAACGGTATGTTTTAGATGACATGACACCGCAGAACTCCTAGGCTGACGTACCGCCAAACCTTACTGAATTCTTAACTGAATTCACGAAAGGGATTGAGTCAACCTAACGTCGTCAATTTGTGTAATCCTTATCCTACAAATGTGCCATAAGAAACACAAGTGGATGTTTGACAAGACACGGCTCATTGCACTGGAAGAGTGTGCGTATGACCAGCGAACTTCACGGAAAGTTGGACTGCGGTGATTGCGATCATTCTTCAAGGTTTGGAGTGGGGAACACAAATCAAATTAAGAGGTAGATGCTTCCAATGGAACGACGTCAACTTCTTGGCGCGGCCGAGGACAAAATTGCTTGAAGCTTTGGGGTCAAGTTAAATGTAATTTGATGAATATATAAAGAGTAAAGAAATGAATTTGAAATTCAATATTGGTGACATTTGCCTAACTCAGCACTCTATCCAACCTGTTCTTAATGATGATCTACTAGTTATAGTCGTCGGCATAAATCATGGTATTACCAATCACCGTGGCGAGCATTCGCCATATCTCATCAAGCGACTTGATTCCAAGGTCTTCGCATCGACAAGAAATGCGGGCAGCGGCACAGTGCGGTGGTTTCAAAGCGAATTGGCGTACTGCCAAGAACACAAAATTCGAAAGGCAATATTTAGTCAGGTGACTTCAAATATTCAGTGCACTGAACCAACGATCGCTAAAAATCATTGATTTGAATCAAATTAATACATACCCAAATATGGAGAAAACATGGCACTAATTCTTGTTGTCGATGATGACGAAAGTCAACGGTTTCTGGTATCCCATACTCTTTTACATTCTGGGCATGAGGTGGTCCAGGCTGAAAATGGCCGGGATGCCTTTGAACTTTTCAATAAGGTGCAGCCAAAACTCGTCGTGACAGACATTCAGATGCCCTTCAGAGATGGACTAGATTTAATTTATGATATTCGCCATACCGATCTCGATGTTCCGATTATTGCTATGTCTTCCGGTACAGCTAGCCTTCTTGAGAGAGCCAAAGAGTTAGGTGCAAGCCAATGCATTGCAAAGAGTGGGGACATGGATTTTTTGCTCGATGAAGTCGAGAAATTACTCAGAAATGGATAGTGATCGATTCGATCCAATTGCCGGATTGTTGTAAGCTCTCCCCAAGCCATGGAGATAAGCAAATGGTAGAGGTGTTGTGGGAAGAAGAGGGTGCAATTAGACTGTTTCGCGGTATTGTTACTTCTGTGGAACTGGACCAGTCCGCCAAACTCATTCAAAACGATCCAAGGTTCCCAGCATTGAAATATGTTATCCACGATTTCACGCTGTGTGACTCAATTGATCTAGACAACTCCACCCGAGACAAGATCGTGGCTAGGGCTGCTGTGGCAACGATGTCGATGAAACACTTTGCATCTGCATTCGTAGGCACAATACCCGATTTAGCAAATCTAGTTAGATACTTCAAGTCAGTGCAGGTATACGACGGTGAATTCGACCTATTTGCATCGATGCCAGAGGCCCGCGCATTCATAGGCCGCATAAATAACGCCACGCTTCATTAAATCGGGCTAGGCAGTTAGCACTGTGGGCCCCATATCTCCACAATCTTTGACTGTGATCGCGCGCTGTTGCCTTGTCATCCTTGTAGGTCAGGCAAGGCGCTCGCCAGCGGATTTCGTTGTGACCTTTAGATATTAGCTAAAAACCGTCAATATCTAGGCTTCGCAAAACCTGCTCTACTAGGTTTGATTGTTGCTCAAAGGGGTTGTCAAGTACCCATCTGGCCTGTTCACTTTGACCAGAATTTTGTAGGCGAACAACTTCTGCAGCAATAGCGTGGAATTTTTGATGTTGCTCTACAAGTTGATAATATTCCTGCAAGAGATTGAAATCACGGCCCTCTGAAAATAGCCACTGTCCAAGTTTGCAAGCACCATCGTCCGCTACTTCACCTTCGGTGAGGCCTGCTTGCCTATCTGCATCTATATATTGGCGCAACTTTTCCCGCCAAGCGCGGTGCGCAACGATAGCAGGCTCTATGTCATGATGAGGCAAATGCACGGCTGCAATTTTTCCATGAAATCGCACTTGCAGGAAGCTAATTTCTGGAGACGCTAGCGACAGCATTTAGCCGAGGAAAGTGACATTTCGTGAGCCAGCTATCGGCCTATCGCAGACGCTTATGCTGATTCAAACAACCCAAACAACTCTGCCACCTTCCTATCCCTGGCCCTCGGCTTCATCTTGTGCAAGGCCAGTAGCAATGCAGCTACCTTGTCGTTCCAAGACTTAATAACAATCGGATAAAGAATTCAAATTTCAATTGAATCGGACATTTGCATTGAAGTCGTGTACATCTTCATAATTGCTTCATTCATCCCATTCTTAGAGATCAATTTGAGTTCACGCTCCTCGGCTTTAGTAATGGTTCCTTCGTCCAACTTCTTATCTAGCTGGCGCTGACGCTTTTGCAATAACTTAGCTTCCTTCTGAGCCAGCTTGGCAACAGCATACGCGTCGGTCCAAATGAGCTTCGTCTTTCCAAGTACTATTGTGAGCGATTTGTCCTCGTTCAGTTTAGTCTCAATGAATCTATAAGCCTTGCCGCCACATGATGAACAGGTCCCCGACAATAAAACATGACCAACCTTAATGGATCCTGAGTAGCCTGTAATTTTCACTTCTTGTTGGCATTTGCTACACCAAGACCTCGACACAAGTGATTGTTGTTCATTAGGGGAAATAGCTTTCCAGATCCTTGCAGCCGGTGCGGTGAACTTGGCGGGTGTAGATTCTGAGGCCATAGTGAGAATGTTCCCTTATCTATAAAATTTGTTGCAACAACTCCGCCACCTTCCTGTCCCTGGCAGCAGGCTTCATTTTGTGCAATGCCAACAATAGCGCAGCCACCCTGTCATCTTCACAGTACAGGTAGGACAACGGCACGCCCATGGCATGGGCAATCAATCGGGCAGTAGGCAGGGGCGGCTGGAAGGTGCTGAAAAATTCACCTTGTCGTTTCCACTTACCCGCGACTGCGTTGGTCCCGATTGGCTGGAGTCTGGTGAGTTGGCGCGATCAGAAAATGAAGGGGTTGAGACAGAGGACATTGAAGCAGTCTCCCTTGGTTAGAGTCGATATCGATTGGCTGAGCGGTGTTTGGGTCCATTCACCAGCTTGTGTCTCTATTGGGGCGACGAATTCCTTGCTGATTCGCTACCAGGTAACACCTTAAACCTGACGAAGGTTGTCGTCCCACGTATCTATGAGCACTATCGGTGGTTCATTTCAGGGGGATAAAAGAACGAACATCCGATCGCAAATCTTGTCCACGAAGTGGGCGGTGGCTGGGAAACTGTGGCGGTTGGGATGTTGACCTTAACTGTGCCCAAGAATGCAACAGGCTCCCAACGTTTCGCAACGCTGAGAGCCTGTGAATGGTCTAGATTTAGTCCAAATCAAAACTGAATCGGGACTTGGAACCTAATTACACGCCGCCTTTGCCAGTGGGCCTCTTGTTAGTTACGCGTACGCCTTCAAGCCCGTATTGGCCCGCTTTCAGATCAGATTGAATTTTCATGGACAAACTTCTGTTGGGTTGCTGAAAATGATCAATTTCCGTGAACCACGTTCGGGCGCACCGGTTTTCCATGCTCACCCGCTTTGATACCTGTTTGAACTTTCATTTTGAACTCCACATATGACTTCAGTTGTCAGTAGGCACCTTGCCTACAAACTCGGTAACCCAGTTCACCTTTCGGTGGTACCTGAATACCGATGCGTGAATAGTAGAAGTTCCCTTTCAAGTCGACCACCGTTATAAGTCGCTAATGTGCTTGGCTCTGGTAGCTTTACTGCTAGACTAAAGTCTGACTCCTGACTACCACTGATAGACGGACTGAAACGTATTGGGATCGCAGAAGGTCGAGGGCAGGTAAGGCTGGAACTGGAAAACTCGTTACAAATCTTCGTCTTAGTACAAAGTAAGTGAGTACTAGCAAAGGTGTTGAAAATCCTTGTGTCGGTGGTTCGATTCCGCCCCAGGCCACCAAGTCATTGAAAAAAAAAGCCCGTCCATCGCGATGGGCTTTTTTGTTTCTGGGGCTGGGTGCTTGTATAGGGGCATGGCGGCAGAGGCAGTTCGGCGGGAGCGATCAAGCAAGCTCGAACAGCGATTGATGCTCTCGGCCATGAACACCACCGGTATGGCAGTAGAAACCACACAGACCGATGCCATCAACCGCAGTGCGGATCAATTCGACCTGGAGGCCTCGCGTGAGATGTTTGCCTCCGAGTTGCGCAAACTGCGATAGATAACCCAATACCCGTGTGCCGCAACAGGGGCCTTTGGAATACCGATCACAGCTTACAAAGCGCAGTCAATAAATCGGCACCTCCGGTGCAATGGATTTCACCCAGTCTTAATCAATCTGAAAGCAAACGCTGATCTGCCTTGAGTCAGGTCAATATGGCCTGTGCGCTGTTCAGGAAAACTGTCTGCAAGCGTAGGTGAGCCGTGTTGATGGTTGCCGACGCGCCTATACAAAACAAGGGGCGACAGCATGGGGCGAGCAGGCAGGGCGCAGGGGTCGGCATCGGTGTCGGCGCGCATGTGGCGCATGTGGAGCATTTGGAGACCATGGGCAGTGGCTGGCGCGCTGGCCATTGGCGCGGCAGGCGCACAGGCCACCACCACCATCAACCTGGCCTTCACGCCGGCCACCATCAATCCGGGCGATGCCACAAGCCTGACGGTGCAGCTCACCAACAGCGCCTTGGTGCCGCTGGACAACGCAGCGGTGACGGTGCAGCTTCCCGCTGGCATCACACTCAATGCAAACAGCGGCTCGTTCAATGATTGCGGCTTCACCGAGACCACGGCTGCCATAGGCGGCAACACGCTGGCCCTGACCTTGGGCACGGTGCCGGCGGCTGCCAATGGCACCAGCACCGGCATCTGCAACTACACCATCGCCGTACGGGACACCACGCCCGGCAACCTGTCCACCACCGTGCCCGTGGGGCCGGTCGTGGGCTTCACGCCGGGTGGCAGTGTGGCCGGTTACTCGGCCGACGAGCTGGGTGTGCCCATTACCAATTCCACGTCGACCACGGCCACGCTGTCGGTCACCTCCCTTAGCAAGCCCACTGGAGTATTAAGCTTTGTCACCAGTCCGATGAAGATCGGTGACTCCGGCGTCATGCGCATGGTGCTGGGCAACAGCAATGCGCTGGCAACCATTCCCCTGAGCAGCTATACGCAGGCCCTGCCCAGCGGCTTCGTCATTTCCTCCACGCCCGGTGCAACGGTGAGCTGCACCGGCACCGGGGCGTCCAATGGCAGTCTTGGCAGCACGCCCAGCGGCTCGGGCGGTGTGCTGGCCGGGGATACGGCCATCGTGCTCACCGGGGGGGTGATAGGCAACGGCGGCAGTTGCACCATCAATGTGAACGTCACGCCGACTGGCAGCACAGGCAGTGCCACCGCCAGTGCGGCGTCCAACGCCATTGGCAACACGCGGGGCCTGGTCAGCGACCCCTTCAGCGCAAGCGTGACCGTGAACTCGCCGCTTGCCATCTCGCAGACCGTTCCTACCGGCACCATCGTGGGTGAAGTGGGCACCTTGCGCATCACGGCCAGCAACAGCTCGACCGCCAACACCCTCAACCTGCAAAGCCTGACCGATGTGCTGGGCACGGGCATGACCATAGACACCACGGTTGCACCCACGGTGGTCTGCACCGGTGGCATAGCGGGCACGCTCACCGCCGTCAACGGCGCCAGTTCGCTCAACCTGACGGGTGCCACCATCGCGCGCAATGGCAGCTGCGTCATCACGGTAGGTGTGTCGGCCGATGCAGCGGCCAGCTATGCCAGCACCATCACCACCACCTCACCTGCCAGCCAGGCCAGCACCACCAGCACGCCCAACGCAGCGCTGGTCATTCCCACTACCAATTCGAATGTGACTTTCGTCAGCCCCATGACGATCACGCAGACGGTGGGTGGCAGCAATATCGTGGGCGAGATGGCCACCCTGGCCATTGCGGTCAACAATGCGTCCACCCAGAACACGCTGGACATCACTTCGCTCACCGACACGCTGCAAGCCGGGTTGACCCTGGATGCCAGCTTCACGCCCACGCTGGTCTGCACCGGCACGGGTTTCGTTGTCGGCACCATCAATGCCACCGCCGGCAGCAGCAGCCTGGGCTTCGGCAATGCCAAGGTGGGCAAGGGCGGGCGCTGTACCTTGACGGTCGGTGTCTCGGCCAGCGCCGTGGGAACCTACACCAGCGTGCTGACGACCAGTGCACCTGCTACCAGCATCGCCACCGGCAGCACACCGGCGATTGCGCTCACCCCCAGCGCATCCAGCCAGAACATCAGCTTCGTCAGCCCCCTGACCATCTCCAAGAGCAGCAGCCCGACCAGCGGCACCAGCATTCGCCTCGCCGGCGTTGCTACCCAGACGCTGACGGTGCGCAACACCTCGACCGCCAATGCCATGACCATCACCAGCCTGACCGACAGCCTGTCGGCCGGACTGCTGCTTAACGGTGCGGTCACCCCCACGGTGAATTGCAGCGGCATTGGTGCAGCGCCTGGCAGCTTGAGCGCGCCGGCTGGTGGCAGCAGCATCACCTTGGGCAATGCGGTAGCCGGTGTCAACGGCTCCTGCGTGATTACGGTGGGCGTGAGTGCCAGCAGCGCGGGCACCTACACCAGCACCCTTGGCACGAGCGCGCCAGCCACCCAGATCAGCACCGCCACAGCCAGCCCGATTGCGCTCACGCCGTCCAGCAGCACGCTGAGCTTCAACTACGTGGGCGGCATCACCTTGGCCAAGAACGGCCCTGGTACCGCCTACCAGGGGCAGGCCATCACCTACACCGTCACCATCAGCAACTACACGGCCGGTGACATCACCAACGCCAGTTTCACCGACAACCTGCCCACAGCCGCCGGCAATCCGCAGATGACTCTGGACGCCGGCAGCAGCCTGGGAGCCGGCTGCGTGGGCGGCACGCTGACCGCCACGCCGGGCACCAGCGTGTTCACCTGGACCGGCGGGACGGTGGCCGCACCGGCGGTGGCCACCGACCCCAATCCCAGCACCTGTGTCATCACCATCAAGGCCATCTGGCCTGCCGGCGCCACCGTGGGCACCTCTTACCGCAATACCCTGCCAGCGAACACCTCCTTCACCGGTACCGACAGCAACAGCGCAGCGGTCAGCAATCCCCTGCAGGTGCGTGCGCCCAATGGCAGCACCACCGCCTCCATGACGGTCTCGCAGACTTTGTCGGCCAGCAGCATCGTCCAGGGCAATACCTCGGTACTCACGCTGACCATCACCAATCCCACCGCCTCACCCATGACAGGCGGCGCGCTCACCGACAGCTTGCCCACCAATGTGAGCCTGGCCTCAGTGCCCAATGCCTCATCAAACTGTGCCGGTACCGCCATCACGGCGGTCCCGCGTGCCACCGGCTTCTCGTTCTCCGGCATGACGGTGCCGGCCGCCGGCAGCTGCACGGTCAGCGTTACGTTGACCTCCTCGGTGGTGGGCAGCTACAGCCTGCAAGTGCCCATTGGTGCGGTCAGCACCAACGAGGGGGCTTCCAACTCCCAGGCTGCCACCACGCGCACGCTGACGGTGACCACGGGCTTGACGCCCAGTGCCTCCTTCAACCCGACCAGCACTGGCCTGGGCGGCATCGCGCGGCTAAGCATCACGGCCACCAACATCAGCTCGATTGCGCTGACCGCCCTGCGCATCAACAACAACCTGCCCACAGGCGCCAATGCCTTTGTGCTGGCCGATGTGCCCAATGCTTCTACCACCTGCGCCGGCAGCCCGCTCATCACTGCGGTGGCGGGGGCCTCGACCATCAGCATGAGCGGTGGCACGCTGGCCACGGGCGCCAACTGCACGCTGTCCTTTGACATCAAGACCACCAGTTCCAACACCACCGGCTGGACCCATGTGCTGGCCGCGGGCGACATCGGCAGTGCCGAGGGCGTGGGCAATACGACAGCCGTAAACACCACCCTGACCAAGGTGGCGGCAGTCTCCATCGGCATCAACAAGTCTTTCTCGCCCATCAGCATCCTGGGGGGGGCCCCGGCCACCCTGCGCATTGACCTTAGCAACCCCAACAGCGCGGGCAGCGCGGCCAACAACGTGTCGCTGACCGATGTGTTCCCGACCGGCATGGAGGTGTTCTCGGTTCCCAATGCAAGCACCAACTGCGTCAACGGCGTCATCAGCGCCACGCCGGGCGCCGGCCAGTTCTCCTTCAGCGGTGCCGACATTCCTGTTGGCACCAGCTGCTCGCTGTTCCTGGACATCACCTCGGTGAAGTCGCTCAACCTGACCAACACCATTGCGGCAGGCGCGATCAGCAGCCAGCAGGGCTTCAGCAACACGGTGCAGACCCAGGCCACGCTGTCCACCCTGCAGGGCGTGAACGTGGAGAAGAGCTTTTCGCCCTCAGCCATCACGCCCGGGCGTACCGCGCGCCTGACTGTGCGCCTCATCAGCACACTGAACACCACGACGCTGACCAACGTGTCGCTCACTGACACCCTGCCCACCAGCCCGGGCGCCATGGTGATCGCCAACCCACCCAATCTGAGCAGCACCTGCAACAGCGCGCCCACCGCAACGGCCGGGGCGGGCAGTGTCTCCATTGCCGGCGTCGACCTGGCGCCGCAGGCCAACTGCAGCTTTTCGGTGGATGTGACGGCGTCTACCGTTGGGAGCTATACCAATCAGATTCCCGTAGGCGGTGCCACCTCCAGCGAGGGCTTCTCCAGCCAGACCGCCGCTTCCGCCGTGCTGAACGTGCTGAACGCTCCCACGGTGGCGCTTGCATTTACCACCAACCCGGTGAAGGCGGGATCGCCCTCGCGCCTGACCATCACGCTGGGCAATACCAATGCATCGGCCTTGAGCGGTCTTTCCTTGAGCAATGTGTTGCCCGCCGGTCTGGCCGTGGCTGCCACCCCCAATGCCTCCAACACCTGCGGTGCCGTGTTTGCACCCACGGCAGCCAGTGGCACGTTGTCGTTTACCGGTGGCAGCCTGGTGGCGGGCTCGCTTGCAACGCCTGCCACCTGCACCCTGCAGGTGGATCTGGCCAGCAACACGCCCGGCAGCTACACGCCCAGCGTGGCGGCGGGGGCCTTGGTCACCAACCAGGGCATTTCCAACGCCTTGTCGGCCAGCGCCACGCTGACCGTGCTGCAATTCCCCACCGTGGCCGTGGCCTTCAACAGTGTCACCCTGGCACCGGGTGGCACCGGGCAGTTCACCATCACGCTGGGCAACGCGAACGCAACGGCCATTACCTTGAGTTCCATCCTGACCGTCACCTTGCCAGGCTCGCCTGCTGCCATGACCATTGCCAGCCCCAATGGCCTGAGCAAGACCTGCACCGGTACGGTGACCGCCACAGCGGGTGCGGGCACGTTCACCTATGCCAATGGCGCCACAGTGCCTGCGGGGGGGTGCACCATCACGGTCAACATCACGGCCAGCGTGGACGGCACCTACACCCAGACGGTGCCGGCGGGAAGCCTGCAGACCACGGCCGGCAACCAACAGAGTGCAGCCAGCGCCTCCATTGCCGTGTCCAACAACACGCCCCCCACGGCGGCCAACCTGCAGGTCACCCTGAATAACAATGTGGCAAGCCCTGTGGCGGTAGGCACGCTTAGCGGTACGCCACAGGCACCGGCCACCCTCACCGGCTTCACCATCACCAGCGTGCCGGCCTCCAAGGCCGTGGTGTACTGCGGTGCGTTGCAGATTTCCGCCGCCGACATGCCCTATGACTGCGGCGCCAGCCAGGTCAGCGTGCTGCCGGTGGCAGCCCCCACCGGCTCCACCACTTTCACCTATGTAGCCAACGACTCGAACGCCCTAAGCTCGGTGCCCGCCACCATTACCGTCAACTTCAACGCACCCCCCAGTGCCACGGCGCTGAGTGTGGCGGTCAACAACAACCTGTCCAGCCCGGCCACGGTGGGTGTGCTGTCGGGCACGCCGGTGGCACCTGCCACCATCAGCAGCTTTGCCATTGCCTCACTGCCAGCCTCCAAGGCCAGTGTGTACTGCGGTGCCACCCTGGTGACGGCCGGTGCCTTGCCGTTCAGCTGCGCGGCCAACCAGGTTGCGGTGCTGCCGCTTTCGGCTCCCACGGGCAGCACCAGCTTCAGCTATGTGTCCGTCGACAGCAACGGCATGGCCTCCAGCCCCGCTGTGGTGACGGTGAGCTTCAATGAGCCACCCAGTGCCACGCCCCTGACTGCCCTGATCGGCAGCGCGGCATCCCCTGCGGTAGCTATAGGGCCTTTGTTGGGCACACCGGTGGGCGCGGCCATCATCAGCAGCTACACCCTGGTATCGCTGCCCGCCAATGCCAACCTGTACTGCAGCGGCACCCTGGTCAGCGTGGTGCCCCAGGCTTGCGCCGCCGCGGCTCTCACGGTGCTGCCAGTGGGCAACCCCAGCGGCAGCAGCAGCTTCAGTTACACCGTGACCGACTCCAATGGCATGGTGTCGTCCTCGGCACTGGTCACCATCACCTGGAGCAGCCGCCCCACGGCCAACCCGAACACCAGCACCAGCATCGCCCAGGGCGTGGCCAGTGCCCAGCCGGTTGCCACGCTAAGCGGTTCGGTTGGCACGCTGGGCGCAACCATCAGCACCTACACCCTTACCAGCCTGCCTTCCTCGGGCACGCTGTACTGCAATGCCGTGGCGGTGAGCAGCGTGCCCAGCAGCTGTGCTGCCAATGGTCTGAGCTACCTGCCGGGCGGCACCTATGTCAGCTCGGTCAGTTTTGCCTTCACCGTGACCGATTCCAATGGCCTGGTGTCGGACCCGGCGACGGTCACCATACCGATCAGCGGAGCCGCCAATCTGGTGATCACCAAGACCTCATCGGGTCCCATGACCGTAGGCTTTGAGGCGGTCTACACCTTGCAGGTGCGCAACACCGGGCAGGGCGTGGCCAGCAGCGGGCTTGTCACGGTGACCGATACCTTGCCGTTGGGACTGGACTTTGTCTCTGCCAGCGGTGCCAGCAGCCCCACCGACTGGAGCTGCAGCTGGACGGCAGGCAGCCGCCTGCTGAGCTGCACCAGCAGCGCTGCCATTGCCGCCAATGGCAGCGCCCAGGCCATTGCGCTGCACGTGCGGCCCAATGCCCAGGCCGTGCCCACGGGTACCAGCGCCGCCATCAGCAACACCGCGACTGTGAGTGGCGGCGGCATGGCACCCGGCCAGAGCGCCAGTGGCAGCGATACGCAGACCGTGGGCCAGGCCGCCACCATCAGCGGCAGCAGCTGGGTGGACCTCAACCACAACGGTGTGCGCGATACCGGTGAGCCCCTGCCACAGGCCGACACCGTGCGGGTGGAGATCTGGCCGGCCGGTACCAGCGTGGCGCAGGCCGCCAGCGGTACGCCGATTGCCTCGGCCTTGATTGGAGCCAGCGGCGCCTATTCGCTGCAGGTGCCTGCGGGCACGGTGCAGATCCGCTTCGTCGATGTCGGCAGCCATGGCACTTTGGGCCAGCCTGTCAACGGCGCACCCGGCCAGGGCGTGAACGGCCAAGGCGTCAACCCGGTCACCGGCAGCTCGGGTGTGATCCTGAACGGCGTCATTGAAAACGTGAGCCTAAGCGCCGGTGCCAGCCTGGTGCAGCAAAGCCTGCCGATCGACCCGCAGGGTGTGGTCTATGACTCAGGAACGCGCCAGCCCATTGGCGGTGCCACCGTCACCTTGCGCGCCAATGGCGTGCTGGTGCCCGTGGCCTGCTTGGCCGGCGGTGCCAACCCGTTTGTGACCGCGAGCGCCGGTGGTGCGGCGGGCATCTACCAGTTCCTGCTGGACTTCAACGCGGCGGGCTGTGGCGCGCTGTCGGGCAACACCTTCACACTGAGCGCATCGGCCAGCGGGTACCGCTCGCCCTCCACCCAGATCCTGCCGGGGTC
>Ga0228700_1001162_pt1 | contig 18255 bp, 13 predicted proteins | sample McNCre317_Aug_MG_FD_178019 | JGI IMG/M metagenome (GOLD analysis project Ga0228700, IMG submission 178019) | Freshwater microbial communities from McNutts Creek, Athens, Georgia, United States - 3-17_Aug_MG | ecosystem: Environmental > Aquatic > Freshwater > Creek | place: USA: Georgia...
GTGGCGGTTTGCCAGCGCTGGCGCACTTCATCGGGGGTCGATGCCGTGCTGGCGTGCGGTGCATCGGCCGGTGTGCGGTCAAAGCGCGGTGCGGGCGCAGGTTGCAGCACGCCTTGCAGGCTGGTGAAGGTCTGGCGCGCCTGGTTGTGCGGGTGCTCGGGCGCTTCGTCCCAATCGAGCACAGGGGCAAAACAGGCATCGGTGCCTTCGAGCAAAACGCACCACTCGTCACGCGTGCGGGTGCGGAACACTTCGGCCAGGCGCAGCTTGAGCAGCGGCCAGGCCTGGCGGTCCATCTGGGCGTCAAACACCGGGTCGTTGGCGATGCCGCATTTCTCGCGCAGCAGGGCATAAAACTGCGGCTCGATCGCCCCCACCGCCACATGGCGGCCATCGGCGCAGGCGTAGGTGTCGTAGAAGAAAGCACCACCGTCGAGCATGTTGTCGCCCCGGTGATTGCTCCACTGACCGGCCGCCTTGAAGCCGTACATCATGGCCGACAGCAAGGCAGCGCCATCGGTCATGGCGGCATCGACCACCTGACCCTGACCCGAGCGCTGGGTCTCGTGCAGCGCCGCCAGGATGCCCACGGCCAGCAGCATGGCCCCGCCGCCAAAGTCGCCCACGTAGTTGAGGGGCGGCACCGGGGCCTCGCCTTCGCGGCCAATCGCGTGCAGCGCGCCGCTGATGGCGATGTAGTTGATGTCGTGCCCGGCTGCGTGTGACAGCGGTCCGTGCTGGCCCCAGCCGGTCATGCGCCCATAGACCAAGCGGGGCTGGCGGGCCAGGCACACGTCCGGGCCAAGGCCCAGACGCTCCATCACGCCAGGGCGAAAGCCTTCGATCAGCACATCCGCTTGCGCCACCAGCGACAGCACCTCCTGCGCGGCCTGCGGGTCGCGCAGGTCCAGCTGCAGCACCGTGCGGCTGCGGCTGAGCACATCACAAGGGTCGAGCGTGGCATCAGCTCGGGCCACGCGCACCACATCGGCACCCAGGTCGGCCAGCACCATCGCACAAAACGGCCCGGGACCGATCCCGGCCATCTCGATCACCTTCATGCCTGTCAGGGGTCCGGCCATACATCCACCTCGTTGGCGCCTGAAGGCGCGTTCTGAGGGTCATGGTGCCGCAAGGCCCTGGGCTGCACATCGTCTGTTCAGACGATGTCGAGACGGGGATCAGGCGGCTTCTTTGTAGAAAAACCCGCTGTGCACGTTGCGCGGTGCCAAAGGTGCCACGGCACGGCTGATCGCACCGATGTGGTCAGGCGTGGTGCCGCAGCAGCCGCCCACGATGTTGACCAGGCCTTCGGCCGCAAACTCGTGCAGCAGGCGGCTGGTCACCTCAGGGGTTTCGTCAAAGCCGGTGTCGCTCATGGGGTTGGGCAGACCGGCGTTGGGATAGCAGCTGATGAAGGTGTCTTCCGCGACCTTGTTCAGCTCCTGGATGTAGGGGCGCATCAGCGTGGCCCCCAAAGCGCAGTTCAGGCCAATGGCCAGCGGGTGCGCGTGGCGCACGCTGTGCCAGAACGCGGTCACGGTCTGGCCGCTCAGGATGCGCCCCGAGGCGTCGGTCACGGTGCCGCTGATGATGAGGGGCAGGCGCTGGCCGCTGGCTTCGAAGAATTCTTCGATGGCAAACAGCGCGGCCTTGGCGTTGAGGGTGTCGAAAATCGTCTCGACCAAGAGCACGTCCGAGCCGCCTTCCACCAATGCTTCGACCTGCTCGTAATAAGCAGCGCGCAATTCTTCAAAGGTGACATTGCGGGCACCGGCGTCGTTCACATCGGGGCTGATGCTGGCGGTCTTGGGCGTGGGGCCCAAGGCACCCACCACGAAGCGGGGTTTGTCGGGGGTGGAAAACTTGTCGCAGGCGGCACGGGCCAGCTTGGCCGATTGCAGGTTCATCTCGCGGGCCAGGTGCTGCATGTCGTAGTCGGCCTGGGCTACCGTGGTCGCGCCAAAGGTGTTGGTCTCGATCATGTCGGCACCGGCAGCCAGGTAGCCTTCGTGGATGTCGCGGATCACGTCGGGGCGGGTCAGGCTCAGCAGCTCGTTGTTGCCCTTGACGTCTTTGGGAAAGTCCTTGAAACGCTCACCCCGGTAATCGGCCTCGGTCAGCTTGAAGCGCTGGATCATGGTGCCCATGGCACCGTCGAGGATGGCGATGCGGGTTTTCAGGATCTCGGGCAGCGCCTGGGCGCGGGTGTAAACAAGGGTTTTCATGCCCTGTATTGTAAAAGTCAGATGCTGTACTGTGGAATCAAGGGGCAGGCGAAATCAATTCAAATGAAAACGCTGCATCTTGCACCGAGACCTTGACGGCTCGGACATCGGATGCCCCGGGCACAATCAGGCGCGTCACATTGGGTAAAGGTTTTTTGTCCAGCTGAAAAGGCTGATCGATCCGGAATTGATGGCTATCGCCATGAACGATGAGCACAGGCTTCCCCCAACGATTGGCCAGAGGCAACAAGGTTTCTCCAACGCTTTTGCGAAATCCCGACCAAGCCGGAAAGTCTTCCCATGCAGTCTTGCCTTCCAGAATATCCGCCTGAAAAGCAAACACCACCGCAGTGGCCTGCTCTTGCCGCGCCCGCTCAAATGCGGCCGTGATCCAGGCCACGTTCGCCAGGTCGCGCTCAAAGAACTCTTGATTAGCAGCCAGATCACGGCTTTCAAGATTGTTGTTGCTGCCGACGATGTGGAGTGTGACAAACAAAACACCCTGGTGCATCCAACGCTGGTTTTCCACATAGCGTCCGTGCTTGACCATCACATCCGACTGATTTTGCACAGCCATCGGCTGCTGGCCAAGTGATCGACCCGGGATGAAAAAACGTTGACGCAGGGCCGCCAACCGCTCCAGAGGGTCATACGCGCCATTGTTGGCGCGGTGGCAATCGGTCCATTCATTGTCACCAGGGGTGTACACCACAGCGTTTTTGAAGCGCTGAAAGTGTTCACGCTGGTTGGAAAATTCCTCATCGCTGCACAAGGTGGCGCCGGATTTGAAATCGCCGATGTGAATTGAAAACGCAGGTGCAAGGTGGTTGATGCGGTCAATCAACGCGCGATAAGGGCCATAGGCTTTTTCTGGCGAGCCATAAGGCAAATCACCCAACGCCACAAAAGAAAACCCCTGCTGCGCTTGGGCTGCGGACAAAGACAAAGCAAAGCCCAAGGCCAGACAAGCGCGAAGCAGGGGTTTCTTCATCATTTGGCGTCGATCAAGGTTTTGATGTTGAGCAGCGTGATTTCATTGTGATCGGGCTGCCCAATGGTGCGGCCTGAGGAGTAAGGGAAATTGTTGTCGTTGACCACCGCAATGTGCTCGGCATCGACCACCGTGAGGCCTTCTGGTCCCAGGTGCGGCATGGCAAACACGGCTGCATTACCGCCCAAGTGTGCTTTGCCGTTGGGATTGGCGATGCGGGTCAAGTCAATGTAGGCGACTTTTTTCACAAAGCCATCTGCATCCACCTGGCTCATGTCAATCTTGTAGATGCGTTTGAACTGGGCAGGATGGGTGAAACAGTCGGTGCGGGTTTCTTTGGGGCACACAGGGTTCACGCCTTCGCTGGCATCGTCGCGCTCAATGACCAAGCCTTCGCGTTCGTTGAGCATCTGAAAGTCAGCCGCCACGTTGCCTGCTTGCTCGAAACGGTATTTCCACATTTGCCCTGTGTATTGCTGGCTGGCCACATCCAATTCCAAGATGCGTGTGAAGGGCTTGCCGTTGTGGCTTTCATAGGCTTTGGCCTCGGCATCCCACAGCGGCCACTCGAACATGGGGAAAACTTTTTTGCCATCGACCGATTTGGCCATGGGCTCAAAGCCACCTGAGCGGCGCACATTGAAAGGCAACGCCGTGGGCACGGGTGGACGCGCATGTTGGTAGTGGTCGGGGCCTGTGTATTTTTTGCCACTGACCACGGTTTCAATCACGCCCAGCACTTTGCCTTGGGGCGTGGTGCGCAAGATGTAAGGGCCAAACTCGTCACCGAACCACCACTCATTGCCCACCACCTGGATGGACTCCACATCAAAGTCTGAACCCGTCAAATAACGCTTGGCCGTGTTTTCGTTGTTGATGAAAAAAGGCACCTTGCGATCAGGGTCATGCAAGAAAGTGGTTTTCATCAACTGCGTCTTGCCACTCTTCCAATCAGGCTTGACGTGGTGAACCATGAGCAAAGCATCCATGGAGTTGACTTTGTTGCCAAAGCCGTTGTCCGTGAGTGTGAGGAAGGTGCCATCACCGATGGCGTGGATGCCCGAGAAGCCTTGAACCGATTGACCTTTGACAGGCAAAAACCCGCCTGAGGCGCGCGGGTTTTTCGGGTCGCCCACAAAAGTATTGGCGGCCACACTGCCCAGCTTTTCCACGCGCTGACGTGGGTCATTGGCAAACTTGCCACTGGTTTCAAACAGCACACCGGCGTCTTTGGGTGCGTTGGTGACGGTATTGAAAGGCACATAGGCATGGCCCGCCAAGGTGGCCGTGGCCTCGGTTTGAGCCATCACGGCGCTGACCGACAGGCCGAGTAAAACAGAAATAAGGGTGCGTTGCATCCGATGTCTTTCAGAGTGGGGGAACTCTGAAGAGCGTAGAGTCACTCCGTGAAGCTCACATGAATATCCGATGACAATTGATCATCGTTTGTAACGCGCAAAGCCCGCCGCCCTGAGCTGGCAAGCCGGGCACTGGCCGCAGCCGTACCCCCAATCGTGGCGCTGACTGCGATCGCCCAGGTAGCAGGTGTGGGTGTGCTCCACGACCAGGTCCACCAGCGCTTGCCCACCGCCTTGTGCATCGGCCTTTTGGCCCAGATCGTGCGCCAACTGCCAGGTCTGGGCCTTGTCGATCCACATGAGCGGCGTTTCGATCAACAGCTTGCGGTCCATGCCCAGCGACAAGGCCACCTGCATGGCCTTCATGGTGTCGTCGCGGCAGTCGGGGTAGCCCGAAAAATCGGTCTCGCACACGCCCGTGACGATGACCTGCAAGCCCCGGCGGTACGCCAAAGCAGCGGCCAGCGTGAGGAACAGCAGGTTGCGCCCGGGCACAAAGGTGTTGGGCAGACCCGAGCTTTCCATCTCAATGGCCGTGTCGCGGGTCAGCGATGTTTCGCTGATCTGGCCCAGGATGCCGGCGTCCAGCAAATGGTCTTCGCCCAGTTTGCGGCCCCAGGCCGGAAACCTCGCCTTGATGGCCGCCAGCACGTTCAGCCGGGCATCCAGCTCCACCTTGTGGCGCTGGCCATAGTCAAATGCCAGGGTTTCGACCCGCTCGTAACGGGTCAAGGCATGGGCCAGGCAAGTGGTCGAATCCTGACCACCGGAAAACAGAACAAGGGCTGAGGTGTGCATGGCGTGGATGGTAATCGGTAGCGCACAATATCGGCTGTTTTGCTGTCACACCACCCCGCTTTGTCCCCCCATCTGCCCATCCTGCGCGAAGTTTTCGGCTACGACGCCTTTCGCGGCCCGCAGCAAGCCATCATCGACCATGTGGCGGCTGGAGGCGATGCGCTGGTGCTCATGCCCACGGGCGGGGGCAAATCGCTGTGTTACCAGATCCCGGCGATTGCACGCCAGCGGGCAGGCCATGGCATCACGGTGGTGGTCTCGCCCCTGATCGCGCTGATGCACGACCAGGTCGGTGCACTGCACGAAGCGGGTGTGAATGCCGCCTTTTTGAATTCGACGCTGACAAGCGAAGAAGCCAGCGACATCGAGCGGCGCTTGCTGCGCGGCGAAATCACCTTGCTGTACGCGGCACCCGAGCGCGTGACCAACGCCCGCTTTTTGGCGCAGATGGACTCGCTGCTCGAACGTGGCCTGCTGAGCCTGTTTGCCATTGACGAAGCGCATTGCGTGAGCCAATGGGGTCACGACTTCCGGCCCGAGTACCGGGGCTTGGCGGTGCTGCACGAGCGCTACCCCAGCGTGCCACGCGTAGCGCTCACGGCCACGGCCGATGCGCTGACGCGTGCCGACATCGTCGAGCGGCTGCAGCTGGAGAGCGCCGAGCTGTTCATCAGCAGCTTTGACCGGCCCAACATCCGCTACACCATCGTCGAGAAAAAAGACGCCAGCACGCAGCTGCTGCGCTTCATCGAGCGCGAGCACCCCGAAGAAGCGGGCGTGGTCTATTGCCAGTCGCGCAAGCGGGTCGAAGAAATCGCGGCCATGCTGGTCGAGTCGGGCATCCATGCGCTGCCCTACCACGCGGGCCTGGACGCGGCGGTGCGCCAGCGCCACCAAAATGAATTTTTGCGTGAAGAAGGCGTGGTGATGGTGGCCACGGTGGCCTTTGGCATGGGCATCGACAAGCCCGATGTGCGCTTTGTCGCGCACCTGGACATGCCCAAGAACATCGAGGGCTACTACCAGGAGACCGGCCGCGCCGGGCGCGACGGCCTGGCCTCTGACGCCTGGATGGCTTACGGTTTGCAGGACGTGGTCAACCAGCGCCGCATGATCGACGAAAGCCCGGCCGAAGAGGAATTCAAACAGGTCATGCGCGGCAAGCTCGACGCACTGCTGGCCCTGGCCGAAGCGACCGACTGCCGCCGCGTGCGCTTGCTGAGCTACTTTGGCGAGGCCTATGCCAAAGGCGATGACGCGCAAGGCGTGTACATGCCCTACTGCGGCAACTGCGACAACTGCCTGAACCCGCCCCAGGTGTGGGACGGCACCGACGCAGCCCGCAAGCTGCTGTCCACCGTCTACCGCACACACCAGATCAGCGGCCACAGCTTTGGCGCAGGCCACACCATGGACATCGTGCGCGGCAAAAAAACCGACAAGGTAGTGCAGCGCGGCCACGAAGGCATCAGCACCTTTGGCCTGGGTGCCGACTACAGCGAGCAACAACTGCGCGCCGTGATGCGCCAGCTGATCGCCATTGGCGCGCTGCATGTGCACACCGAAGAGGGTTTCAGCACCTTGCACCTGACCGAAGCGTCGCGTGCTGTGCTCAAAGGCGAAGTGCCGGTGCAGCTCCGCGAGAGCACGAGCCAGCGCGCCGACAAACGCACACGCAGCCGCAGCGCCACCTCACCGGCCGCCGCCAACCTGGGGCAAGACGCGATGGTGCGCTACATCAACCTCAAGGCCTGGCGCGCCGAGGTGGCCAAAGAGCACAACCTGCCGGCGTATGTGATCTTCCACGACGCCACGCTGGCCGCCATTGCCGAGCACGCGCCGCAAAACCTCTCTGATCTGCAAGGCATCAGTGGGTTGGGTGTCAAGAAACTCGAAGCCTACGGTGAGCAGGTGCTGCGGGTGTGCAACGGGGCGAGTTGACCGCCCTCGTCACGGCACAACTCAGGCATCGACCTGAATCGCCCCACGGCGGATCTGATCGCGTTCGAGCGATTCAAACAGCGCCTTGAAGTTGCCCTCGCCAAAGCCCTCGTCGGCCTTGCGCTGAATGAACTCGAAGAACACCGGACCCAGCAAGGTCTGGCTAAAGATTTGCAGCAGCAAACGCTTTTCGCCATTGGCCGTAGAGCCGTCCATCAAGATGCCGCGTGCCTGCAATTCAGGCACGGGCTCGCCGTGGCCATTGAGGCGTTCTTCCAGCATCTCGTAATAGATCTCGTTGGGTGCGGTCATGAGCGGAATGCCCGCCATCTGCAAGGCGTCCACACTCTTGAGAATGTCGTCCGTCAAGAGCGCGATGTGCTGGATGCCCTCGCCGTTGAACTGCATCAGGAACTCTTCGATCTGCCCGCCGGTCTTGCCCGATTCTTCGTTGAGCGGGATGCGAATCATGCCGTCGGGGGCGGTCATGGCGCGGCTGGTCAGGCCGGTGTGCGTGCCTTTGATGTCGAAGTAACGGATCTCGCGGAAGTTGAAAATCTTCTCGTAGAAACCGCCCCAGAACGCCATGCGGCCTTTGTAGACGTTGTGCGTGAGGTGGTCGATGATCTTGAAGCCGTGGCCGGGCGGGTGACGGTCCACGCCTTCGATGAATTCGAAGTCGATGTCGTAGATGCTTTTGCCATCTTCGTAACGGTCGATCAAATACAGCGGCGCACCGCCAATGCCCTTGATGGCGGGCAGGCGCAGTTCCATCGGCCCCGTGGGCACATCCACGGGCTGCGCACCCATCTCGAGTGCACGTTCATACGCTTTGTGCGAATCCTTCACACGGAAGGCCAACGCACAGGCACAAGGGCCGTGCTCGGCGGCAAAGTAACCGGCCAGGCTTTTGGGCTCGCGGTTCACGATGAAGTTGATGTCACCCTGACGGTACAGCACCACGTCTTTGGAGCGGTGTTTGGCCACCAGCGAGAAGCCCATTTTTTCAAACAAGGGCTCCAGGGTGTTGGCCATGGGGGAAGCGAACTCGACGAACTCGAAGCCGCACAGGCCCATGGGGTTGTCAAACAAATCGGTCATGAAAATCTCCAGCGATGAAGGGGACCGCGCTGCACTGTGAGCACGGCCCGAATTGAAATCGGAATCAGGGAAGGCTGTAGGTCGGAGCTTGAGCTCCGACACTGGAACTGCGGTCTATACAACATGTCGGGGCTGAAGCCGCCGACCTGCACAAGCCGTTTTCAAAACACCGCTGGTGGCGCGCAAGGTTTGCCCCGCGTGCTGCGCGCGAGGTGGATGCCGACGATCAAGGCCTGGATGGACATGGCGCGATTGTGAGGGGCATGGATGGGCTTGGCAAGCGGTGCCCGCTCACCTCACTCGGGCTGGATGCCCGCTTTTTTGACCAGGGCCGCGTATTTGGCCAGCTCGGCGCGGAAGCCTTTTTGGGCCTGCTCGGTGCTGCTGACGTTGATGGTGTTGCCCTGTTTGGCCATGGTTTCCTTGACGCCCGGGTCGTTGAACGCAGCGACCACGCCATCGTGAACACGTTTGACTTGCGCGGCACTCAGGCCTTTGGGCCCGATCACGGCAAACCATGCTTCCATCACATAACCCGTCAAGCCTTGTTCGACAAAGGTCGGGATGTCTGGCGCCGCAGGGGTGCGCTTGTCGGCGCACATGCCGATGGCGCGCAAGGCGCCCGACTTGATGTGCTGGTGAACGCTGGGCAATGCCACCACGCCAAACTCGATCTGCCCGCCCAGCAAGTCGGTCACCATGGGGCCCACACCTTTGTAGGGAATGTGGCGTGCCGTGACTTTCGCCTCGTCCAGGAACATCTCAGCCGCCAGGTGCAAGATGGTGCCGTTACCGCCCGAGCCGAAGTTGTAGGCATCGGGTTTGGCCTTGAGCTGGGCGATGAATTCACGGCTGTTGGTGGCCGAGACTTTCTGAGGATTGACCACCAGCACCATGGGCGTGCTGCCCACAATGGCAATCGGTGTGAAATCACCGGGCATGTCAAACGGCAGGGACTTGAGCACGCTGGGAAAAATCACCACGTTGTTGGACACCACCGACAGCGTGTAGCCATCGGGCGCGTTTTTGCTCAGTGCCTGCAGACCCACAACTCCGCCTGCGCCCGCCTGGTTTTCGACCACCACGTTGGCGCCCAGTGCCTTACCCAAAGCCGGCGCCGCCGCACGCGTGATGGCGTCCACGCCCGAGCCGGTGGCATTGGGCAAGATGAACTTGATGGGACGATCGGTCTGAGCCCAGGACAGGCTGGGCCAAGCGGCCCATGCCGCAGAGCCCAGGCCAGCCAGCATGGCGCGGCGAGTGAAGGGGTGGTTCATGGTTTGTCTCTTTTCTTGGAAATGGTCAGCGTCAAAAAAGCACCGTCACTTTAACGGGGGGTTCAGCCCACCGCCCCGGCAGCGCGCATGCGTTGAATGTCATGGTCGCTTTGCCCGAGTTCGCGCAGCAACGCATCGGTGTTCTCACCTTGATATGGCGGCTGATGGCGCACACCCAGGCGCTGCCCATCCATGGTGAAGGGCAGCAAAGCGGCCGCAGCGGTTTGTCCCGCTTTGTCGCCATCGGTCAAGCGCACATCGGCCAGGCCGCCTGTGGCCTGCAGGTGCGGGTCGTCAAACAACTCTTCGGGTTTGGTAATGGGTGCAAACGGCAGGCCGGCTTTTTCAAAAATATCGGACAGCTCGGCTGCGGTGAATGCCTGCAGGCGCTCACGCAGAATGGGCAAGAGCGTCCCGTTGCGTTCGCGCACCCGGTCGTTGTTGGTGACAAAGCGGGGATCGGCCTTGAGATCGGCAAAACCCAGCACATCACAAAACGTGAGCCACTGTGGCTCGCTGACCGCCGACAAAAAGATTTGCTCGCCGTTTTTGACGGTGAACACGTCGTACACAGCCCAAGCTGAAATGCGGTTGGGCATCGGGTCAGCGGCCATCCCGGTGATGGCGTACTGCAACATGTGCTGGCCAACCAGGAACACATTGTTTTCAAACAAGGCCGCCTGCACTTCCTGTCCACGGCCAGTGATGCCGCGCTGGATCAAGGCGCCCAGAATACCGATGGCACCGAACATGCCGCCCATGATGTCGTTCACGCTGGTGCCTGCACGCAGCGGGTCTCCGGGGCGCCCGGTCATGTAGGCCAGCCCGCCCATCATCTGCACCACTTCGTCGAGTGCGGTTCGGTGGTCATACGGGCCGGGCAAAAATCCCTTGAGGCTGGCATAAATGATTCGCACATTCTTGGCCGACAAGCTGGCGTAGTCCAGACCGTACTTGACCATGGTGCCAGGCTTGAAGTTCTCGCAAACCACATCGGCAGTGGCGCACAGACGACGGGCCATTTCGGCGCCTTCGGGCGTTTGCAAATTGAGCTTGATGCTCTTTTTGTTGCGATTGAACATCGGAAAAAAGCCTGCACCGGCACCCAGCAGATGCCGCGTGCGGTCGCCCTCGATGGGCTCCACCTTGATGACTTCGGCCCCCATGTCGGCCAACACCATGCCGCAGGTGGGGCCCATGACCATGTGGGTGAACTCGACGACGCGCAGGCCTTCGAGTGGAAGTTTTTTAACGGACGTGTTCATGCAGCCATCTCTAAAGTGCGCAGGGTCTTGGGCAAACCTGCCTGCGCGATCGAACCATGCAGGCACTCGCCTGCAAGCCATTGCGCCACCTGGGCGCGCAATGCCATGAGCTTATCGAAATCGATGCCGGTGGCTATGCCCATGCTGGCCATCAAATACACCAGGTCTTCGGTGGCCACATTGCCACTGGCCCCGGGTGCATGCGGGCAGCCACCAATACCGGCCAGGCAGGCGTCAAAACGCGTCTCACCAGCGTGCAGCGCGGCCATGACGTTGGCCATGCCCAAACCGCGTGTATCGTGAAAATGCCCGCACGCCAGCTTGTCACCCGCCACTTCGCGGGCCTTGGCAAACAACTCGCCCACCTGGCGTGGATCGGCATAACCCACGGTGTCGGCAATGCCCACACGGTCCACGCCCAAAGCCAGTACGGCTTTGAGCAAACGCAGCACTTCATCGACCTCGACACGGCCCTGGATCGTGCAGCCCAGCGCGGTGCTCATGCCCACTTCGATCTTGCAATTCGAGCCTGCCATGCGGCGTGCTTCAACGATGGCGCCGATCTCGGCCACCACCTCATCGGGTGCCTTGCGCAAATTGGCCAAACTGTGCGCGTGGCTGGCCGACAAGGGCAGCAACATCCAGTCGGCACCCGAAGCCATGGCCCGTTCGGCGCCCTTGAGGTTGGGCACCAGCACCGAGACGCACAAGCCGGGCAAGGTTTTGGCAAACGCCACCAGCTCGGCGGTATCGGCCAATTGCGGCAACAGTTTGGGCGGCACGAAAGAGCCGACCTCGATCTCACGCAGGCCCGCGTTGTAAGCACCCTCAATCCACTGCAGCTTTTGCGCTGTGGGCAATGTGCGGGCGATGCTTTGCAGGCCATCGCGCAAGCCCACCTCGCGGATCGTCACGCGCCGGGGCCAAGTCAAAGTTTGCATACCGAATGTCCTTGTCTTTGTTCTGCGCTGGAGTTTAAGTTTTTCCATTCGCTCATACAATTCAATTTAGGAAGCTTATTTGTTCCCAATTGGAATAACTTGATGCGAGACCTCGATCTGACTTCGCTGCGCCTGTTTGTGACCGTCTGCGACACGGGCAACATGAGCCGTGCCGCCGAAAAATCCAACATGGTCGCCTCGGCCGTGAGCAAGCGCCTGGCCCAGCTCGAAAGCACCGTGGGCGCCAGCTTGCTGACCCGCCGCAAGCATGGCGTGGTGCCCACCCCCGCCGGAGAAACCCTGCTGGAGCACGCTCGCAGCATGATGCTGAGCGCCAGCCGTATCGAGCGCGACATGGCCAGCCACGCGGCAGGCATCCAGGGCCGGGTCAATCTGCTGGCCACGGCCTCGGTCATGGCCGAGTCTCTGGCCGACGAAATCGCCGAGTTCCTGAAGAAACCCGAACACCAGAACATCCAGATCGACCTGGAAGAACGCATCAGCCCCGAGGTGGTGCGTGGCATCCGCGATGGCGTGGCCTCGATTGGCATTTGCTGGGATGCGGCAGAAACCGGCTTGCTGCACACCCGCACCTACCGCCACGATCACCTGAGCGTGGCCGTACCCCGGGAGCATCCGCTGTCTACGCTGAGCGAAGTGCGTTATGCCGATACGCTGGACTTTGAACACGTGATCATGCCCATCAATTCGGCGGTGGAGGTGATGCTGCAACGCGAAGCCAGTGTGCTGGGCAAGCGCCTGCAGCACCGCGTGATCGTGACCAACTTTGAAGCCGCGCTGCGCGTGGTGCGGGCAGGACTGGCCATCGCGCTGGTGCCCCGTGAAGTCACCACCCTGTATGCCGAAGCCTATGGGCTGGACATCTTGCCACTGCAAGAGAACTGGTCACGCAGGCGCTTCGTCCTGTGCCACCGGGGCGAAGACGTGCTCAGCCCGGCGGCGCACCTGCTGCTCAACTATTTGTCTGCAACACACCCTCACAGCTGAACGATGGACATGAACGACTTGGCCTTGAAATCACCCCTGCAGGTGCTGTACCTGAGCCGCAACCCCGCATTGATCGTGCGCCAGCTCGCCGGCGAACGGCTCAACCGCGAACAGGCTGGACCGCTGCGCGATGATGTCTCCACCGACGAGATCACGCCGGTGCACATCCTCAGCCATTACGACGACACCTTGGGTGACTTTGCCCATACTGGGCTGCGCTGCGCCGAGCAAAATCCGATCGCCCGCAAAGCGCTCAGGCAGTCCGGTTTTCAAGTGCTGGTGGCCGGGCGCCGTTACGGTAAAGGTTCGTCTCGCGAGCACAGCCCCACTGCCGAAAAACTCGCGGGCGTGCAACTGGTCATTGCCGAAAGCTTTGAACGCATCTACCGCCAGAACGCCGACAACATCGGCCTGTTCACCTCGACCGATTTCGGTTTGCTGGACCGCATCGAACGCGGCGAGCCCATCACGCTGGCCTACCTGCTGCAAGGTCGGGAAGACCTGGCCGCGTCCATTCTGGGTGCGGGCGGCTTATTGCCTTGGGGGCAGCGGTTCTTGAACCAGGCCGACGTGCCACCCCGAGCACCCGTTCCAGATTTGTCATCCCACGCGCAACGCAGCGATGACGACAGCCCAGGTCAAGCATCCGCACAAGCGCTGACACTGTTTGAAAAAATCCTGACCCGTCACCGCCTGCCCGCACCGCACACGCCCTTGCAGCCCCACGCCGGTGATGGCCTGTTCGTGCGGGCCGACTGGCGCTTCATCCACGAGTACTACACCGGCATGGCCGACACGCTGCTGCGCGGTGCTTTGGGTGAACACTTCAAGTTGCAGCGCCCCGAACACATCGTGGTGTTTGAAGACCACACGTCTTACGTCGACGAAAGCCCGGCCCATGTGCGTGGCGGCCTGATCGCCAACATGCACGCCATGAGCCAGGCGCAACGCGACTTTGCGGCGCGTCACGGCCTGCGCATGCACCGCACCCTGACCGATGCCGAAGTGCTGCAAGACGATGGCAGTAATGTGGCCGGCATCTCGCACGCCATGGTGGCCGAGCACTACGCCCTGCCAGGCCAAGTGGTGGTCGGCACCGATTCACACACACCACACAGTGGTGCCCTCGGCTGCGTGGCTTTTGGCGTGGGCACCACCGACATGGCCAATGCTTTTGTGACCGGTGCCGTGCGCGTGACCCTGCCGGAGAATGTGCGCGTCGAACTGCAAGGCCAGCTGCCCCCGGGTGTGACCGCCAAGGACCTGATGCTGCATCTGTTGGCCACGCCGTACATCCGCAGCGGCAGTGGTGTGGGCAAGGTATTCGAGTTCAGCGGAGACGGCATCGCCCACCTGAGCACCGACGAACGCGCCACGCTGACCAATATGTGCGCCGAGCTGGGAGGTCTCACGGGCATCGTGGCTCCGGACGCCGAGACCGTGCGCTTTTTGAAGGAACGCCGAGGCGTGGACTTTCAGCTGGAAGACTGGATGCACAGCGACGAAGGCGCCCATTACGCGCACCACATGGCGGTGGACCTGTCCACACTCAGCCCCATGGTGGCCCGGCCGGGTGATCCGGGTCTAGGCCTGGCCTTGTCGGACTTGCACGAACGCGTGCGCATCGACATCGCCTATGGCGGCTCGTGCACAGCGGGCAAGCGCGAAGACTTTGACCACTATCACGCCGTGCTGGCCTGGGGCTTGGCGCATGGCCTGAAGGTGCCCGAAGGGGTGCAGGTGTTTCTGCAGTACGGCACCACCGCCGTGCGCGATGACTGCATCGCGCAGGGTTACGACAAAACCTTCGCAGCCATGGGTGTGCGCATCCTGCAGCCCTCGTGTGGCGCTTGTGCCAACTGCGGCCCGGGCTCATCGACCGATGCGACGCAAGTCACAGTGAGTGCGATCAACCGCAATTTTCCTGGGCGCTCGGGCCCGGGTCAGGTCTGGCTGGCCAGCCCACCCACCGTCATGGCCAGTGCGCTGGCCGGTGAGTTGATGTCTTTTGAGGCCTTGCAGCGGCGCACCCGGGGCAAGTGAGCGCCGCCTGAAAACTCAGCGGTAAAACGCTTCGACCTTGCCCTTGATTTTGATCAGCAAGGGCTGGCCTTTGCGGTCCAGCGTTTTGCCAGCGGGCACACGCACCCAGCCTTCGCTGATGCAGTATTCCTCGACATCGTTGCGGTCTTTGCCGTTGAAGCGGATGCCGATGTCGTGCTCGAACACGGCGCGGATGTGGAAAGGGCTGCGCGGATCGATGGACAAGTGGTCGGGCAATTCGGGACGCTGTGTGGCTTCGGTCATGGGGGGCTTTGAATAGAGGAATACAAACAGGTTCTGATTTTCCATGATTTAAAAGCCATCTCCGCCAGAAAGCGCCACAGGGGGTGGCACAATCGCCGGTCCTCAAAAACACGGCACTTGCGGGCGCCCGTGTCCCTTGCTTTTCAGCACCGTCTGTGTGCTTCGCTTTTGTTCCTCATGACCCCAACGCTTCCCGGCACGCTCGGCATCGATTTCGGCACCTCCAACTCGGCCATCGCCTGGGCCCAGCCCCAAGGCACAGCCCAGCTGATTGCGCTGGAGGGCAACGCCCTGGCCATGCCAACTGCCGTGTTCTACAACGCCGAAGACGGCACCACGCATTTCGGGCGCGATGCCATCGGCCACTACCTGGAGGGCACCGAGGGCCGTTTGATGCGCTCGCTCAAAAGCCTGCTGGGCAGCCCCTTGCTGATGGAGACCACCCAGATTGGCCACCAGCAAATCAGCTTTCAGGACATCATCGGCACCTTTTTGACCACGCTGCGCGAACGCGCCACCGGGGCGCTGGGCTTTGCACCCACGCGGGTGGTGATGGGCCGCCCCGTGCACTTTGTGGACGACGAGCCCGAGCGCGATGCGCAGGCCGAGGCCTCGCTGCGCCAGGCGGCGCAAGCCGTGGGTTTTGAAGAAGTGTCGTTTCAACTGGAGCCCATCGCGGCGGCGCTGGACTACGAGCGGCGTTTGACGAAGGACAGCACCGTGCTGGTGGTGGACTTGGGGGGCGGCACGTCCGACTTCACCGTGGTGCGCCTGGGCCCCGAGCGCATGCACCGGACCGACCGCAGCGCCGACATCCTGGCCACCACGGGCGTGCACATCGGCGGTACCGACTACGACCAGAAATTGAGCCTGGAACAGGTCATGCCGCTGCTGGGCTACCGGCACATCGGACCCGAGCAGCGCGAGGTGCCCAGCCGGGTGTTCTTTGACCTGTCGACCTGGCATTTGATCCATTGGCAATACCAGCCCAAGGCCATCGCCCACGCCAAGACCTTGCGCAGCAACTACAGCGATGCGCGCCTGCACGAACGCCTGATGCAGGTGCTGACCGAACGCCATGGCCACCACATCGCACACGAGGTAGAGCAGGCCAAGATCCGTTGCTCGGTGAACGATGCCGACACCGCCATTGCGCTGTCGGTGATCGAGCCCGGCCTGCAAGCGGCGCTGGGTGTGGCGGACATGTCAACCCACCTGTCGGGCTTGCTGGCGCGCACCGTGGCCTGCGCGCGCGAATGCGTGCAGGCGGCCGGTTTGAACGATGGCCAGATCGACGCGATTTACCTGACGGGCGGCTCGTCGGCGCTGCGCACCTTCCAGCGCGCCTTGCAGGCGGCATTTCCGAACGTGCCTCTGGTCGAAGGCGATCTGTTTGGCGGCGTGGCTTCAGGCCTGGCCTACAGCCGCTGAAGCTTCGCCAACGCCCATGAAAAAAGCCACCCGGGCTTGCGCGCGGGTGGCTTTGGAGACCTGTGAAACGGTCAGGCCTTGACGCTTGCCAAAGCCGCGTTGAAGGTGGCGCTGGGACGCATGATGGCGGCCAGCTTGGCTTGGTCGGGCATGTAGTAACCGCCGATGTCCACAGGCTTGCCTTGCACGGCGTTCAGCTCGTCCACGATCTTCTTCTCGTTGTCGGTCAGTTGCTTGGCCAAAGGCGCGAACTGGGCAGCCAGCTCTTTGTCTTCGGTTTGTGCAGCCAACTCCTGTGCCCAGTACATGGCCAGGTAGAACTGGCTGCCACGGTTGTCGAGCTGACCGGTCTTGGGCGAGGGGTTCTTGTTGTTGTCCAGCAGTTTGCCAGTCGCGGCATCCAGCGTGGCCGACAAGACCTTGGCCTTGTTGTTGCCGGTTTTCAGACCCAGGTCTTCCAGCGACACGGCCAGGGCCAGGAATTCACCCAGCGAGTCCCAGCGCAGGTGGTTTTCTTCCACCAGCTGTTGCACGTGCTTGGGCGCAGAGCCGCCGGCACCGGTTTCGTACATGCCGCCGCCGGCCATCAAAGGCACAACCGACAGCATCTTGGCCGAGGTGCCCAGTTCCATGATCGGGAACAGGTCGGTCAGGTAGTCGCGCAGGATGTTGCCGGTGGCGCTGATGGTGTCCAGACCGCGCACGACGCGCTCCAGGGTGTAACGCATGGCACGCACCTGGCTCATGATCTGGATGTCCAGACCGGCGGTGTTGTGCTCGTGCAGGTACATCTTGACCTTGGTGATCAGCTGGGCTTCGTGTGGGCGGTACTGGTCGAGCCAGAACACCACGGGCATGCCGGAGTTGCGGGCACGCGTGACGGCCAGCTTGACCCAGTCACGGATCGCAGCGTCCTTGACCTGACACATGCGCCAGATGTCGCCGGTTTCCACGTCTTGCGACAACAGCACTTCACCGGTGTTCAGATCGGTGATGTTGGCCACGCCGTCTTCAGGGATCTCGAAAGTCTTGTCGTGCGAGCCGTATTCTTCGGCTTGCTGGGCCATCAGGCCGACATTGGGCACGGTGCCCATGGTCTTGGGGTCGAAGGCGCCATGCCATTTGCAGAAGTTGATCATCTCCTGGTAGATGCGGGCGAAAGTCGACTCGGGCATCACGGCCTTGACGTCTTTCAGACGGCCGTTGGCGTCCCACATCTTGCCGCCATTGCGGATCATGGCGGGCATGGAGGCGTCCACGATCACGTCGTTGGGCGAGTGGAAGTTGGTGATGCCTTTGGCCGAATCGACCATGGCCAGCTCGGGGCGGTGCTCGTGGCAGGCGTGCAGGTCACGCTTGATTTCGTCCTGCTTGGACTGGGGCAGGCTGGTGATCTTGTTGTACAGATCGGCCATGCCGTTGTTCACGTTCACGCCCAGTTCCTTGAACAGGTCACCGTGCTTTTCAAAGGCTTCCTTGTAGAAAATCTTGACGCAGTGGCCGAACACGATGGGGTGCGAGACCTTCATCATGGTCGCCTTGACGTGCAGCGAGAACATCACGCCAGTCTTGCGTGCGTCTTCGATTTCCTTTTCGTAGAACTCGACCA
>Ga0228700_1001166_pt1 | contig 18149 bp, 17 predicted proteins | sample McNCre317_Aug_MG_FD_178019 | JGI IMG/M metagenome (GOLD analysis project Ga0228700, IMG submission 178019) | Freshwater microbial communities from McNutts Creek, Athens, Georgia, United States - 3-17_Aug_MG | ecosystem: Environmental > Aquatic > Freshwater > Creek | place: USA: Georgia...
GCTTGGGTTACCTCACGCTCGACCGGGGTGCACCCACGCTCTCGGGCGGCGAGGCGCAGCGCATCCGTCTGGCCGCGCAGCTGGGCAGCAACCTGCAAGGCGTTTGCTATGTGCTGGACGAGCCCACCATCGGTCTGCATGCGCGTGACAACCAGATCCTGCTGAACGCCCTGCACAAGCTGGGTGACAAGGGCAACACCCTGGTGGTGGTGGAGCACGACGAAGACACCATCCGCCGCGCCGACCACATCATCGACATCGGTCCCAGTGCGGGCAAACGCGGTGGCCGTCTGGTGGCCGAAGGCTCGGTGGCCGACATCACCGCATCGGCCGATTCGCAGACCGGGCGTTATTTGCTGCATGCAATGAAGCATCCGATGCAAGTGCGGCGGGCGGTGGTCACGCAAGAAGAAATGCGTCATTCCCGACTTGATCGGGAATCCATGGATCCTCGGGTCAAGCCCGAGGATGACAAGAAAAAAAATTCCGCTGATGACAAGAAAAACAAGCATGGAGATGACAAGCCAAGCATGCCTGAAATGCGTCATCCTCGCGAAAGCGGGGATCCATCTGCTGCGAAGGCACAGGCACTCAGCGACGCTACAGCACCGCTGCAATGGCTCACCCTGACCGGCGCCAACCTGCACAACTTGCGCCAAGTCGATGTGCAGGTGCCCCTCAAACGCTTGGTCGCCGTCACGGGTGTCAGCGGCTCTGGCAAGTCCACCCTGGCCCGTGATGTCTTGCTGGCCAATGTGCAGGCGCTGGTCAGCCAGCGCTCGACCTTTGCCGGGCGCACCGCGCAAGACGCAGGCCAGCGCGTGGCCTTGTCCGCTTGCAGCGGCGTGCAAGGCTTTGAGACCATCGACCGTGTGTTGGAGGTCGATCAGACCCCGATTGGCAAAACGCCGCGCTCCTGCCCGGCCACCTACATCGGTTTTTGGGACACGATCCGCAAGCTGTTTGCCGAAACTCTGGAGGCCAAGGCGCGTGGCTACGCGGCCGGGCGTTTCAGTTTCAACACCGGCGAAGGCCGCTGCCCCAGTTGCGAAGGGCAGGGCATGCGCACCATCGAGATGAGCTTTTTGCCCGATGTGAAAGTGCCTTGCGAAACCTGCCGGGGTGCGCGCTTCAACCCCGAGACGCTGGCCGTCACCTGGCGCGGCAAGAGCATTGGCGATGTGTTGCAGATGGAAGTGGATGAAGCGGTGGAATTCTTCGCCACCATGCCCAGCATCGCGCACCCGCTGCAATTGCTCAAAGACGTTGGCCTGGGCTACCTGACTTTGGGCCAGCCTTCACCCACGCTCAGCGGTGGAGAAGCCCAGCGCATCAAGCTGGTGACCGAGCTGACCAAGGTGCGCGACGAAGTCGGCAAGCGCGGCAACAAGGCGCCGCACACCCTGTATGTGCTGGACGAACCCACCGTGGGCCTGCACATGGCCGACGTGGACAAGCTCATCAGCGTGCTGCACCGCTTGGTCAATGCGGGTCAAAGCGTGATCGTGATCGAACACGATCTGGATGTGATCGCCGAAGCCGACTGGGTGATTGACCTGGGGCCTGAAGGTGGCAACGCCGGAGGCCGCATTGTGGCCGCCACGACGCCTGAGGCCTTGGTGATCTTGGGCACTCACACCGGCAAAGCCTTGGCACCCGTGCTGGCACGGGTGTGAGCATCATTCGCAGATGGCCCCCGGGTCTTCGCCCGGGGTGACAAGCGCAAGTGGGGCTGACTCCTCGGGCGGAGTGACAAGCTTTGAGCTTTGACGCCCATCTGACATGTCATCCCACCTTAAATGTCATCCCGGACTTGATCCGGGATCCATGCCAGATGGATTACAGGCTTGCCAAATGCCACAGCGACGTGACCTCCGCCGCCCGCGCTGCGTGCAGCGGGTCGGTGGTGTCCTGGGCTTTGCCGTGCACCGGCTTCACGTCCAAGCGGCCCAGCACTTGCAGACCGGCGTCTTGTATCCAGCCCAGCAGGGCCTCGCGTGTGCGCAGGCCCAGGTGTTCGGCCAGGTCTGAGAGGATCAGCCAGCCTTCGCCGCCTTCGCACAGGTGCGCTTTCAGACCGGCCAGAAAGCCCTTGAGCATCTGGCTGCCTTCGTCATAGACCGCTTGCTCCAGAACGGATGTCGGTCGGGCGGGCAGCCAGGGGGGGTTGCACACCACCAAGGCGGCCTGGCCGGGCGGGAACAAATCGGCTTGCAACAGTTGCACCTGGTTTTGCAAACCCAGGCGTTGCAGGTTGTCGCGGGCGCAGACCAGTGCACGCTCGGCCATGTCGGTGGCTACCACCTGTTTGGCGCCGCGCCGCGCCAGCACGGCGGACAGCACGCCGGTGCCCACGCCGATGTCAAAGGCCACCGGGTGTTCTTTCAAAGCCGCAGGCAGTGGTGCCTTGGCCACCAGCCCCACATACTCGCCACGCACCGGCGAGAACACGCCGTAATGCGGGTGGATGCGCAGGTCCTCACCCAATGCTGGCACTTCGACGCCGTTCTTGCGCCATTCAAAAGCACCGATCACGCCTTGCAAGGCGCGCAGCGAGATGACCGATGCCTGTCCGTTGGCCGGGCCAAAGGCTTGCGCACAAGCTTGCTTGGCATCGGGGGCGCGGCGCAGGCCGATGCCGTAGTCACCGTCCAATTCGATCAGCACCTGGCTCAGCACGCGGGTGCGCTGCGCTTGGGCTTGGCGGTGGGTGTGAAAGGCCGCACCGGGCATTGCAGGCGCTGACGTGTCGGCTTTTTTGCGTTTGGCTTTTTGCGGTTTGTCGATGCGGCGCGCCAGCGCTTGCAACAATTGGCGGGCGTTCTGGAAATCACCGCGCCACAGCAAGCCCGTGCCTTCGCAGGCCAGGCGGTAAGCCGCATCGGCGGTCAGGGTGTCGTCGGCCAGCACCACGCGGGCGGGCAGGTGCTGGTCAGAGCGCCACAGGGCGGAGCGTTCGGCGTCTTTTTCAGACCAGGTCAAAAGGGTGGGGGTGTTCATGTGGATGCGATGCCGTTCAGCAGGTGTTGTGCCAATTCGGCAAAGCCCGCGCCACGTTCACCGGGGGTGATGTAGCGGGGAGTGTGGGTCAGTTGCGCTTCAAAGCGCCGGATGTTGGCCACGCCCACGCTGTGCGGGAAGCGCTCGAAGATCACCTGATCGTTGGTCGAGTCTCCCACATAAACCCAGCGGTCGATCTCCGCTTCCAGATCGCGGCCCCACAGCTCGCGCACGATCCAGCGGGCCCCCGAGAGTTTGTTGTGTTCGCCAAACCAGCCGTTGATGTGGATGCTGCTGACGGTGGCGCTCATGCCTTCGCTGCGCATGATGCGCACGACCGCATCGATGGCCTCAGACGGCAAGTGCGTGAACTCGCTGTGGTCAATCGCGATGTCGGTTTCGCGGCCCGCATGGTCTTTCGACAGTTGCGCACCGGGCACCTCGCGCAGCACGCGCTGGGCCACCTCTTGCATGCGTGCAAAGTGGCGGGCACGGGTGTCCGCGTCTTGCTGGTAAATCTTGCGCAAGCCGTTGGCAGGCGTGTGCAGCAAACCCACCGCGCCGTTTTCGGCCACGATGGCGTCCACCGGCCAGCTTTGCACAAAGGGCTCGCTCCAGCCCACAGGGCGACCGGTGATCGGCACCACGCAAAGACCGGCGGCCTTTAGATCGGCCAGGGCCTGCAGGGCATCGGGCGTGATGGCGCCCTCGGTGGTCAGGGTGTCGTCGATGTCGGTGAAAACGCCGATGGGGCGCAGGCCGCGCGTGGGCAGTGAATCGAGTTTCAGCATGGTGAAGGGTTCAGGTCTGGCCCCGGCTGGGGGTATGACCCGGGTTGAATGGGTGGCGCTGCTGAAGCGCCGGTCCATTTTGCCTGAACGCGCTCAGGGCGCGGAGGCCACCAGCGGTTTGAGTTTGTCGGTGCCGCGGATGCGTGTGCCAGACTTCCAGTCCAGACGTGACACATAGGTCTTGGCCCGTTCTTCGGAGCGGAAGGGGCCTGTGATCACGGTGAATTGCAGATCATCGGCATGGGGCGTTTTTCGCACCGCGATGATGCGTGCGGTCTTGAGTTCGCTGTGCTTGCCCTTGAGCTTTTGGGCTTGCTCCAGACCGCTGAAGGAGCCGTGTTCGACCACATAGGTGTCTGCCGGCAGCGCCTTGAGCCAGCGACCGCCCGCCAGTGCAACTTCAGGCAGTGTTTTGGTGGCGTTGGTGGTCGTGGGTTTGGGCGCCTCCACCGACTTGTGGGCGGGCTCGGAGGCTTTGGCCTTTTTGCTGGGCTCGCTGGCCGTCTGCGTTGCGGCTGGCGCCGATGCTGCTGGCGCTGTGCTGGCACCGGAGGCTTCGCTGGCGGGTGTTGCCGCCTGCGCCACGGGGCTGGTGGTCACTTCAGGGGCTGAGGGGGTGGGGCTGGACGAGGACATCCAGAGCCAAGTCCCCAACAGGCCGGCGCCCACCATGGCCGCTGCGATCTTGGCTTTTTTGCCGAAGGGCTGCGAAGGCCACGGGAAGGCTTGTGCTTGGGCGATGGGCTCGTCCAGGTTTTCCGGCACGGCCGTGTCGACCGGATCCGCCGCATCCTCAGGTGTTGGCAGGTTCATGGCACTGGGGTCGACCGCATCCAGGTCCAGAAAAATGCATTCGGTTTTGGCGTGGTTTTTCCAGGTCTGCAGCGGCTGGCTGCTCAGCCAGATCACGCGAAAAGGCAGGCCCGGGAACAATTCAATGAGTCTGAAAATGATCGATTGCTGCTCGGTCGAAAGCAGGTGGGCCTGGTCGATCACCCAGATGTGCAGGGATTGCGAGCCCTCAAAAGGCAATTCCTGTTGCAGCAGGTATGGGGCGACTTCCTGATTGAGCCGGCTGATCAGGCTCAGAAATTCATGCCCTCGGTATTCTTCAATCACCACGGCATCGTCGATGGACCGGATGCAGGCGAGCAAGCGCTTGGAGAAGTTCTTCAGTGGCGCATCCATTTGGCTGACCAGACCCAAACTCCGGACATCGCCGACGAGGGAGAGCGCCAGACCGGCTGGAGAGTGGATGGGGTTCATGCTGGCATGCTCCAAGACATGAGATGGCATTAAAAGATTCATTGAGTTCGATTGTAGAGTCTACAAAAGATGTCTTTCGTCCGCGGTGGCTGAGGCCCTGGGCGAACCTCCGGGCACGGCGCTGCGTCCATGCTCGAAATCCCTGATGAATGGGCATCGCGCGGGTGACAGTTTTTGGCGGGCCGCATGGCATCATGACCCGATAAACACGATACAAGGAGACCCACATGACCCCATTGACTCGCCGACCCGTGCTGTCTGCTGCAGCGGCCCTGGTTTTGTCGCTGACCGGTTTGGCGGCTTCGGCCCAGACCGCCTGGCCCACCAAGCCCGTCAAGATCCTGGTGCCCTTTGCGCCCGGCGGCACCACCGACATCCTGGCCCGAGCCATTGCACCGGACCTGTCCAAGGCCTTTGGCCAGCAGTTCGTGGTCGAAAACAAAGGTGGTGCGGGCGGCAACCTGGGCACCGAAATCGTGGCCAAGTCGCCCGGCGATGGCTACACCCTGCTCATGGGCACCGTGGGCACGCACGGCATCAACAAGGCCCTGTACCCCAAGCTGCCTTATGACCCCTTCAAGGACTTCGCCCCCATCACCCTGGTGGCGGGCGTGCCCAACGTGATGGTGGTCAACGTGGACAAGGCCATGGCCAACAAGATCAACAACGTCAACGACTTCATCAAGTACGCCAAAGCCAACCCCGGCAAGCTCAACATGGCTTCCAGCGGCAACGGCACCTCCATCCACCTGGCGGGCGAGTTGTTCAAAAGCAAGACCGGCATCTTCATGGCGCACATCCCCTACCGGGGTTCGGGTCCGGCCTTGCTCGACCTGGCCGCCGGTAACATGGACGTGATGTTCGATAACCTGCCTTCGGCCATGCAGCTCATCAAAGGCGGCAAGATCAAGGCCTTGGCCGTGACCAGCTCTCAGCGCTCGGCGGCTTTGCCTGATGTGCCCACGGTCGAAGAAGCTGCGGGCATCAAAGGTTTTGAGGCGAGCAGCTGGTTCGGCCTGCTGGCACCCGCAGGCACGCCATCCGATGTGGTCAGCCGCATCCAGCAGGAGGTGGCCAAGTCCCTGGCCACGCCCGCCATGAAAGAGCGTCTGGCCACCCTGGGTGCCATTCCCAGCGGCAACACGCCCGCACAATTCACCGCGCTCATCGACAGCGAACACAAAAAGTGGGCCGAAGTCGTCAAGGCCTCTGGCGCCAAGGTGGACTGATGGCCTGGTTTGACGGGTTTGCGCGCCAAAGCCTGAATGTTCAGGGCTTGCCCGTGGCCTTTCGGCAATCATCGGACTGGTCTGCGCAAGCGCACCTGCCCGTGCTGGTCTTGTTGCATGGGTTCCCGCAAACCCATGTGATGTGGCAGCGCGTGGCCCAATTGTTGCGCGGGCGCTACCGCCTGGTGTTGCCCGACCTGCGTGGCTACGGTGACTCGTCACACGAGATGGGCGATGCCGAGCATGCCCATTACAGCAAGCGGGCCATGGCGCAAGAAGTGATCGGTTTGCTCGATGCTTTGGGCGTGAGCGATTTCTACCTGTGCGGCCACGACCGTGGCGGCCGCGTGGCCCATCGGCTGGCGCTGGACCATGCCAGCCGTGTCAAGAAGTTGTGCGTGATCGACATCGCGCCGACGTTGGACATGTATGCCCGCACCGACATGGACTTCGCCCGCGCTTACTACCACTGGTTCCACCTGATCCAGCCCGCGCCTTTGCCCGAGTTCATGATCGCAGGCAATGCTCAGGCCTATCTGCATGCCAAGCTCGGCGGCTGGGGCAGTCAGGGCCTGGACTACATCGAGCCCGAAGCCCTGGCCGAATACGAACGCTGTTTTTGCCATCCGGCACGCCATGCCAATGGCCTGTCTGCCGCCATCCACAGCGCTTGCGAAGACTACCGCGCGAGCGCAGGCATCGACCTGCAGCACGACCGCGAAAGCCGAGCACAAGGGCAAAAGATCGCCTGCGACACCCTGGTGCTCTGGGGTGAGCGCGGGGTGGTCAACCGCTTGTTCACGCCGCTTGCGCTGTGGCAAGCCCAATGCGCAGGCCTTGTCACAGGCCAAGTCATGCCGGCGGGCCACTTCATACCCGAAGAGTTGCCCGAGGCGACCAGCGAAGCGCTGATCGGTTTTTTCCGCTGAGTCAGCCGCCGATCAGGCCCCGCAGCACTTCTTGTATTGCCACGGACTGCTGTAAGCATTTGATTTCATTGATATTTTGCACGCAGAAATGTTGTTCAAAACATTTGTCAAACATTTAGTACTAATGTAATGATTTTAAAGCGGCAGAAGCGTTGCACCTATTTTCACTATACGCTTCATCCTTCTGCCTGTCATTTCCCAAAATGCACTAATTTTCACCACAAATCCATGTAATTACGGCAGGTTTTGGAGGCATTTTGGTAATTGAGCATTGTGCAAATGCTCACTTTAAACATTTAGATTGCCGCTTTACGCTGCTGATTGCGCTTGCGTTCTGCATCACGCTGCTGACGTTGTCGTTCACGTTCTTGCTGCAATCGTTGCTTATCGCGCTCAACATTTTGCTTTAGTCCATTTATCCGTGCTTGCGGCAACGACATTGGAGGTTTGGGTTTTATTGGTTTTATGATGACTTCAGAAATACGCATCACGTATTTAACGCTGCGTATTCACAGCACGAATCAGTCACTCAATTCCGTGTAGTTCAGCACGTTGCCGCTGCCATACTGCGCCTCACCCAACATCTTTGCCTCAAATGCATTGCTGGCAAAAACGATGGTGTGCGCGGTTGATCCATTTGCAACACGCACCCACAACTGCCAGCGTTTCATCGCGCAAATCCATCACGCAGTTTCTTTGCTGCTGCGTCAATCGCTGCATCAAGTTCGCCGTTCTGTACTGCAGTTTTGACAACCTCAAGTACGTTGATGATTTCGCCGCTGTTGGCAATCTCTACTGCGTACTTGCCTTTTGCCAATTCCAAAACTTTTGGACCAAAGCGCACGCTCAAAGCCAACTTGCCGTTGTCTGCTGTAAACCACCACGCTTTCACACGCTTGCTGATTTCTACTTGCTTGCGTACGCCAGTTTCTTTGTCCGTATACGTGCGGAACTTGGTGGGTGCAAATGTGGTGCCCGCTTGCTCCGCTTTGGCCAGTTCAATCTGCTCCCAAATTCGTTTCACCAATTTGTTTCGACGTTGCTGTACTTGGGGTAGTGATGTGGGTTTCTGTGCTGCAACCAGTTTCAATGCGTTCAGTGCGCTCATTGCTCGTGTCCTTTCTGTGTAGCAATGAACAAACTTTATTGTCAGACCGTTGGTCTGAGCAACCGGAATTTGTCGGCGCCAACTGATTTGCTCAAAACCCTTTAAAACCAGCAAATATCAACCCAAGAATTGCAGGCATTTCTTTGGTCTTTGCTAAATACTTGTATGAACAATACGGACATTAAGCAACGCAACCAAACGGACAAGTGGCTGAAGCAGAACGGCATCAACGTCGCTCACATCTACGTTGGCACGGCGGAACTGTTCCAAGCCACCAAACTTGCAACCACAACACTGCGAGATTTTGGACGCTTGTTGCAGCAGGGCCAAGCAAACACGCTCAACGACTTTTTGAAGTCAGCACGTTCTGGCAAGACCCGCTCCAAAATCACGCAGGGTCAGTGCTACAAGGTGATGAACATTGCCAAGCAAGCACAGCGCAGGTCCGCAAAGTTTTCCAAGTCCTACAAGTAAGGCTCAAGATTTAGGCAAGAACACGAGTAAGTTGCTCGTTTATCAAATGGCAAAAACGCGGGTTGTAATATGAGGCTAATGACCCCGCCCTACACACGTTGCCGTAGTAGCGTGTGGACAATAGGTGATGCCGCAGAGTAGTTGCGTGTGACGCAACTGGGAGTTTCAATGCATCAGTCTCCCAATTAACTCTACTATGGTCGTGTAGTGAAGTGACACTCAAATCAAACTACACGATACGGCGGCTATAGCACCAGACATTTCATCTCGTGCTATAGCCGTCGTGCGTTCGTTCAATCTAAATCAACCCAACAGCCCCGCTCATCACTTCGTGCTGCGCGGCTTTCTTCCACCAGTTCACACAAACACATAGATGGCGCAGCAAATTGCGTGAGCGCGAGCGATACGCACGCGAACAGCGATCGCGCTAAATCATCTCCCCACATCACCCACACACCATTTGCACCAGGTCAAACTTTCGTGTGACCACTTGCTTGTTAAGTGGTGTGGTTGTAGCAAAAGACCCGCATCAGAAATCACCACATCACGCAAAAATTGCAGCGCAGATTTTTTTCTGTACACGATGAAATCTGGCACACATACGCAGCAGCACATCAAATCAGCCCTATGCGCTGTTGATTTGAACGGTTAGTCCGTGACGTGCAAGGTGCTGGTTGCAAATGCGTTGTAGGGCTTTTTATGCGGTCACGTGAAATCCGTAGTCCTATTACAACACTGCCACCACACACACGCAGTAAATGCACGACTAAAGAGAATACATGAACTGTTTGGATGACAACGCAACCTGTTGTTTTTGAACAGATCAGCAATACACCGCCAATTTATCGGGTTGTTCTTGCTTATTCAGCAGCAAAGAACGCACACTTATTTCACGCACATTATTTGGAGAACACAAATGGCAGCAGCAAAATCACTCACGCAAGAAGAAATCAGCAAAGTTCTTGCCTACATCGCAGACAACGCCTACGCACAACGCAACCGCGTTATGTTTTTGCTGACTGCGATGGCAGGGCTGCGTGTAAGCGAAGTTGCTGGGCTGACATTGGGCGATGTACGCAACGCAGACGGCACAGTACGCGCAGAAGTATTTTTTGCTGCCAATCGCGTCAAACACGGCCACGCACGTACCGTTTACCTTAACAGCCGTTTGCAGGAAGAACTTGCTGCCTACATACAGTCACGCAAGTGGATTGATGACACGCAAACCCTGTTCCCAACGCATCGTGGTCCACGTTGCGCGTTTACACCCAATACGCTGACCCAGTACTTTTACTGGCTCTATAAACGTGCTGGCATACGTGGTGCCAGTTCACACAGTGGTCGCAAAACATTTCTCACATCGCTTGCATCACAGGGCATCAGTGTGTTCGTGCTTGCTGCGCTTGCTGGTCACAAATCCATTGCCACAACGCAGAAGTATGTGACAGTACACGACGATATGAAACGCAAGGCGGTGGAACTGGTTTAATCTTTTTCAGGATGCAAGTTGCTTGCTGACAACGCATCACGACGTTGTTGCAACTTTTGCCGTTGCTCATCCGTCAACATATCTTCCTCAAGTTCATCGTACAACAACTCTAGCGCGGCTTTTGACAACGCTTCACGCTGCCGCCAGTGCTTTCGCAATCGCACACCAACAACAGGATGTGTATCAATTTGCGTGTATATGCTTTTAGTTCCACGTATGCGCGGTACACCTTCTGCACCGATGTCAGGTCCAAAACCCGGTTCTGGATTTACATCTCTGTCTAACCAACGCAAGATTTCACCGGCAAGTTTGCTGTCTGGGTTTGGGTTGCGCTTAGGATCAGTGTCAACGTAGTTGCACAAATCCATTACCGCCTCTTCGTAGTAACCTGACGCTTTTGATTCGTAGCGTTCAAATGCAGTCCGTCCCAAACCATCACGTTTCTTGCTGCGTTTGAACAAGTTGGCGATGCGTGTGTACTTGTCACCATCACGCACCATTTCCATATAGTGCACCAACTGCCAAGGCATATCGTCGCGATCGTCATACTCTACGTGCGACATATCCCAATCGTAACTTTTCACGTATTCTGTGAACTGCTCATCCGTCAGTGCGCTACGCATCTTGCGTTCAGGCACAGCACGTTGCTGCACGATATGTTTCAATGCAACAACAATGCTGCGTAAACGCACAACATCTGCGTATTGGATGCTGGTGAACTGCTCGCTGTCTAAATCAATGCTAAAAAGAGAGTGTGGATACTGGCTGTCGTCCACACCCTCGTACTTGATTCGTCGCAGTTCAAACAACGCAGCGTATTGCTCAACACGCTGAGTGTATAGGTCAACCTGTTGTCTTCTTTGGCCGTCCGCGACCTGTGCTTTTGCGGGGTGTACTTTTACGAGGCGTGCCTTTTTTTGCCCCCTTGGTTTTCAGTGCACCACGCAAGTCTGTTGCAGTAAAACCGTGTAGTTCACACTTGGCTTTCACATCAGCCAAGTCTTCAGCACGCAACTTGGCTTTCAGTTCCTTGCTCTTTTCGTCAAAGTCTTGTTCTGCCTTCTTTGCTTTTTCCTGTGCTGCTCTCAGTTCCGCTTCCATCTTTGCCAGAAGTTCGCGCGGGTCTTGTGTGTCAGTTGCCATTTCAGTTGCTCCTTCAGAAATGTTGGAATTTAATAAATTTATACAGCATTGACACAATCGCTATTGACCATACAACATTGATCATTGCCTGTGAAAATTTAGCCGCTTTGCCCATTGCTTTCTGAATACCAAATCTAACAGCAGCAATCATTATCCCGAAAATTGCGCCGCCAAATGCGTAAAACAGCGAATGTATTGCGACAGCAACAACGCCCGTTTCACGTGTTGCACCAAATCCAAACCTGCTCCAAGTGTCTATAAATGCGATCAATGATGCAAATACAAGGCACATCCGCCACTTGGATTCAGTAATGAAGAACAAGATTGCTTTCATCTCAGCACGTACCATTCCAAGGAATTTCTGCCGTCTTAGACTTACCGTTCTCGCCAGGCACATTAGCAAATATTCCATCAATAATTGACGGCAATACAGAATTAATGTTGCCACAACTTCCAGCACTAGCCGCCTTGATCTCGTAGACTTTGATTGGTTGCTGACTATTTTCCAGCCGGAAAATATCAATTAAAACAACTCGCTTGAATGTTGTGTAATCAACTGGTATCGCACCAATCTGACCAAATGTTGGCATTGTTGTTGTTGTTCCACTATAAGTACCGAACCGACTCCCGCTGCTGACAGTTCCAGACGTATATGAAGTCCCACCGCCAGTTTGACCATAGATCGGCATACTGGTACTTGTTGTCTTCCCGTTATCAATGCCGTAGGAAATATATGCAATGTAACTTGGAGCATCGTCAGTTGGGATGTAACCGAGTAATCCCAACCATTTCGCCAAATACTCACTTACAGACTTAAATTCAAGTGAGCCTTCTTGAATTTTGTCGAGTGGTTTTACCGCTATGGTTCCGCGTTTCAGGTGATCAGGTCCTTGAAAAATTGTTGTGGTCGTAACAATTTTTCTCTGCTCTGGCACCGTTGAACAGGCAGCAACAAAAGCGGCAGCAACCAAGCCGATTAGCAATCTCAACATGGATTATCCTTTCAATAACCTATTGCTAGTCTATCCGCCGCCATAGTCGCCGTCAACTTGCTGTCGTAGTTCTTGCTCATCGTCCTAAGTTAGCAGCAAGTGCCAACGTCGTTGCCTGCCGACCGTAGTACTGCTCAATTATTTGTACGCTAGTTCCCATATTTGCTGCAATATCGTAGATGGGGATGCCCTTGCGTATCCTGTTCACAGCATAAAAGTGACGCAGACTGTACAGCGTGAATCGTTCACCGTACCTGTTTTCAAGCAAGTTAATTGACCTAAGCACTGTTTGGAATTGGTCTATAAGTGTGATGATCTTGCTGCCGTCATACATTGCAAAAAACCACCCTTGACCTTTGCTGTCAACCTTGCGTTTAGGGCTACGAGTGGTGCGATCTTTTGCCTCTTCTTCTTGCTTGCGCTTTGCATTGCGCTCAAACACTCTGTTTATATAGCGTACAGAACCTGTGCGTGGCACCACAATTCTTGTGCCAGTTTTGCCCTTTACACGCAGCATGTAATTTTTGCGCCCCAACTCATCTACGAACGGCTCAACGTCTGACTCTTTTAAGTTGTTGGCTTCACCAACACGCATGCCAGAGTTCGCAAGTATCAGCACATAGTCGCGTAGTAATTCTCGTGTGTATTTGTACTCAATATCATCTGTTTCGCCAATCCACGCACGCATACGCTCATACACTTGCTTGTACTCACCTGGTGAAAACGTAGGGCGAACAATGCGCTTTTGTGTTTTGTAGCGCCAAGTTGGTAATTGAGTATTGCCCCTGTAGCCGCGTGAATGTGCAAACTTTAGCAATGTTTTAGCAAGCGTTGTTTCCCACACTAAGGTGCTGTCTGTTGGGTCTTTTTTTGCACCACGCGGCACATCTTCTGCCGGCATACGGTGATAAAAGTCTTTACGCCACTGTATGTAGTCAGCCAACTTTGCATCATCAATCCTGTTGACTGCAGTTTTGCCACAGTACGCAATCCAAAACTTTGAAACACGCTTTATTTGATACAGCATGTACTTGGAAGTACCTTGCTTGCGTGTGGTGTTGACATTGGATTTTTGACTTTGTTGATACTGTTGTTCGCGCAACTGCACGTATTCTTTAATTACTTCGCCAAACGTTCGTTGCTGCAGTGGCAACTGTTCTTGCTTGCGAAATTCAATTTCGTGCAGAAACTTGACCGCAAGTTTGCGAGCATCTTCTAACTTGCGTGTTTTAAGAGAACGGTTGATGTACTGCCTGTTTCCTTTGTACACACGAGCCTGAAAAATGCCATTACGTGCGTACAGCAGTACTTGTCCGTCCTCTAACTCTTCCTTGTAATCATCGTCAAACATGTGCCTAACAACCCATTAATTTCGTCCATTTGCATAACAAATGTACAACCAAAAATGGCGTTAGTCAAATATGTAAGTTGTTGATTTAAAAGGATTTTTTACAGACCGCAGCACTTCTTGTATTTCTTCCCGCTGCCGCACGAGCAAGGATCGTTGCGGCCAGGGGTGGCTTCTTTGATGACTTGTTCGACGCGGGGGCCGATGTTGCGCCAGATTTCGCGCAGGTCGTACACCGCCCACAGGGCTTCGCCGTAGGCATTCAGGCGATTTTCGCTGACGCTGGGGGGGCCGTCTTCGGACAGGGCGGACAAGGTGGGGGTGTCGGCGTCGTCTTCGGTCAAGGCAACGATGGCTTCGAGCGACAGGTCGTGCCACTTGGCGGCGTCTTTGTCTTTGGGGGCGGCCCATTCGTCGGACCAGTTTTCGACCGCGAACATGAAGCCCAGCGCCCAGACTTGGGCAAAGGCGGGGATTTCGTTGTCGTCGATTTCGGCGCGTTCTTCTTCGGGCAGCGTGGCGATCGCGCCGCGCACGTCCATCACTTCGGGGGCGTAGGCTTTGTCGTCGTCCAGAGCTTCCACGGGGGTGTCCAGGGCCAGCTGGATTTCGTCAAAGCGGCGTTGCCACAGGGCCAGGAATTGCGCACGCTGTGCATCGTCGGCAAAGCTGCCGCCTTCTTCACCTTCGTCCACGCCCAGCAGCATGGGCAGCCATTCGGCCTCGGGGATGGGGCGGCGGCTGCACACCAGGGCGGCCATGAAGCCTTCGCAGAACTCCCATTGCGGCGTTTCTTCAAAGCGCTCGCGCAGGTCGTCGAGGATGTTGTCCAGGGTGTCGAAGTCTTCGGCTTGCAAGCCAGCGGTGGTGTTCATGGGGGTTCCTGTATTCAGGCGAGGATTGTAGGGTTCAGCGCCACGCCGCAGCGCTCCAGGCGCTTGCGCATGCACAGCACTTGCGCGTCCTTGCTGTGCAAGGTGGCGGTGTGGGCGACGGCCAGGTCGATGAATTTCTGGTCGTCGGGGTCTTTGCAGGCGTATTCGGCTTTGGGCGCGTCGGGGTGCAATTGCGCCCAGCGGTCAAAGTGGCCGAGCACGGCGCTGGCAGGCAGTTCGCGGTGCGTCAGGCGTTTGGCGATTTGCGGGTAGGCCAGCACGCGGGCCAGCTCTTCGCGCATGGCGGCGGTGGCCAGCCAGTGCGTGTTGCCAGTCTCGACGCTCACGCGCAGTGCCCCGGCCTTGGGTTCGTCAAACACCCACAGGTCGAGCACGATGTTGGTGTCGAGCACGCGGCGTGCTGGGGCATTGACCGTCATGGCGCAGGCGTGCCGGGTGCTCCCGGTTTGTCGGAGGCTGCGTCTGTCGGCGTGCGCTTCAAGCTGCCTTTGACCATGTCAAAGCGGAACAGACGGCATTCGATGGGGCCGTTCCACATGGGCACGCGGCGCGATTCTTTCAGGCGCATTTTGCTGGGCAGCTTCAGGTCGGGCGTGAGCATCCAGGCGCTCCAGCCGCTGTAGTTTTTCTTCCAGTGGCTGGCCAGTTGGGCAAAGAAGTCGCCGCCGTCGTCGGTCTGGGCGGTTTCGCGGTGGTGGCTTTGCTCCGCAGCGCGCGCGCTGGCCAGGGCCCCTGGCTGGAAGCTGTCGCGCCCGCGCCCGGCCACACCGGCTGCGGCAATGCGCTCGCCATAGGGCGGGTTGAGCAGCATCACGCCGGGCGTTTCGCAAGGCGGCATGCGTTGCAGCGCGTCGCCGCCACGGAATTCGACCACGCCCGACACGCCCGCGCGTTCGGCATTGCGCTCGGCAAAGTCGACCATGCGGAAGGCCACATCGCTGCCAAAAATGGGTGCGGTGGGTTCGTGCTCCAGGTCGCGGGCTTCTTCGATCAGGCCTTGCCAGACGTGGTTCTGGAAGGGCAACAGTTTTTCAAAGCCAAAGCGGCGCTGCAGACCGGGCGCGATGCCGCAGGCGATTTGCGCCGCTTCGATCGGGATGGTGCCGCTGCCGCAGCAAGGGTCGTACAGGGGCACGGTGGCGTCCCAGCCGCTGGCCGCGATCATGGCGGCGGCCAGGGTTTCTTTCAGGGGCGCGTCGCCCTTGTCGGTGCGCCAGCCGCGCTTGAACAAAGGCTCGCCCGAGGTGTCGATGTACAGGTTGAGGGTTTCCGGTGTGACGTGGGCGTAGATGCGCACATCGGGCCAAGAGGTGTCCACGCTGGGGCGCTCGCCGCGCTTGGCGCGAAAGCGGTCTGCCACCGCGTCTTTGATCTTGAGCGCGGCAAAGTTCAGGCTGGTCAGCGGGCTGTGCTGCGCGGTGATCTCGATCTTGAAGGTCTGCTTGGGGGTGAACCAGATTTCCCAGGCCACGGCGCTGGCGGCTTGGTACAGGTCGTTTTCGTTGCGGTAGGGCGTCTCGGACAGCTGCACCAGCACGCGCTGGGTCAGGCGGCTGTGCAGGTTGATGCGCTGGGCGTCGCGCCACGAGGCGCGGGCCATCACACCGCCCCTGCCGGTCAGCAGGTCCTGGCCGGTCAGGCCGGTGATCTGGTGGATTTCGTCGGCCAGAAAGCCCTCAACGCCGGCGGCGCAGGGCATGAAAAGTTGGAGTGAGTTCACGGCAGCAGGTTTCTCAAAGTGTTTTGCGCAGGTTGGCGGGGGCGATCTTCAGAGCTTCGCGGTATTTGGCCACAGTGCGGCGGGCGCAGTCGATGCCTTGTTCCTTGAGCATTTCCGAGATCTGGTTGTCCGACAGGGGCTTGGCCGGATTTTCGGCGGCCACCAGTTGTTTGATCAATGCGCGCACCGCGGTGCTGGATGCGGCGTTGCCGCTGTCGGTGCCCAGGCCCGAGCCAAAGAAGTATTTGAGCTCAAAGGTGCCTTGCGGCGTGGACATGTATTTGGCGGTGGTCACGCGGCTGATGGTGGACTCGTGCATGCCCAGCTCGTCGGCGATCTCGCGCAGCACCAGAGGGCGCATGGCCAGCTCGCCTTGGACCAGAAAGTTTTTCTGCCGCTCCACGATGGCCGAAGACACGCGCAAGATGGTGTCAAAGCGCTGCTGGATGTTCTTGATGAACCAGCGCGCTTCTTGCAGACGCTGTTGCAGGCCTGCGTGCGATTCGCCTTTGCCACCGCGCAAGGCGTTGGCATAGATGTCGTGCACGCGCAGCTTGGGCATCACGTCGGGGTTGAGCTGGATGCGGAATTTGGGTGCGCCGGTTTTGCGCAGGTTGGTCACGATCACGTCGGGCACGATGATGTTTTGCTCGGCCTGCGCAAAGGGGCGGCCTGGCTTGGGCTCGAGCCGCGCAATGAAGGGGATGGCCGTTTTGATCAGCGCTTCGCTTTCCCCGGTCAGCACGGCCAGGCGCTTGAAGTCGCGCTTGGCCAGCAATTCCATGGGGTGGCCGCAGACCTTGAGCGCGGCTTGCAGGAGGGCGTTGTCCGGTTCGTCCTGCAGCCGGGCCTTGATCTGGATGCGCAGGCATTCGGCCAGATCGCGGGCGCCCACGCCCACGGGTTCGAGCGATTGCAGCAAGCCCAGTGCCACCGTGAAGCGGTGCACCAGTTCGTCGAGTTGTTCGCAGTCGTCGCTGCCCGCCAAGCTGGCGGCCAGCTCGGGCAGGGTGTCGCTCAGGTAGCCGTCGTCGTTGAGGGACTCGATCAAAAAGCGCAGGGCGGCTCGGTCGATCTCGGACAGGCGCAGCGACAGGGCCTGGCGCTGCAAAAAGTCGGTGAGCGAGCCCGTGCTGCGGGCCAGCTCGGTGGCGTCGGCGGTTTCTTCGCCTTTGTTTTGGCGCGATCCGGCATCGCCGCCCCATTCGCTGTCGTCCGGGCGCATCTCGACGCTGCCGTCGCCGTCCCAGCTTTCGGCGACATCGGTCACGGCTTCACCGGTGATTTCGCTGGGGCCGTCGTCGTGGCCCGATTCGCTGGCGCTTTCGCTCACCCGGTCGCCCAGGCTCACGTGGGTGTCGGCCTGGTCCAGGCCAAAGGCCTCTTGCGGGGCCTCTTCATCGTTGCGTTCCAGAAACGGGTTTTCGTCGAGCATTTGCTCGACTTCCTGCGACAGCTCCAGCGTGGACAGCTGGAGCAGGCGGATCGATTGTTGCAGCTGGGGCGTGAGCGCCAGGTGCTGCGACATGCGCAGCGACAGACCGGGTTTCATGCGGCGACTCGCATGTCGGCATTCACTTCAGGGGGCATCACATTCGGAAATGTTCGCCCAGATAGACGCGCCGCACATCGGCGTTGGCCACGATCTCTTCGGGGGTGCCTTGGGCCAGCACATGACCGTCGCTGATGATGAAGGCGTGGTCACAAATGCCCAGGGTCTCGCGCACGTTGTGGTCGGTGATGAGCACGCCAATGCCGCGTTGC
>Ga0228700_1001171_pt1 | contig 18075 bp, 18 predicted proteins | sample McNCre317_Aug_MG_FD_178019 | JGI IMG/M metagenome (GOLD analysis project Ga0228700, IMG submission 178019) | Freshwater microbial communities from McNutts Creek, Athens, Georgia, United States - 3-17_Aug_MG | ecosystem: Environmental > Aquatic > Freshwater > Creek | place: USA: Georgia...
GGCGTAAGGTCGCCTCTCGGGTAAGCTCTCGCCCAGACATGACTTACTCGCTCAACACATTGACCCACGATCGCCGCCCCTCAGGAGCCGATGGCGACGCCAAACCCACCGGTTTTCGACGCTTTGCGCAAGAAATTGCGCTCACCGCTGGTTTTGTCTTCATGGCTTTTTGGCTGTTGGCCTTGCTGACCCATTCGTCGCTGGACCCCTCGTGGACCACCACAGGTGCGGGTGGCACGGTGCGCAACTTTGGCGGCCGCTTGGGCGCTTGGTTGGGCGACATGAGCTTTTTCTTGCTCGGCTACTCGGTGTGGTGGTGCTATGCGGCGGCCTTGATCGCCTGGTTGGCCGCCTTGGCCAATCGCTTGCGCGATGAGGAAGACCCTGCGCCCGAACACGAAGGCTGGCGCTACACCCGCTTTGCGTTTTGGGCTGGCTTGGCGCTGTTGTTAATTTCCAGCGTCGGCTTGGAATGGACACGCTTGTACCGTTTTGAAGACCGTTTGCCCGGCCACATCAGCGGCGGCGTGCTGGGCTATTTGGTTGGGCCATTCAGCTTGCATTGGCTGGGCTTCAACGGTTCGGGGCTGATTTTCATTGTGTTTGGTGTGGTCGGTGCGTCTTGGGTGTTCCGTTTCTCGTGGGGCCAAACCGCAGAAAACATCGGCGCTTGGATTGATGGCCTGGTCGAGTCCTGGCGTGAGCGCCGCGAACGCGAAGAGGACCTCGCCTACGGCTTGGTCGCTGCACGTGAGCGCGAAGAAGTGGTGTTGGAAGAGCGGGTTGAAATTGAAGTCCATCACCCCATTCCGGTGGTGATTGAGCCTGAGATGGTCGAGGTGCCCAAGAGTGCCCGCGTGGCCAAAGAGCGCCAAAAGACCTTGTTTACCGATGCGGCGACGGATTCACGTTTGCCGCAAGTCGATTTGCTCGACGACCCGCTGGCGCGTCAAGACACCGTGGCGCCCGAAACGCTGGAAATGACCAGCCGCATGATTGAGAAAAAACTCAAAGACTTCGGTGTGGAAGTGCGTGTGGTGGCCGCGTCACCCGGCCCCGTGATCACGCGCTACGAGATCGAGCCCGCCACAGGCGTGAAGGGCTCGCAGGTGTTGAACCTTGCCAAAGATTTGGCGCGGTCGTTGTCGCTGGTCTCCATCCGCGTGGTGGAAACCATCCCTGGCAAAAACTACATGGCCTTGGAGCTGCCCAATGCCAAACGGCAGTCGATTCGTTTGAGCGAAATTTTGGGCTCTGACGTGTACAACGAAGCCAAGTCCTTGTTGACCATGGGCTTGGGCAAAGACATTGTGGGCAACCCGGTGGTGGCCGATCTGGCCAAGATGCCTCACGTGCTGGTGGCCGGTACCACCGGCTCGGGCAAATCGGTGGGTATCAACGCCATGATTTTGTCCTTGCTCTACAAGGCCGAAGCCCGCGATGTGCGCTTGCTGATGATCGATCCCAAGATGTTGGAGATGTCAGTCTACGAAGGCATTCCGCACCTGTTGGCGCCGGTGGTGACCGACATGCGCCAAGCTGCGCATGGCCTGAACTGGTGTGTGGGCGAAATGGAAAAGCGCTACAAGCTCATGAGCAAGCTCGGCGTGCGCAACCTCGCCGGTTACAACGCCAAGATTGACGAAGCCGCAGCGCGTGAAGAGTTCATCTACAACCCCTTCAGCTTGACGCCCGAGCAACCCGAGCCGCTGCAACGCTTGCCCCACATCGTGGTGGTGATTGACGAGTTGGCCGACTTGATGATGGTGGTGGGCAAGAAGATTGAAGAGCTGATTGCACGCCTGGCCCAAAAAGCACGCGCAGCGGGCATTCACCTGATCTTGGCCACCCAACGTCCGAGCGTGGACGTGATCACGGGCCTGATCAAAGCCAACATCCCCACGCGTATTGCGTTCTCGGTCGGCTCCAAAATTGACAGCCGCACCATCTTGGATCAAATGGGCGCCGAAGCGCTGCTCGGTATGGGTGACATGCTCTACATGGCCAGTGGCACAGGCTTTCCCGTCCGCGTGCACGGTGCGTTTGTGAGCGACGAAGAAGTGCACCGCGTGGTGAGTTACTTGAAGACCCAAGGCGAGCCCGACTACATCGAAGGCGTGCTCGAAGGCGGCACCGTCGATGGTGACGGCAACCCTGCGGGCCCCGATTTGTTTGGCGATGCACCGGCGGAAAAAGACCCGATGTACGACCAAGCGGTCGAGGTGGTGCTCAAGAACCGCAAGGCCAGCATTTCACTCGTGCAACGCCACTTGAAGATTGGCTACAACCGCGCGGCACGCTTGGTGGAAGACATGGAGAAAGCCGGCATGGTCAGCGCCATGAGCAGCAATGGCCAACGTGAAATCTTGGTGCCCAAGCGTGACGAGTGATCGTGATGCATAAGTGGACCATGCAAGCATTGCCATCACACACCAACAGCATCGTGTGGCGTGTGGCGTCTGTGCTTGCCAGTGTGGTCGTGTGCGCCAGTGCGGCCTTGGCCAGCAGCCTCGACACGCTAGAGGCTTTTTTGAAGTCCACCCAAAGTGGGCGTGCCGACTTCACGCAAGTGGTCACCTCGCCCCCCAAAGCCGGGCAGAGCACAGCACGCAGCAAAACCTCGACTGGTCAGTTTTCGTTTGTGCGTCCCACGCGGTTTCGTTTTGACTACGTCAAACCCTTTCCCCAAGTCATCGTCGCCGATGGTCAAACCCTGTGGCTCTATGACGCCGACCTCGAACAAGTGACCGCGCGCAAGCAAGGTCAAGCCTTGGGCAGCACACCCGCTGCCTTGGTGGCCACGGCGGTCGATGTGAACGCTTTACAAAAAGAATTCACCTTGGAAGCGCAAGCTGACGCTGAGGGCTTGCAGTGGGTGCAAGCCACGCCTAAAAACCGCGACAGCACCATCCAATCCGTGCGTCTGGGTCTGCGTGCGCAGGGCGCGCAGGTGAGCTTGGGCAAGCTCGACATCTTGGATGCCATGGGCCAACGCTCGGTGCTGAGTTTTGAACGCTTTGAAATCAACCCCGCCCAGCTCGGTGCCGCGCAGTTCAACTTTGTGCCACCCAAAGGCGTGAGAGTCATTCGTCCCTAAGAGGCGCCATGACACCGACCCAGCCCGTGCTGCAAGGTCTTCCCCCGCTGCTCAATCACGACACCCGTTTGGTGGTGTTGGGCAGTTTTCCTGGGGTGGCCTCGCTCAAGGCGCAGCAGTATTACGGCCATCCCCACAACCAGTTTTGGAAAATCGTGGCCACGTTGCTCTCACCCAATGCCGCAGACGTGTTGTCAATGCCCTACGCTGAGCGCACGCAGTGGTTGCTCAAGCAAGGCGTGGGCCTGTGGGATGTGTACGCCGCCTGTGAGCGCGAGGGCAGCTTGGATGCCAACATCCACAGCGCCCAGCCTAATGATCTGCCCAGTCTGCGCACCCGATGCCCCGCCTTGGTCGCGGTTGCCCACAACGGCGGCGAGAGCTTCAAACACGCCAAGCTCACGCGTGTTTTGGGTTTGCCCGTGTACCGCCTGCCATCGACCAGCCCGGCACATGCCAGCTGGTCTTTCCAGCGCAAGCTTGGTGCTTGGCGTGAGGTGTTTGACGCCGTGGGCTTGCTGCGTTGATCAACGTTCGCGTTGGATGATGAAGGCGTTGTTTGCCGCGGTAAAACCCACCTTCGGGTAATAGCCCATCGCACCCGGCGCAGACAGCAGAATCAAAGAAACCTCCGGGCCGAGTGCTTGGCGAACATGCGTGAGCAGCGCATCACCAATGCCCTGTCGTTGGTAGGCCTTGTCCACCGCCAAATCCGACAGGTAGCAGCAGTAGCTGTGATCCGTCAAACCACGGGCCAGTCCCACCAACACCTCGTCATGCCAAGCGCTGACGATCAGATTGGCATGGGCAAACATGTGCGCAATGCGTTGCGCATCGTGGGTGGGACGCGTGATGCCAGACGCGTTGAAAACCCGAATCACATCCTGTGTGTTCAATGGTGTGTTGATTTGGTAGTGAATGTCTTTCATGGGCCGTCCGGTGTGGTCATCGTCAGGGTGCAAGGCTTGATGGGCATGAGTTTATGGGCGTGGGCTTGGTTCGGGCCCTTCGCTACACTCACAGCCTGTACAAATCAAAGCCTTTTCAGCGTGTCCTCCACCCACATCCCCCTCGCCGAACGCTTGCGTCCCCGCACGCTGGGCGAGGTCATTGGGCAGCAGCATGTGCTGGGCGAGGGCATGGCCTTGCGGGTGGCGTTTGAGTCAGGCCAACCGCACAGCTGCATTTTGTGGGGTCCACCCGGGGTCGGCAAAACCACCATTGCGCGCTTGATGGCCGATGCGTTTGATGCGCAGTTTTTGTCCATCAGTGCGGTGCTCGGCGGCGTGAAAGAAATTCGCGAAGCGGTGGAGCAAGCCATCGCAGCGCGCGACTCCTTGGACCCCAAACGCACCATCATGTTTGTGGACGAGGTGCACCGCTTCAACAAAAGCCAGCAAGACGCGTTCTTGCCGCATGTCGAATCGGGCCTGTTCACCTTCATTGGCGCGACCACGGAGAACCCGTCGTTCGAGGTGAATTCAGCCTTGCTGTCGCGTGCGGCGGTCTATGTGCTGCAGTCGCTCAGTGCCGAAGACCTGGCCCAAATCATTGCCAAAGCCCAGGCCATTGGTGCTGTGCCTGCGCTGGAAGGCGCAGCCTTGGAGCGGCTCATTGCCTACGCCGATGGCGATGCACGCCGCTTGCTCAACACGCTAGAAACCTTGTCGGTTGCTGCCAATCGCGAAAAGCTGGAAGAAATCAACGACGCTTGGCTCATGCGTGTGTTGGGCGAACGCATGCGCCGGTATGACAAAGGCGGCGAGCAGTTTTACGACACCATCAGTGCCTTGCACAAATCGGTGCGCGGCTCTGACCCCGACGCTGCCTTGTATTGGCTGGTCCGCATGCTCGACGGCGGCGCTGAGCCCAAGTACATGGCGCGCCGTTTGATTCGCATGGCGGCCGAAGACATTGGCTTGGCCGACCCCCGCGCACTGCGCCTGGCGCTCGACGCCGCCGAGGTCTATGAGCGCTTGGGCTCGCCCGAGGGAGAGCTGGCCTTGGCCGAATGCGTGGTGTACTTGGCGGTGGCGCCCAAATCGAACGCGGTCTACAAGGCCTACAACGAGGCCCGTGCCCTGGTCAAAAAAGACGGTACCCGTCCCGTGCCCATGCATCTGCGCAATGCCCCCACCAAGATGATGAAAGACATGGACTGGGGCAAGGGCTACCGCTATGCCCATGACGAAGAAGACGGCTTTGCAGCGGGCGAAAACTACATGCCACAGGGTTTGGAGGGTACGGGCTTTTACCGTCCTGTCGAACGTGGTTTAGAGATCAAAATCGCCGACAAGTTGCGCCACTTGCGCGACAAGAACCAACAAGCAGGTAAATAAGACATGGACGTCTTGCTTCAACAGGTCATCAACGGCTTGGTACTCGGCAGCATGTACGCCTTGGTGGCCTTGGGTTACACCATGGTCTACGGCATCATCAACCTCATCAACTTCGCCCACGGCGAGGTGTTGATGGTGGGCGCTTTGTGCAGCTGGTCGGTGATTGGTTTTCTGCAACCCCTCATGCCTGGCACGCCCGGTTGGGTCTTGCTGTTGATCTCCATGGTGCTGGCCTCGGTCGTGGCAGCAGCCTTGAACTATGTGATTGAAAAAATTGCCTACCGCCCCTTGCGCCGTGCACCTAAACTGGCGCCACTCATCACGGCCATCGGCATGTCCATCTTGTTGCAGACCTTGGCCATGATTGTGTGGAAGCCCAACTACAAACCCTTCCCCTCGCTGTTGCCCACCACGCCGTTTGAAATTGGCGACGCCGTCATCACGCCCACGCAGCTCATGATCTTGGGTCTGACGGCAGTGGCCTTGGCTGTGTTGTCATGGTTGGTCAACCGCACCCAACTCGGTCGCGCCATGCGTGCCACGGCTGAGAACCCACGCGTGGCCAGCTTGATGGGGGTTAAACCCGATCTGGTGATCTCGGCCACCTTTGTGATTGGCGCCGTGTTGGCCACCATTGCCGGCGTGATGTGGGCCATGAACTACGGCACCGCCCACCATGCCATGGGCTTCATGCCGGGCTTGAAGGCCTTTACCGCCGCGGTGTTTGGCGGCATTGGCAACCTGGCCGGTGCGGTGGTGGGGGGCTTGCTGTTGGGCTTGATCGAGTCGATTGGCTCGGGCTATTTGGGCGACCTCACCGGTGGTGTGCTGGGTAGCCACTACACCGACATCTTGGCTTTTATTGTGTTGATTGCCATGCTCACCCTGCGTCCTTCGGGCTTGCTGGGTGAACGCGTGGCAGATCGGGCCTGATCACCATGACAAGCACACACAAAATCTTTTCTAACCGCTGGCTGCTGGCGGTGTTGCTGTTGGCCTTGCCCTTGGGGCTGCAGCAGGTGGGCAACGCCTGGGTGCGCATTGCAGACATGTCGCTGCTCTATGTGTTGCTGGCCCTGGGCTTGAACATTGTGGTGGGTTACGCAGGCTTGCTGGACTTGGGCTACGTGGCGTTTTTTGCCGTCGGTGCTTATTTGTACGCCTTGCTGGCCTCGCCGCATTTGACCGAGGTGTTTCCTTGGATTGCGATGATGTTCCCCGAGGGTTTGCACCTGAGCTTTTGGTGGGTCTTGCCGCTGGCCGCTGGTTTGGCGGGTTTGTTTGGCGTGCTGCTGGGCGCCCCCACCTTGAAGTTGCGTGGCGACTACCTGGCCATCGTGACCTTGGGGTTTGGCGAAATCATTCGCGTGTTTTTGAACAATTTGGACAACCCCGTCAACATCACCAACGGGCCCAGAGGTTTGGGGCAAATTGATGCGGTCTCACTGTTTGGCTACTCGCTGTCCAAGCGCTTGGACCTGGGCTTCATCGAGCTGCCCTCGGTCACGCTGTACTACTACCTCTTTCTCGCGCTGGTGGTGCTGAGTGTGGTGATTTGCCATCGGCTTGAATACTCGCGCATTGGCCGCGCCTGGATGGCGATTCGTGAAGACGAAATTGCCGCCAAAGCCATGGGCTTGAACACACGCAACTTGAAACTCATGGCCTTTGGCATGGGCGCTTCGTTCGGCGGCGTTTCGGGTGCCATGTTTGCGAGCTTTCAAAGTTTTGTCTCGCCCGAGTCCTTCAGCCTCATGGAGTCGGTGATGATTGTGGCCATGGTGGTGCTGGGCGGCTTGGGCCATTTGCCGGGTGTGATTTTGGGTGCGGTGTTGTTGGCGGCTTTGCCCGAGGTGCTGCGCTTTGTGGCCGGGCCCTTGCAAGAGATGACCGATGGTCGCTTGGACGCCGCCATCATGCGCCAGTTGTTGATTGCGTTGGCCATGGTCACCATCATGCTGTGGAAGCCCCGTGGTTTGTGGCCCACACCTGAACACGGCAAAAACCTCAACCCACAAGGCGGTGCGCGATGAGTAGCCCTGACTTGGTGTTGAACGTCTCGGGTATTTCCAAACGCTTTGGCGGTTTGCAAGCCCTGACGGATGTGGGCATGCAAATTGAACGCGGTCAGGTCTATGGCCTGATCGGTCCCAACGGCGCAGGCAAGACCACGTTCTTCAACGTCATCACCGGCCTGTACACCCCCGACAGCGGCAGCTTTGCACTGGCAGGCAAGCCGTATGCACCGACCGAGGTGCACCGTGTAGCGCAGGCAGGCATTGCACGCACCTTTCAAAACATCCGCTTGTTCGCCGAAATGACCGCACTCGAAAACGTGATGGTGGGCCGCCATGTGCGCACAGGTTCCGGTTTGCTGGGGGCAATTTTCAGAACCCCCAAATTCAAAGCCGAAGAACTGGCCATTGAACAACGCGCCCGCGAGCTGCTGGACTACGTGGGCATTGCCGATTTGGCCGACTACAAAGCCCGCACCTTGAGCTATGGCGATCAGCGTCGTTTAGAAATTGCGCGTGCCTTGGCCACCGACCCGCAACTCATTGCATTGGACGAGCCTGCTGCGGGTATGAACGCCACTGAAAAAGTCCAGCTGCGCGCCTTGATTGACAAGATCCGCAATGACCACCGCACCGTCTTGCTGATTGAGCACGATGTGAAGTTGGTCATGGGTCTGTGCGACCGCGTGACCGTGCTCGACTACGGCAAGGTCATTGCCCAAGGCACACCGGCCGAGGTGCAGCGCGACCCCCAAGTGATTGAAGCCTATCTCGGCACCGGAGGGCACTGACATGACACATCACCACGCCAAGGTACTGCTCAAGGTCGACGATCTGCACGTCGGCTACGGCGGCATTCAGGCCGTCAAAGGCGTGAGCCTGGAAGTGCGTGAGGGCGAACTGGTCTCCCTCATCGGTTCCAACGGCGCCGGCAAAACCACCACCATGAACGCCATCACCGGGCTCTTGGCATTGGGCGGCGGCCAGATTGAATTGGCGGGGCGCAACATTGCAGGCCAAGGCCCGTGGGACTTGGTGCAACAGGGCCTAGCCATGGTGCCCGAAGGGCGCGGTGTGTTCACCCGCATGACCATCGTTGAGAACCTGCAAATGGGCGCCTACATTCGCCATGACCAAGCGGCCATTGCGCAAGACATGGAACGTGTGTTCGCTACCTTCCCGCGCCTCCAAGAGCGCCGCGATCAGTTGGCTGGCACCCTGTCGGGTGGTGAGCAACAAATGTTGGCCATGGGCCGCGCCTTGATGAGCCGCCCCAAGATGCTCTTGCTCGATGAGCCCTCCATGGGTTTGTCGCCCCTGATGGTGGACAAGATTTTTGAAGTCATCCGCGATGTCTCTGCTCAAGGTGTGACGATTTTGTTGGTCGAACAAAACGCCAGCCGTGCGCTGCAAATTGCAGATCGCGCCTATGTGATGGAGTCCGGCCTGATCACCCTCAGCGGGCCCGCAGATGATCTGCTGCACGACCCCAAAGTACGGGCCGCCTATTTAGGAGAGTAAGAACCATGGCCGAGCAACTCAGTGCTGACGACATCGCCCACTACCAAACGCAGGGGTATGTGATTCCGCCTTACCGCTTAGAGCCTGAGTTTTTGAAAGAGTTGCAAGACGCGCTCAACACCTTGATTGCCAACAACCCGGGCGTGCGCCCTGAAAAACTTGTCAGCGCCCACATCGAGGGACGCAACGACGAAGGTGTGCATGGCAGCCAGCGCTTCTTAGACCTCGCCATGCACAAACCCATTGTGGATTTGGTCGAACAAATCATTGGGCCCGACATCATCTTGTGGGGTTGCCATGTGTTTTGCAAACCCGCCAGCGAAGGCTTTGAAACTCCGTGGCACCAAGACGGCCACTACTGGCCCATCCGACCCTTGGCCACTTGCACGGTGTGGGTCGCCTTGGAGCCCAGCACACGCGAAAACGGCTGCTTGCGCGTGATTCCAGGCTCGCACCGCGACCATGTGCTGCACGAACACTTGCACGAAGACCGCAACGATTTGGTGTTGAACCAACGCATGGCCGAGGGCACTTTCGACGAGGCACAAGCGGTGGATTTGGAGTTGCAGCCCGGCCAAATGTCCATGCACGATGTCTATATGATTCACGGCGCCAAAGCCAACACCTCGACCCAGCGCCGCACCGGGGTGGCCTTGCGCTTCATGCCTGGCAGCTCCTTGTTTGACCGCGACCTGCGGCCTGTCGATGGCAAAACCGGTGTGCCTGTGAGTTTTGGCACGCGCCCCTTGTGGTTGTTGCGCGGCCAAGACCGCACCGGGCGCAACGACTTTCAGGTCGGCCACCGCTGAGCGCCGCGTGCATGTCGGGTGCTCAGCTCACGTTCTCGTATCTGCCGCCCTATGACCACCAGGCGTTGCTGAAGTTTTTGGCCCAGCGTGCGGTGCCTGGTTTGGAGCTGTGTCCCGACCAAGATTTTCAATTTGCACGGGTGGTGCGTTTCACGGTTGATCAACAGCCACACCTTGGTTGGATGGCCTTGCGTTTTGAGCCCTCTGCGCATCAAGTGCATGTCACGCACAGCGAGACCTTGCGCCCCGTCTTGCCGCAACTCATGCAGCAAGTGCGTTGGGCTCTGGACTTGGAGGCCGACCCCGCAGCGATTGAGCCGGTGTTGGCGAAAGACTTTTCGCATTGCGCAGGTTGGCGCGTGCCCGGCACATGGGATGGGTTTGAGTTGGCGGTGCGTGCGGTGCTGGGTCAGCAAATCACGGTGGCCGCTGCCAAAACCTTGACGCAGCGTTTGGTGCACACCCTGGGCGAACCACTCACCACACCTTGGCCAGAATTGACCCATGCGTTTCCAACTCCCGCTGTGCTGCAGGACGTGGCCGATGAAACCCTGGGGCAATTGGGCATCGTGCGTCAACGTCAACGGGCCATCAAGGCCTTGGCGCAGGCCGTGTGTGAGGGGCGTTTGAACTTGCATCCCGGCGTGGACCTATCCGCCACGCTGGCCACCTTGCTGAGTTTGCACGGCATTGGCGAGTGGACGGCGCAATACATTGCCATGCGGGCCCTGCGTTGGCCCGATGCGTTTCCATCCGGTGATGTGGTGTTGCAGCAGCGTTTGGGCGTGCGGGGCGGTCCGCAGCCTGCGCGTGCCGCAAACGCTTTGTCGCAGGTGTGGCAGCCTTGGCGCAGCTATGCGGTGATTCGCTTGTGGCATGGCCATGAGGTTTGACGACACTTCGTCAAACGCCCAAACGCTCAACCTTCCAACACCCAAATGATCACTTGCTTGGCCACAAAGCCCAGCATGCCAAAGGCCAGCACCAGAAACAACACAAAGGTGCCGAACTTGCCGGCTTTGGATTCACGGGCGAGCTGAAAAATAATGAACAGCATGTAGAGCATGAAGCCCGTGATGCCAAAGGTCAGCCCAAATTGGGCGAATTGTTCTTCTGTCATACCCACTCAATGCGCCGCAGGATCGTAGGCCACCAAATCGCGGTACGCATGCCAGCTGGCGTGTCCCAACATCGGCACCACCGCCAGCAAACCTAAAAACATAGAGCCAATCCCCAGCGCGGTGAACAGGCTGAGCAGCGCAGCCCAGCAGGCCATGGCAAAGGGGTTGAGCGCAATCACGCGCCAGCTGGTGCCCACCGCTTGCCACAGCGTGAGCGTGGGGTGGTCCAGCAGCAAAGGAATGGTCACCAAGGTGGAAGCAAACATGAGCGAGGCCATCAGGCTGCTCATCAAGACCCAAATTTCAAACAGACCAAAGTGCGGTTGCATCACCACCAAGCGCACAAAGTCGGCGGGTGTGTAGACGCTGGCAGGCAGCATCCAATGAATCAAGGCCGCCGAACACACCAGCCAACCTGCGCTGGCCAGCGACAGCAACAAACCAAACTGACCCAGCCGCGCATCGCCGCTGAGCCAGACCCGCAACGCATCCGACAGCGTGGCTTCTTCATCGCGCTCCAGCATGCGGCTGATTTCGTACAAGCCCGTGGCCAGCAGCGGGGCCAGCATCATGCAGACCGAGAGCATGGCCGCAATCCACCAAAAGTCGTGGCGGGCGTACCAAAACAAAGCGCCACCGGTGAGCGCCAAAATCAAACCATGCATCACGCCGGGTGTGGGGCAGCGCTCCATGTCGCGCCAGGCCAGGGCCAGCCAGTGGATGGGCCGTGACATTTCCACTTCGCGCGCTTCGAGTCGGGGGTGGTGTGTGGGTGTCATGCCTTCAGTCCACATGTGCGCCGCTGGCTTTGACCACGGCTTCGTATTTAGAAAGTTCAGCGCTCATGAATTGCCCAAACGCTTGCGGTGTGCTGGGAACAGGTTCGGCCATCAAGCTGGCAAAACGCGTTTGAGTTTCAGGCGCTTGCAGTGCGTGCACAAAAGCTTGGTTCAAACGCTGCACCACCACGCTGGGTGTGCCCGCTGGGGCGACCAAGCCCCACCAGGTGTCGATCGAAAAACCCTGCCACAGCTCAGCCAGCGCGGGCACCGCAGGCAAGGCCGCACTGCGCGTGGGTGTGGTCACCGCCAGAGCCAGCAGCTTGCCGCTTTGAATATTCGGTGCTGCGGTGGCCAGGTTGTCGAAGTTGAAGTCGACCTGGCCCGACAACAAAGCTAACTGCGCAGGGCTGCCACCGTTGTACGGAATGTGCACTGCATACACGCCTGCGCGGGCTTTGAACAACTCGCCCGCCAAATGGCCGGCACTGCCGTTGCCGCCCGAGCCGTAGTTGAGCCGACCGGGGTTGGCCCGGGCGTAACGCAAGAAGTCGTGCAGCGAGGCAATGCCCAAACGTTTGGCCGTGTTGGCATTGATCACCAACACATTGGGAACGCGCACGACTTGTGTGATGGGTGTGAAGTCTGTCGCCGCGTTGTAGGGCATGCGACGGTACAGCCAAGGGTTGACCGCATGCGTGGCGGTGGCGGCGATGCCAATCACCGAGCCATCGGGCGTGGCTTTGGCCACCACATCAGCACCGATATTGCCGCCCGCACCAGGGCGATTTTCCACAATGATGGGGCCTAAGCTGTCTTTCACACGCTCGGCCAACACGCGCGCGGTGACGTCAATCGGGCCACCTGCCGCGTAAGGCACGATCAAGCGAATCGGTTTGGTTTGTGCTTGGCTGATGCCACACAGGCCCACCAGCCCCAGCGTAACCAGCGCGAGGCGACGCGTGAGCGATATGGCCATGTGGGGGTTCAAGCTGTGCCCAGGTTCAATCAATGCGTGCGCCCGAGCGCTTGATGATCGGGGCCCATTTGACCGATTCGTCGTGGATCAATTTGGCAAATTGCTCGGGCGTGCCGCCAATGGGCTCCAGGCCAGCGGCCTTGAGGCGCTCTTTCACGGCCGGGTCATTCAGCGCCGCATTGAGCGCGCTGTTGATGCGATCCACCACGGCACGCGGTGTGCCTGCGGCCACCAACACGCCGTTCCAGGCCAAGGCTTCAAAGCCTTTGAGTTCAGGCACGCCACTCTCGGCGACCGTGGGCACATCGGGCAGCAGGGCATAGCGTTGTGCGCTGGTGACGGCCAGGTACTTCAACCGCCCTTGCTTGACTTGGGGCGCCAACACCGTAGGGACCGACGCAATCAGCTGTGTGTCGCCCGACAAGGTGGACATCACCGCGGGTGGGCTGCCGTTGAAAGGAATGTGCACCGCATAGGTTTGCGTGACGGCCTTGATGTACTCCATCGTCAGGTGCGACGAGCTGCCGTTGCCCACCGACGCAAAGTTGTATTTGCCCGGAGATGTTTTCAGCAAGCTGGTGAGCTCGCGCATGTTCTGCGCAGGCAAGTGGATGTTGGCCGCAATCACATTCGGTTGCGAGGTGGTGATCATCACCGCCTGCAAATCTTTTTCAGGGTGGTAGCTCAGCTTGGGGTAGAGGTAGGGCGCAAACGACAGCGGCCCGTTGTACGACATGACCCAGGTGTGGCCATCGGGTGTGGATTTGGCCACTTCGTTGGTGCCCACCGTGCCACCGGCTTGGGGCTTGTTCTCGACCACCACGGCTTGCCCCAGGTTGTCTTTGAGGCGGTCTTGCATGGCGCGTGCAATCACGTCCAACGACGAACCCGCAGGCGCCACCACCACCCAGCGGATGGGTTTGCTTGGAAAGCTTGATGCGCTTGCACTTGCACTTGCATTTGCGCTGGTGCCTTGCGCGTGGGCAGCGCTGATGAGGCCCAAGCTCCCAGCCAGCGCCAGGCTGGCCCATACAGAACCTGTGGCGAGCGAAGTGCAACGCTTTGCCAATGTGCAACGCGTTGCGAATGTGCGGTGTGTGGGTGCTGTCATGGTCTGTCCTGAGCGTTTTTACGCCTTGTCGGCGGCCGAGGTGAACGAGTCCGCATAGAACTCATCCGATGGCAAGCCTGCTTGCGTGTACGCCGCGCGGGCCGAGTCCACCACAATGGGCGCGCCGCAGGCATACACGTGGTGGCCACTGAGATCCGGTGTGTCTTGCAGCACGGCGGCATGCACAAAGCCTGTGCGGCCGGTCCAGTGGTCTTCGGGCAAGGCGTCGGAGATGACAGGCACATAGCTCAGGTTGGGCATGGCCGCAGCCTGGGCTTGCACCCAGTCGTGCATGTACAGGTCCGCCGGGCGACGGCCACCCCAATACAGGGTGACGGGGCGGGTGATACCTTTGTGTTGCATGTGCTCCAAGATGGCTTTGATGGGCGCAAAGCCTGTGCCCGAGGCCAAGAAGACCAAAGGTTTGTCAGAGTCTTCGCGCAAGAAGAAGCTGCCCTGTGGGCCCTCGATGCGTTGGATTTCTTTTTCTTTCATCGCGCCAAACACATGGTCGGTGAACTTGCCGCCAGGCATGTGGCGGATGTGCAACTCAATCGCAGGCGCACCTTCCACCAAGGTATGCGGTGCATTGGCCATGGAGTAGCTGCGGCGGTCGCCGTCGCGCAGCAAAAAGTCGATGTACTGGCCGGCGTGGAACTTCATCACATCGTTGGCGGGCAGTTGCAGCTTGACCACCATCACATCGTGCGAGGCCTTGTCGAGCGAAATCACGCGCACAGGCATTTTCTTGATCGGGAACGCGCCTTCTTCCACCACCTGGCGTGATTCGAGCACCACGTCGCTGTGGGCGGTGGCGCAGCAGGTGAGCACAAAGCCATTGGCTTCTTCTTCGGCGCTTAAAGCCTTGTCTTGGTGGGTGCCGTGGGTCACGTCACCGGAAATCTTTTTGCATTTGCAGGAGCCGCAGGCACCGTCTTTGCAGCCATAGGGCAGGCCAATGCCTTGGCGCAGGCCAGCGGCCAGCAAGGTTTCGTCAGACGTGGCGGTGAAAGCGCGGCCGCTGGGTTGGACCGTGATGTTGAAACTCATCTTTGGGTATCCTTGAACATTTACAGACGCTATTTTGCCTTCCAACCAATCCCCTCTGGGCGCACTGCCTTCCCGCTTCAAACGCGAGCGTTTGCTCATCATCGGTTGTGGTGATGTGGGGGTGCGCGTGGCGCGCGTGCAGCGCCATGTGCGTGTGCTGGCCTTGACCTCGAACGCACAGCGTGTGACCGAGCTACGTGGCTTGGGCGTGACGCCCTTGCTTGGAAATTTGGACGCGCCGGGGACTCTGCAACGTTTGGCAGGCCTGGCCACCCGTGTGCTGCATTTGGCGCCGCCGCCGTTGCAGGGCAGCACCGACCCACGCTCGCTGGCGCTCACACGGGCCTTGATGCAACGCACGCCACCTCGCACGCTGGTCTATGGCTCCACCAGTGGTGTCTATGGCGACTGCGAGGGCGCGTGGGTGAGCGAAAAGCGCCTGGTGAACCCGGCCACACCGCGCGCGCAGCGGCGTGTGGATGCGGAACAACGGGTGCGCCATTACGCACGCTTGCGCAGTCACGCCGTGCGGGTGAGTGTGTTGCGCATCCCTGGTATTTACGCGCCCGACCGCGAAGGCGGCACGCCGCGTGAGCGTTTGTTGCGCGGCACACCCGTGCTGCAAGTGGCAGATGACGTGTTCACCAACCACATCCATGCCAACGATTTGGCGCGTGCCTGTCAGCTCGCACTGTGGCGCGGCAAAACCCAGCGTGCTGTGAATGTGAACGACGACAGCCAAATGCGCATGGCCGATTACTTTGACATGGCGGCAGCCTTGTACGGCCTGCCCACACCGCCGCGTATCAGCCGCGCCCAAGCGCAGACGGACATGTCTGAGATGCAGCTGAGTTTCATGAGCGAATCACGCCGTCTGGTGAACACCCGCATGAAGCGCGAGCTGCGCTTGCAGCTGCGCTATCCACACGTGCAAGACGGCTTGGTGTGAGATTCACCGAGGGCAGTGTGCAAGGGCGGTGCGCGTGGCGCCGCCGCCTCAATCAAATTTGATGTTGCCCGCCTTGATGGCCTTGGCCCAGCTGGCCGTGTCGCGTTCCAGCAGCTTGGTGGTGTTCTCTGGCGTGAGGTAGCGCACTTCCACGCCTGCGGCATCGGCGCGTTGTTTGGTCTCGGGCAGCTCCATGCTGCGCTTGACGTCGGCCGAGAGTTTTTGCACCACCTCTTTGGGCGTGCCGCTGGCCACATACAAGGCCACCCACGACTCCAGTTCAAAACCACTCAAGCCTGCTTCGGCAGCAGTGGGCACTTGGGGCAATTGGGGGTGACGTGTTTTGCCGGTCACCGCCAAGGCTTTGAGCTTGCCGCTTTGCACATGGCCCATGACCGAGGGCGGTGTGCTGATGAACACCTGCACTTGGCCTGCGAGCACATCTTGAATCGCTTGGCCTGAACCTTTGTACGGCACATGCGTCATGTCAATGCCGGTTTGCTGCTTGAAAATTTCAGTTCCAATGTGTGACACCGAGCCATTGCCTTGCGAGGCGTAGTTCACCTTACCTGGGTTTTGTTTGGCCCAGGCAATGAACTCTTTCAAGGTGTTGGCGGGCACCGAGGGGTGGACCGCAATCACATTGGTGGCCACGGTAATCAAGCCCACGGGGGTGAGGTCTTTCAAGTCCCAGGGCAGCTTGTCCATCAAGATGGGGTTGGCAATGTGATAGCCCGAGTACGACACCAACACGGTGTAACCATCTTTGGGGCTGCGTGCCACCAGCGAGTACGCCAGGTTGCCGCTGCCACCGGGTTTGTTGTCGACCACCACCGATTGGCCTGCCAAGCGCGCCAACGGATCGCTGAGCAAGCGGGCCGAGGTGTCGAGCAAACCACCGGGTGGATTGGGCACCACCAAGGTGATGGGTTTGCTGGGGTAGGTGTCGGCATGCGCCAACGTGCCTGCCAAGCAGGCAGCGCTCATGGCGAACGCGCAAGCCAAGGTGTGTGTCAATGTACGGCGAGAAATGTGTGTCATGAGTGTCTGCCTTTGAGGGGTTAACGCATACCAATGCGCACCGAACCAAAAATGGTTTGTGCTTCGCGGGGCATGCAGCGCCAGTATTGAGGGCTGGCGTCGACCGTGCCTTGCAAGGCCGCTGCCGCTTCCCACATCCACCGGGGTTTGTACAAAAATGCGCGGGCGATGGCAATCAAGTCCGCATCGCCACGGGCCAAGATGTCTTCGGCTTGTTGTGGCTCGGTGATCAAACCCACGGCAATGGTGGGCAGCCCTGTTTTTTGCTTCACCAGTTTGGCGAACGGCACTTGGTATTCGGGGCCAATGGCAATCTTTTGCTGGGGTGACACACCGGCTGATGAGATGTGCACAAAGTCGGCGCCTGCGAGTTTCAAACGCAGCGCAAAGTCGGCGGTTTCTTCGGGTGTCCAGCCGCCTTCCACCCAATCGGTGGCCGACAAGCGCATGCCCAAGCTGCCTTTGTAGACCGCACGCACGGCTTGAAACACTTCCATCGGAAAGCGTGTGCGGCCGTCAAAGTTGCCGCCATAACCGTCGGTGCGTGCGTTGGCCAAGGGCGACAAAAATTGGTGCAACAAATAACCGTGCGCACCATGCAATTCAATGGCTTCAATGCCCATGGCATCGGCACGTTGTGCGGCTTGGGCAAAGGCGTGTTTGATGTCTTCCAAGCCTTGTGCGCTGATTTCATCGGGCGGTGTTTCGTCAGGCAAATGCGGCAAGGCCGAGGGCGCTTCGGGTTGCCAGCCGCCGTGAGCTGCGTCGACCAACTGACCGCCTTGCCAGGGCGCAGCGCTCGATGCCTTGCGGCCTGCATGGGCGAGTTGAATGCACACCGGCACCTTGGGTGCCATGTGGCGTGCGCGACCGAGCTTGTCGCTCATGGCAGCAGCCGTGGCGTCGTCCCACAAGCCCAAGCAATAAGGCGTGATGCGTGCACGGGGCGTGACAGCGGTGGCTTCGATGATGAACATGGCTGCACCACTGTTGAGCAAATTACCCCAGTGCATCAAATGCCAATCCGTGGCCAGACCATCCACAGCAGAGTATTGGCACATGGGGGCCACCACGGCGCGGTTGGCCAAGGTCAACGGACCACGCGGTGAGGTCAGGGTGAATTCAGAAAAGAGGTGGCTCAAGGGGAACTCCAGAAACAAAAACGCCTGCAGATGAGGCAGGCGTGGATGGTAGTCAGGGCGCCGCCAAAGGCATGGCAAGTGCGCGACAAGTGGGGTTATTTTTTGTGCTCAAACACATCCAG
>Ga0228700_1001172_pt1 | contig 18075 bp, 18 predicted proteins | sample McNCre317_Aug_MG_FD_178019 | JGI IMG/M metagenome (GOLD analysis project Ga0228700, IMG submission 178019) | Freshwater microbial communities from McNutts Creek, Athens, Georgia, United States - 3-17_Aug_MG | ecosystem: Environmental > Aquatic > Freshwater > Creek | place: USA: Georgia...
GGTGGTGGATCACCCGCCGGCCACTTTCCCGCCCTACGACTTCTACCCGGTCAAGCCGGAGTGGACGCCATGCTCAGGCTGCCTGTCTTCGGCCAAGCCAGCATCGGCAGCCAAGGGAAAGCTGCTCTTCGATGTATGCGTAGAGGGCATTGCGCAGCAACTCAAAACCGCTTTCCCACCGCTGCATAGTTCCAAGTCGTAGCTTCCCAAATCAGATGCAAGTTGATTCGACTGCCTCAGCAAGAATAGAAACGGTCATCACGGTACAAATTTACCAAAGGGAATGCTATGGCCATTAAATCAAAATGGAGTGTGGTGATCCAATCGCTGCGTACCACCATGCGGGTGGGATTGCACTCCCATGAGTACGACCCACAGCCCGTCCAGATCACGCTTAAGGTGAGCAGTTTGGCTTCATCTGACCCAGAATCTATTGACCAATGTGTGGACTTCGATCCGCTCGTACGCTGGCTTTCACAAACTTTGCCTACCATGCCAGGGCCAGCATTGCTGGAGAACCGTGTGAACGATATTGCGCAATACGTGTTTTCCGCAGACAAGCGAATCTTGGGCGTTTGGGTGGCCCTCTACAAGGAGGCGGCGGTTAATACCAGTGCGTTCATTGGCGTCGAAAAGGAAATGACCCGCCGCCAATTCGAGGATCTTCAACGCAAGCGCAAACTGCGTTCAGCGGCGGCAGTGCCTGCAGTGAAACGCAGCCGCAAAGCTGCGCTGACCTGAACGCTTCGTTTCCAGACCTTGAAGTTCATGCAAAGCACTGCACTGCCTATCCGCCGCCAGCTATGCGTGGGCTTCGTGCTGGCACCCAATTTCACTTTGCTGGCGTTCTCCGGTATCGCAGACATGCTGCGGCTCTCCGCAGATGAAGGGGACCGTAGCCGCCAGATTGCTTGCAGTTGGTCCATCCTCAGTCATGACATGCGTCCCATTCGCGCGAGTTGTGGCGTTGAAATATCACCGACTGCCGAACTGGTGGCGCCCGATCTGTTTGACTACATCGTCGTCGTGGGCGGCGTCATGGATGGACGTGAGTTGCCCCCCCGCATGCAGGAGTACCTCCACCAGGCAGACGCACAATCAGTCCCCTTGGTATCGGTGTGCACCGGATGCTTCATTCTGGCCAACCTGGGTATGCTGGATGGACGTGCTTGCTGCGTGAGTTGGTACCACGCCGGGGACTTCCAGCACCGGTTCCCGCAGCTGCAGGTCAATTCGGAAGCACTTTTCGTTGATGATCGCGACAGAATCACCTGTGCTGGTGGCTCGAGCGCCATCCATATGGCGGCGCACCTGGTGGAAAAGCACTGTGGGTCAGCCGTAGCAGCCAAGGCCTTGCGCATAATGATGGAGGGTGAACGTCGAGCGCCCTTTACACCCCAGCCACAGCCCCCGCATGTGTCCAATGTGCGGGATTTCCGGGTCCGAAAAGCCATCCTGCTTATGGAGCGCACGATGGAGAACCCGGTGTCTACTGCCTTTGCAGCCAAGCACGTGGGCGTTGGTTCGCGGCAGCTGGAGCGGTTGTTTCGCTCGGAGCTCGGGCAAACACCGTCGGAGTTTTTTATCGCATTGCGCTTGCAACATGCACGCGACATGCTGGAGCATCCGCACGAACCTATTGGCTCCATTGCTCTGCAATGCGGCTTTGTCAACAGGTCGCATTTCGCAGCTCTGTTTCGTGCAAAGTTTGGCTGCACTCCCTCCAGCATTCGCAGACCAGCGGACGTGTGCAAACAGAGGTTATGACACCTGTGTGTGACCTCATGCTTCGCTGCTGCCGTACCTGCTCGCCGAACAACTTGTCAAGGGAATTGGCATGAAAATAAGACACCGTGTAGCGAGTTGCTTCCGGTATTTCACCCTGCTGGATTTGGATCACTATCATGCTCTGGGTGTTGATCGGCACGCTTCTCCGGAAGTGATTGAAGCGGCGTACATTGCACTTCTGGAAGAAGTGAATCGCACAGCCTATTACCGCTTTTCCGCTCTACTGCTCGGGCAGAGCCCGGCGCGTTTGCGGCGTGCGCGAAAAGTGTTGCTCAATGCGAAGCAAAGAAGTGCCTATGACCATCAGCTAGATCTGTGCTACCGCATGGACTGTAACCCAAGATATTAAGGGCTCAACGACTTTGAGCAGTATCTGCTCATCAAATATGTCCAGATGGAGGGGTCTCCACAAAAACCGATCAGCTCAGACATGTACAAGCAGAAGGCTTGGTAAGGTTTTGGCCCGATGAAAAGAATGCGCCTAAAAACTGGCGAAAAGGCTACTTGAGAATTTTTGCATTGAAGATGGTAACAGGCACGGAGATCTGGCGGGGGACCGCAGGGCCCTATGCATTCCAGTTTCTAATATATGCGAACCTTGCCAAATTAAGTGTGTTTGCTCTAGCAATGGATTGCCGTGGCATTATGGTCCCTATACAGCTTCTGAGCGAATAAATGTAGGCATTCACGCTCCCTACATGTGAAGTAATTTTTTTAAATCTGACAATCAACTTGGAGCATTGCCTTGGAAAAGAACGTCTACGGTGGTGTCACTCCACTAGATCAGTATGAGGGATCTGAGTCACTAACTCAAGCAGATCATACGAGCTGTTCGGAAGGTTATCCGAATCTGGTGCATGGACAAATTACATCAAGTGTCACTGTACCTGCACGCCAAGGGAAACCTTCGTTTTTGATCGACCTATTCAAAGAGTGTTCGGGTGTAGTCAAATACCCTTCGTACATGGCTTTTCCCGGTTGATTCCAGCACCTCACTGAAGCCAATTTGATTTGCCGTTTCGTGCAGGGTACGCCTTAAAAGGACAGACTTCGGACCAGAGTAATCAAAAATGTCAATATGGCTAGATTGGTCAATGACGCGTTTCGCCAACTTGTTCAGCGCAGTGAAAAGGAAGCATTCGAACTAGACATCAGCAAGGTCTATGTCAATCCGGAAGTATCTAACAGCATCCGCACCAGGTTACAGGCAGGTAAGTCGGTCCTTAACGCGATGGTCGAGTTGTATCTCCCCGACATGCCAGATGTACCTCCCGTTTGGAGACAGCCACAGGGATAGGCGATGATTGCACAGCTTGCGGGACAGCAGCGCCAATTCCTGGAAGTTGCAGTGGAACAAAAGATGCCGCCGCTTGCTACAGGTTGCTCAGCACCTGGCGCTGGCGCTCCTCACGTCTCCACCGATGCACCATGTTTGGATTGATGCCATGGTCCAGCGCAGCGCCAGCCAGCGATGCGCTGACTGGCCACACTGCTCCAATACAGATGCCTTGAACTCTTGGCTGTACTTACGCCGCCTGGGGTGCTGTACTGCCGACACTTTATCCATAGTCTCAACGATCTCCTTCGAATACGAAGGGACTTCCCGCTTCCTGGTGACGGCACCAAGTGCCAAGATTGGTTTCTGGTGAAGTCAATCAAAAACTTGTGGAAGGAGAAGTCCCATGCTTGAAGTTGTACGAGTTGGAGTTGATCTGGCAAAGCACGTTATCCAAGTTCACGGCGTTGACAGGGCCGGTCAGCGGGTTGTTGGTAGAGCGTTGCCACGCGATAAGTTCGTGGTGTGGTGCGCCCAGTTACCTGCAGGCTGCATGGTGATCATGGCCTCGGTCCTGCCGTAATCCTCGGCGTCTGGGGCGTGCACTCAATGCCTGCTCGCGCATGAGCCGTTCAATACGATGCAAGCCACAGTTATTCCCCAATGCGAGTACCTCATACCATAGGTGACGCGCACCATAGGTGCGGTCGCTTCCGATGAAGCTCTGACGCACCAATGCGCCCATCACTTCTCCATTCGGCGTGCTGGCTTCTGGGGCGGCTCAACCATGCATAGAAACCGCTGCGCGAGACACCGAGCGTCTCGCATATCAATCCCACCTGCTAGGCCACTCGGTGCTTCGCTACAAAGTCGAATCTCACATCGATTCCTTGGCGAAGTAGGCCGCGGCTTTTTTCAATATGTCGCGCTCCATCTTGAGCTTGGTCACTTCTTTACGCAGCCTGTCAATTTCGGCTGGTTATGGCTTCATAACGCCCTTGTCAAGAAATGCCTGCTGTGGGTCTTGCGTTAGCTCTCGCATCCAACGGTGTAGAACCGTTTTCCCCACATCAAATCCCGTGCTGCTTGGCTGACGCCAACCCCGCGTTCAGCTACCAGCTTTACAGCTTCAACCTTGAACTCCCGACTGAATTGCCTGCTCTTTGCCATTTGCAACCTCCTGTTTCATCGACCACTTTAACAAAGTGTATTTGAAACCGGCAGCAGCCCAAATCTCCACATAACCAGGGCCTATGCATAAGGGCATTATGGAAAGCTTTCCATAAGCGCCCAAGGACGAAACCGCTGCGCGGTATGCGTCGCTCCACCATAGCTGATTCCTGCCTGCTGTGACTCTGTCGATGTTGTGAATTGAGGCAATTGGCCTCGTTTCACAACAGGAGCACAGCCATGCAATCTTCAAATCAACCCATCACCCCGTTGCGTCAACGCATGATTGACGACATGCGGATGCGCAAGTTTGCACCCCATACGCAGGCAGGATACATCCGAGCGGTGCGCAAACTCGCAGGGTTTCTTGGGCGTTCACCTGATACGGCCAGCGTTGAAGACCTGCGGCGATTTCAGCTGCATATGGTCGATACGGGCACATCACCCGTCACCCTCAACACGACGATCACGGGCCTGAAGTTCTTCTTTGAGATCACCCTTGGACGCGGTGAACTGATGGCCAGGATGCAGCCGGTACGCGTTCCTCGAACCATACCCGTGGTGCTCAGTCGAGAAGAAGTGAGTCGTCTGATTGCAGCGGCTCCGGGTTTGAAGTATCAGACGGCACTGTCCATTGCATATGGAACCGGATTACGTGCCAGTGAGGTAATGCACCTGAAGGTCAGCGACATCGACAGCGAACGCATGACGCTGCGCGTGGATCAGGGCAAAGGAAGCAAAGATCGAATTGCCATGCTGTCGCCCGTGTTACTGGAGCGTCTGCGTTGTTGGTGGCGTGTTGCACATGCTCAGGGAATGATGCTGCCCAATGGTTGGCTATTCCCAAGTCTTAACCCTATGGAGTCATTGGGGACACGCCAACTCAACCGCGCCATCCATGCGGCGTGCGATAGAGCAGAAATCGGCAAGCGCGTGTCCATGCATACTTTGCGCCACAGCTTTGCCACCCATTTGCTCGAGCAGAAGGTCGACATCCGCGTCATTCAGGTATTGCTTGGACACAAGAAGCTGGAGACGACTGCGCTTTATACCCAGGTAGCAACGGACATCCTGCGGGAAGTTGTCAGTCCGCTGGAGGCACTGACACAGAAGTAGGCCACCTCCATGGGGCCTTGTGCCCTGGAGGTCGCGGACATCTTCCGCACCCATGGGCCAGCCTTTAGGGCGGCTCAGCGCTCCCACCTGAGCCTGGGTCAGCTCAAGGTCATGTCAGCGATCGAACAGTGCCGCACCGCAGCGCTGGGGGGACACGTTTTGCGCTGCCCGGACTGCCAGAACGACCAGGTGTCCTACAACTCCTGCCGCAACCGCCATTGCCCCAAGTGCCAGTCCCATGCTGCCAAGCGCTGGTTGGAGGCCAGACAGGCCGATCTGCTGCCGGTGGATTACTACCATGTGGTCTTCACGCTGCCGGCACCCATCAGCGACATCGCGTACTACAACAAGGCGGTGGTTTATGGCCTATTGTTCGAGATCGCCGCTGAAACACTGATCACCATTGCAGCTGATCCGAAGCACCTGGGTGCACAGGTCGGCGCGACATTGGTGCTGCACACATGGGGATCGGCGCTCACCCACCACCCTCATGTGCATGGCATCGTGCCGGGCGGCGGACTCTCGCCGGATGGCAAGCGCTGGGTGTCTTGCAAGCCTGGGTTCTTCTTATCAGTGCGAGTGCTCTCGCGCCTGTTCCGACGCCGATTCCTGGAAGCACTGGAGGACGCACATCGTGCTGGCAAGCTGCAGTTCTTTGGTGAACATGCGGGACTGACCGATCCCAAGGCGTTTGCCAGGTGGCTTGCGCCACTGCGCAAGATCGAGTGGGTGGTGTATGCCAAGCGCCCGTTTGCAGGACCCGAGGCGGTGCTGGCTTATCTGTCTCGCTACACGCACCGGGTGGCCATAGCCAACTCCCGGCTGGTGTCTATGGATGAGCATGGTGTGACGTTTCGCTGGAAGGACTACCGGGACAAAGGGAACCCGGACAAGCCGCGACACAAGACCATGACGCTCACAGCCGATGAGTTCATGCGTCGATTCCTGCTGCATGTGCTGCCCATGGGGTTTCATCGTATCCGCCACTTTGGCTTGATTGCCAACAACGGACGCAAGGAGAAGCTTGCGCTTGCGCGCGAACTACTGGACGTAACTTCAATGTCGGTGGAATCTGAGTTGGAGCACGAAGCTTCAGATCCAGTGGCGCCAACCTACGTCTGTAAGCATTGCGGTGCGGCAATGCTGATCATCGAAATCATTGTGCGCTCCAGCGCTATTCGTGCACCGCCTGCGTTGTGCGACAGCGGATGATGGCTGCTCACATGCAACTATTGTGGGTTGAGCGACCGACGACGAGTTCCCAGGCGTTGTCTGGAGTTGGTGTTGCCTGGCCCAGCGTATTGATCATCTCTTGTCCTGTGTCGCACTGCCATGATTACGCCTCGGGCATAAAAAGGCTCCTCCGGGAGCAAGTTCAGCAACCAATGTCAGCGTCACATCGTCCAACGGTCGCTGCACGAAAAGTCAAATCACCATAGCCTTGTAGCTGCCTCCACGACCGTTGCGTGCCCCGCGGTTTCCTCCCTGGGGGCTTGTACGACTCCTGTCCTTCAGTCCCTCGCAACTCATGTGCGGGCAGTTGCACGGTCAGGCGTCCTACAACCCTTAACCATAGCGGACTTCACCACGCCAAATGAGACGCCCCAAAAGTAGACATTCAATGACCTGACATTACTGGTGTAGAGGATGTCTTACGGCGCGTAGGTAGTGTCGACGTGGCGGTGCCAATTGAGAAATTTGAACTACCCTTTCGGTCGAATATTAACCAACGCACAACTGCTGAAGCCCTTTGCGCGCAATCCCCTATACTTCATTTGCGCTCCGGGGTGTCCTCATGGTGAGGACTGAGATGGCTTGACCAAACCCGCGAACTTGATCCGGTTCATACCGGCGGAAGAAGAGCTACTCCCCCGTCCAGCGGCCTGTTGCCGTCTGGGCCCTGCGGGCGACCTTCGGAGCACACACCACCCGAAGGATTCCGCCCATGAACGCCCCCGATCCCTTTTTTGCCCACACGGCCCAGGTGGACGCCGCCGCGATTGCGCCACTGCCGCGTTCGCGCAAGGTCTATGTGCAAGGCTCGCGCACGGACATCCGCGTGCCCATGCGCGAAATCAGCCAGAGCGACACGCCGGCCGGCTTTGGCGCCGAGCCCAACCCGCCCGTCTTTGTGTACGACTGCTCGGGTCCCTATACCGACCCTGATGCGCACATCGACGTGCGCCAGGGACTGCCTGCTGTGCGCCAGGCCTGGATTGAAGAGCGCCAGGACAGCGCGGTGCTGCCCGGCCTGAGCAGCGCCTTCGGCCGCGCGCGTGCTGAGGATGTGCAGCTCGATAGCCTGCGCTTTCCGGGCCTGCAGCGCCTGCCGCGCCGCGCCAAGGCGGGTGCCAATGTGACCCAGATGCATTACGCGCGCCGCGGCATCGTCACGCCCGAGATGGAGTTTGTGGCCTTGCGCGAGAACCTGCGCCGCCAGGACTATGTGGCCTCGCTGCAGGCCACCGGGGCTATGGGCGAGCGCATGGCACAGATGCTGATGCGCCAGCACCCGGGGCAGAATTTTGGTGCCAGCATTCCGGCACAGATCACGCCCGAATTTGTGCGCGACGAGGTGGCGCGCGGGCGCGCCATCATCCCCTGCAACATCAACCATCCCGAGTCCGAGCCAATGGCCATTGGCCGCAACTTTCTGGTCAAGGTCAATGCCAACATCGGCAACTCGGCGCTGGGCTCGTCCATCAACGAGGAGGTGGACAAGATGACCTGGGCCATCCGCTGGGGTGGCGACACGGTGATGGACCTGTCCACCGGCAAGAACATCCACGAAACCCGCGAATGGATCATTCGCAACAGCCCGGTGCCCATCGGCACGGTGCCGATCTACCAGGCGTTGGAAAAGGTCAACGGACGGGCCGAAGCGCTGACCTGGGAAATCTTTCGCGACACGCTGATCGAACAGGCCGAGCAGGGCGTGGACTACTTCACCATCCACGCCGGGGTGCTGTTGCGCTATGTGCCGCTGACCGCCAACCGCATGACGGGCATCGTCAGCCGTGGCGGCTCCATCATGGCTAAGTGGTGCCTGGCGCACCACCAGGAGAGTTTTCTCTACACCCACTTCGAAGACATCTGCGACATCATGAAGGCCTACGACGTGGCCTTCAGCCTGGGCGATGGCCTGCGTCCGGGCTCGATCTACGACGCCAACGACGAGGCCCAGCTGGGCGAGCTCAAGACCCTGGGCGAACTCACGCAAGTGGCCTGGAAGCACGATGTGCAGGTGATGATCGAAGGCCCCGGCCATGTGCCCATGCACATGATCAAGGAGAACATGGACCTGCAGCTGGAGCAGTGCCATGAGGCGCCGTTCTACACCCTGGGGCCGCTCACCACCGACATCGCGCCGGGGTACGACCACATCACCAGCGGCATAGGCGCCGCGCAGATCGGCTGGTACGGCTGCGCCATGCTGTGTTACGTCACGCCCAAGGAACACCTGGGCCTGCCCGACAAGGACGATGTGAAGACCGGCATCATCACCTACAAGCTCGCCGCCCACGCGGCCGACTTGGCCAAGGGCCATCCGGGCGCGCAGATCCGCGACAACGCGCTCTCGAAGGCACGCTTCGAGTTCCGCTGGGAAGACCAGTTCAACCTGGGCCTGGACCCCGACAAGGCGCGCGAGTTCCACGACGAGACCCTGCCCAAGGAATCATCCAAGGTGGCGCATTTCTGCTCCATGTGCGGCCCGCACTTTTGCAGCATGAAGATCACGCAAGAGGTGCGCGACTTTGCCGCGCGCCAGGGCCTGGACAACACCGCCGCATTGCAGCAGGGCATGGATGCCAAGGCGGCCGAATTCAAGGCCGCAGGCTCGGAGGTGTACATCCCCATCCAGGTGGTGTGATGCCGTCACCCTTGACGATTGGCATCGCCGGCGCAGGGTTGGTGGGGCGGCTGTTGGCGTGGCAACTCAGCGCGCAGGGGCACCGCGTGGAAGTGTTTGACCCCGCACCGGGGCCGGAGCCTCGATTTGACGGGCAGCAGGCAGCAGCCCTGACGGCTGCGGGCATGCTCAGCCCCTTGGCAGAAATGGACAGCAGTTCGCTGCAGGTTGCGCGCTGGGGTTGGGAGTCATTGGTGCTGTGGCCACAGATCGCCGCGCAGCTGGGGCAGCCCGGACTGGTGCAGCAGCACGGCAGCCTGCTGGTGGCGCACCGGCAGGACCTGGGTGCTGCCCGGCGCGTACTGGCGCGCCTGGCCTCAGATGCAGCGGACATGCCGCAAGCGCAGCCTTTGGCACCGGCCCAGTTGGCCGTGCTGGAGCCCAGCCTGCACGGCATGGCCCACAGCTGGATGCTCCCCGGCGAGGGGCAGGTGGATACGGTGGCCATGCTGTCTGCGCTCCATGCCGGTTCTGTGGATGTGCATTGGCACTGGCAGCAGCCTGTGAACGGGGTGTTGCCACACACGCTGGTGCTGGCATCCGGCGCGCATCACCGCTTTGACTGGGTGGTGGATGCGCGCGGAACCGGTGCCCATCCGCAGTTGCCGGTGCGCGGCGTGCGCGGTGAAGTGGTCTGGCTGCAGCTGCCGGGGCATGGCCTCACGCGACCGGTGCGCCTGCTGCATCCGCGTCACCGTGTCTACCTGGTTCCACGCAACCCCGACCTGGTGGTGCTTGGGGCCAGCGAAGTGGAGACCCCCGACCGGTCACCGGTTTCACTGCGCAGTGCGGTTGAGCTGATGAGTGCCGCGCACAGTGTCATGCCCGCGCTGGCAGAGGCACGCATCCTCCGGCTGGACAGCAACCTGCGACCGGCACTCCCCGATAACGAACCCTTGGTGGTAACCGAGCCGGGGTTGTTGCGCATCAATGGCCTGTACCGCCATGGGTGGCTGCTGGCGCCGGCCCTGGTCGTCCGCGCCCTGCATTTAGCGGGGCTGCAAACCACTTCTTCCTTGCAACTTTCTCTCACCACAACAGAGCCATTCCATGCAACATGTGCAGATTGAACTGGACGGAAAACCCCATGCCGTCCCCCCAGGTAGCACCTTGGCCGAATTGATCGCATCGCTGGCAACACCGGCTGAGTCCGTAGCCACTGCGGTCAATGGGGCCTTGGTGGCCGGCGATCAACGTGCGCTGTGCTTGTTGAAGGCCCACGATGCCGTGCTGGTGTTTCGTGCCATTGTGGGAGGCTGAACGCATGCAAGCCAGTGCATCCATCCATTCAAATGACACCCTGCAGATCGACGGCGTGCAGCTGCACAGCCGCTTTCTGCTCGGCACGGCGGGCTACCCCTCGCCGCAGGTGCTGGCGCAGGCCATTGATGCCGCAGGGACGCAAATCGTTACCGTGGGCCTCAAGCGGACGCTGGCCGCGCAGGGTGATAACGGATTCATCACCATGCTGCAAGACAAGTTGCGCGACGGGCGTGCGCGGCTGCTGCCCAACACGGCCGGTTGCCGCAGCGCGCGTGAGGCGGTTCAACTCGCCCACATGGCACGCGAGTTGTACGCAACGCACTGGGTCAAGCTGGAAGTGGTGGGCGATGAGCACACCCTGCAGCCGGACCCTTTTGAGCTGGTGCAAGCGGCCGACCAATTGGTGCGCGCGGGCTTTACCGTGTTCCCCTACTGCACCGATGACCTGGTCACCTGCCGCCGCCTGCTGGATGTGGGCTGCCCCCTGCTCATGCCGTGGGGCGCGCCCATCGGCTCGGGGAAGGGGCTGCTCAACCCGTATGCGCTGCGCACGCTGCGGGCGCGGCTGCCCGATACGGTGCTGATCATTGACGCGGGCATTGGTGCGCCATCGCATGCTGCACAGGCCATGGAGATGGGTTTTGATGCGGTGCTGCTGAACTCCGCCGTGGCCCACGCCAAAGACCCAGTGGTGATGGCTGGTGCATTCGCTTCTGCCATCGCCGCGGGCAGGCACGCCTACCACGCCGGTGTGATTCCCGTGCAGGACTTCGCGGTGGCCAGCACGCCCGTAGGTGGCGCACCTTTGTTGCTGTGAGACATGCCATGCCAACACCCTCTGTAGAACACCTGAGCCCAGAGGGCACCAACACGGATGGCCATCGGCTGATGGCACGCCTGTTTGACGTGCCAATGCATGACCTGCGCGACAGCAGGCAAACATCTACCGGGGCAGCGGACCATCGCACCATCCTGGTAGACGCGGGTTGTAAAGCCGATGCGCTGGAACACCTGGCCACGCAAATTGATGCCTGGCGCAACGATGCGCGCGTGGACGTGGTATTCAATTTGCTTGGGCCAAAAGAAGGGCAGACGGGGCTTTTCAACGATGCGGCGCAACGCGTGTGGCGTGAGGTCTTGCTGCCCCGAGCCAGCGTGGTGGTTGCAACGCAGAGCATCGTGCAAAGCCTGCCACGAGCAGCGGCAGTCTGCGTGCCTGCGGACGGCGGTGATGTGGATGCGGTCTGGATTCAAACCACGCACGCCAACGGCTGGCTGACGATGCCGCAGGGCGCGTCTGGGGCCCAGCTTTGTGCGCACATGGCGCCCGCGTTGGCCTGCGCCATGGCGCGCGGGTTTGTGGTGGCTGATGCGGCAGTGCTCGCCACAATGGCAGTGGCGCATCCCCGGTTGGGCTTTGCCAGCAAACCAGCGTTGCTTCCCTTCTTGTCCTGGGGAGCGGAACCGGCCCCCGCAACGGGTGCAGCAAGCGATGCGTCCGATCCATGCATGGGGCTGTACGTCATTGTGGACAGCATCTCCCGGCTGCATCAGGTCTTGAGGGCCGGTGCCCGCACGGTGCAGTTGCGCATCAAGCGCTCGCCAGACGCCTCTCACCGTTGGCAAGCGCAGTTTGCGGACACCTGCCGACAGGGTGTGGAACTGGCCCGGCAGTATGGCGCAGAGCTGTTCATCAACGACCACTGGGAACAGGCGCTCCACTGCGGCGCCAGTGCCGTGCATCTGGGGCAGGAAGACTTGCTGGCAATGGATGCAGCGACACGCCAGACGCTGTTGCAGAGTGGCCTGAGACTGGGTGTCAGCACCCACAGCTTGTGGGAGCTTTGTCGCGCGCGCACCTTGGCGCCGCGTTATGTGGCTTGCGGGCCGGTTTGGCCTACGCTGACCAAGGAGATGCCATGGAAGCCGCAGGGCCTGCACAACCTGCGCTGGTGGAGCGACATGGCCGGTGTGCCGGTGGTGGCCATTGGCGGCATTCTGGAGCCGTCACAGGCCGAGCAGGCAGCGGCCTGCCAGGTGGGTGGCGTATGCGTCGTGCGTGGCTTGGGGAACTCGGTTACCGAGCGCGTTCAAGCATTCCAGCGCGCACTGCAAGCTGGAATGTCGGCGCCCCGTGGTCCCACGGTGGAGTGGCCGATGCCATCGCTGGAGGCTGCGTGAGCGATGCGCTCAGGCCGTCTCACCGTCGCGCGATGCCTGCCGCACCACCTGCGCCAGGACCCGGATGCCCTCATCGATGCGCGACTCATGGATGGAGGCCACGCCCAGCCGTGCGTGGCGGGCGGCGAACTTGCCATTGGGTTTATCAAAGAAGATGTTGCCCGGCTCGATGATGACGCCGCTGTCCAATGCCTTCTTGGCCAGGTAGGTCATGGAGCAGTTCACCGGACCTTGCACCCACAATGCGGCCCCCCCTTTGGGTTCGCTGAATGTCCACTGCGGCAATTCGCGCCGTATGGCTGCTGAGAGTTTTTGGATCCGCTGGTTGTAGGCCTTGGTCAGGCGGCGCAGCAGCATGTCGTAATGGCCGAGTGATAGGAACAGGGCCAGGGTACGTTCATTGTTCATCGGTGGGTGCCGCATCATCAGCCGGCGCACGGCGCGGGCCTCGCGGATGAGCGCGGGGTCGGCCACCATGTAGCCGGCCCGCAGGCCGGGGGCAATTGTTTTGGATAGGCTGCCGACATAGATCACACGCCCGTGCTCGTCCAGGCTTTTCAAGGCTCTAGCGGGCTGGCTGTCAAAGTTGAGGTCGCTATCGTAGTCATCCTCGATGATGATGAAGTCCTGTTCCTTCGCCGCCTCAATGAGCCGCAGGCGCTGGTCTTCCGGCAGCGTCACGGCGGTGGGGCATTGGTGGCTGGGCGTCACATACACGTAGTCGCACAGGGCAAGTTGTGCCGAAAGGCGCAGGCCATTGGCATCGACCTTGATGGGCTGGATGACCGCCCCATGCGACGAGTAGATGTTGCGCACGTCCGGGTAACCCGGCTCCTCCAGGCCCAGCACGGTGTGCGAATCAAAGAGGATTTCCGACAAGATGTAGTTTGCCTGCTGGGCGCCTGCCGTCACCAAAATCTCGTCCTTGCTCACCCAGATGCCGCGCGTGGGCAGTACGCGCTGCTGGATCTGTGCGATCAGCTGTGTGTCGTCCTGGTCAATTCGGTCACTGGCCCAGTCGCGCACCGCACTGGCGCGCAAAGCTTGGATCGCACATTCGCGCCACTCGCGAGCGGGGAACATGCTGACATCAAATTGGCCGTATATGAACGGAAAGGGGTAGTCCTGCCAGTTGGCTGGCTTGCTGATATTGGGCAGCTCCGAGATACGCTTGTGAAAGCGTGCGTTCCACGCCACCGCCTGGCTGTTGCGCAAGCCGTCCTGGTGAGAGGAGGGCAGGAGCGTGGCCATGGCCTGCACCACGTATCCGCTGCGGGGCTTGGCTTCGAGGTATTGCTGATCCGATAGCTGCTGATAGACCAGTGACACCGTGTTACGGCTGACCTGCAGCAGGTTCGATAGTTCGCGTGACGAGGGCAGGATGGTGCCCGGTGTGATGACGCCATCGAGGATGGCTTTGACGATCATGGTGCGCAAGCGCCCTTGCAGTGTCGGCTCGTGGCTCGGATGCTGCGTGAAGAGCGTCTTCCACATGGAAAGTTGGGTTCTGGCCATGGCGGTCCTTCGTGTTTACCCTAGATTGGTGTTCTGGCACCATAACTTTATCAGTCTGGCTCTATGGTTACCCGTACAACCCTCACTACTATCCGCTTGCCTTGTCGCCAAACCGATAAGTCACGGATCCGCACTCATTCATTCATAAAGCCAGGAGACAACATGAAACCTAACCTATCCACCCTCAGCCGCCGTTTGTTGTTGCTGGGCCTTGCCTGCGTCGCTTTGTCGGTCAGCGCCCAGAGTAAAAAGGAAGTAACCTTTGCGCACCAGGACATGATGGTTCCGCTGCGCACCGTGATGGAGTCTGGCGAGTTGGAACGTACCACTGGCTACAAGATCAACTGGCGCATGTTCGGAGGTGGCGGTGACGTGATCCGTGCCATGGCATCTGGCGATGTGCAGATTGGCGAGGCCGGCTCCTCGCCGGTGGCCGCAGCGGCCAGCCAGGGCCAGGACATCCAACTGTTCTGGATTCTGGACGACATTTCCAACGCCGAAGCCCTCATTGGCAGAAGCGACAAGGGCGTCAAAACCGTGGCAGACCTCAAGGGCAAGAAGGTTGCAACGCCCTTCGTCTCCACCTCGCACTACCAGTTGATGCTAGCCTTGAAAATGGCCGGCCTCAAGGGCGGTGACGTGAACGTGATGAACATGCGCCCGCCCGAAATTGCAGCCGCCTGGGACCGCGGCGACATTGACGCAGCCTTCATCTGGGACCCGATCCTCTCAAAGATCAAGTCCAACGGTACAGTGCTGGCAACCTCGGGCGATATCGGCAAGAAGGGTTATCCCACCTTTGACGGCATTGTGGTGAACCGCCAGTGGGCTTCCGAGCACAAGGACTTCATGGTAGCGCTGACCAAGGCCCTGGCCAAGGCCGATGCCGATTACCGCGCCAACGGTGCCAAGTGGACCATGGACTCGCCCCAAGTAAAGGCCGTTGCCAAGTGGACCAAGGCCGAAGCCAAGGACGTGGCACCTTCAATGGCCCTATACAAGTTCCCCACCACGCAGGAACAGGTTTCCGCCGCCTGGCTGGGCGGCGGTGCTGCGAAGGCCCTGAAGGACACGGCCGAATTCCTGAAGGAGCAAGGCCGTGTGCAGGCCGCGCTGCCTGACTACGCCAAGTTCGTCACCACCGAGTTTGCGGCACAGGCCGGAAATTAAGCCCTTCCCCCTTGGGGGCGCAACTCTGCCGCCCCCAATCACCTCCCCAACCAAGACTAGCTATGTCCCATTTAATAATGAAGGACCTGAGTGTTCGCTACGCCATCAAAGGCGGTGCGTTCACCGCACTGAACGAAGTGAACCTGCAAATGAAGAGCGGCGACTTCGTCGTTGCTCTGGGCGCGTCCGGCTGCGGCAAGACCACCTTGCTGAACTGCCTGGCGGGCTTCCTCAAGCAATCCTCAGGCGAGGTCAAGCTTGATGGCCGCGACATTGAAGGCCCGGGCGCCGACCGCGGCGTGGTGTTCCAGAAGCACGCCCTTATGCCCTGGATCAACGTAATCGAGAACGTCGCCCTCGGACTGAAGATGCGCGGCGTGGCCCGCTCCGAACGCGAAGCCATCGCCTTGGAGAAACTCAAGCTGGTGGGCCTGGAGCAGCATGCGCGCAAGGCCGTCTACGAGCTCTCGGGCGGAATGCAGCAACGCGTGGGCATTGCGCGTGCGTTGGCCAATGACCCGGCCCTGCTGCTGATGGACGAGCCCATGGGCGCGCTCGACGCCTTTACCCGCGAGCAGGTGCAGGAGTTGCTCATCGACGTCTGGCAGCGCAGCCACAAGATGATCTTCTTTATTACCCACTCCGTGGAAGAGGCACTGTTCCTGGCTTCGCGTCTGATCATCATGAGCCCCAGCCCAGGGCGCATCGTCAAGGTGTACGAGGACCTTCCGTTCTCGAACATGTTCCTCAAATCCCGTAACGCCCGGGAAGTCAAGTCCGGCCGCGACTTCATCGCCATGCGCGAAGAAGTCCTGAGCCTCATTCACCACCGTGAACCCGCAGAGGCAGCAGCATGAAACAAGACCAAACCACCAGTTCGTTCCACGAGCCTGGCTCCGGTCCAAGCGCCAACATCAGCATCATCACCACGGTCATGATCTTTGTAGTGTGGTTCGCGGTGACCAACTTGGGCCTGATCAAGCCGATCTTCCTGCCTGCACCGCAGGCGGTGCTCGAGCAGTTCGTTGCCTACCTCACCGGCGAGGCCAATGACAAGCCGCTGTTCTCGCACTTCTTCGCCAGCTTTATGCGCGTGTTCGTGGCGTTTTGGCTGGCCTGTGCCACCGCCATTCCAGTCGGTGTAGCCATGGGTGTGAGCCGCGTGGCACGCGGCATCATGGACCCGCCCATTGAGTTCTACCGCCCACTGCCGCCGCTGGCTTACCTGCCGTTGATCATCATATGGTTCGGCATTGACGAAGTGCCCAAGGTGCTGCTGATCTTCCTGTCCTGCTTTGCCCCGCTGGCCCTGCAGACGCGTGCAGGCGTGCGCTCGGCCACCCAAGAGCAGATCCACGCGGCCTACTCCATGGGCGCCACGCAGTGGCAGGTGATCCGCTACGTCATGTTGCCGGCGGCACGCCCGGAAATCATCGTTGGCATGCGGGTGGCCATTGGTTTTGGCTGGACTACCCTGGTGGCCGCCGAGATGGTGGCTTCCAACGTCGGCCTGGGTCAGATGGTTCTTAACGCATCGAACTTCCTTCGCACCGACATCGTGATCATGGGGATCATCGTCATCGGTGTCGTGGCCTATGTCTTCGATCTGATGATGCGTTGGATCGAAAAGAAGCTGGTGCCCTGGAAGGGCAAGATTTAAACGGGAGAGACACATGTCACAAGTACACGAATTGCAACAACTGCTCAAGAACTTTGGTGCAGCGTTCAACCGGCACGATGCCGATGCATTGATTAGCATGATGACGCCAGACTGCCTGTTTCGCACCGCCATGGGCGCCACTGCCGGAGGCACACTGGTGTCGGGCCATGCGGCCGTGAAGAAAGCGTTTCAGGACACCTTTGCCGCCTTCCCCGATGCGCAATGGGTGTCCCGGGGGGCTGACCTGGTGCTGGAGACGCGTGGGTTGTCTGAGTGGACCTTCATTGGAACCCGAGCTTCAGATGGTGCACGCATTGAGGCTGATGGCGTCGATGTGTTCACCTTCCGCGACGGCCTGATTGCCATCAAGGACGCGTACCGCAAGGACCGTCCGCCCCTTGCCAAGGCCTGAGGCGCCAACGCTCTTCTTATTTTTCCGAGCCTGCACATGAAAACAGATTTTCAATCTGGCGCGTCGCGCATGCGCCGGGTCGCCTACGACCCGCAATATGACCCACTGGTGGATCGCAACCCCGGCCAGGGGCGCGACTATGCGCCCACCTACTGGGTGGCCACCGCTGGCACCCCACCGGAAGACGATGGCCCCATCACCTCCGACTGCGACGTGGATGTGGCCATCGTCGGCTCTGGCTTCACCGGACTGGCAACTGCCCTGTTCCTGGCCCGCGAGCACGGCATCAAAGCCGTGGTGCTGGAAGCCAACCAGAGCGCCTGGGGCTGCACCAGCCGCAATGGCGGGCAGGGTCAGAACGCCAGCGGCCGCCTGTACCGTTCTCAGTGGATTGCGCGTTGGGGCAAGGACACCGCGCTGCGACTGGACGCCGAGATCCGTCAGGGCTTCCAAACCTTCAAGGATCTGGTTGCAGAGATCGAGTGTGACCCGCAACCGGGGGGGCATCTCTACATCGCGCACCGTGAGAAGAAGATGGACTTCCTGCGCAACGAGGCCAAGGTCATGCGCGAGGTGTTTGGCTACGACACCAAAATGCTGAGCCCTGATGAGGT
>Ga0228700_1001174_pt1 | contig 18048 bp, 14 predicted proteins | sample McNCre317_Aug_MG_FD_178019 | JGI IMG/M metagenome (GOLD analysis project Ga0228700, IMG submission 178019) | Freshwater microbial communities from McNutts Creek, Athens, Georgia, United States - 3-17_Aug_MG | ecosystem: Environmental > Aquatic > Freshwater > Creek | place: USA: Georgia...
ATGCGGTCGTAGCACTCTGGAAGCCGATTATCGATTGCAATCGAGTGCATGTTGAAAACGGCAGGGCTTATCTCAAAGAAGTTGTTTTCGGCGAAACCAGTGGGCCTAATCGACTCCAAGCTCTTGCGCTTATGGGCGAAACGGAAGCAGAGACTGCAAACCTGATCTGCAAAATCTCAGGAATTTCGATTGATGAAGCCCGAGAACGAGCAAAGGGCGTTTCGGCTTTTATGCTTCTGCTGCTATCCAGCCCGCTGAACGCGGCGCAGGGCACTCGCGAGATAGCTGCACAGTTGGCAGAACAGCTCAAACTCACGTTGCCTTGACCGGGCGTATTGCTTTCCAGCGCCGTCCAGCCCCTTCATCCTCACTGTCTGTGGATAACTATTTATGGGCCTGCGTTTGCCACTGCAAACTGGGCGTATGCCTAGAAAACTCTCGATAAAAAGTCTTATTCCACGGTTCAACGATGAGCGTGGCGACGTGCCCGGCTGCCCTGAGATCGCAATACAACAATGAATGAGTCTTTACGCAAACTTATGAGTTCAGCGTGTTGGTAGCTAGGCTCAGCTTTTAATTCGCATACTTTGTTCTTGTAAACCTTTAAAGGAGATGCCTGCGAGTGATTAAGAGAGCAGCTATTTATGCTCGCATAAGTCAAAAAGAACCTGGAGTTGACAAGGTTGAAAACCAGATCGACGAGATGCGAAAATTTGCTGAAAGCAGAGGCTTTGATGTCGTTGAGGTATTTAGTGACGATGACATTTCTGCATACAAGGGTCTGAAAGAACGACCTCAGTTCTCTGAACTTGTGGAGCGACTTGAGGCCAGAGAGTTTGATGTTGTTTTAGCTACGGAGCAATCGCGGTTTTACAGAAACTCGCCGAAGGACCTACAGCGATTAGTTAATGCCGCTGACAAAGGCAATGCCGTCATTCTTACTCGAACAGAGGGAGAATTCGACCCCTCTAATGCCGGTTCAAAGTTCATGATGCAGTTGATGGACGCATTCGGAGGTTACGAATCTGATGTCAGAGTAGAGCGACAAAAAGCACGAAATAGAGCCGATCTCGCTGCCGGGTTACCTACAAAAGGATCTAGACCTTTTGGTTGGGAAAAGGATCGGATAACACTTCGTGAATCTGAGGCAACGCACATTCGCAATGCTTATCGTGCGATTCTCGATGAAGGTGTTTCTGTATGGGAAATTGCGCAGCGCTGGAATTCGGAAGGATTGAAGACCGACGCAATGACTCGTCCTCGTAAGCATCGTATAGACAAGGTAATCGCCACACCGAAGGCGGTTTGGACGACTACTTCAGTTCGAATGGTTTTGAAACGCCCCAGAAACGCGGGAATACTTATGGCTGGCGACGCGGAAATGGAAAAGTCGCAAATTCAACCTATCGTTTCACGTTCGGAACACGACTCCATGCTGCAGGCGATTAAGGGCGTCAATTCACTACTGGGGCCGAAACCACAGTACTTGTTGGGCGGCATTTTGGAATGTATCTGTGGTGAACGAATGACCGCATCCAAGTCTCAGTCAGGTCGTCCTGGGAAGAAGCATGACTACAAAATTTATCGGTGTCGCCTTTATGGCTTTGATAAGTCGCAAAAGCATTCCACGATTCAGCTCCATATTGCGGATGCTGCTGCACGCGACTGGGTAGTTGAGGATTTGGGTTTGGGGATTCGAGCCTCAAAGTCGGTTACTGCGGGGGAGTTACGTTTGCTTGCCAAAGAGTACGTGAAGCTCCAGACGCGTGAAAAGGAGGCACTTGCACTCTTGTTAGACGGCGTCGGTGATAAGAGTTACCTGCGAGGTCAGGTACGAATTATTGAAACTCGCAAAAGCGAAATAGACACCCGCCGAGAAGAAATATATGCTGCTGCTGGTCACACCAAGGAGATTCATGACTTTATTCGCGATATGGCGAAGCTCAAGTCTGCATTGACGAGGGACAAGAAAATTGACGAGGTTTTTGCAAGGGGTTTCGCTGCATGGGATGCGTTGCCAATGGCTACCAAGCGAGCGATTATTAGATCTGGGTACAGAGTTCGACTCAGGGCCGCGAGCCCATCACTTCGTGGACTAGATCGAATTTCCATAACAAATCGGGATGCAGAACCTGCAATCTCCTAAGGGAAATTTTGGCTCAGGTTATTTCGACCTAATAACTGTGCTGGCTCCCGTTTTCCGTGACTAAGCAAGGCCCAGTCTCACTAGCGCACTAGGTTGTGCTGAACGGCTCCTGGGATCGCAATTGCAATTATGGCGACGGTGGCCAGGAGTGCCAGAAGGTTTAGATAGTAGGCAACTAAGGTCAGAGTGTCTTGATCTAGCCCGTTTTGCTTGATGAATTTTCGAGCTGACCGAGCTTGAACAAAGCCGGTTATCGAGCAAGGCAGAGTGACGATCGGGAAAATCACGGTTATGAGAGCTACTACCGCCAAAATAAAAGCAGCTGCCCGGCCTGGAATCTTCAATTTGCTACCTGAATAGGTTGTAAAAGGAGAGCAGCAGGTACACGATTCCGAGCACAAGTCCTGCTATTGATTGGCCTTTGCCGCTTTTCTTTTGGCCATCATTTGCGAGAACGGCGGATCGGTTGAGTCCCATCGAGCCAAATACAATCGCAAATATCGGCGGCAGAAAAAGCCAACCGAAAAATACCGAAACAACGCCCAGGACTAAGGCAGGTGTAGCCCATTTATTTTTCATTTTTTCTCCCCCAGCGCTTTAGCAATCACCAAACTCGCCACGAGGTAGAGAATACCAAAAACCAAGTCAAGGTAGAGCCATGTCCTTTTGTCGGTTTCAATGCCAAAAATTGGGCACCACAAGATAAAGCTCGGAAATGAAATCATCAGCCACGCAAATTGCCTACTTCGTGCCGCGGTTATAGTCAGGGCAATGGCTGCTATAGAAACAATTCCACGTAAAAATTCATAGTAGGTAAAATTCAGCGGGAGACATCCAATTATGAGAAACACGCCTGAGGCTGACAGTAGCCAGCGTGTAGTTGTATCCATAACTTTGATTTTATTGACCAGTTTGTTGTGTCCGCAAACGATCGTTTTTGGACGCTTCAAGCGACCGAGAACTCAAGCTTGATAAATTAGGGAAAAATATTCTCATAACTCGTGTCCGTATTCTATGTAAAATGTCCACCGTTTGTTTTACAATCAACGTATGACAACAAAACGCCTTGGGTACGGTCGAATCTCCACTGCTGATCAGAATGCTTCTTCGCAGGAAGACGCTTTGACAAAGGCAGGCGTAGATCAGGTGTTCATTGACACCTTCACAGGGACAAAATCTTCACGTCCTCAGCTGGATCGCGTGAAGGAGCGGCTACGCTCAGGGGATACAATCGTGATCACACGCTTGGATCGCTTGGGTCGTTCAACCAAGGATCTACTAAATCTTGTTAGTGAACTTGATGACTTAGGGGTAAACCTCCAAGTGCTAGAGCAGAACATCAACACCTCAACTCCTGATGGCAAATTGTTCTTCACCATGATTGCGGCATTTGCTGAGTTTGAGAGGGAAATCATGCGTTCGAGAACTTTGGATGGTTTAGCAGCTGCACGAGCAAGGGGCCGAAACGGTGGACGCAAACCAGTAATGTCCCAATTGAAAATCCAAACAGCCAGGTCCATGTACCAGCAAGGTATTCAAATCAAGGAGATTGCGGCAGTGCTCGGGGTTTCCAGGCCAACTGTCTACAGAGCCCTAGAGGAGAAAAAGTGAAAGGGGTTCCTGACTGGCTGGTTCTCTGGGGTGCATACATTGCACCTCTAGGTTCGCTTGTGTTCTCGATACTCGCAGTCGGCGTAAGTTACTTAATTTATTTCAGAACAGGCAGCCGAGTAAAAATTGAAACCTATTTTGCTGTGTCCGCGGGAACTGGGCACCTAAAGTATGAAGACGCTTCAACGGTTTCAATTCCAATAACTTTCCTTGATAAAGCATCGAAACCTGTATGCGTCATTAGGGCAAGGAACATCGGCAGAATGCCTGTAGATGTTGAGTATGTTGGCTTCAGGTCATTTCGTGGCCTGTCGCTTCCAAAAGTTCCCGGGACTGGAGTGGGGCCTGACTTGCCACATTCTCTGATGCCAGGCCAAAGCAAATACTGGATGTTCAGCGTTGACAACCTCCAAGGTCTTGTTCACGCTTTGAATGAAAACGAAGACGGCGACCCTGTGAAAATCAGGGCAGAAGTTTCTCTGGCAAATGAAAAGACTCTTGCGGGAGATTGGGTTCTTCCAGAGAGAATCACTCACGAACTTCAAAGTTGGAAAGAGATTCAAACTGGCTGGCTCAGAAATCCACGGTCATAGAATCTGAGAAATTGGCTAAAACCACACTCATATTCCAGCCTGAACCTGTGGAAATAAGGACACCCCCGGATCGACTCGATTAGGCCAGCATTTCTGTTCGCTGTTGGGTGAACACTTCTCCGTGTCGGTAACTAGTCACCGGCTCATCTGCATGATTGACTGATACGGCTCAGTCGCCCACCAATCGAGTTCCTTAGATGGACGTTGGTTGCGAGTATCGGAACTTCCACCGTTAAGACTGTTCTAATGCGCCCGTGCCTAAAGAGGATCGCACGACCTTCAGAGAAGCGCCCTCTGCCTCCTATGTTGATCGTTTCGGCGATCACTTTGGATACGTGTTTGTGCGTTACGTGTGAGTACATGGGTACTGATGAGTACCGCCATGCATGCACTTGCAAAAACACCCCTTAGGCCATTGATTATTCAAGGTTTTTAGACCCCGTTTTCAACTTTTTCACGCAAGCGACGTACTCATGTACTCACTTGTACTCAAACCAGGAGGCAATATGCCATCACTCGAAGACATCCTCGGCGATGACTACATCACAACACCCGAAACCGGATACTCGGTTTCTGCGCAACTTTACTCAGCAAGAGGTTTCACACCGATCCCTCTAAATGGAAAAGTAACTTGCACCAAAGGACTCTCCGGAGCAAACGCAAGCGTTACCCCTGACCGTGTCAACTTACTTCGCGAGCAGTTCCCATACGCTAACACCGGCATCCTGCACCGCGGAACCTGCGCAATCGACGTAGACAACTACGACGATAAAAAGGGTGCCATTCAGTTGAAGGAGCTGGAAGAGCTACTTGGCCTGTTGCCCTTAGCCCCGTATTCGACATCCCGTGGAGGCGGCAGCGAGTCTCGCCAGATCTGGTTCCAACGAGAGGTAGATTCACCGATGAACGGGGATCCGACGCCAGATATTGAAGTTATTTGGGCTGGCTACCGTTACAGCATGGTCGCCCCGTCTATCAATCCGGAGACTGGAAAGGAAGTGTGCTGGTACGATCCAGAAACGCACCTGGAAATTGCCCCGCCTGCGGTCACCGACTTACCGTATTTGCCTTTGGCCTGGGAGGCATACCTGGCAAAATCGACGAACACCGATTTTTCACACTCACCTTTTGAAGGCGACACAGCAGTGTGGGAAACCTGGCTGGATGATTCCGATATGACACCTTTTGCCGCAGAACTGGAAGCAACAATCAATGTCCACCCCCACATTGGACACAACCAGCTTCTGACTTTTATCCGCGAGGTTCACCGCCTACGAGACCTGCTTTGGGAGCGAGGTGTTTTGAAGGTGCTCCAGTCCCTTAAGTCTCGTTACTTTGCAACGACGAACGAAACTCGTCCAGAGGTTGAATGGGCGAATGCTGTGCGTTGGGTTGTCGGCTCTGATTGGGTGCCGGACCGCGTCCCAGCCATGACTGCTCAACAGTACGCCAATACCCTGATTGCGCCTACAGTGTCAAACAGCATGACTGAATTCTGGCAGTCCCGCGACGTGTTGAAGGCGATATTCAAGATCGGGCGCCAAACGATGTCGGCTCCCACTGCGCTACTTGGGATATGCATTATCCGAGCCCTTCACACAGTGCCGTACAACATTCACTATGAGACATTCGCTGACAAGGCACCCTTGAACACACTCCTGTCGATTACTGGACCCACCGGCGCAGGCAAAACTCAGAGCTTCAATGTAATTGACGAATACATCATCTTCCCGGACGCAGATCCACTCAACTTTGCCAACATGACTTGGGCTGGCACTGTTTCGCCTGGATCGGGTGAGGCGATGCCAGACCACTACAAAAAGTGGGTAAAGGAGAAAGGTGACGATGGTAAGCAAGCCTCAAAGTTAATCTGGACCCACCCCAATCACGCAATTATTTTTAGCTTCGACGAAGTCGGAATGATGGAAAAGCGTGGCAGCCGAGATGGGTCTACGCTTACTGAATACCTAAAACAGGGTTACTCAGGCTCCGAATTGGGCCGTGCACTAAGTCGAGGCAGCGGCATAGAACTCCCAAAGAAGACCTACCGCTTTTCCTGCACTTTCAACGTGCAACCAGAACGTGCAGAAGTTATTTTCAGCCCTGAGGCGATTGCTGGAGGTTTCTCAAGCCGCTTCCTCTTCGTGGCGGCTATCGATCCCCTGGTGGGCAAGGAACGTGACCGAAGCACGAAAACTGCGTATCGCATTTCCCCAGTGAATTGGGCTGGAGTAACGTCCATAAAAGCACTCAACGTAATGGAGGACGCCCACGAAAAACAGCGAATTGAAGTCCACACGACCAAGAACATCAAAGGAATCGATAGCCACAAGCTCCTAACACAAGCCAAGGTGGCGGTGGCTTTGGCTGTTTTGGATGGCCGTCCATTCTTAAATGAAGAGGATTGGCGCCTAAGCGGGATTGTAATGGCCCACTCTGATGCGACCCGTCAAGGGATCTTCGACGCCTTAGCTGCGACCGCACGCAGCGAAAACGCAAAGAAAGGTACCTCCGCAGGCCTACGAGAAGCAGCAGCGCTTGAAGTGCGTGAAGAAGCTCGGTACAAGAAGATCTTGGCTCGACTCATTGACCACAGAACGAATCAGCCAAATTCGAGTGACAAGACTTTTAGAAGAACAGTTCGAAACGAAGAACGTCACCTAGTAGATAAAGCGTCCGAGCAGCTCGGACCTCGCCAGAAGTCGATTTAGAGGCAAAACGTAGTTGGCTGGGTGACCGTTACGTGGTTGCCCAGCTCTTGGCTTTTCGAGGTAACACGGCAAGCAGGCGACCTGCTTCTCCTGGAGAAAAAGTAAATACATGTTCAGGCAGTGTGCTGGATAGAGAGCGCATTCGTTACTGCAAAGGCAGTTCCGATTTAGCCGAAAATCTAGTTCGTTGTTTATAAACCGGAAAACGATTTCGAAGGACCTTGAAACTGGCTAAACCCGTCTCAGAGGCCGAGGGCGTCTAGCGTCCAAAATGTACCAGGGTAGGCCAATAATGCAAGCAAGCATTTATCTGAAAGGCAGTTGCCATGGAACCGAATTCAGCACCAGCCAGACTAGATCCAAATTCACAACGCGAGTGCATCGTTTGCGGAACCCCTCGCATGTGGGCCATTTACGGGCTTCCAACGAGCGAGCTGGTCAACGATCCAACAGTCAAGTTGATGGGGTGCCTAATTGACGGCGCCATGAATGAGTGGTTCTGCCAAAAGTGCGATGAGCCCACGAGTGCCTAATTCGAGTAGCCAGCTTTTTTCAGCAGTTTGCCGAAAGCCTTTTCGGCCTTGATGTACTCTTCGTAGTGCTTCACGTAGTACTCAGCTCTGTCGGGGTAGTCCGAATCGGGGTTCCAAGAAAGTACTTGGCAGCGTGTGCAGAAGTACTGCACAGTTCCCGGAGGTGATGCGAAAGTCAGTTGCACCCTGAACTGCCCATCTCCGGTGTAGTCGATTCGTAAATGAGTGCAAGCATTTTGGATCTGGGCAATTCGTTTGTCGTGTCGGGTTTTCAACAGAGCATTTAGATCCAGCGAAATTGTGAAGCGTATTGCCACGATTGTTAGCAGGATGCCTACAAGCCACAGTGGCCACTGCCACCAAGTTGAAGGAAGACTATTGAGAAGTGAAGTGGTACTTATAACCGCAATCCGCATTTCTCCCTACCTGTCGCCGACTGTATACAACCGCAAACCCCATAGCTTGCTTTTACACGCACGCTTCCAAGGTTTACAAGCCATCTTCAAGACCAAGAGCAGTAACTAAATCTTCCTCGCCGAATTTGTCGGACTCCACAGCGAGCCCCTGGTTGGTGAAACGCACACCCTCAAGCTCAAGGACTTCACGCAGTTCTTTGCCCTGGTTTGGAGAATTGGCTGCCCACTTGAATCCAGGAGCAATTTCCCCGTTAGCTCGGAGTACCCGCCAAGCACCTTCCTGCGAACCCCGTGTAATGCGATTGCCCACTACCTGACTAGCCGTTCCCAAGACGTTAGCTATCGCCCCATAAGAGGTCCACTTGCCCTTAGGTATAGAGGCAATCAACTCGTCAATGCGATCGCCAACAGTTGCAGGCTCAAGTTCCAGAAGCGCTTCATCAGGCCCGGCCCAAAGGCGACAAATGTCCTGAGCGAGTTTCAGAGATCGCTGCCTAATCTGTTTCGGACCCCAGACCTCACTTGCTGCTATTTCCTGGTTTGCCAAAACACCTGTCTTCAACAATCTCTCGGAACGCTTGACATTGAAAGCGTTATTGCTCAACTCGCTGTTGTAGTTGGTCAAGGTCAAGTTGCCAAGCGTGTGCACTAGCTGCTCATGAAGCTCGGACGGGTCTTCACCCTCATGAACGGTCGTAGCGAACTCGGCTCTGGCCTCCCCTGTGAGAGTCTGTGGAAGTACATGCTCGATAGTCATGGACGAGAAGTCGATAGAGTCCTTACCCTGCTCGGATTGTAACAACCACGAAAGTATTTGCTTCATCTGCTTGGCTCGACCACCGGAATAAACCATCTGAGTCGGCGCACTCGCAAGAATCGTAGAGTCCTTTTGGTAACTTCTGCGACCAGTAGAAAGAAGCTTATGGACCTCTTTAGCTGCATCACCATGAAGCGAACTAGCAACATAGGCTGCGATTTTGCTCAAGTTTGACACGGGAACAAGCATGATGACACGTCTGACCATGTAGCTCTCAATGATGGCCAAGGCGCTCGCCGCATCGTCCGACGAAATGACCTCTTTGTTCCTCAGGTAGAGGATTCGCGTAATCAGAACAAGCAAACCAGGATATTCGAGTGATGCCAGTCGAGCCAGATGGAGCCTAACTTCCTGGTCTGTTTCTGGAACAGTCAAGCGTGCCAAACGGATGGCGTCGGCAATAGCTAGGGCGTTTTCCAGATACGAAATCAACTGCTCGGTATTGAAGTTCTTTATGTGACTCTTCTGGTCTTCATAGATGTCAAGTTTTCGGACGAGAGGGTTACGCCACTGTGCTTCAATCCAGAACAGATTTTCAATGTCCTCAGCACTTAAGTCTTTCTGGATGGCATTCCATAATGTGGCATGGATACGCTCGCTGTCAGAACCAAGCTCCATAAATACTAGGTTTTTGATCAGATCCGCTTGGCTTAGAGCAACACCCGTGTTGTTGATTGATTCAAAAATCCTGTATACGTTGTCGTCGTTTTTGGCAGTAATCGAGACAAACTTGAGACCCAACTGGACTGCATTCTCAATGTCGCTGAGAGTGACACCTGGCTCAAGATTTCTTAGCTGTTTTTCGAAGAAGAAGTAAGCATCATCGATGAAGGAGTTGGACGACTTGATCGGCTTGCCCTCAACGACGCTTCGGTAAACTTCTTCGTCGAAGTTAGCTGGTCGCAATCTGTAGCGTGCATCAGTTGTTACTGCAAAAGCATTAACGAGAACCTGCTCCCTGATGCGTTTTGCGGCGATAGTCTCGCCTAAGCGCTCCCACTCGTTGGCGATTGCAGCCAACAGAGTGCTTAGTGTCGTCAGACGCTGTTGACCATCAACAACGAGCAGCTGGGTAGATTCAGTAGTTACGGCACCAATGTCCAGTACTAAGGTTCCGGTGAAGTGTGAGGCCTCAGGATTCGTTTTGCGCAAGGCCACTAGGTCCGCGATGTCGTCCCAGAGTTTCCGAAGGTTAGCCTTTTTCCAGGCGTATGGCCGCTGATATAAGGGAACACGATACTGCTTCGATCCCTCAAGAATTGCTTTCAGCGTAGATTCAGCTACGTCCATAACCCCAAATTCCCCTTTTTGAATACTCATCCAAGCCTAATGACGATTAAGCCCTAGGCGCTTAATAGACGGCATCAGACATCTGGCTATATGATCCTTCAAAACTCACGTAACGAAGCCCCTATGGCCCCTTTGAAGGCGTTCTAGATATATGTCTGTACTCGACGCTCGCAAAAATATCAGAGGTCGCGGGTAGCCTTGAATTTAGAAACAGGATGCGGGATAGCCGCGAGGGGAAAAGAACACATGAGTCGCGACATTCAACGTGCAGAGTTGCACAAAACCATCTGGCGCATCGCTAATGACCTCCGCGGCAGCGTAGATGGCTGGGACTTCAAGTCGTACGTTCTCGGAATTCTCTTCTATAGGTTCATTTCAGAAAACCTAGCTGGCCACCTCAACGCCCACCAGAACAAGGCGGGCTTCAAAGACTTTGACTACGCCACGTTGACTGACGAACAAGCAGAATTTGGTCGTGCTGAGACTGTAATCCAAAAAGGTTTCTTCATTCTGCCGAGCGAGCTATTCGTTAATGTGCGTGCAGCAGCCAGAGGGGACTCGAACCTAAACGAAACACTTGCTAGAGTCTTCCGAAATATCGAAGGATCAGCAGTTGGTTCGCCAAGTGAGTACGACCTTAAAGGTTTGTTTGATGACCTCGATGTAAACAGCAACAAACTTGGAGCCTCAGTCTTAAAGCGCAACGAGGCGCTCGTGAAGCTCCTTGACGCCATTGGCGATCTTGCACTGGGTGAGTTCGCAGACAATTCGATCGATGCTTTTGGCGACTCTTACGAATTCCTAATGTCAATGTATGCCTCGGAAGCTGGTCGTTCAGGTGGCGAGTACTTTACCCCTCAGGAAGTTTCCGAACTGCTGGCTCGCATTACCGTTGCTGGCAAGACAGAGGTAAATAAGGTCTATGACCCGGCATGTGGATCAGGATCGCTTCTGCTTCAATTTGCCAAGGTGCTCGGCAAAGAAAACGTACGCCAGGGTTTCTTTGGTCAAGAAATCAACATCACTACCTACAACCTGTGCCGTATCAATATGTTCTTGCACGACATCAACTATGAGAAGTTCGACATAGGACACGGCGACACTCTAACTGACCCTGTGCACTGGGATGACCAGCCGTTTGAAGCCATCGTTTCAAACCCGCCCTATTCGATCAAGTGGGATGGCGATGACAACCCACTTCTTATAAATGATCCAAGATTCGCACCTGCAGGAGTGTTAGCTCCCAAAAGCAAGGCGGATCTTGCCTTTACCCTACATATACTGAACTGGCTTGCAGTTAACGGCACCGCAGCGATTGTTGAGTTCCCGGGCGTTATGTATCGTGGTGGAGCAGAGCAAAAGATCCGTAAGTACCTGGTTGACAACAACTACGTAGACGCCGTGATTCAGCTCCCCGCGGATTTATTCTTCGGCACAGGCATTCAGACCTGCATTTTGGTGTTAAAGAAATCGAAGCGAGACAACAAAGTTTTGTTTGTAAACGCCGAGCGTGAATTTGTTCGAGTTGGCAATAAAAATAAACTTCGGCAGCAAGATCAAAAGAAAATACTCGCCAGTTTGACTTCTCGTGAGGACGAAGAGTATTTCTCTAGAAACGTCGACTTTTCGGAAATAAAAGACAATAACTATTCACTGAGTGTTACTGCCTATGTACAAGCTGAAGATCACCGCGAGGATATCGATATCTCCCTAGTAAACTCCCAAATTCGCGAGTTGGTGTCACACCAAGAACATTTGCGCCTGGAGGTTGATCAGATTATTTCGGAGCTAGAGCGAAACCTATGAGTTTCATGAGAAACATCCAGGATCTTCGGTCTGCGGGATTAGATTATCTGACTTTAGATCAGGCACTTACATACGAGCAGCCGACTAGTTATCTTGTCAAGTCGACGAGTTACGAGAACGGCTTGCCCACACCAGTACTCACGGCTGGCCAGACATTCATTCTTGGCTACACAGCTGAAACCCAAGGTGTGTACATGGCAAGTGAGCAAAATCCGGTCATTATTTTTGACGATTTCACCACGGCCTTCAAATGGGTGGATTTTCCTTTCAAGGTCAAGTCATCGGCCATGAAAATGCTCAGGCTCAGAGACCCCTCGAAGTTTAGACTCCGATTCATCTACTACTGGATGCAGACCTGTAGATTTAGCCCCACACAACATGTGCGCCATTGGATCTCGCAGTATTCAAAACTGGCTATCCCTCTTGTTCCGCTAGATGTGCAAGATGACGTGATAAGTCGCCTAGACAAGCTTGCGTCACTAGGGCAGGCACTTGAAGCTGAGCTGAAACTGCGCCAAAAACAGCTGGAAGCACTTCTTGACTTGTTTTATGGCGATATTGATTCGGGGCAACCTTTTGACGAACTCGGATCAGTCGGTGTCTTTATCCGTGGTAACGGCATGTTGAAAGACACTCTAAAAAATGAGGGCATGCCTGCGATTCACTACGGGCAGGTCCATACGCTTTATGGAACTGCGACCAGTGAAACTCAATCTTTCGTTGATCCCTCCTATGGAATTAAGCTCCGGCAAGCGAATCCTGGCGATGTCATTCTTGCAACCACAGCAGAAGACATACAGGGCGTAGCGAAGCCTTGTGCATGGTTGGGGTCGGTGCCGGCAGCCGTGAGTGGCGATGCATACATATTCAGGACAACCCTTGACCCACTGTTCGCCGCCTATTTTTTCAAGTCGCGAACATTCCAAAACCAGAAAGCTCTTTTGGTAACGGGAACTAAAGTCAAGAGAATATCCGGAGAGATGCTTTCAAAAGTTCGAATTCCCATGCGAACAAGCCAAAAACAGGAGGAAATAGGCAAAGCCTTAGCATCCGTTGAGTCATTGATGAGCGATGCCAACCATGGCTTGGAGGCGGAACTTAGGCTGCGCAAAGATCAATTTGCCTACTACCGCGACTCACTTCTTACTTTTGAGCGGGCCTAGAAAGGCTCAAGGGGGAACGCATGAGGTTTGAACCAATTTCAGTTAGCTCGGAAAGCACTGTTGTTGCCGAGTTTGAAGAGCCTCCACGTGAGGCCTCGTCGTATCAAAGTGAAGCACAACTTGAACAAGCTTTTGTTGATCTCCTGAGGGAACAGGCTTATGAGTTCCTTTCCCTTACTTCAGATTCTGAGTTAGTGGCTAACCTGCGTCTGCAGCTGGAAACTATTAACAACTTCGCCTTTACCGATGTTGAGTGGGAGCGATTCTTCCGTGAAAGCATCTCGGGTGAACGTGACGGAATCCTTGAAAAAACTCGGCGTATCCAAGAAGACCACATCCGGGTCCTTAAGCGTGACAGCGGTGAGATCAAGAACATCTACTTGATCGACAAGCATCAAATACACAACAACCGTGTCCAGGTGATTAACCAGTACGAGGCTGAGGGCGCCAGGGCAAATCGCTACGACGTGACTATCCTTGTCAACGGTATTCCACTAGTGCATGTTGAACTCAAGCGTCGTGGCGTTGACATTCGAGAAGCGTTCAATCAGATAAATCGCTATCAAAGGGACAGTTTCTGGGCTGAATCTGGGCTATTTGAGTATGTCCAGTTGTTTGTTATCAGCAACGGCACCTATACGAAGTACTACAGCAACTCTGTTCGCCGCCAACACATCTCTGAGCACGAAGGCGCTGGAAGTGCCAAGAAGACTTCAAACAGCTACGAATTCACGAGTTGGTGGGCAGACGCCAACAACAAGCCCATTTACGATCTGATGGCATTTGGTAAGACATTCTTCGCCAAGCACACTCTTCTCAACATCCTGACCCGCTACTGCGTCTTTACAGTGGATGAAATGTTGCTGGTTATGCGCCCCTACCAGATCGTTGCCACAGAGCGAATTCTTCAAAAGATCGCTATCAGCGAGAACCAGAAAACACTTGGAACCACGGAAGCCGGCGGGTATATCTGGCACACCACCGGATCAGGTAAGACTCTAACTAGCTTCAAGACCGCTCAGCTCGCCAGCAAGCTTTCAAATGTTTCAAAGGTTTTATTCGTAGTTGACCGTAAAGATCTCGATTACCAGACAATGCTTGAGTATTCCAGGTTTGAGAAGGACTCTGCGCTTTCGAGCAACTCAACTGCCCAGCTAAAACAGCGCCTAGAGGATCCCAGCGCTCGAATCATCATCACTACTATTCAGAAACTTTCCACTTTCGTAGCGAAGCATCCAAAGCACCCTGTTGGTAGCGAACGCGTTGTTCTGATTTTTGACGAATGCCACCGATCGCAATTTGGTGACATGCATCTCGCGATCCGCAAAGCGTTCAATAACTACAACTTGTTCGGCTTCACAGGAACACCAATATTCGCCGCCAACGCATCCAGCGGAGGTAAGCCAGATCTGAAGACCACAGAACAAGCGTTCGGTCAAAAGCTACACACCTATACAATCGTGGACGCCATCACCGACAAGAACGTTCTGCCGTTCCGCGTTGACTACGTGAACACTTTCCACATGCCCGAAACGGTGAGAGATAAGCAAGTTAGCTCGATCGACACTGAGAAGGCTTTGCTGGCACCTGAGCGCATCGATCAGGTGACTCGCTACATTCTTGATCACTTTGACCAGAAAACTCGCCGGAATGAGACTTACAAACTCAAAGACAAGCGCTTATCTGGGTTCAATTCGATTCTCGCTACAGCGTCTATCGACGCCGCTAAGCGTTACTACTCTTCGTTTGCGAAACAGCAAGAAAAAATAAATTCAGATCAGCGACTAAAGGTTGCATTGATTTACAGTTTTGCCGCGAACGAGGAGGACCCGGACGGCATTCTTGCTGATGAGCAGTTTGAAACCGCCGCCCTAGATAAGACCTCACGAGACTTCTTACAGCAAGCGATCAGCGATTACAACAATTTGTTCGCGACCAACTTTGACACGAGTTCCGATGGGTTCCAGGGGTATTACAAGCACCTTGCAGGAAAGCTCAAGAGTCGCGAGATAGACCTCGTAATCGTTGTGAACATGTTCCTGACGGGCTTCGATGCAACGACGTTGAACACTCTCTGGGTGGACAAAAACTTACGTCAACACGGACTTATTCAGGCGTATTCACGAACTAATCGCATTTTGAACTCTGTGAAGACCTACGGCAACATCGTCTGCTTCAGGGATCTTGAGCAGGCCACAAAAGACTCGATCTCGCTATTCGGCAACAAAGAGGCTGGCGGAATTGTCCTCCTAAAGCCTTACGCTGAGTATTTCGAAGAATACGCACAAGCCGCTAAGGACCTACTTTCTGCCTACCTCCCAGGAGATTTGCCTGCTTCCGAGGAAGCGCAGAAGGGCTTCATTGCCATTTTCAACAAGATTCTGAGGCTGAGGAACATCCTGGTCGCATTTGATGACTTCAAGGGAAACGAAATCTTTACAGCTGCTCAAATGCAGGACTACCAGAGCACCTATCTTGAGTTGTACACGCAGCGGCCAAAGGTTGAGAAAGAGTCGATTCTTGGCGACGTTGTTTTCGAGATCGAGCTCGTAAAACAGGTTGAGATCAACGTTGACTACATCTTGTTGCTCGTGAAACAGCTTCAAGAATCCGGCGACGCCTATAAAAACAAAGAAATTAGAGCCAACCTGGATCGTGCGGTTGATTCGAGCTTCGCTCTCAGGAGTAAGAAAGACCTAATTGAACAGTTTGTTTCTAGCCTGAACAGTTCAAGCGATGTTGATGCGGGTTGGAGGACGTTCATTTCCGAAAAGAAGCTGGCCGAACTTGAGCAGATTATTCAGGACGAAAACCTCGACATTCCGGCCACGCACCTTTATCTAGAACAGGCTTTCAAGGAAGGGCAACTTCAGGTAGCAGGCACTGCACTTACGAAGTTGATGCCTGCACGCAATATGTTCTCGCCAAGCAACGACCATGCCGTTCAAAAGGAACGGGTACTGGAGAAATTGCAGCAGTTCTTCGAAAGATTCATGAGTCTTTGATAAGTGCCTAGTGGTAAGTTGATTTCCGAATAACGTCGTTTAGTGCGAGTTTGCCGCCAGACTCAGCCGAATTGTTACTTCTGAATGAAATCATCGAGAGAACATTGGACTTAACATTGAGTGACTAGCACACAGAATGAGGGGAGGCTGGGTTGTGACTGAATATGCGGAATCGCAATCCTACACGGCAATGCAAATCGCTGAATGGTTTATTGCCTGGTCCGAATTCGAATCTGAAAGTTCAGGCATTACAAACCTCAAGCTTCAGAAACTCCTCTATTTTGCACAGGGGCATTTCCTAGCCAAATTTGATCGGCCTCTTTTTAGTGATGCAATACAAGCTTGGGAGCATGGGCCTGTTGTGCCTTCTGTGTACCACGCTTTCAAGAGTTTCAAAGCAAAGCCAATAGTTTGGGATGATGAAGTCGATTTCGAAGATTTTGATGATCGGACAAATACTTTTTTGGCATCTGTTTGGCACACGTTTGGTGGTTTTGACGGCTGGAAATTGAGAGAAATCTCTCACAAATCGCAACCTTGGATTGCGGCATTCTCCGCTGAGATACCAAACTCTGAGATAAAGAAGCGGGATATGCAATTGGCCTTTAAGGCGCTTTACAGCGACCAAGGCGACGAACATTCTGCACATGAGTAAAAAGAAGCGTCCAAACTTTCAGGTCCAAGACCTCCCTTACGTTGAGGCTGCCAGTACTGACAAACAACATCCAAGGTTTTGTTTAAGGTACCTCAGTAAATCCCACAATGTTAGCGCCCTAGAGGACAAAGGCAAAAGAGCGGATTTCGCCGAAAGGCTAGAGCTTCTGTCTCAGCTCACTTGGGCAGAAATCAAGATGCAAAACCGCCACAAATTGGGGTTCGAGAACATGCCGGTTGATCAGCTCCGCGTAGCCTTGCCGGATTATTTTGCTGATGCTTCCAAAGTACAGATTTTCAGGTATTCGGGTCTCTTGCCGATGATTGGAATTAGGAGCCAAGATGTGTTCCACGTTCTGGCGCTCGCTGCAGATTTCGGTGATTTTTACGATCACGGATAGTTTTTTGGCCGGAGTTAAAGCGGCCCTGATTAAATAGCTCGCAAAGCTAGGTGCTCGCTCGCGGCCTCGCCTCGACAGGAAATCGTCGGGTTGGCACCTGTCCAATGTGACCAGTCTTTACTAATTTTTCGGTCCTGTGCCTGGTGCAACGCGGACCTACAAATCATTGTTGTTTACTTATCACAGTCTGGGTGCTCGTGACACTCATGACGGCGGGCCTCGTGGTCTTGCTCTGGTCGCTGGCTGGCCCAGCGCTCAAGGGCATTTTCGACCAGGCGCTGGCCAAGGTTGCGCAGTTCTAAAGCGCGCGACGAGTCTGGCTCTGCGCCGGTCGACTTTGTGTTTGTCTTGCTCGGATCGGCAATCGTGTGCCTCGTCACGACCAGCATTACCTTGGCAGGATTCGCGCGCGCAAAAGAAGTAGATGCGGTGGCCGAAGCGGCAAGGCACGCCCGATTCGCCGACGCCGACGCCGACACCGGCGCCACCGCAGCCGACATAAGCATGCGGCTCGACGAATCATTCGCCGGTTGGCCAATCCACCCAAGGCTTATGGCACTCAAAGTTGCTGATTGGCAATCGGGCGGCATTGCGATCGACGCCAAATTCTCAATGCTGGGTGGTCAAGCGTTCGGGGTTTTTCAAGAGGTAAAGGCGCATGCGGCATCAGAGCTCAACTAGCCGAATCAAGTGCGGTAGGGCGCTCGGCCACCTTGGCAAGGCTGAGGGGTCTGGTTCGATTGAGCTAGTCGTGTGGCTGGCATTGGTAGCCCTACCAATGCTTGGCATCGTTGTCGCCGCTGTGCGATTCGAGACATCGCTAGCCGCATCGCAGGCCATCGCTCGCGAGCTGGCGCGCGAAGCCAGTCTGGGGCGGGCCTATCAAGCCGCGCTCGCCGACC
>Ga0228700_1001175_pt1 | contig 18021 bp, 17 predicted proteins | sample McNCre317_Aug_MG_FD_178019 | JGI IMG/M metagenome (GOLD analysis project Ga0228700, IMG submission 178019) | Freshwater microbial communities from McNutts Creek, Athens, Georgia, United States - 3-17_Aug_MG | ecosystem: Environmental > Aquatic > Freshwater > Creek | place: USA: Georgia...
AGCGTTGTGCGCCCATTTGCGTACCAAAGGCTGGAATGTGAACACCATCCGCGTCAAGGTGAAATCGCCCAGTTAAAAAAGAAAAACCCGTTACGCCAAAGGCGTAACGGGTTTTATTTTGGTGCCGTATCAAAACCACGTAAACAGAACCTCTTAAACGTAAAGCTCCTTACCAAATCTTCGATTTAATTAATGCTCATTTCCTCGGCGATTCTTGACATACATTGCTATTTTTTCGCTAAGCAAAATAAGTTCCGCCGTGTGGACTTTTAACAACACGTGATTTACATGGGCTTAGGCCTCGCTGCTTTTTCCATTTTTTGCTTTTTGACTTGGTTTTTTCCAGAAAGTACGCCTGAATGCGTGACCTAACTAACTGGATCACCAAATGAACGAGAAATTACTAACGCCTTCTGAGCTAGCAGCTCACTGGAGCATCAAACCCAAAACCTTGCAAAAGTGGAGAACTAAGGGCTACGGCCCTCAGTACCTAAAAATTTCCCGTCGAATCCTCTATCCCATGCGGACTGTTCTTAAATTTGAAAAAAGCACTTTGCAACAGTCCACGGCTCAAAACCCGGTATCAGAAACATCCAAACCACTGAAGTGCGATGAGGTCGCTTTCATCCTCAAACTGCCAACGCACTGGTTCAGAAATACATACAAGAGACAAGAGCTGAACATTCCACACTTTCGCGTCAACAAAGAGATCTGGTTCAAGCTAAATGAAGTAAAGGCTTGGGCACGTCAGTACAAAGCGGAAATTGAAAAGCAAACTGCCGTAACCCAGCAAACGGGGCAGAAGAGATCACGGGGAGTAGCGCTCGATCGCCTATCGCTAATATGAGAAGGATGTCGTCGAAATGCGATTAAGCAGCAGTCTTGGCTAATGGAATCATCTCTTCTGGAATTGAGAGATTCCGACTAAAGAACATCACCTCATTGCCAACATATCGCTTCTGGGCGGTGTAGTTCAAGCCATAACTTAATCCTTGACTAAGTTGATACATCTGTTGAATCTCTATCGCGTTATCGTACGAAACAACCCATGGGCGACTGAACCTGATGGACTGAAGTTTTTTTGCGATAGCTACGTGATCCTCATGGGCATAGTAGTTTCTGTAAAGCCCACGTCCCTTCACATAGTATGGGGGATCAAGATATATGAGTGATTTTTTCGGCAGAAGTTGCGCAGAATTCTGCAGCAAACTCAACGCATCTTCGCAATGAACAGATATTCGTTCTGCATGCTTGGCAATTTTTTGAATACGCTGAGTGATCACATCTTTCTTGAAGCGCGCATCAAGCTTGTAACTACCGTCTTGAGCCAAGCCTCCGATTACTCCACCTTTCAGTATTCCCGAGCGATTCGTGCGATTCATAAACAATGTCGCAAACCCTCGCTCGACAGGTGTCGCCTCTACTTCACCACGCAGAACCGCTCGCCATTTGAACCATTGGTCCATGGATATAGGCGTGTTGTCCAATAGATCCAGTAGCGAATTTGTTTCATTTGTTACAGCCCACCAAAACGCGTAAACGGCAGGGTCAAGGTCGTTGATGTGCACATGGCTCGCATGATCGTGAAATAAAAGCTCAAGTGCGACCCCAGCACCACCCGCATAGGGCTCCAAATAATGCCCTCCGGTCAACCCGTTTTGCTTCATTATTTGGGCAATGAAGGGCGCAAAAGCGGCTTTACCGCCTGGGTAGCGCAGTGGGGTGTAGAGCTTATTTGAGTACATGTACTGAGCCGGTGGAAATCAAGAACAAAGATTCGGCATCACATTCCATCGAAGACGTTAAGTTTAGAGCTATCCACGCTAAATCCATCAGACATGATTTTCTTTAGCTTTGCAACGATTTGAAGGCAAAACTGAACTTTAAGTGTTTCATTCGCTTGAATCCAGCTACGCCACGGATGGTAATTTGCCTTTTTTTGAGCCAGAAAGGACTGAATGTCTGGTGATTTATAAAAAGATTTAAAAAACTCTCTTAATTTTTTCTTCTTAGCGTCATCACCCGCACGATAGGTTTCAACCAAGGTTTTGACGTCAATAGTAGCTGTTGAAATCGAGAGCTCACTTATCAAGTCACTCGCCGCCGCAGTGAACACAGGGCGAGTAATTTGCGGCGGATTCGTCCATATTTCATGGGACGCGGGCAAATTGAATAAGTACTCGAATAGCAATTGATCTGGCGGCAATGCACCAGGCAGCAGTGCGATGGTGTGTAATTTTTTTATTTTGCCGGCGTCTACGTCAGCATCAAGGCAAATGATGCTTTTTTGGGAAAACTCAGGAACTCCACGTTGAGCAAGCTGAATGTAATTAGAACAGCCCAGCGAGACTTCATTGAGCGGGGTAATGTACTTTTTGGCCGGGTGGCGATACATCAACGCATTAAAAAAGTCGCATCCCTCTTGATCTTCAAAATAGACGTTGACCAACGGAAGAGACACATCATCGGAGGACGCAATCGTTTTTGTATGAAGGTCTGCGTTGATTTTTGCCCAAGACATATCATGCATGGACTGGACACCCCCGTAGGTGTCGCTCAGATAGATCGTTTTAAATCGTTTGCGGAATTTTTGGCTCTGCTCAAAGGTGTACTCAATTAGCGTAGGCGAGTGCGAGGTCATGACAACCTGGAGATCGAGGTCCTGACACTCTCGATTCAAGATTTCTACTAGTTTCTTTTGGGCGGCCGGAAAGAGTCCCGCGTCCGCCTCATCAATCAACAGCAACCCGCCTTTGTAATTTGCAGAATTTTCTTCCTTAAGCTTTCGAAATGACATCAGTGCCAACATGATCTGACCGGCATTGTCTTCACCTGCAGATACCGAATCTTGGTCATAGTTATCCGCGTGGGCTACCGCTGAATGAATTGAACCTGCAGTGCTTGTCGCAGCCGAAGAAGTCTTATTCAGTAACTCATTGGTCAGGTTGATAAACCGTTGCTTGTTTTTGTTCAAGTAGGCGAAATTGCTAACCGCGTAGTCTCTTTCGGCAATAGGCAATAGGCGTTTCAGACTCAGAAAAATGACAGGATGGGTGAAATTTCGGCTTTTGTTACTCTCGGTAGCAGTGCTATTTTTTCGAACAACAGGCCTAGCACCTTTACCTCGCTTTGAAAGCTCGAGTTCAGCCGTTGCATTCGAATTGGTGTAGCCGTCAAAAAGTTCTACTCCAACATCAAGCGAACCTGCTACGTCGAATTGATCCGAAAACCGAAAATGCTCCTTTGGTAAGGATTTGAACTTCCCACCCGCGATGGTTTGAAACTGAAGAGGGGTGTCTGTCGTGTAGTCCTGCTCGAAACTGAATATCTGAGCCGCAATTCCCAAAATGGATGATTTAGATGTCCCGTTCTTTCCGCAAATCACAGTGACATGCGTCCCGAACTCAATATCCACATTGTTTAAAGCTCTAAATTTATTTATTTTTAGCTTTTTAAGTTGGGTCTTAGGCATTTATCGTCCACTCTCTAAATAGACAGTTTTCTGTAATTTCGACGTGAGCTGAATGTGAACAAATACGCACTCTATCACCTCAAAAATGAGCGCTCCATTCCTCACCAAGTGCATGAGCTTGCTGAAGCACTAACTCAACAGCTGCGTCTTGTAAATCTGGCGGATATTTGTATTTCCGCAAAATACGTCGCACCATCAAGCGCAAACTAGCTCGCACGCTTTCTCGCTCATTCCAATCGACCTTCAAATTCTGGCGAAGATTTTCAGTCAATTCGTGGGCAATTTTCTTCAAGATCTCATCTTGTAGAACGCGCACTGCAGACTCATTATTTGCAAGCGCATCGTAAAAACGCACCTCATCTTCCGTCAGACCCAAGGTCTGACCGCGAGCAGCTTCTTCGCGGAATTTTTTTGCCATGGTGATCAGTTCTTCCATCACCTGCGCAGTTTCAATGCTTCGGTTTTGGTAACGCTGAATCACATTCGCCAGCATGTCCGAGAATTTCTTGTCTTGAACCACATTGCTGGAGAAACGGCTTTTGATCTCTCCCGCGAGGAGTCGCTCAAGAAGCTCAACGGCCAAGTTACGCTCTGGCAGATTTTTAACCTGCGCCAAAAAGTCATCATCAAGCAATCCGATGTTTGGCTTATCCAGACCGACTGACTCGAAGATGTCAACCACATCACCCGAAACAACGGCCGAGTTGATGATCTGACGAATGGCGAGATCTTTTTCGTCATCACTTTTTTTCTTGAGGCTAATTTCTTTCTTGGTCAGAAGAACTTTGACTGCTTGCATGAACGCAACTTCATCGCGAACAGCTTTCGCCTCATCCAAAGTACAACAAAGACTGAATGCCTTGCTCATCTCAAGAGCAGCCGTGGCAAAACGTTTTTTGCCATCTCGCTCCTTATCGCCCTTGATACCCAACACATGGTTGGCGGCACCAGCCAAAGTTTTATGACCACCAGTTTTAAAACCGGAATAGTCGAAACCATGAAGCATTGCGCGCAAGACATCTAACTTTTCGGCCAAGACCGCATAGGCCTCAGCAGCATTGACCGTTACGTTGCCACGACCTTTGCTTCCGGTATAGGCCTTCATTGCAGCCTTCAACTCATTGCCAATACCGATGTAGTCAACAACTAAGCCGCCTTGCTTGTCTTTGAAAACTCGATTAACCCGCGCAATTGCTTGCATCAGGTTGTGCCCTTTCATTGGCTTATCGACATACAAAGTGTGAACACATGGAGCATCGAACCCTGTTAGCCACATGTCTCTCACAATCACCATTTGCAACGGATCGGCAGGATCTTTGAAGCGTTTTTCCAAACGCTTCTTCGCCTGACTGCTGTAAATGTGTGGGCGCAAAAGCGCTTTATCACTAGCAGATCCAGTCATGATGATCTTGATTGAACCCAACTCCGGATCTTCGTTATGCCAATCAGGTCGAAGCTTAACGATCTCGTTATAGAGGTGGACGCAAATCTCACGACTCATGGCAACGACCATGGCTTTTCCGTTTTGAGCTTTTTGACGCTCTTCAAAATGAGTGACTAAATCTGCAGCCACGCTGGCAATGCGTGGTTCTGCGCCAACCACTTTTTCGAGAGCCGCCCAACGGCTCTTCAACTTAGATTGTTCGCTGTCTTCTTCATCTTCGGCCAGCTCATCGACCTCATCATCAATTTGAGGCAAGTCTTCTTTATTCAGACTTAACTTAGCAAGACGAGACTCATAGTAAATGGCGACAGTTGCGCCATCCTCCTTGGCCTGCTGCATGTCATAAACGTGAATGTAATCACCAAACACAGCACGCGTATCACGGTCCTCACCGCTGACAGGTGTCCCGGTAAAAGCGACAAAAGTCGCGTTCGGCAGTGCATCACGTAAGTGTTGCGCATAGCCCGCTTGATATGTTTGTTCTCCGGGCTTACCTTTGAGTTTGGCTTCGAAGCCATATTGGGTTCGATGCGCTTCATCCGCCATCACCACAATATTGCGACGATCAGATAAGACAGGGAATGTGTCTTCATCTGCACCAGGCATGAATTTTTGAATGGTGGCGAAGACGATGCCACCAGCTGGACGATTTGCCAACTTGGTGCGTAAATCTTGTCGAGTTGCGACTTGAACCGGCTGTTCGCGAAGCAAGTCTTGAGACATGCTGAAAACACCAAACAACTGACCATCCAAGTCATTGCGATCGGTGATCACGACGATGGTGGGATTTTCCATCGCAGTTTCTTGCATCACTCGCGCAGCAAAGCAAGTCATGGTGATGCTCTTGCCGCTACCTTGGGTATGCCAGACAACACCACCCTTTCCGCGAATATTCAGATCGCTATTTGATCGCGAGGCTGAAACCACCTGACCAATCGCGGCACGCACAGCATGAAACTGGTGATAGCCCGCAATCTTCTTGATTAAGGTGCCATCATCTTCAAACAAAACGAAGTAGCGCAAGTAATCCAGCAAATATGCTGGAGCCAAAACACCGCGAACTAGCGTTTCGAGCTCGTTGAACTGACCAAGTGGGTCAAGTGTTTCACCATCAATCGTGCGCCACTGCATAAAGCGTTCAGCATTGCTCGACAGAGAGCCCATCAACGCCTCTGTTCCATCGGCGATCACCAGCACTTCGTTGTACTGGAAAACTTCTGGAATTTGTTCTTTGTACGTTTGGATCTGATCAAAAGCTTTCCAAACATCTGCATTCAGATCTGCTGGATTTTTTAGTTCCAGAAGAACTAGCGGCAACCCATTGACAAACAAGATGATGTCGGGACGACGGGTGTGCTTTGGCCCCCTGATGCTGAACTGGTTAACAGCCAACCATTCGTTGCGATCAATGTTTGCCCAATCAATCAGTCGAACAAAATCGCCACGAGTTTCACCATCTTTTTGGTATTCGACTGGAACACCTGCAACCAAAAGCTTGTGAAAATGTCTGTTGCTCGAAAGCCAGGCGGGAATGCCTAGATCAACTACTTGCTTAAATGCATCTTCGCGAGCCGAAGCTGGTACTGACGGATTCAAAGCATCAATTGCTTTTTTGAGCCTTGCCGATAACAAGACCTGCCGGTAATCAGAGCGCTCTGGTGTAACCCCATCGAACGCGATGTCGGGCCCGTACAGATGTTGATATCCAACATCACTCAGCCACCCCAGCGTTTCCTGTTCAAGTTGATCTTCGGTCATGAGAGTTATGAATAGCAGGGTTAATGAGTACTCGACAGCCTAATTTTTAGTGTGTTAAGCTAAAGGCCTAAGTGGATTGGGGGTTCCTGGTCGGCGCTACAGCCTCGGTGGGTTCATCGGGGCTTTTCGCTTTCTGGGGTGGGTGAATTAACAGCCCGACGTTTTCATAACCACGCCCCACGAAGTCACGGCCCCCATCGCAGTAAAACTTACGACGCAGTATCTCAAACGCTTGGTTTGGTTGGTTCGGGCGTATGTAATTGATACCAATCGGACGAGCAACTAGGTCTGCAACTTGCAAGCCAGTGAGGTTTGTTTTCTTATCTGCAAACACCACATCAAAGGGCAAATTTTTATTGGTGGCATTGTTGCCATCGCAGATTCGACGGAATTCAAGTTCTAGCTCAGCATCTTCTTTTCGACCACGGCACTCCACAATCACATGGGTTTTCAAATGGTCCTGCGCTTTTTCTGCAAGAAAACTACGCAAAGCATCTAAGCAGAAACCCAATGCAACGTGATACGGATTAGAGCCAGCACCTTCACTCTTACTTAGTCGAGCTTTATCCACCACGCATGTAATCAAAATGAAGTTGCTTGCATCCATGATGCTTCCCAAACGGGCCATGAACTCTTCGCGAACAGCAAGTTGACTCAAAAATACAAAGGGGCCTTTTTGTTTCCGAATTTCGTTTTCGTGCAATACAACACTGTCATGCCCAAAATAATTGAACTTAAGCTTCTCTACCGCCGGAATGATTTTTTCACTGTAATGTCGCTTATGGAACACACAAAACGCCAACACAAAAACGGGGTACTCTGGATCAATACTCTCTAACGAATGGTCACCGCTTTCATCTACATAGACGATGTAATCACTGAACAACTTTTCCCCAACATCTTCTGATGTTTTTTGTTCAGGCAATGATTCCTGAACCTCGAACAGTGCGTATTGAGATCCAGCCACATTCATACATGCGCCCTTTCGCTCATATTCGACTCAAATGGCTGTCGACCAGAGATCAAACGAGGAAGTAGCGTATCCCGCAGAGACATTAGAGTGCGTACCTGATCGCTATTGATCTGCCGCCGCTCAGCCAGTGCAGTAGCAACCTCCTCAAACACATTAATCAATCCCACAGGCGGTAGCACGAACTGATATGAACCCACGCCATCTTTTGATAGATGCAAAACCGTTGTTCCAGATGTATGAGCCAAGGTATGACTTTGAAACGAATCCGTCTTAAATAAGCCATACAAAAACTGTCGACTGCACTTTGAAAAGTCAGGTCGAACAATTCCTACATCTAAGGACGCAACGAGCGTGTCGTGCTCCTCGATGCCAACGACGATGGCAGGCTTTCCAATTAATTCTGCTGCTTGCGTTACGTCTGTATAGGCGACGATCAAGTCACCAGAAGTGACCACTTGGGTTGGCTTGAAAGCCCCTGAATAGGGTTTGAAACCATCCATACGAAAGCCACCACCACGCTCAAAAGATTTCAGCGTCACAAGTGCTGTCGTATTTTGAGCTACGAGATCTTTGCTTGAATAAGATTTGCCTTTGATGATTTCCGCGACATCCGCGACTGAAGAAATTGACCAGCCCTTCGGTACAGCACCCAACTCCGCCTCTTCAAAGCTGTCGGGGAACAAGGCGACGGTGGCTTCGTCCATGCCCTCGGGGGCGCTGCCTTGTATCTTGGCGTGGACTGGGTCGAAGTCCACGAACCAGGACTTGAACAGGGCTTGAGCGATGGCTTCAAGGGTGGTGTTGGTTTCTCGTAGGAGGGTGATGCGGTCGTCCAGCAATGCCAAAAAATCTGCGATTCTTTTTTGCTCAACCAACGGCGGCACAAGCGCCGGCAACTTGTAGAACTCCTCACGACTAGTAGACGGAATAGCCGAACCGGAGTCCATGCCGTTGATATCGCAGGTGAGTAAGGCGTAATAAGCCCACCGCATATCGATCGACCCCTTGGGTTTCAAGTAAAAGGCAGTGTCAATGACAAAAAATGGTCGTGAGCTGTAATGAACACCCCGATAGGCACCCTTGCGGCCAATGACGACACCCGGCGTTTCGCAAAGCGCTTTATCGTGATAGCCAATAGGCCCGTTGGTGCCGTAGACAGGAAATGCACCGGTTGCTTTTTGGTAATCACGCAGTGCCTTTCCATACTCAAGCGTTGCAATGTCACCCCAAGTGGTCTGATTCCAATCAGAACTCATACCCCAGCCCCCCCAGCTTCTGGCGAATCAGGGCGTCCAGCTCGGCGCCTTTGGCCATTTGCTCGCCCAGTTTGGCGGTGAGCGTTTGCATTTTGTCGGCGAAGGCTTCGTCGTCGTCCTCTACCTCTTCGGCGCCCACGTATCGGCCGGGGGTGAGCACGTGGCCATGCTGGGCAATCTCAGCCAGGGGCACGCTGCGACAAAAGCCGGGCACGTCCTGGTAAGCGTCTGATCCGGCGCGCCAGTCGGCCACGGTTTGGCCAATGCGCGCAATGGTCTCGTCGGTCAGCTCGCACTGCACTCGGCTGATCATGCGGCCTAGCTTGCGGGCTTCGATGAACAGCACCTCACCCTTGCGGCTTTTTTGCTTGGCCAGGAACCACAGGCAGGCCGGGATTTGTGTGTTGAAAAACAGCTGGCCGGGCAAAGCTACCATCACTTCCACCACATCGGCCTCAACCATGGCGGCACGGATCTGGCCTTCGCTGTTTTGGCTGGAACTCATGCTGCCGTTGGCCAGCACAATGCCCGCCCTGCCCGTGGGCTTGAGGTGGTGCAAGATGTGTTGCAACCATGCGTAATTGGCGTTGCCTTGCGGGGGCGTGCCGTATTCCCAGCGGGCGTCGCCGTCTAGGCTGGCGTGCCACCAGTCACTGATGTTGAAAGGCGGGTTGGCTAGACAAAAATCAGCACGCAGGTCGGGGTGTTGGTTGCGGGTGAAGGTGTCGGCGGGCTCTTTGCCCAAGTTGTAGTCCATGCCCCGAATGACGAGGTTCATGGCCGCCAAGCGCCAGGTGGTGGGGTTGGCTTCTTGGCCATAGATGGACACATCGCCCAGCTTGCCGCCGTGATCTTCGATGAACTTTTCGGACTGCACGAACATGCCGCTCGACCCGCAGCAAGGGTCGTAAATCTGGCCCTTACTGGGTGAGAGCACAGTCACTAGTGTTTTAACAATGCTGGCTGGCGTGTAGAACTGCCCGCCCCGCTTGCCTTCGGCACTGGCAAACATGCCCAAGAAATATTCGTACACCTGACCTAAGATGTCACGGGCCTTTGATGGATCATCACCAAAGCCGATCGTCGAAATCAAGTTAACCAACTCACCGAGCTTGCCATCTGGCAATTGGGCGCGAGCAAAGCGCTTGTCTAGGATGCCCTTGAGCTTTGGGTTATCTGCTTCGATTAGGGTCAGCGCATCATCGATACGTTTACCGATGTCAGGTTGAGGAGCTGCCGCACGGAGCTGTTCCCAGCGAGCACCCTCAGGAACCCAAAAAACGTTGGCAGAGGTGTAGTAATCACGATCTTCGAGTTCTGCTGCGATATCTTCATCGGAGGGTGCATGCCCATAGAACAGCTCGTCGCTTGTATCCTTTAAACGTCGAGTGAGTTCAGATTGACGCGCAACAAATGCGTCAGAAATGTACTTAACAAAGATAAGCCCTAAAACCAAGTGCTTGTATTCAGCCGCGTCCATGTTGGCACGCAACTTGTCAGCCGAAGCCCAAAGGGTTTTCTTGATATCGTCAAGCATGGTTTTGTTTCTATTTTTAGGAGCTAGATTAGTCTGACATTTTGCCCTGACTAATCAAAAAAATTAGTTTTCAGGGCGCCGCCCAGATTTTTCAAAGGAAAAGCTCCAAATCTGCTCAGCCCCCCCCATAAATTAAAGAAATGGCGGGTGTTCAGTGCGTACCCGGTGCGTACCGCGTACCCGGATTTCGCCCCTATCGGTAGACAAATCTGGCACTTTTGCCCCCCGCATAGGTTCTTGGCAGGGAAGGACCCGTGAATTACAGACCCAGCCGTACAAACATGGTCTTAGCTGGACGACGCTAGGTAAACTGATTCCAATGAACTCGCAGCACCTCCATCTGGCACTGACTACCCCATTGGAAAACCTACTGGGCATACCCCAAGGGATTCAGCTTGCCCTTGATGTGCGCGATGGACTCAAGGGCGTCACACCCGAACAGTCCGTTGCAATTCTGAGAGCCATCAACGGAATGATCGAGAGTGCCCTTCTTGCTCACCACGAGTTAATGGGCAGCGAATTCACCACCCGAAATGACTACCGTGACATCGAATGGCTCATGCAAGCCTTGGTTGATCAAATTCACCTAGTCCCTGCCGGACAAACGAACATCCCAAAGTCCGTTTATTTTTTGGTGCTTGCGGCATACAAACTGGGCTGCGTGATAGATCAACGCTTGCAACACAAAACACCCACGTTTTCTGCCAAGTCAGTGGCCAATTTATTGGAAGCACAACAAGCTTGGGCTTACGCCGAATTAATCCCACCCCAGCCAACGGTTGAAGAAATCATGGCAAAAGCATGGAGCGAAGGTTTAACACCTGAGCCAATGACCAGTGCTGTTGATACGGTTCATAAGGCTCAACTCAAGCGTGCAACTGATGCACGCCACCACACCAACCGCATCGCTAAAAAACAAGCCATTGATCTCTACTTCAGTGGCGACTACCGCACGATAGATGCTGCTGCCACATCTATTGCAGAGCAAGTATTCAGGGCACCTGGCACCGTGCGCAACTGGATTTTTCAGGCACGTCGCGAGCGCGATCTGAGCGGCAAATAAACATCACGACAGTGAGCGTCACGCTGCGCGTAGCGTGATGATTGTGCGCGTAGCGTCTCTACTAATTTGAAGCCGTATGGCATTCAATAACGAGCATCCCCAAACAACCATGGATGCTCGATATGAAACACATTCGCCCAACTTTGCCCGAAGCAGGCTTCGTTAGGCTTCCTCAAATCCTCGCGGTCATTCCCATCAGTCGCTCGGCTTGGTGGGCTGGCGTGCGCGATGGCAAATTCCCCCAGAGCGTCAAGCTCGGCACCAAGACCACCGTCTGGCGTGTCGAAGACATTCGTGCGCTGATCAATGCCACTCGCTGAATCCGTAAAGCCAGATATGAGCTCACGCCGATTCGCAAAATGCGCATGGACTTGCGCAGCCCCAAACCCAGCCTTAGTGCCGACTTTCGCAAGATTCGCAGGATTCGCAACGCGTCATCCTGAAATCACGAAATTGGCCATGTGCTGCTCACTTGAATCGGAGCATGCATGAAGCTAGGTCATCCCATTCATCATCCACAGCCGCCCGAGTGGGCCAAAGGCCCAAACATTGAGCCGTTGCCCTTGGCACGTGAGTTACCCCCTGCTTCGTCTTATCCCGTAGATGCATTGGGATCAATTGGTGCTGCCGTGGTGCAAGCCATGCACACCGTCGTTCAAGCACCCCCTGCCTTGATTGGTCAATCCATCTTGGCAGCAATGAACCAAGTGGCTCAACCATACGCCAACGTATGTATTGATGGTCGTGTCTCACCTCTGTCTGAATATTTCTTGACATTGGGTGAGTCCGGTGAGCGTAAGTCTGCTGCCGATGGTTGGGCGCTGGCTGGCGTACGTGCCCATCAAAAGCAACGCATGCAATCGTACGAACAAGACAGAACCACTCATGAAAAAGAAATGGAGATTTATGAAACCACAACCAAGCGAATTCTGAGCGACAAGAAACTCAACCCCGAAGATCGTCAAGCACAACTGATCGCATTAGAAAAACCTTGTGCGCCAGTGATGCCACTGCTCATCGTGTCTGAGCCCAGTACCGAGGCTATTCAGCGTCAATTGATCATTGGCTTGCCTTCCATTGGTCTGATCAATGATGAAGGTGGTCAGTTCTTAGGTGGGTTTGCCATGTCGCCCGAAAAACGACTGGGCACCCTAACCACCCTCTCTCGACTGTGGGACCGAGGTGAGTTTGACCGAGTGCGCGTAGGTGATGGCTCAGGCAGCTATTACGGTCGCCGCCTAAGTCTTCACTTGATGGTCCAACCCGCCGTTGCGACCAGCCTCTTGGCAGACCCGCTGGCACGTGAGCAGGGATTTCTGGCTCGCTGCCTGACTAGTTTCCCTCAATCCACAGCTGGTATGCGCAGCTATGTGGAAGCGGATCTCAGCCAAGACATGGCCTACCAAGCTTATGCCCAGAGGGTGCAAGCACTACTGACCAATCCATGGCCGCTGAAAAGTGAACATGAACTGGAGCCTCCACTTTTGTTCCTGTCACCACAAGCCAAACGTGACTGGATTGCCATTTACAACGACTTGGAAGCCCAACTCGGTCAAGACGGTTGCTATGTCGGCGTTCGTGCTTTAGCCAGCAAGGCCCCAGAACATATTGCCCGTTTGGCTGGGACGTTTGCTGTTTTTGAAGGTGTGAGCCAAATACAGGCAGATCACATTGCCCGCGCTTTGCACCTGATGCTGCATTACCTCGATGAGGCATTGCGGTTGTGGGGCGCTGGTCAGGTCAAACCAGAGTTACGTCTGGCCCAAGAGCTTTTGAGCTGGCTGAGAGAAAAGCTCGGTCCTAACCGCGCTATCTCTCTCACCGAAATTTACCGCAATGGTCCTGCAGCCATACGCAGCGCCAATGCTGCACGGCAAGTCATGCGCGTCTTGATGGAACACGGCTGGGTCACCCCGGCGGTTCACCCACGTGCCAAAGAAGCGTTCGAGCTGGTGGTGCGCCGATGAAAAAACAGATTTCAGCTTTGCACCTTGCGAATTTTGCGAATCCTGCGAATACCCGCATGGCTACTGGCCGCAACCCTTCGCAACGGCTTGCGAATCTTTGCGAATCGCAAGGCCACACCGTTTCCAACGCTCAGCCTCCCAGCGTTCCCTCTACCCAAGAGGAGGCACTTGCACAACTTGATTCAACACAACCTAACCAAAACCCGAAAGGACTCACATGCAACTAAACCCATTCAAAAAATCTGGCGCTTATTACAACGGCATCAAAAGCAAATACGAGGCGTTGACACGCCAGATCGAAAGCACGACCACCGAGCTGGCGACGGCAAAGGCCAACCACCAGCAACGAAACACGGCTTATCAGGAAATGCTCGAGGCTTCAAAGCTGTCTCGGTTCAGCCCGTCCGAACGGAACGCTCTGCGATATCTCAACGATGCTGAATCTCAAGTCAGAACGCTTGAGGTGGAACTGCGCCATTTGAATTCGCAAGTCATGGAATTTCGCCCCACGGTCAATGCGCCGGAAAGCCTTAAACAGGTCAGGAGCGAAATCGCTGCACTTGCACGTCATGAGGCAGAACTGAATGCAACGTCTGAAAAGACGCAAACCCAGATCGAGAAGTTTGACGAGCGCATCACTGTTCTTGAAGAGCGCATCTTGCAAGAGACCCAGGTAGCTGCGCAATCGATGCTCGAGTCAGAGGGTGACTTCGTGACGCCTGAATCGCTTTCCAAGTTGGATGTCGAGTTGCGCATTGCACAGGTCACGCAAAAAGAGCTCAAAGCCAAACAGGAGCTGCTGCGCAAAGAGCTTGCATCTCTTCCTCTCAAGCATCGCGAATTGCATCGCAGCCTTGTCGTCAACCGAGCGTTGGTAGCGGAGATTGATTCACGCGAGGCTTTGCTTCCAGTGATGAAGTTGATCGCCCGCGCGGCCATCACCAAGCGCGAGGCTGGGCACACCCATCAATCAGATTCTTATGCGATCGAGATACCGCCTGAATTGTCAGATGCAGTGGAGGCCGAACTGGCATCCGAGTCATCAACCTCATAAGAACTTGAATGGCAGCGAGGCGAGGCATAGCTGTCATCCATTGGTGCATTTGGTTGCGCACTTGCACCACTCCTTAGAGCCATGCGACGTAACGCCCGCCGGTGCTGACTGTGAAAGGCATTGCAGAAAACCGGCAACCCCTAATTTTTGAAAGACCAAACATGAAAGAAACAACTGACACCGTGGCGTCACCAACGCCCAACGCTCCCACTCCTAAGGAGATGGAAAACCTCGTCATCAACTGGTTCAAGGCTGGCCTATCCATCGAGTGGATTCCGCTTGATTACACAGAAATCGCGACACCAAGTTTTACAAACTACTTCGAACACCTGTGCAATGAACACGCGCCATGGATTCTTCACACGCCCATGGACCTTCACAACTTACCCGAAGGCCTAACCGGATGGTTGATGCCCAGCGGGCATGGCGACACCTTCGTGGTGTGCGGTTATTGGGATGGGGACATTGAGTTCATGTTGATGACCCACCGCGATACAGGCGAGTTGGTGACCTACCGCACCAGTGGCCACGGCAAGGGGGTTGTTCACTAAGTCGCGCCGTTATCGGCCACAGGCTGTCTGAATTGTGCAAATCAACCGCTTATTGCTGGGCGAATAGCAATTTATGACTTGGCTTTTGGCGCAAACAGAGCGTTCATAGAGACCCGTAAACAACCCATTGAAGGAGCCCCTCATGTCAACCACCCACCAGGTCCATGTGACCGACACCAACAACAGGTCTCGCGGCCTGATGTCCGTCGACATCGATTTCGATGACGTCGGCCCTTGCCTGCTGAGCCACGATGGTCAGCAATATGTCTTCACCCACAAATCTGGCGTGAACTCAGAAACCGGAGCTGCCGTACGTGAGATGGCAACGCCCTCTGACGCACGGTTGTGGATCACGCTCGATGCCACTTGCATCTGGGAGGACTGAGATGGAACAAACAACACCATCGGTCATCTCCCAAGTCGCAGCGTTGCGCACCATGCCCATCAAAGAGCTCTGGCTCATGTGGGACAAGTTCTACGCCAAGCGCCCCACCACCACAACGCGTGACTATCTCAGCTCGCGCCTTGCCTACAAGATTCAGGAGCAAGCCTTTGGCGGCATGACCCCTGATATCAAACGCCGCCTCATGCGTTTGGGTGAAAGCCAATCCAAGTTGGGCAACCGCATCAACCCCTTGCGCGAAGTACTTCCCGGAACGGTGTTTGTGCGCGACTTTGGTCCCAACTCCTATCGCGTCACTGTCACACCCGAAGGTCGCTTCGAGCTAGAGGGCAAAGAGTTCAAGAGCTTGAGTGCCGTGGCCCGTCACATCACTGGATCCCAATGGTCCGGTCCTAAGTTTTTTGGTTTGGTCAAAGATTGAAAGGAAACAACATGAATGAAGTTCAAAAAATAAAACCCAAGCGCTGTGCTGTCTATTGCCGCGTCTCATCCGATGAAGGTCTGGACCAAGCGTTCAACTCCATCGATGCTCAAAAAGAATCTGGCCACGCTTTTATCAAGAGCCAAAGCCATGAGGGCTGGATCTCGGTCAAAGATGACTACGACGATCCTGCTTACTCAGGCGGCAACATGGAACGCCCTGCCCTGCAGCGTTTGCTCAAAGACATCAAAGCAGGTCGCATCGACATGATCGTGGTCTACAAGATCGATCGCTTGTCACGCTCGCTGGCTGACTTTGCGAAGATGGTCGAGGTATTTGATGAGCACAAGGTGAGCTTCAGTGCAGTCACCCAGCAAATCAACTCGGCAACATCGATGGGGCGCTTGATGCTCAACGTGCTGTTGTCATTTGCTCAGTTTGAGCGCGAGGTCACCAGCGAGCGCATCCGCGATAAGTTTGCGGCCAGCAAGGCCAAAGGCATCTTCATGGGTGGCGCGGTACCGCTGGGCTACCGTGTTGAAAACCGCAAGCTGTGGGTGATTCCAGAAGAGGCTGAAGTCATACGCTTTATCTACGAAGAGTACGCCCGCGTGCGCCGCACTGTTGATGTGTTGCAAGCACTTGAACAAAAGGGCATCAAGACACGCAAGGGCAAAGCGTATTCGCGACAGTCCATTTTTGCGATTCTGCGCAATCCCTTGTATCAAGGCTTGATGGCTCACAAGGGCAAGACCTATCCGGGTCTGCACGATGCCATCGTCACCCAAGAGATGGTGGATGCGGTGCGCCCAATATTGGATTTGGAACCGTCCGATCTGCGCTCGTTGGCACAATCACGCCATAGACCACCAGCGCTGTTGCGTGGGTTGTTGTTCGCACCCAACGGTCACCGCATGACACCGGGCTTCACTGTTAAGAAAGCCAATGGCGGTCACCGCTATCAGTACTACCAAGACCTGCACACCGTGCGGTTTGGAAAAACCGCAGATAGGTTCGGTTTGATTACGGCATCACAGATTGAAGGAATCGTGATCAAGCATGTCGTCGCCGCATTGCAATCGCCGGAATCCATCCAAGCGGTGTGGGATGAGATTCGCAAGCAGCACCCAGACATCGATGAAGGGCACGTGCTTTTGGCGATGCGCAACATGGGCGCAATGTGGCCTGAGATGTTCCCACAAGAGCAAATTCGAATTGTTCGTTTGCTCATCGAACGCGTTCAAATCACAGAATCAGCGATTGAGATTGATTGGCTGCACTCGGGCTGGTTGCAACTGGCGTGTGAGCTTGCACCCAACAGCATCGGCGCGGAGTTAGCAGAAATGGAGCAAGTATGAACCGAGTCAAAACGATTCTGAGCCAGATGGGTAACGCTAAGACGGTGCGTAGCGGGAAGAAGGAAGGGCTTCGACTCACCACAGTCATTCCAATGCGCATTGAGCGCCACCATGCAACCAAGGTCATCATCAGCCCCGAAGATGAAGACCCCAGAACCAACGCCAAACCGTGGCAGGCGACTATGGATGCCAAGCTCATCAAAGCGTTGGGCAGAGCTGTCTATTGGCAGCATCTCATCGACACGGGGCGTGTTGCCAACATGACTGAGCTTGCGCGAGCAGAAGGCATGGACAAGGTGCGTGTGCACAAGATCTTGAAACTGGCTCGCTTATCGCCTGCCATTGCCGAGCGAGTTGCCTGCGCTAAGGGGCCTGTAGGCCTCTCCTTTGAGTTCTTTATGAGAAAGCAACTGCCAGACAGCTGGGAGGAGCAAGAGGCCTTAATCGCAGGTTTATCCACGAAGTTCAAATCGCCTGAGCTCACCACCTCTGAGCCCAAACACGATGGCCGCAAAGCCGCATAGATAGGGCATCTTGGGTTGGGACGACCAACGGGAAACAGAGAACAGAGACGAGAAAGGGCTGCATTGCAGCCCTTTTTGCTTGGATATGCGAGGTGTGTGACAACGCATCCTCGGCGCGGAGCCCGCACACACTGGGGCTTTGCGCCAAAAGAAAAAGCCTCGAGGATATCGAGGCTTTTAAGGTGGTGCCGCTTGTCGGAATCGAACTGACGACCTACCGCTTACAAGGCGGGTGCTCTA
>Ga0228700_1001176_pt1 | contig 18014 bp, 18 predicted proteins | sample McNCre317_Aug_MG_FD_178019 | JGI IMG/M metagenome (GOLD analysis project Ga0228700, IMG submission 178019) | Freshwater microbial communities from McNutts Creek, Athens, Georgia, United States - 3-17_Aug_MG | ecosystem: Environmental > Aquatic > Freshwater > Creek | place: USA: Georgia...
AATGCCACTCGCGGCAACATCGTCGTAGAGTTGACGCTGGTCTGATCTGAAAGGAAAGCGCCGCCATGATGACTTTGTCCTTTTGGGCGCTCACCATGACGGTGCTCATCACATCCGATAGGGGAAGATTCCAAGCCAATTTCTGGTTGCTGGTAATTGCGTATGCAGTGCTCACCAAACAGTTTATTTGTTCAGCGCTAAGCCCATCCCGACTACAGAACATAAATTAAACCGAAAAGAACTGGACTTATCGCCGAATACTTGCGTGAATGCTCCCAGCAAAGGAGGATCCCATGCACAACTCTGTAAAGCACTTGACTTAGTCGGATCTTGCCGACAGATGGAACAAATCGGTTCACACCATCGAACGGTATAGAACAGAGGGCGTCGGCCCCATCTATCTCAAGATTGGCGGAAAAGTTATGTACCGGATCAAGGACATCGAGAAATTTGAGGAAGAGCGGCTTTTCATGAATACAAAGATCATGGTGTCTGCCACTGAAAGCGCCAATGGCATGTCGCTATGTAAAGCCTTATCTAGGGATTAAAAAAAAACCCTGACCGCTTAAATGGCAGTCAAGGGCATTTCAACGATCTCACTTGCAAGACTGTGGCTGCCGTTCAGGCATGTTCAATCAACTATCGAAGGCCTTCTAACGACCCATAGCGGTCACCAGATTAGCGCTAGTCAACGACCGATCGTCCCGTACTTGACGTTCCGCCCTTAAAAGGCAAGCATTTCATTTCAGAACAAATCTTGCCGTCGACTGCCTACCTCCGACTGATATGACAGCAATGATCTTTGTGCCAGGACCGACTTTGAAAGCCCCGGCGGCCTGCAGTTTGTCATCGCTAGGCTTGAGATCAACTTCTTGCTTTTCAGCACCGGTCAGCAGCGTCAATTTGGCTGAGGCTTTGGACACATCGACTGCCTTGCCGTGGTCTCGAACATAAAGACGCAGCGTCGTGGGGTTGGCCACCAGTTCGTAATCAATGTCCTTGACCGTCGTCAGAACTCCTCCGTGCATGGGTTTGTGATCGGCATCATTGGGGCCAGCCCAAGCGAGTCCGCTCAGCAGCAGCGACGAGGTAATTAGGAATGTACGGAATTTCATGAGATTTCCTTTTTAGGTTTGAGGTAGAAAACTAGATGTCAGAACGCTTCGGCGTCTTTGTCTTGCAAAAGCGCCTCGGCCGGCTTGCGACCAAAGAGCCAAAACATCGCAGGCGTCAGAAATGTGTCGAGCAACGTGGAACTGATCAGGCCAGAGAAGATCACTACAGCCACCGGATGCAAGATCTCGGTGCCCGGGCGCTCGGCCTCGAAGAGCAAAGGTGCCAGTGCAAAAGCAGTCACCAATGCAGTCATCAAGACGGGGCTCAAACGTTCCAACGATCCACGCAGGATCATCTGCGTGTTGAAGGACTCTCCCTCAAAGCGCATGAGGTTGATGTAGTGGCTAACCTTCAAAATCCCGTTGCGCACTGAAATACCCGCCAGGGTGATGAAGCCAATCAGAGCTGCTACCGATAAGGGCTGACCTGACAACCACAGCCCCAAAACGGCACCTACGAGCGCGAGGGGGATATTCACCATGATCAGGGCCGACAGAACAGTCGATTTGTAGCGGCTGTAGAGCACCACAAACATCAACACCACAGAGACAACCGAGAGCAAAGAAATCAGGCGCGATGCTTCTTCTTGCGCCTGAAATTGCCCTCCAAGGGTGATGAAGTAGCCCTCGGGCATTCGAGACTCCGCCGTGACCTTGCGGATGTCGGCCACGACCTCCGAGAGCGGGCGACCCGAAGCGTTGGCGGAGATCACGATGCGACGCTTGCCGTTGTCCCTGCTAATCTGGTTAGGTCCATCAGCGTCTTCAATCGTGGCAATCTTGGACAAAGGCACCCTGCCCAAGGGCGTTTCGATCAATATCTGGCCAAGGCCTTCAAGCGAACGGGCAGACTCTGGCAAGCGCACGACCAGCGCAAAGCGGCGACCTTCTTCCATGATCTGAGTGACACGTTCGCCTTCGGCCAATGCTTGCAGTGTCGAAAGCACTTGTGCGCCCGACAGTCCGTATTGGGCTACCGCAGCGTAGTCCAACCGAACCTTGATTTGCGGCGCAAGAACTTGCTTTTCAATTTGCAGATCGGCAATGCCTTGGATACCTGCAAGTCGGGAGCGCAAGGTGTCGGCTTGCCCTCGAAGCACATCAAGGTCTTCGCCAAAAATCTTGATAGCAATTTGTGAACGAACGCCCGAAAGCATGTGATCAATCCGGTGAGAGATCGGCTGTCCCACCTCGATGGAGGCTGGCAAATTGGCCAGTCGCGCGCGGATATCTGCACGAACCTCATCCATCGAGCGAGTCAGCTCTCCCGAGGGTTTGATCCCCACATCCAGTTCGCTCACATGAACTCCTTCGGCGTGCTCATCGAGCTCGGCACGTCCGCTGCGCCTGCCGACGTGCACCACTTCGGGTACTTGTTTGACGAGCACTTCTGCTTGACGCGCCAGGGCAGACGATTCGGTCAGCGTGACGCCCGGGTTCAGTCGCAGGCCCACGAGCAGCGTGCCCTCATTGAAGGGCGGCAAGAACGTTGTTGGAAAGAACGGTACAGCGGTCGCCGCCAGCAGGACCGCAATCCCTGCGCTGGCCATAGCCACGCGAGGCTTTTCAAGAACTACCTGCAAGCTGCTCTTGTAGCGTTGCTTGAGCCAGGCCAGCACCTTGGTGTCGCCATGGTCCAGATTCTTCATCCGGGGCAGCAGGTAGTAGCTCAACACAGGGGTCATCGTGACCGATACGAGCAATGAGGCCAGTGTCGAGATGATGAAAGCCATGCCCAGAGGTACGAACAGCTTTCCCTCCAAACCCGGCAACGCGAAAAGGGGAAGAAAGACCAGAACAATAATCACCGTCGCATAGAGAATGGCCGAACGGACTTCCATAGAAGCCTTGGCCACTAGCGAGAGAAGCGGCATGCGCTGGCTGGCTTCCTTGGCACGGTCTTCTTTGAGACGGCGCAGGATGTTCTCCACATCCACTACGGCGTCGTCGACCAGTCCACCGATGGCGATGGCCAGTCCCCCCAGCGTCATGGTGTTGATCGACAGGCCGAAGTACTTGAAGACCAGAGCCGTAATGAAAATCGAAATCGGTATGGCGGTGAGCGCGATGATGGTGGGACGCACCGTCCCCAAGAAGAAGAAAAGGATCGCGGCCACGAAGACCGACGCGCCGATCAGCTTGCCTTGCAGCGTCGAAATCGAAGCCTCAATGAAGCTAGCCTGACGGAATGTCACACGTGGGGCTTCCATCCCTGCGGGCAGGGAAGCCTTGAGGTCCGAAATGGCTTCCTCGATGGACTTGGTCAAGCTGGTGGTGTCAGCCGTGGGTTGCTTTTGAACCCCCAGGATCACCGCAGGCTTACCTTCAAAGCCTGCATCGCCTCGCTTGATGGCCGCAGCAAATGTGACCTCGGCGATTTGTCGCAACAAGATGGGCTGCCCGTTCTTGGCGGCAATTGCCAGGTTGCGCAAGTCCTCCAGACGGGACGTGCGGCCCAGATTCCGAATCAGGTACTCGCGCCCATTGAGTTCTAAAAATCCCCCGGATGTGTTGGCTGAAAACCCGCGCAGGGCAGACTCCAACTGGTCCAAGGAAATGCCCAGGTCCGCCATGCGTGCGGTATTAGGCTGAACCTGAAACTGACGCACTTCGCCGCCGATAGGGATGATCTGTGCGACACCCGGTATGGACAGGAGACGCGGGCGGAGCACCCAGTCGGCATACTCACGTACAGCCATGGGTGAGATCTTTTGCGGATCGACAGGGATGGCGATCTGCATGATCTCGCCCATGATGGAGCTGATGGGACCCATGCGGGGCATCACCCCGGCAGGCAAACCCTGCTCCATGGCCGAGAGCCGTTCAGACACCAATTGACGTGCCCGAAAAATCTCCGTGTCCCAATTGAAAGTCACGTACAAAAAGGATAGCCCGGCCGAGGATGTCGAGCGAATCGACTCCACACCAGGTAATCCGTTCATGGCCGTTTCAAGCGGAAAGGTGATCAATTGTTCGACCTCTTCGGCCGCCATCCCACCAGCCTCGGTCATGATCGTGACCGTAGGCTTGTTCAGATCCGGAAAGACATCCACCGGTGTGCGGGACAAAGTAAATGCCCCGTAGGCCATCAACACGACGCCAGCGATTAAAACCAATAGTCGATTAGCCAGACTGTTTTCGAGAAGCCACTTAAACATCGCGTGACTCCTTAGCGGACTTGATTGATGAGTGTGGCGCCCTGAGCCGCCACACGATCACCGGATTTCAAACCCGAGGTCACTGTGACATTTGCGCCGTCCAGTGGTTCAAAGGTCACGGTGCGAGGTTCAAACTTTTCAGGCGCAGTCTTGACCCAGACCACGTTCTGATTAGCTGCGTTTTTCATCAGCGACGACTGAGGTACAGCTATACCCTGCGTCCTTTCCTTAGACTGAACATACACCTTTACCGGCTGTCCAACTGCTAAGTCAAGCTGCTCTAGGTTTTGTGCTTGAAAGTTCAACGGTAATGCTTGCTCACGCAAGCTGCGAGCTGCACCAATGAAATTCAATGGGACGCGCTGCTCACCAGCAGCCAGCGTTGCGCCGCCGATGTTGTTAATGAGAGTCGCATCAAAAGCCAAGGCCTCAATACGCATACGTTTGGGATCAACGATTTCGAAGATCAATTCCCGTGAGTCAACCACTTGTCCCGCAACCACGTGTGTAGATGCAATCACGCCGGATACAGGAGCCACTAGAGACTCTTTACCGATCAATCCACCGCTAAGAGCTGCCAAACGTCCCGTCAAGCTAGAAACGTCGCTTTCAGCAGCTTCCACTTCCTTACGCGGAACGGTGTCAGATAGTTCGCGCAAGCGTGCTAGACGCTTCTCAGCAAGCGTTTTAGCTGCACGAATTTCAGCAAGTTGAGCCGACTGACTAGCCCGCTCTAGGGGAGCGAGCGCAGGATTTACATAGGCCAACACCTGCCCCTTTTTAACTATCTGACCGGCATTAGGTAAGCCATTGGGTCCCGGCTCTATTCGTCCAGCGTTTGTGGGCTGAACTTTTCCTCCAGTGTTAGGGTCCATCAGTACCCTCCCATTGAGTTCAAATGAACGCGGTACATCTGCGACTTCCACCACAAGAGTTTTGACATTCAGTTGTCGCTGAGCTGGCTTGGGTAAGAAGACGCTGCCATCGGCCATGCGCTGCGGACCGTTGGAATTGGCCATCACAGGTACTGCGCCATGGTCATGGCCTTCGCCCGCATGAGATGGAATGGCAGCGAAAACCAAACAGAAAGCAGTTGTGAGTGCGACTATGTGGCTCGTTTTAAAAGAGTTGCTTGTTTTCATGAAGACGGTCCCCTTATGCACGACGAGCGTGTTGACGAAATCGATAAGTCGCGCCCAGCGCGATCAAGGCTAGCAGCACTGCAACTATCCAAATAGCAAGAGATTTCCATCCCAAACGATTACCCAGGCTGAGTTTTTCCTCGTGTAAATCTAGCTCTCCAGCAAGCAGGTCAGTCAGTTCACCCGCGTTAATGGTTGCGGTAACAGGAAAAACGCTAGGTTTGAGCGTGTCTTTAAGCGTTACTTCATATTCGCCCTCACCGTGCTTGTTAGCGGTGTATTTACTTCCTGCAATATCAATTTCGATTCGAGCGTCATTGATTGGGCTGTTATCTGCAAAACGGTCTAAGTAAAGCGTTAACTGTTTTCCGTTGATGACGCCGACCATTTCTAACTCTTCAGATATTGCGATAAAGCGAGGCAGCGCAGAGGCAGATGCTTGCGTTGTTACTTCACTATGACCCGGACCTGCAAAAGTGATGGGACTTACCAGTACGAGAATGAGCGCTAGAAGAGTGGTCACTGTTGGTTGAATGAGATACATGTTGTTCCTTAATTTTTGGAAGTGGTGACCTTACTGAGGCAGCAATCCCAGTGACTGACGCCATGCAGAGATAGCGGCAGCTAGATCAATTTGGCTTCTGGCTTCTTGTCGCTCTGCTTCTACAGCCTCTGCCTCGATACGCAAGCGAGTGGGTAGATCTGTTTCACCCAATCGGAATGATTTGTCAAAAAAACTGCGTGACTCTTTTGCCAAACGAGCTCTACGCTGAGCTGCATCAAGTTGGACACGTGCAGACTCTGCCCGGAAGGCGGCTGCGCGTTGATCAGACTGGAGACGGTCTTTCTCCAACATCAATATGGACTGCACTTCAACGGCCTCAGCTTGTGCTGTTGCGATTCGCGCCTCATATCTTGGTCCACCACCAAATGGCAAACGAACGCCGACAAGAACTGTTTGAACGTATCGCTCACCAAACGCACCTCGGTCGCGAGTAGTAGCAACCGTGAGCTCTGGACTAGTTCGTGTTTGTGTACTGATTAGACTTGCCGTACGCTCAGCAACAGCAATACGGTTTTCCAGTTCAGCTAGTAAAGGATGCTCAAGGGACTGCGCTGGAATTGGAGGGTGTTCAGCAACTCCATGGATGGATAAATTGGCCTCAAAACTAACGCCAGTAAGTGATGCAACTTGCGCGAAAGCAGATGCAGATGCAGCATCAGCTTGGGCAGCTAATGCCTCAGCCGCCGCTGCTACACCCTCTGCTTGATGTTGGTCAGACTTAGCCAAATCGCCCGCATTTGTTCGTTTGGCAACGTCTGCGGCTAAACGCTGTGCATTTGTAAGTTGCTCACGTGCCAGTTCTGCATCTACGCGAGCACGCAGCCAGTTCCACCAAGCCTCTCTGACAGATGAAGCCAGTCGAAGTTGAGATGCTAAGAGCTTACGCTCAACAGAAGAAATTTCAGCTTGCGCCAAATCAAGACTGGCCGAGCGTTGACCAGGAAGCCAAATAGGAACAGCGATGCCAACTTCAGCCTGCCGCACACCGTTGTTATCCGCAGCTCTGTCTGATCTTTGACTGACCTCTAAGGACGGCGGTTCGGGAGACAGTAGGCCTGCGGCTTTGGCTTGGGATTGCGCGGCATCACGACGCAATTGAAGCGCACGTGCTTCGGGCTGCCTTGACCAGGCTGTATCAAAAACATCTTTTAATGACACCGCTCGGCTTAAAGGCGCGGCTGATGTGCTTTGTGCTTGGGCGCTCAGGACCCAACAGCTCATGGCAATGACCGACAGTAAAAACTGAATCGATGCCGTGATTCTTTTATTCAAACGCATAACTCATCTCCAATGGTGAAAACATCCAAGGAGATCAGCGAGCAGCGACAACGTGGTCGCTAGGCGTTAGCGTGCAACGCTCAAAGCGTCAGACGCAACCAGCACACAGGGGATTCGTGAGTAGAAAGAGGGAAACCCAAGGCTCGCCGATCAGGCAAGCAAGGTCCATTTAGGTCGTTCAGGGCGCTCTCTAGACAACTGAGAGAGACTAGATTGAACGTAGAGTTGATGGCTATCAGAGGTAGCCAATGTGGTCGTATTCAGATTGGTTGTCAGCGCTACTGTACAACTCAGATGGCAAGTAACACAGTCATGATCCATGCTCGCGGATGGCGATGTTTTTTTACTAGATTCTTGGTGATCGGCTGGCTCGTGTTCATGGGTGTGGTGGCCTGGGTGCTTGGCCGTCACACTGCTTTCGTGCTGGCAATAGCCGGCCACTGCCGCCCAGCTAAATTGCAGGGGTAGCAAAGCAAGTAAAAAAATTGCCAAGTACTTTTTCATGAGTAGCAACTATAGCCAATGGAAGTCGTCAAATCCACTTTAAAAATATTTAACCTCTCGGCAATTAAGGTCACTGCCAAGAGATTTAGCTATCACGACAGTCAATTCTTTGGGGCTTTGAGAAGGCGCAAACCGTTGAAAACAACCAACAAGCTCGCTCCCATATCTGCAAACACAGCCATCCACATCGACGCATCGTCAAAGATCGCTAGCAGCAAAAACACAGCCTTAATTCCAAGGGCTAGACTAATGTTTTGCCACAAAACGAAGTGCGTGCGTTTAGATAGTCGAATTGTTTCAGGCAATCGGCGTAAGTCATCGTTCATGACAACAACGTCTGCTGCTTCCATAGCAGTGTGGGTTCCAACACCCCCCATAGCAAAACCAATGTTCGCCTTAGCAAGTGCCGGAGCATCGTTGATGCCATCGCCGGTCATGGCTGTTACACCGTATCGCTCCTGGAACTCCTCAATGGCTTTGAGCTTATCCTCGGGCAGCAGATTTCCTCGTATTTCCGAGATACCTGCTTGATGTCCGACGGTGCGCGCGGTTGCTGCGTTATCACCGGTCAACATAATGGGCACGACACCCAGTGCTTTTAACTCGGCAATCGCCTCAATCGATGATGGTTTGATTGTGTCCGCCACAGCAAAGAGCGCAACCACTCGGTCTCGATTGGCCAAAATGGTCACAGTTCTTCCGGCTTCCTCATGAATTGCGAGACGGGCCTCTAGTTGCGCTGAACACTGGCCGCGTTCTTCGACCCATCGGTGATTTCCAAGAATATAGGTGTGTCCATCGATGACGCCTTGAACTCCTCGGCCTGCAACAGCTTGAAAGGCATCAACCGACTGGGTTTGTGATGCCAGACCCAAAGCAATTGCCTTAGAGACAGGGTGATCAGAGCGAGAAGCCAAGCTCTTAGCGAGAAGCTCTAAATGTTGCGGAGTTTCGTCGATAGCGATGGGTTCGAAGGCGACTAATTTAGGTTTTCCCTCAGTGACAGTGCCGGTTTTATCTAAAGCAACTGCTTGGATTTTTCTGGCTTCCTCAAGGTAAACGCCTCCTTTAATCAAGATACCTCTTCTTGCAGCAGCAGCAAGGCCACTTACTACTGAAACAGGTGTGGAGATGACCAAAGCGCAAGGACATGCGATAACCAACAAGACCAATGCTTTATATAGCGCTTCTAACCAAGTAAGTCCCGCTAACCAAGGCATCAGAAGAGCAACGATCAGCGCAAGAACAAAAACAGCAGGTGTGTAAATAGCCGCAAACTGGTCAACGAATCGCTGTGTTGGAGCACGGGAGGCTTGAGCCTCTTCGACAGCTTTGATGATGCGGCTCAGGGTGCTGTTTGATGCTGGCGATGTGACACAAATTTCCAGAGCTGATGCTTGGTTGATGGTTCCTGCAAAAACTTCATCGCCTGGCCCCTTGTCCACAGGAAGGCTTTCACCTGTTAAGGGTGACTGATCTATCGCACTCTGGCCAGTAATTACAGTGCCATCAAGCGGCACTCGTTCACCAGGTGCGATGCGCACAACTGAGTTCAAGGCAATAGTCTTGACAGCCATTCGAAGCCAGTTGCCGTCCAATTGGCGCACTTCTGCTTGTTCAGGTGATAGAGCTAGAAGACTTTTGATTGCACCACGTGCACGATCGACAGCACGCGCCTCGATGGCCTCAGCAATTGCATAGAGAGCCATCACCATAGCGGCCTCTGGCCACTGACCTATCAAAAATGCGCCTGTTACAGCGACTGTCATTAGCGCGTTGATATTCAATCGTCTTTGCCGTAGAGCAGCGAGGCCTTTCCCGTAGACACTAAAACCTGACAAAAGGATGGCGCCAATTGCCAATCCCATGCCGAGTACTTTGATCCATGTTGTTGCAGGAAAACCGTAGGCAATGGCCTCTGCTGCAAAGGCCAAACAAAGTGCTGCAAAGAGTTTTCCCCATACCTGCCAAAAGGCCTTAAATGCTGACGTTGTTCCCGAAGGGGTATCAACGTCTTCTTCGATGGGTTCGGGTTTGAAGCCTGCCTTTCGAATCGCCTCCAGTGCATCTGGTAATACTGCGCCGCTAGCAGAAATGGTCAATACACGTGCTCCAAGATCGAATCGCAGAGCATCAACTCCTTGAATTCCATCCAATGCGTGACGGATCTCTGCCTCCTCTGATGCGCAATCCATATTTGCGATGCGGAATTTGTTTTGAGGTTGGTCGGGGCGTATTTGTGCCGCGTCCTGCTCAGATAGTGCCGTCGGCGCATTTGCAGCGGCAGAGCAACAGCTCACACTCTGGCAATTTTCTGGCTTTGTGCTTTCGCAATATGTACTCATGATTCTCTCCTTATCGAGAGCATTAGAAACCCTGTAGCCACTTCAATGTCAAGCCCCTAGAATGGAATGCCGTGATAAAAGAGGACATTATGAGGATTGGAGAGCTCGCTAAGGCCACCGATACACAGGTGGAGACCATTCGCTACTACGAGCGTGAGGCTTTGCTGCCGCAGCCCGAGCGCACTGATGGCAACTATCGGGTCTATGCGTCAGAGCATGTTGAACGACTGTCGTTCATCAGATATTGTCGTGGACTGGATATGACCTTGGAAGAGATTCGAGTGCTCTTGCGTATGAAAGACTCTCCTCCGCAGGATTGCTCTGAAATCAACTCCTTAATCGATGAGCACATCAACCATGTGGCAGTTCGAATCCGCGAACTAAAGGTCTTACAGAAGCAGCTTGTTGATTTGCGAAGCAGTTGCTCCGGGAGTGGCTCAGTAAATGAGTGCGGCGTTCTTACCGGAATGGCTCAGGCATCGCGTAAAGGCTCTGGGGGCCGAGCAAAAAGCCATATTCATGGATCGCATGAATTGGCTCGTAATGAAAAATTAAATTCGCTCTGATCGAATTTTCTTTTGACTGCTTCTGGCCGGTTGCAGTCAAAACGCGGTCTGAGGCAAATAAACAAAAAAAGAGCCCGACCTGTCCTAAGACAAGTCGGGCTTTTAGCGCCTAATTCACAATGATTTCTTGCTGCCGTTGCCATCGCTGCAACTCATCAAGCATGAGCGTCGTCTGAGCTGCATCTTGAATGATCTTTTCGCAACTTATGGCTGCCGCAACTCCTGAGGAAGCAGGTACAGCGTAGGGGCTGGCTGCAAAAGTTCCGGTGGTGGTTTCGGATACGGGGGGCAGATTCCTGATACCGCTTGCGGCGCTGTTGCACAACCCGAAACTCCTAGGATCAGGCAAACGCTCAGCCAGCAACTTAGATTTTTTAGAAAAGTCATTTGAAATCTCCTGATTAATTTGGTTTTGCATGAGCTTCACGTCTGCAGCGTGTTGCTCGAGCTTGGCGGCAAGCTGCTCGGTTCTACTTTTCTCGGCATTCCACTCCTTATGGACATGCGACTCCCCAATCTGGACCCCAATGATCAAAGCCATCAAGAGCAACATCCCATCCATCAGCCAAGACCAGTTAGCCAGCAAAAATCGGTTTAGCCAATTCATTTGATTCCTCCATCGAATGTTGTCAAGTTGTGTTTAGTCATGACGCTAATTACCTTGTCTGCGTAGATTGGGTCAGTGGCATAGCCAGCTTTGGCCAATGCTCGGGCAAAGGCTTCAGGTGTTGAGCATTGAAAGCAAGGCAAATACCTTGGGTTGCACTTCAAGAAGGCGGCATGGTCCTCAATGCTTGCTTGCCAAGAGGCGTACTTGCGCCACATCGCAGGCACTACAACCCACTGACCTTTGAGGAACTCCTTGGTATCAAGGGTCAAGGTGTCCCCTCTCCATCTGCTGTCGGCCTTGATGCCAAATAGGTTGTTACCAGCTTTGGTAAGGCCGGATTCCCCCCAGCCCGACTCAAGAGCAGCTTGTGCAATGGATATGCTTGCTGGGACCCCTGTTTGTTGGGCTGCATACTGAGCAGCCATAGCAATTTTGGAAATGAACTCTTGTGGCTTCACATTAGTTCCTTCACATCCTTGGCAACTTCATCAATAGAAGCGTTCCGGTGGTTGTCAATGAAGTTAAACAGCCAACGGACTACGGCCCAACCAGGTAATCCGCAGGCAAAGATCACACCACCCATGGCATAAAGTCCAATGGAAGAGAACGCCCAGTGATGAAGTTCGAAATGCTCGATGGTGATGGCTCCACCGCAGATACTGGACACAACTGTGCTGATCAGACCAACCGTCCATTCACGGACATTGCGCGGTGGAGTCATGAGCATGACGACGACGGCAGCAAGGGTTGCTCCACCCGCTGCAGCACCTGCGGCACCACCTATGGCCTTGTATGCGGCGGCAGCTCCTGCGACTCCTGAGCTTGTAGGTTCTGGCATTGATTTCTCCAAAAGAAAAGCCGCCGTGAGCGAACTCCGGGCGGCAAAGGAATAAAAGATTGAGCCTTTTAGGCGGAAACGACAGGAATAGGAAAAGGTTTTTTGGCAGTGTTAGCTGTCTGATGACTAAATCCACCAAACAAATCCTTACGGTCTTGTCTAAAGTCACCCTCAATGAGCACAGGTATGTAGCCTGTCAGGAATTCAATAGCCGAGGCAAAAACAGGAACTGCATCGGAATATGAGTTGTCACATGTTGTGTCCCAAAGTGAGCCCTCTAAAAACATGCATGCACCCTGACAAATTTGAAGCATTGGGCATTTAGGACACTCAGATCTGTGCGACCAGTGCGTTGAAGTGGTCAGTTGCACATCTACCAAGTTCGAAACATGACCAATTTGGTGACTCTTCCCATTTGGAGCAAAACTAGCAACGCTAGTGTTTTGACAAGTCAACACATTGCCGGTGAGGTCAACAGCAATGTTGTCCTCTCTATCCATTGAGCACTTTTGTCCAAGTGAGCTTGATGGACGCTTCAAGCGAAGAGAGTTCACAAATGATGCGACCTTATTTCGAATAACGCCAAAGTTACTTGCCTTACCTGTTCTGATGTCGCTGAAAGCAATATTGCGGTATTTGTAAAACTCATCGGCCCTAAGAGAACTAGCGCAACCACCCTCGTCGTAGGCATCGACAAATCCACCCTCGCCAATCTGAACCATAGGATCCTTGGTCAATGCAATGAAGAATGATGTGACTTCAGCACGAGACATGTTGTTTCGATTCATCATCGCGTTAAAGCTCATTCGACCTTGCGGAGCAAGTCGTTTGTACAGATCAAGAATCGCAGCTCGCTTTTGTGGATCCTCCAAAGGATCTGGCCCTCGTACAAACTGTCCTGGACCGTCATGAGATAACCCTACAGTGAAGGCCATGCGATCCAGCCATTCATTTAGTTCGGAATTTAGCAAAGAGCCATTAGTGATTATTGAAAATTGCGTTAATGGATATTTCACCCTTAGCCTTTCAGCTAATGGGACCAGGGTCTTGATATAGACCAGTGGCTCCCCGCCCCAGAATTCAATCTTTTCAGGCGGTGTAGTTATCCATGAATCAAGTCCCGTCATGAAGTCCTCAATGTCACCTGGATTCGTTTCAGACGCTCTAGGGACAAAGCGTTGTGAACAATATTCGCACTCATAGTTGCAAGAAAGACCGAGTGAAATTTTTAGAATTCTTGGAGATATCTTTCGACCTGGTAAGTCAATTGAAATTCGCCTTGGTAATTCATCACGAACTATTTGCTTGTCGATCACAGAAACAACACTCTCTCCAGAATCATCTAGTAGCGAAGAATCTGTGTTGTCGTAGTGAAAGACTTTGGTCTGTCCGTTGCTGGGATTCAAGGAATAAATAGTAAATTTCGCCATCTATGGAACTACTTTCATGTTGATTAGTACTTGCACAAATTTCCCAGCACCTTCATAGGGACGTTGGTAATGAGGAAGCCGTGATGGATACATAACAAAAAGCCCCTTGAAAGGGGCTAACCAAACGTTGTAATTACCCTCCCAGGGCAATCGCCTTTCTGACCCATGTAATGATGGATCGCAAAGTGAAAAAACATTCGAGCCAAATTCATTGCACCTAGACCAAAACACATCTTCATCCAACCCGTTTGGATCATTACCATCCAAAAAGAATTGCGCAGTGATGTCACCTTCATCTCTGTCCGTGTGAGGCAAGATTTCTTGACAAGCGCTTCTAACTAACTCCCGACCTTCAACTGAACCAACCAATACCGAATACCCGGTCATGCGAGCCAGGACATTAATTGCGTATGACTTAAGCGCAAGAAGATCATCTGATGGGTCTTCAAATATGTTGTGCTTTTTGCGATCCCAAATTTGGGGACCAGTTGAATGTTTACTGTGAATATTCAACATTTCTTCTCGCAGTCGACCAAGGTAAGCAGCGTCAAATGGTGCAAGCTCCACAGCGCAAAGAGATGGCCAGAGATTCAGACATTTCATGACTAGATGACCTGCACAAAAAAATCATCAGTGCCTGTAAAAAATTTAAATCCACATTTAATCTTTGCAACATCTCCCGAGACAAGATCAAGTGCTCGAAAAATTACTGACCCCTTTCCCTCTTGTGTTTCCACTCTGTACTTCGATAGCGTCCCGGCTGTTACATCAAGATAAACCTCAGCGTCACGGTCTTTTATTTGACTCAAGTCTTCATTGCAAAGATGAAAATCCACAACTACAGTCCCTCCTGCTTCAACCGTTGCTGAATGATCCGAGAACTTCACCAAAGGAAGCTCTGTATTTCTCACAACGTCAAGTCCTGCACAAGTGGCTAGTGTTAGACCGCTAGATGTCTTGACTAGATCGGGAGAGTAAACATTCAGTCCAATCATCCAATCAGTGATGGGGGATGACTTGAAAGGCACCAATACATTCATCAATGGATGTAGACCAGATACGTTGTCATGAAACTGAGGGCCAGAAAGTTTTGATGAACTTGTCATGGTGTACAAATTGATTGCCTGCTTGTGTGCATCTGACACCCAGTCCTTTCTAATTCCCACTGGGCGATAAATACAAAAGGCTGCATGGTCATGAAAGTCAGGAAGGTTTTTCATGGCGATGAGTGAGATTTTTTCTTCTAATAGAACTTCATCGCAAACAATCCAATCACCTCTTAGTTCTACCTTATTTGTTGCGGTGTTAGGCTCTCCGTTATGGTCAAACCTCGGAATTGCAGTACGAATCAAAAGATCAATGGTTTCATCTTTTAGGGCTAAATCAACTGCAAAGTTGAGATTCCGCTGTGTAGTCGCAAATACTTTCATGAGTCATCCTTGATTTAGCAGCACGTGCAATCACAATTACATGCACAGTTAAAAAATCTTCGTACTACGCGTTCGTAGATTTGAGAACCGTTGTCGATCAACTCCCTATCGTGAACAAACAAAGCGCCGTTACTTGCTGCTATTCCGTAACAATTGATGACCCCAGTCCATCCTGGATGACAGTTGCCTGTATTTCCGCCAAGGTAGTTGCCGTTTGGAACACTGGGCGTTGACCAGTAGTGATAGTTCCAGGGGTCCTGATATTGCCGAACACAGTTTCCGGTACTTGAGAAAAAGTAGTCATGCAGCCAGCCATAGTTGGCTGTCCACATCTGGCCACTGTTATTCATGTACATGTCCCAGTTGCCATCGGATTTCAAAAATCCCATGAGTCCCTGGTTGTGATGGAGGTAGCGCGTGCCCCAATCCTGATCGACCATGTCGAGATAGTTCGCCGTACTTGCGATCTGTAGCCTGGGGACAGTCAGCGTCCCTGACATGGTGTCGCCGGACTTAGCTACGCGACTGGATAAATCAATCGGGATAGAAGAATTGCCATTGGCATCTGGCCCCACCCCATTGACCGACCGAACAAAGGCCGTCGAGTCGTAGCCATCAAGCTTGTCAGCATCGGCCGCTTTGGCTGTGATGCCCAGGTAGGTAGCGTTGTGGTTGTGTCCCAGCGCAGCATAAGCTGCGTCATGGTTGTGACCCGACAAGGCAAAGCCTGTCGAGTCAATGCCATCGAGCAAGTCCGCATTGGCAACCTTGCCGACTGTGGCCGAGAGGTCAATGACCATCTTCCACGTAGCAGGACTGACCACCGTGAGGATGTAGAGCTTTTGCTCGTCAGTCCTAAAGCATGGCATCCCCTGTTGCAGGTTGACTGTAGGGAATGACGTGCCGCTAGATAGCGAGAGTGCCGTCTTGTCGTTGTTCAGGATCTGAGACAAAGAGTCCGACAACGTAGTTGACGATGGTATTTCGGTGTAGTTCTGCATTTAATGCCCTATCAATATCCTTGGGCAACCCAAGAAATGGCTCCGGTCACTCGAGTGCCGGAGGTGTTTTCTAGAACTGCTGTGAAGCTTGTGGTGGAAACTGAGCCCAGGATTCGGGGAACAGCCACCGTGGTGCCGCCTTTGAAGGTGAGCGTGACCTCTGGTGCGACTCGAAACTGCCGCGAGAAGTAAACCGTCACGCCATTAGCTGCATTGCTCACTTGCGCAGTCCCACGGTCAAAGACATCGGGCACATCAACCGTGACGCGCAAGCCATCGATGTAGCCTCGATCTGCATTACTGGAAGTGAGAATTGCCCTAAACAGAGCGCGCTGGTAGGTGTAGTCGCCCTGAATGAAATCACGAAAGTTGGTGTACCCCGGTGGGTGACCCGACTCCAAGATGTCCATGAAGTCCTGCTCGGTGATCTCGGTGCTGGCGACGATCATGTCGCTGATGACCCCGTTGGCCCGCCTTCGGTATTGCTCAGCCAGACTCAATGCCTCAGACAACTTCAATGTCTGTGCACGTCGCATTGCCTCACTTATTGCAAACCCTTCACTGATCGACTTGCGATACGCTACGGTCCGTCCGAAGACTTCAGCGAACACGAAAGCTTCTGAGACCCTTTTGATCTGAGACTTCGTCAAACCTTCCGTAAACCTGAAACTCTCTGTCTGGGGTTTAGTCAGCACCTTTGCAGGTGTCTCGGTAAAGCTGAAGCTCTCACCTACTCGCAAGATGAATGCAATTAGGTCTGTGTAGGTCTCAGCCATTGCAATCGTTTCGAACTTTCGCAGTGCGATCTGCCTTGCCAACCCTTCCGATACCTGAAACACCTCAAATACCTGCTTGGTATTGGAGAGTCCATACTTTTCAGCCATCCCGAAGGATTCGACAAACCTCAAGACGAAGGCGATGAGGTCTGTGTAGGTCTCCACAAAATTCATGGCTTCAAACTTGTTCATGACCACTGACTTACCTTGCTTTTCAGCAAAACCAAAAGTCTCAAAGGTTTGTTTGATTCCAAGCTTCTGACTCAACTCAGCAAAGCCAAGGTCAGTGGACACATTGAGGCTGTAAACCGCCGGGTAAGCACTCGTCCAGTTTTTACCGGCAGTGGCGCTACTCCATGCAAACTTGCCATTCGCCCATGTGTAGTTGGCCCCTGGCGAGCTTGCGACATTAACGGTCTCCGCCATATCAAGCGTCCTATCAACTCATCGTGAAGGTGAAGACTGCGGTCAAGCTGTCATCTGCGCCCTTGTTGACCACAGGAAACACCACGCGATCAAACATGGTGCCGCCCGATGCTGCGTTGAACACGCCTGCCTCGGTCAATGCACCTGTGGCGTCGCCTGCTGCATAACTTGCCGTGAAGGTGAACACCTTGGTTCCTGCTGTGTGGGCGTAAGTTGAGGCATTGCGTTTGATCTCTGTAACCAATGCGGTCTGGGTAGAGGCTGCGGCTGTCGTGCCCGTACCCACCGCAATCCAGCCCATCACACCCGGGCGACTGCCCGAGTTGCCAATCGCATCGGCCACGAAGTCAAAACCACCGTTAACGATGATGTTGTCTTTGTGTACGACCTCAACCTCGCCGCTTAGCTTTGCCAGCACCAGCGTGAGTGAGCCCTTAATTTGCATGCCTTCATCCATCATGAGATTTCTCCAAAAAAATAGGCGCTGACCCAATGGGTGCAACGCCTTTGCTAAGGTTGTTTAATTTGTCTGAAAAGTCAGTACAGCTTGAGGACGGAATAACCCGCCATTGGGGTGAATGGTTTGCTGGCACTTTGAACCTCACCTCCCATCTTTCCGATGAAAAGCCTGCGCTCAGTCGCCGTCTGGCACACACCAATACAAATGCGATCAGCCACATTCAAGGGGTAAGCAACAACCACACGGTTAAAGAGTTGATCCTCCAAGAAGAAGGTTCCTGCTGCTGAGTCATAACCAACCAGCAGACTCACACCCGAACCAGTGGCTGTCCAGATAACTGATGTGGTGATCTGGTTCGGGATGAACCAAA
>Ga0228700_1001177_pt1 | contig 18005 bp, 14 predicted proteins | sample McNCre317_Aug_MG_FD_178019 | JGI IMG/M metagenome (GOLD analysis project Ga0228700, IMG submission 178019) | Freshwater microbial communities from McNutts Creek, Athens, Georgia, United States - 3-17_Aug_MG | ecosystem: Environmental > Aquatic > Freshwater > Creek | place: USA: Georgia...
GTTCTGCGACATCCAGGTGGAAAACGGCGACCGTGGCCTTTACGCAGCCGCTCTCGATCTGCTGGGCAACGGTGGTGTGGCGGCAACCGATATGTCTCAGAACGGGACGACAACCATCTTCTACCCGACTGGCACCGAAACCCATCGCATGGTCACCCCTGTCGTGACGATTGCAAGCGGCTCAACGGTGCAGTTCCGCCTCAAGTTGCGCTACACGGCACCGCTTGCGACCGGCGCCATCGACATTCGAGTGCTTGCGGCGGGTCTGCACCGTGTAGCCTGAGCTACCGCCCGCGCAACCACAAAACTTAAACTGCAAGTCGTTTCCTCAGGACAACTTTAAGGACCCATCATGCCCCCCGGCACCGCCTCCAACGACATCTTCCAAAACGGCAAGTGGTACAACCGCCAGGGTGCCACATGACCCAAGCCCTCGCCCATCGCTGCGCCCGCGCTGTCGGCGGCGGCTCCGGCTCTTTCACCGAAGACCTCCACGCAGCTTTTACCGCCATCGGCATCCCGGCTGGGCAGCTCCAGGAACGCATCAACGCTGCCACCGGCCTCACCGGAGGGGCCGCGTGGAATGCCATGCTGTCTTGGAAGCTCGGCACCATCGGCTCGCAGGCCAAAACCATCGCGGACCTTTTCGGGGCTAGCGGGCACATCTACCAAGCCGGGATTGGCACCGTCAGTGGCCTGACTGTCGGAAACTTTTCCGATGTCGCAGGGCTCACCCCCGCTGTCGCTGACGGCCCCGTCGCGCGCTGTAATGACGCCACAACTTCCGGTGCCGGCAACATCACCCAAGCCATTGCCGGCCAGCAGCCGACTCTTCGGACCGCTGCTGGAATCTCCTGGTGGGAGTTCACCAACGCCAGCAACACCAACCTTGCCTTTGCAAGCTCGCCGGTCTCAATGGCGTCTGACCATGCGGTGGTTGTTTCTGCACTTACAACTACTGCCAGCGGTACTCGCACGCTCTTTGCAGCAGGTGGAGCCTCCACCCAGCGGGTCGCTACCCTTACCCTTGGCCCGCCTGTTACAGCTGTCTGGCGAGACGACGCGGCTACTACAGTCACGCTTCCCGGTCCTACGCCAAGGCTGAACTCTCCCTTTGTCTTCTCCGCTCGTCAGCGTGGGCAAGTTCGCGAACTTCGCGCTGATGGCGTACTCGCCGCGCAAAACTCTTCCACCACCCTTGGGACAACGACCCTTACAAGCGCTACCCTCGGCAATCTTCCCAGTTTAATCGGTGCCCTCCAAGGCAACCTCTACGCCGCTGTTATCATCAATGGCACTGTCACCGACGACCAGATGGTGTTGCTGGAAACCTTCGCGGCAAATGCCGCTGCTGCCGCAATGGGGCTCTAATCCATGCTCGACATTACCGCCACCGTCATCTGGCAGCCTCAGCCAGGCCCTCAGACCGCACTGCTGCAGTGTCCGGTCTTTGAGGTCTTCTACGGCGGCGCTCGGGGCGGGGGCAAGACAGAATCATCGATAGGGGACTGGCTGCAACATTCTTCGTTGTATGGTGAGGGTGCTATTGGCATCTTCGTCCGCCGCAAACTTACCCAACTTTCTGAAGTCATCGCCCGCACCAAGCAGCTCTTCCCCAAGCTCGGCGCGCGATATCATGAGCAGCAAAAGACCTGGACCATGCGGAATGGGGCGCGGCTGAAGTTCGTTTACCTAGAAAAAGACTCAGATGCGGAAGAGTACCAAGGCCACTCCTACACCCGCATCTATGTCGAAGAGCTGACCAACTTCCCCAGCCCCGGCCCGGTGAACAAGCTCCGGGCAACCCTCCGCTCCGGTGCTGGTGTGCCCTGCGGTATGCGCCTGACCGGCAATCCTGGCGGCCCCGGGCACAACTGGGTTAAAGCCCGTTATATCGACCCCAACCCTGCTGGCTACCAGATCATTACCGAAGAAACCGATATCGAGTTTGACGGCGTGAAAACCACTGTCAGCCTTGATCGGGTCTTTATCCCTTCCAAGCTCGGCGACAACCATCTGCTCATCCGCAACGACCCGACTTACATTCTCCGCCTGCGGCAATCCGGCTCTGAGCAGCTCGTCCGGGCCTGGTTGGAAGGTGACTGGTCGATCGTTGATGGCGCATTCTTCAGCGAATGGGACGAGAATCTGCATGTCCACCCCGCTGATCTCACCAGGCATATCCCCCGAACCTGGCAGCGATTCCGGGCTTTTGACTGGGGGTCCGCGAAGCCTTTTTCCGTGGGTTGGTATGCCCTGGTGGGTGAAGACTGGACTCCTGCCCCTGACCTCTACTTTCCGAAAAATGCTCTGATCAAGTACAAAGAATGGTACGGGGCCAAAGGTCCCAATGTCGGGGTCAAAATGACTGCCGTGCAGGTTGCCCAAGGTATCTGGCAGCGAGAGCGAGATGACTTACCAAAATATGGCGTCGCCGATCCCGCTATCTTCATCCGTAACGGCGGCCCCTCCATCGCAGAAGACATGGCGATCCACCGCTGCCAGTGGCGGCCCGCCGACAACAAGCGCGTGCCGGGCTGGGAGCAGCTCCATAAACGCCTTATCGGCGAAAATGGCAAGCCCATGCTCTACTTCCTCGACAGTTGCGCCGACAGCATTCGCACCATCCCGGTTCTCCAGCATGATGAAACCAACATGGAAGACCTCGACACTGATGGTGAGGATCATGCTGCCGACGAAACCCGCTATGCCTGCATGTCCCGTCCCTGGCAACCCCGCACCCAACCCGCCCCAGGCTCCGGATTGCCCAAGCTCCCCGGCCAATATACATTCAACGAACTAGTCGCCAAGATCAAGGCCAAACGCCTGGCTGAAGAAAGCTATTAACATGCCCACCAAGACCCTCACCCCGGAACAATGGCACGCCGAACTTGACTCGGCTTACCAGAGGGAGAAGAACTGGCGGAAGGATGCGCTGGGGTATGTGCAGCTTTTCGAGGCGGGCAAGCGGACTGAAAACCAGTACAACATTCTGTATGCCAACACTGAAGTCCTTGCGCCAGCTGTTTACAACAGCACCCCTCGGCCGGTGGTCCAACGGCGCTTCAAGGATGAGGACCCGATGGGCAAGCTCGCCAGCACAGCGGTTCAACGTGTGCTGGAATATATGGTTGACGACGGGCGGCCTGACGAATCGGCGTTTGATGACTTATTGAAGTCAGCTGTGCAGGAAGCCCTAGTGCCTGGTCGTGGGGTGACCCGGTTTCGCTATGAAGCGGAAATTGTCGGCAAGCAAGATGTGCTGCCGGACGGGGATCTGGATAATGACGAGTCCGAAGAGGGTGGGGAGACTGCCCCGGAATCCCAAGAACCCGCCGAGTCTGTCCAGTCTGAATACGTTTGCGGCGAAGAAGTACCTTGGGACCGTTTCCGCCATGGCTATGCCAAGAAGTGGAAGGATGTGCCCTGGGTATCTTTCGAGCATGATTACACCCGGGAGGAGCTGAAAGCTGACTTTCCGCCGGAGATCGTGGCACAATTGCCTGAAATCACTGCCGGTGCCGGTGAAGACGAGGACTCCGAATTCACCGAAGGCGACGGTCCGGCCTCTGAGCGCAAGGGCGCCAAGATCGTCAAGGTTTTTGAAATCTGGGACAAGTCCTCCGAAACTGTCATCTTTATCTCCCCGCTGGTCAAGGATCTGGTCCTCAAGTCTGTTCCGGACCCCCTCAAACTCAGCGGTTTTTTCCCCTGTCCGCGCCCGCTTGTCTTCCTCGACAAGATGTCGTCGCTGGTGCCTGTCGCCCCTTACTCCCTCTACGAAGAGCAGGCCAAGGAACTCAACCGCATCACCACCCGTATCAACCGCTTGCTCAGCATGCTGAAGGTCCGGGGGTTCTATGACGGCACTTTGCAAGGCATCGAGCAGGTGCTTAAGGGCGAGGACGGTGACCTTGTTCCAGTCGAAAACGCCGCTGCCATGCAGCAAGGCCAGACCCTCGACAAGGCTATCTGGCTAATCCCGATCGACAAGATCATCACCGTTCTCCAGCAACTCTACACCGCTCGGCCGCTGATCAAGTCTGTTATTTTCGAAATCAGTGGCATCGCTGATGTCATGCGTGGCAGTTCCGCCGCCTCCGAAACCCTCGGTGCGCAGAAAATCAAGGAATCCTGGGGGACCTTGCGGCTCAAGCGGGCTCAGAAAGCTGTGGCACGATACGCCCGAGACTGCCTTCGCATCATGGCGGAACTCGGCATCCGGCACTTTTCCCAGGAAACCCTTCAAGGCATGACCGGCCTGCCCTACCCCACCGACGGGCAGAAGCAGCAGATCCAAGCCACCTTGCAGCAAGCTGTGATGTACGGCGATCAGCAGCAGGCGGCCCAGCTCGCCCAACAAGCCCAGCAACCCTCCTGGGGTCAGGTCCTTGCCCTTCTCGGCGATGATATCCAGCGCTCCTACCGCATTGACATCGAGACCAATTCCACTGTCGACGCGGAGGCCACCGAGGACAAGGAAAACATTGCCGAACTCCTCAATGCAATCAGCCAATTCCTCAACGGCGTTGGTCCGCTGATCCAAGAAGGCATGATGCCCTTCGAGATCGCCAAGAACATGCTGCTCGCCATCGTTCGCCGCTTCCGCTTCGGCCCGGACCTCGAAGACCAGCTCAAGCAAATGCAGGCCCCACAGCCCAAGCCCGACCCCAAGGTCGAAGCTGCCCAGATGAAGGGTCAACAAGACGCTCAGAAGCACCAACTCGACATGCAGGCCATGCAGGCCAAGATGGCCTTTGAGCAGCAGAAAATGCAGATGGAACTCGAACTTGAGCGTGAAAAGCTTGCCATGGAGCGGCAGTCCTTGCAGAACAAAATGGCCATGCAACAACAGCAACACCAACAGCGCATGCAGCAGATGGCCATGCAAGCTGCCATGCCCAAGCCGCAGCCTAGCGGTAACCCCAATCCTGGAAACTAACCATGCCACTTTACGCCTATCAATGTCAGAGCTGCCTGCTCACATTCGACGCCTTTCACAAGGTCGACGACCGCGGCAGCGTGACCCCTTGCCCAACCTGCCGATCCGCCTGGACCGCTCGCCAGATCACCGCCGCACGTATTACCCCTGATTATGCCGGCTACCACTGTCCTGTGACCGGCAAGTGGGTCGAAGGTCGCGTCGCCCATGAAGAAAACCTCAAGCGCCACGGCTGCCGGCTTCTCGAACCCGGGGAAACCGCTGCCGTGCCCAAGTACCACGCTGCCCAGGAAGCCGCCCTGGACAGCGCCCTAGACCAGACCATCGGGGAGTTTGTCGAGGCCCTTCCCCAGGTCTCCAAAGAGCGGCTTGCCGCTGAACTCGACAACGGCCTCGATATCGCTGTGGAACGACAGTAAGGAAAAACCATGCCCGGCACTGATGACTTTGACTTTGAAGTAGCTTCTGACTCTCTCGGCGAGGAGCTGGGATTTCTTGAAAACGACCCGGACCCAGCCCCCACTGATCCGGCGCCTGCTGACCCCACCCCCACGGATCCTGTGGTCAAGCAGGCGGCGCCCTCGGACCCCGCTCCCGTCGATCCCGCTGCCCTTCCGCCTGATGTCCCCAAGACCTGGCGGAAAGAGGCCGCTGCTCACTGGGCCGCCTTGCCTGAACAGGTCCGCGCTGAAATCACCAAGCGCGAGCAAGACATCTTCAGTGGCCTGGAATCCTACAAGTCCGACGCCCAGCTCGGCAAGGGTTTCCAATCCGCCATCCAGCCCCACGCCCAGCTTCTCCGCCAGCAAAACATCGACCCGGTTGCCCTGACCTCCGGCCTGATGCGCGCTCACGTCACCCTTTCCACCGCCGACGAAGCCGGCCGCATCGCAGCTTTCCAGCAACTCGCTCAGTCCTACGGTATCCCCCTCTCCTCACTCCAGCCCCCCGAGGACCAGCTTTACGTCGACCCTTCAGTCAAGGACTTGCAATCGAAATTCCAGAGCATAGAATCTCGCCTGCAGGCAGAATCCGCCCGTACCGCCCAAGCCGAGCAGGCGAAGTTGGTGAAGGACATCGAAACCTTCGCCGCTGACCCTGCAAACGGCTATTTCAGCGAAGTCTCCAAGGACATGGTGACCCTCCTGGAACGTGGTGTGGCGACGACTCTGCAGGATGCTTATCAAAAGGCTGTCTGGACCAACCCGGTTACGCGCGCAAAGGAAGTTGCTCGGCAAGCTGCCGAAGCCAACGCCAAAGCCTCCGCAGAAGCCGCGACCAAGGCAGCTGCGGCGAAAGCCGCGATGGCAGCCAAAGTCTCCCCTCGACAACGTGGCGGTGGTGCAGCGACTACCTCCGGGACGATGGATGACACGATCAGTGAAACCCTCGCGGCGATTAAAAACCGCGCCTGACCTACCCATCTAGGAGCCCTTCATGCCCTCCCCGAACGCCATCTTCACCGAGCTGGTGTCCACCACCTTCCGCAAGCACCGCAGCGAGATCAAGGACAACGTGTCCAAGAACAATGCGATGCTCCGCCGCCTGTACGACAGCAAGCAGGTGCGCAAGGAAGATGGCGGCCTGTCCATCGCGGTCCCCCTCGACTACGCTTCCAACGGCACCTACCAGCGCTACTCCGGCTACGATGTGCTGAACGTATCGGCTTCCGACGTGATCTCGGCGGCCGAGTACCAGTGGCGGCAGATCGCCATTAACGTCGTGGCCAGTGGTCTCGAACTCCGCACCAACAGCGGCGACTCGCGCATCATCAACCTGGTCAAGGCCCGGATGAAGAACGCGATCCGGACCTTCAAGAACAACTTCTCCGCCGACCTGTACAGCGACGGCACGCTGCCGAACCAGATCAACGGCATCCAGGCCCTGATCTCCGACGCCGGCACCGGCACCGTCGGCGGCATCGACTCCTCGACCTGGGGCTTCTGGCGTAACCAAGTGCAGTCCGCGGCGGCTCCCCTGCAAGGTGGCGGCGCCATCACCCCCGGGCCGACCACGATGGAGTCCCTGATGCTCCCGCTGTGGCTCGCCCTGGTCCGCGGTGACGATGCCCCTGACATCATCATCTCCGACAACAACTACTTCACCTTCTACGAGCAGTCGCAGACCTCGCTCAAGCGTTACACCAACGACGGTGGCAGCGCGGGCAAGGCTGCTGGTGGCTTCGTGTCGCTGAAGTACAAGTCGGCCGACGTGATCTTCGATGGCGGCAGCGGCATTCCAGTCAACCACATGTACTTCGAGAACTCCAACTACCTGGAACTCGTGGTGCACAAGGACGCCGACATGGCTGTGATGGACGAGATGAAGCCCTGGAACCAGGACGCGGCGGTCGTGCCGGTGCTCTGGATGGGCAACCTGACCTGCAGCAATCGCAGTCTGCAGGGCGTCCTCAAGGCCTGATTTCCCGGGGGGTTACCACGCAATAATCCCCCGACGATTCAACCCTCAATCTGAAAGCTCATCATGCCTTTTGCTGCTGTCGATTCCGTCATCGGCTCCCCGCCGATCCAGTTCTCCGGCCTCGTTGCTGACGCCGCCGCGCGCCTGCAACCCGGCCAGCTCGTCACCGCCTCCGACAACTGGTGGGGCACCGGCGAGTTCATCTATGCCAAGGCCGCCGGCACCATCCGGGCCTTCGGCCTCTGCGTCCTCACGCCGGCCTTCAACTCCACGACCAACACCTACGACTGGAACGCCACGGAAGTGCCGAACACAGCCAACCTGGGTCGCATGCTCTGCGTCTCGGCCGTGGCCCTGACCTCCGGTCAGTTCTCCTGGTTCCAGGTCACCGGCCTCTGCCCGGTCAACTGCCAGGCCTCCGTCGCCGCCGATGCTACCTTCGGCATCGCAGCGGCTGGGCAAGGCGGTGCCAACTCTGCCGGCAAGCAGATCCTCAACGCCCGCGTCGTCGCAGCCGCCACCACCACCGTCGCCAAGACCAACAGCTTCGCGCAGTCCGGCTCCGCGGTGCTGACGGTCTCCAGTGCCGATGGCTGGTTCCCCGGTGCCTTCCTCTCCGGTACCGGTATTGCGGCAGCTACCACGGTCTCGTCGATCGACCCCTCCGGCCGCTTCGTCACCCTGTCCGCCGTGACCACCGCCCAGGTCACTGGCACGGTCACGGCGACCTACAACAACGCGGCCATCTTCTACAACGTCGCGCATCTGAACCGCCCGTTCGCCCAGGGCGCTATCACCTGATCGACTTCTCCCGCAGTGCCAGGGTTCCCAGGGGGTTCCGACTCCCTGGGTTTTTTGGCAGATACCTAAAACACAATCTCCCCTGACACCATGCCCACCATCGCTGAAGACCGCCCGCCCTATGTCCGCTTCGAGACCCGGGCTCTCGAGGATCGCAGCGCCTCAATCGAGTCCGGTGCCTATGTCGCCAAGGATGTCGATTTCGCGCTCATCACCCCTGTCGGCAGCAAAGACACCATCGAGCGCAACGTCTCAGAATGGTTTGAACAGCTCAGCCTGCAAGTCCAGCAGGAGCGGTTCAAGCAGGAGTGGCTGCTGCGGTACAAGGAGTCCTACTCGGCTTGGAAGGCCGGTCAAGCAGTTCCACTGCATGGCCACGCGGTAGTCAACTGGCCCGGGGTGTCACCTGCCCAGCTCAAGACTCTCCAGGCCGCGCATGTCTTGACGGTTGAAGATCTTGCGGCTGCCAACGAGGAAACCATCGCCCGCTTGGGTATGGGCGGCCGGGCACTCAAGCAGCGTGCCGAAGCCTGGCTCAAGTCCGTGGTTGATGTCGGCGCTGTCGCCGAACAGTCCGCCGCCCTTGCGGTCGCCAATGCTGAGCTGACCAAGCAGAACAAGGATCTCACCGCCCGGGTCGCCCAGCTCGAAGCCCAGTTGGTTCCCAAGAAGCTCTAAGCCATGACTCTCCTCGACCTGGTCCGCACGTTCTGCGACCGCGCAACTCTCCCAGCTCCGAACTTCGTCATCGGCTATCAGAACGCACAGATCGTTCAGATCGTCGGATTGCTGAATGAGGTGCTGGAAGATCTGTGTGACCGCTGGACGTGGCAGGATCTGGTTCTGGAGTCGACGTTTACAACGGTAGCTGCTGAGGACCAAGGTGCGATCAGCACACTCGCCCCGACTGGTTTCGGCAGCATCCTCAACGACACCATTTACGACCGCACGCTCCGCCTGCCGATCTACGGCCCAATTTCTGCGAATAACTGGCAGGCACTCAAGGCCCTCCCCGCAACCGGCCCTTTCTACAAGTATCGGTTTCGCGGCAATCATCTGCTGATCAACCCGATTCCCTCGGCCGGCCATACCTGTGCATTTGAGTACAAGACCCTCAACTGTGTCAACGCCGCAGATGGCAGTACCAAGCAGCTCGCTACACTCGACACCGACACTTTCGCCTTCCCGGACAAGCTCCTGATCGCCGGGCTTCGCTGGAAGTGGCGGGCGGAGAAGGGACTGGACTACGCCGAACTCCTCCGCCGGTACGAAGAACTCGCCAACAATGCCTCTGGGCGTGACGGCACCAAAGGCATCTTGTCCCTCTCCAACGGCCCGCATACCCCGCAGCCCGGGGTCATCATCCCGTCCGGTAACTGGAACGTCACATGATCCGCAAGCCCTTGCTCGCTTCGGTACGGCCTGGAACTCAAACCTCCAGGCCGTTTCCTCTTCCACCCCCTGTCGGAGGCTGGAATACCCGCGACCCGCTAGCAGGTATGCCGGCGACGGATGCGGTGTTGCTGGATAATTTCTTCCCATCGGCGACAGAAGTTACTCTGCGGAAAGGGGCCACGGATTGGGTGACTGGGTTTGCCTCCCCACCACTGACCTTGATGCCGTGGAACGGGCAGAGTAGCTCGAAGCTCTTCGCAGCCGCTGCCAACGGGATCTTTAATGTAACTATTACCGGAGCAGTCGGAGCTGCTGTTTCTGCCTGTACTGCTGGTTACTACAGCTGGTGCAACACCACAACCGCCGGCGGACATTACCTTGTCGCAGTGAACGGTACGAACAAACTCAAACTGTACAACGGGGCGGCCTGGGCAGACATTGATGGGGTGAGTGTCCCGGCGATCACCGGCCTTGCAACCACCAGTCTCCGTACCGTCACTCTGGCCGCTAACCGTCTCTGGTTCACGGAAAATACGTCAATGTCTGCCTGGTACCTCCCTGTCGGGGCGATTGCCGGGGCGCTGACAGAATTTCCCCTGGGCAGTATTTTTGGGCGAGGTGGAAAACTCATCAACATTGCCACCTGGACCCTTGACGGGGGCAACGGCTCCGATGACCTGACAGTGTTCTTCTCCTCTGAGGGTGAAGTTGCTGTCTATTCAGGCACTGACCCAGCCTTCGCGGCCACCTGGCGGAAGATCGGTGTGTACTACATCGGGGAACCTGTGGGTCGGAACTGCTACACCAAGTATGGCGGTGATTTGCTGGTTCTCTGCCAAAATGGTTTGACACCTTTGTCCAAAGCCCTGCAGACCGCCACAATTGACCGCAGCCAAGCCCTCACGGCAAAAATCGACCCGACCTTTACCCAGGTCCTCAGCACCTATGCAGCCAACCCAGGCTGGCAGGTTATCGCCTATCCTCAGGGGAGTTTCCTCCTCGCCAATGTCCCTATCACCACCTCCTACACCCACCAGTATGTGATGAACTCCATCACCAAGGCCTGGTGTCGGTTCACTGGCTGGAATGTCACAGCTTTGGAGGTATTCGGTTCGGATTTATTCGGAACTACCCAGACCACTGTTGCCAAACTCTGGACTGGTGTTAGTGACTACGGCACTGCTATTGATGGTAAAGTTCAACAAGCCTACAACTACCTCGGCAGTCGCGGCCGGCAAAAGCAGCTCAAGCTTGTCCGCCCTATTATTACTATCGACAATTCAGTCACTCTGAAGATCGGGGTGGATACTGATTTTGCGGTCAGCACCTTCACCAGCATCACAACCCCCTCAGCTACAATCGGCTACACCTGGGACACCGCCCGCTGGGATACCGTTACCTGGGCAGCCTCTGCAGAGGTTAACCGAGATTGGGCTTCTGTATTCGCCTTTCCTTGCTACGCGGCAGCTCTGCGCTTGCAGGTGTCCACCGCCTCAGCTACTCTGAGCTGGACAGCAACTGACATCATCCACGAGCCGGCTGGCTTGTTCTGAGGTATATATGGGACTCTTAAGCGGGCTTTCGAAGCTGGGCAGCAATATTGCCGGGGGTGTGGGGGATCTGGTTAACAACCCCCTCAAAGCCGTCAACGATGGGCTGAATGACAAGGCGACACTGACCGGGCTGGCCGCCCTGGCCGGCGGGTTCGGCGGGTTGGGGGCTGCGCCGGAACTCGGTGGTTTTGCGACCCCAGGAGCCGCGGCCGGCGTGGGTGGAACTGCCGGGGCTGGGTTGACGGAGGCGACAGTCGGGGGCGGCCTGCTTGGGGGGTTGTCTGGGCTAGGCTCTAGTATCGCTGGCGGCCTGACTGATCTCGGCGGGGGGTCCTTGGTCAAGGGCGCGCTCGGTGCCGGGCTTCTCGGGGCAGGACTGGCTGGCGGGCTCTCCGGCTCTGCAGCCCCGCCTGGAGTGCCTGACTACAAAGGCGCCGCAATCGCCACTTCCGCAGGCAACCGATACTCCACCGTCGGCCCGACCGGCTCGACTACCTGGAGCCTTCGCCCCGGGGCAGATCCGAACAACCCGCAGCCCGGCGACTACATCCAGACCACCAATCTGTCACAAGGGCAGCAGCAGCTCTACGACCAGGGGGTGGGGAACCAGCTCGCGGCTGGTGGGGCGGCCGGCACTCAGATCTCCGGGCTTGGTGATACCAAGGCCATGGCGGACGCCTTGTATCGCCGCGGGACTCAGTACTACGACACCCGCTTCGGCAACGAAGAGGCCCAGCTCCGCTCCCGCCTTGCCAGTCAAGGTCTGCAAGAAGGCTCAGAAGCCTACGGCCATGCTCTGCAGGACTTTCAGCAGAACAAGAACACGGCCTACGCAGATGCCACGGACCGAGCACTGGTCGGGGCGGATACTGCGCAAAACAGTCAGGTTAACCGCATCGCGCAACTCCTTGCCGCAGCCCGGGGGCAGACCCCAACTGCTCCGTCTGGCGCTGCCGGCCCTGACCTCCTCAGCGCAGCCAACATGGGCTATCAAGCCCAGCTCGGCAACACCAACGCAGCCAACGCGCAGCAATCCCAAACCATCGGCCAGCTGCTCCAAGCCGCGGGTCTCTTTCTGGGCTGATCATGGCGACCGCACTTCCCTATGACCTGGCGGCGAGTCAGGAAGATATCGACTACAAACGGCAGCTTGCGCAGGCATTGATGCAGGCGTCGATGAGCCCTCAGCAAGGACAGATGGTCAGTGGGCATTACATTGCCCCGGGGCTGGGCGGGGCGCTGCTGCAACTGACTCAGGGCATGCGAGGGCGGCAACTTCGGCAGGAAGCCAGGCAGGGCGCGGCGGACCTAGGGCAGACTTATCAAGGCAGGTTGTCTTCTGGCATCGAAAAATACCTCGGCAACAACACGCCTGGACAGACACTGACCGATGATCAAGCTGGGCAGTTGTTGGACAACGACATGGACCCGGGAAAACTGGCCGAGCCAAGCCGCAACCCCCGAGCGGCCGCTGCTCAGGCCATTGGCTCGGGTATTCCGGAGTTACAGAAACTGGGTTTCGAAGACATCCAAGCAATGGCGCAGGCTATGCGGAAGTCTAATGAGCCTGAGGAGTTTGGCACTGACCCCCGGCTCATGACGGGCCCTGATGGTCAGTTACAAAACGTGCTGGTTGGGAAGCGAGGGACCATCAAACCTGTGGTTGGTTATGCCCCTGCCACCAAGATGGAAGCCACGGCCGGCGGACAGCTCTATGACCCCTACGGCGGAAAAGCTGGCCCCTACCTCGGGGAAAAGTACACTGAACCCCGCCCGGTCAATGGGGAAATGGTGTCCTTTGGGGAGAAGAGCAACAAGCCTGTTCAGGCCGCAACCCGCCCGCCGCAAACCCGAGTGGAAGTCGTAAATGCCGCTCAGAAAGCTGGTCTGAGCGAGTGGTCAAATCTGGCCGCAAAGACAGTCAGTGGGATGGCGGACGAAGCTCGAGGCAGTGTCAAACTTCTCGGGCAACTGAATCAGATGGAGCGGAGCGGGCAGCTGGGGGTGTTCAGCGGCTCGACCGCCAATGCGGCAATGTTCTTCAGCAACCTTGCCCAGAGCCTTGGCGTGCCGGTGGAAGGGCAGCGGCTGGCGAACTCCGAAACCTTTGTCCCGACTGCCATCACTGCCTGGCAGGACATGGTTCGGCAAGCCGGTGGCAACCGCGGTATTACGGCACCGGAGTCTGAAAAGATCATGCAATCTGTGCCGCAGTTGTCCCAAAGCCCGCAAGGTCGGCAGCAGTTGATTGCCTACCTCCGCCAGCTCGCGCATCAAAACATCGCAGACGCGCATCTGGCGCAGCAAGAATACAGCGAGGCGCTGACTGCCCAGGATCCTAAGAAATTCACCTTTGGCCTTGGGGCGGCGCAGATCCCCCGTGCAGATGCTCTGCCAGCAGTTCCGGGGGCTGGGAAGAGAGCCCCCAGTCAAGCCTTGCCACTGACCGACACCAGAGGCTGGCGGCTCCACCGTGATGCCAATGGTAATGCTGCCTATGTCAGTCCGGATGGCAAGCAATTTGAAGAGGTGAAGTGATGCCGTTTGACCTGCAATCTGCTAAGCCGGTGGGAGCGCCAGCTTCAATGGCGCGGGGATTTGATCTGACGTCGGCTACACCTGTCACAGAAGCCGACGCTGCAGAGAATCCACTTCTCCGGTTCGCAAAAGTGCATGGTAGCGCCGCCGTCCGGGGGGTTTTAGGCTTGCCCGCCCTTGCAATGGACCTGATGACGATGACGACTAATGAGTCGGACAATTTACTGCCGAACACGACAGCTGTGCAGGGGCTTCTGACACAGCCGAAGACCGAAGGGGAGAAGTGGGGAGCGGCAATTACACAAGGTGCTGTTGGCGGGGTTGCCGGGCCGGGAGGACTGACTGCGCCAGTGAAACTGGCCACAGCGGGGGCGACGGGAGCGGTCGGGGCCGAAACAGCTGCGCATCTACTCGGCGAGGGCCCGCTGCAACGCCTGCTCGGCGGGGTAGTCGGGGGGGTCGGAGGCGCAGCGATGGTCAGCCGGATTGGCCGTGCAGCGCCGCAAGTCGAGGAACTAGCCCGCCAGGTTCTTAAAGGCATCTCCCCCGAAATGCTGCTCAAGGCGCAGGAGTTCCAACGCCAAGCTAGTCTCAATGGGGTGGCGATGGATCTTGCTCAAGCCCTGCATGCGACCGGCGCCCCAGCAAACAACGTCAACCGGCTGCGGGATGTCCTTGCTGACAGCCAGCACGGTACGCAAGTGCAGGCGTTCCTTCGCGCGCAGCCGAACCAACTGCGGAACCTGGCCGATACGACAGTGGCTGGAATGCCTGGGGAAGTGCGGCAAGGGGATGTGGCGGCGAACAATCTGCAGCAAGCCGCGACGGACCGGGTTCAGCAAGCCAAAGATGCACGCACGGTGATTTGGGAAACCACACTGGAAGATACCAAGCGGGCATTGCAAGACACAGCTCGGCTGAAGATTGCCCAGGCCCAAGCTCCGCTGCCTGGTTTGCAGATTAATGTTGGACAAGCCCGGGCACGGCTGCAGCAACTGCAGGCGGATCTGGCGGCGGCAAAGGCTGGTGATGAGGCGGCGGTTGCGGCGGCAAATAAGAAAGTCGAGGAAGCTCGGGCGCTGGTGGAAAAGCTCGCTACGTTCACACTGCCTCGCGGGCGGGCTACTGGAAACACTGGCCGCTATTTCGAACTGCCGCAACGTGGGCAATCCATCGACTTTGACGAGATTGCGCGCAGTACTCAGGCAACTCGGCTGCAGGCCGAAATTCCGCCCAAAGTTCAGCCCGCACCTTCACTAGCGACTACCAATGCCGAGAAGGCCCTGCTGCAGGGAAAGCTGCAAGCAGGAGTTGCCGAAGGGCAATTGGTACAAGGGCAAGAAGCTTTGTCAGCCGCCCAGGGCGAGCTGCAGAATATCTCCCGTGTCCCGCCTGAAACCGGCAAGCAGGTTGTCAGCAACCTGATGCGGCTGGCATCCAGCTACCCCGACACCGCGCAAGGGCGTGCGATGGGGGAACTGGCACGGAAACTGATGAAGGCTGACGGCACGCCGAAGACCGACCCAACCCAAATCAATCAGGTGCTGAAGGAAGCAGCCGCAAAACTCAAAGATCCAGACCTTGCAGCGAAGGGTGTGGATGCTGGCACTGCCAAGTGGATTGGCGGGCAGATTGACGCAACTCGTGAAGCCTATGGGGTGGCGTTTGAGCCCCTGCGGCAAGCCAATGCTGCGTACCGAACTGCCACTGCGGAATCGGTCAACCCGCTGCGGCAAGGCCTGGTCGGCGACATCGCTGGGCGTGGGGCGAAGCCTGATGTGGCTGCCAAACAAGACAAGTTTATGCAGCTACTGGACCGCGGGGAAGATCCCATTGCTACCGGCAAGTCGAACATCTACCAGCTCGGGAAGGAGTTGGGCAAGGTAGCGGACGGCGGGGAGAGCTTTGCAGATGCACTGAAGACCTACGTGTCGAGGAAGGTGGGGGAGGCCTTTCCAGCGGATCTGCCCAACTCCCCCGCTGCTGAAGCATCTTCAATCAGCAAGGTCTATGACTCTCTATTCCGCTCCCGAAACCAGTTTGAAGGCCTTCGGCAGGCCACCGCGGCGTCGGCGGAGCTGATGGGGAAAGACCCCGCAAAGGTTGTGCGCGGGCTGGAAAACTTCGCACAGATCACTAGGGCACTGACCAACACCAAGTCCCCTGCCGGCCTTCGCCTCCGCGATGTCTATGAGACCTCCAGTCGCAACCCTGCTTCCACTGGCCTCCGTTTCTTCGGCATCGCACCTTTCGCCGGCCCGGCTCGCCGTATCGAGGACTTCGTCAATCGCCGAACCTTCGAAACCTTCGACCAGTTATTGACAACCCCGGACGGTGCTGATAAGCTCATCGAGCTGTCCAAACACCCAGTCATGAGTGCCAAGGCGCTTGCGGCCTACGCCAGCCTCACTGCAGGGGCTCAGGGGACTGGGAAGGGGCTCAGCAATCTCGAAAATCCCCCCGGGATTATCCCGCAATAATCCCGCCGGAATTAGACCTCCAGGAATCGCTATGCCTTACAACGGTGCAGGTAACTTTGTCGCGCTCCCTCCGCCTGACTACCCGGCGGTTGCAGGGGAACTGATCAAGGCAGCTAGCTTCAATGCCATCATTACGGACTTGATGACTGGCCTGAGCAACGCAATTACCAGGGATGGGCAGAGCCCGCCGACGGCAAATCTGCCGATGGGTGGGCAGCGGTTTACCGGGGCTGGGGATGCAGTTAGCCCTCAAGATTTTTTGACAAAGCGCCAAATTGGCAGCACGGCGGCGGGGGAAGGCGCAGCACTGGTGGGCTACCTGCCGGCGGGCACTGGCGCCACGGGCACGACGGTGCAGAGCAAGCTGCGCGAGGTTGTCAGCGTGCTGGATTTCGGCGCCGACCCCACCGGCGTTGCGGACAGCACGGCAGCGATTCAGGCGGCCATCGACAGCATCTCAGCCGCATCGGCGGCCGGGCGTGGCGAGGTGCATTTCCCGGCCGGCACCTACAAGGTTTCGACGCTGGTGCTTGCCTACGGGGTCAGCCTGCTGGGGCAATACGGCCGAGCGGTGAAGCTCGTCACCACCACGAATGCACCTGTGATTCGGTGGTCCGCATCCATCCCCAGCTACAGCCGGAATATCACGATCAAGGGATTTTGGATGATCGGGGACGGCATCGCGTCCGGAAAGACCAGCCAGACCGCAATCCGGATCGACCACCCGTGGGGTATCGACGGCCTGACGCTGCAGGATCTATACATCGACGGATTCAACGGCTACGCAATCGAGACGGCACAGCAGGGCAGCGGCACCATCACCAACTGCTTCCAGTTCTCGCAGTGGTCCGACATCCAGATTCACAACTGCGGCGACGGCATTCTGATGGGCGTCGGGTTCTGCGGTGAATCCGAGTTTCACAACATCGTGGTCCAGGTTTGCACGAACACCTGCATCACGTTCTCGATCAGCGGCACGGGCGTGGGGCCGCAGGGCCTGACGTTCGACACGCTGGTGCTCGGTGGCGCTCCTATCGGCCTGAACTTCACGGCGGCATCGGCTGGCGTCATCACATTCAACAACCTGCACGCCGAGAATGTCCCGACTGTCTGCAAGACGAACAGCGCGACGCTCAGTGCGCTGGTGTTTGACAAGTGCTGGTTTGTGAACTTCGCCACCCGGGCGCTTCAGGGTGTGCTCGGCGGCAATATCACCTTCGCAAACTGCCTGTGGAGCAACACGATTCTGACGCCCACGGATTTCATCAATCTAGCGGCGGCGTCGAATTTCCTGATCAACTTCGTCGGCACACAGACGGTCAGCGGAAACCTGCCGGCAAGCCAGATCGTGACGACGGATATCAACACGGTGCGCGGGAGTTATATCCGAACGTCGGCGACGAATGGCACGCTCTCGACCACATTTCAGACGTATCTAGGCGTCCAGGTGCGCGGCATCATGAGCGAGACGGCCACGGTGCGGCCGAACAATCTGAGTGGAGCGACGGCGATTGCGAACGGCGGCACAAGCGTCGCGATTACGTTCGCCAGGGCGGAGACCGATGCGGCCTACAAGATCGCCGCGACTGTCGACTGGGGAGCATCTGCGCCGCCAGCGTGGGCGCACAACCTGCAAGTCGGAAGCAAGACAACGGCGGGTTTTTCTGTGACGTTTGGCGCCGCCGCACCCGCTGGCGGCGCTTCACTCAACTGGGTGCTGACACGATGACACAACACACCGAACACGCAGCCAGTACCGCCGCGCCGTCGGGCGGGTGAATCGGCTGCTGCCAGACGGCCGGGCCGAGGTCGCGGTTATCGTACACTGATCATGATCACCACACCCACGCAAACTTGCCCGCAATGCGGCGATGC
>Ga0228700_1001178_pt1 | contig 18001 bp, 15 predicted proteins | sample McNCre317_Aug_MG_FD_178019 | JGI IMG/M metagenome (GOLD analysis project Ga0228700, IMG submission 178019) | Freshwater microbial communities from McNutts Creek, Athens, Georgia, United States - 3-17_Aug_MG | ecosystem: Environmental > Aquatic > Freshwater > Creek | place: USA: Georgia...
TGCCGCCTGGGAGTGGTTTGGCTATGGGCAGACGCTGGCCCTGCTGCCCATGAACCCCGACCCGGTGAGCGGCGCGCACCGTGCCTCGGCCGTCATCACGCTGGACAGCCAGGCCATCGAGGCGCTGATGCAGATGCCGCCCCAGGCCTTCAACGCCGCCGTGACCCAGCGCTTTGGCCATCGCCTGGGCGCCATGCAGCTGGCCAGCACGCGCCACAACTACCCGCTGGTGGCGGTGTTCCCGCAGGCCATGGTGGCCCGGCGCTTTGCCACCGTGGGCGACGCCGCCGTGGGCATGCACCCGGTCACCGCCCATGGCTTCAACTTCGGGCTCTTGAGCGTGGAGGCGCTGGGCGCCGAGATTGCCACCGCCCTGCATACCGGCGGCGACATCGGCAGCGCCAGCCTGCTGCGCCGCTACGAGGGCCGGCAAAAGCGCGCCACCCTGCCCCTGTTCTGGGCCACCCGCTTGCTGGTGGAGATCTACACCCGCGACAGCCCTCCCGCACGGCTGGTGCGCAAGCTCATCCTGCACGCCAGCGACCGCTTCACGCCCCTCAAGCGCTCGATCGCGAAGTCGCTTTCCGGCACCTGAAGCCCAGGCGGCTGGCCAGGGCGGCCAAGGTTTCACTTCTGTCAATTAACATCGGGCCATCCTGCGAGGGCCTGGCTTGCTGCGCGCGCCGCCCGCGCACCGTTTTTTTGAAAGCACCCGATGCCGATTGCCCGCACTGCCGAAGAAGCCCAGAGCCAGCTCCAGGGCAGCGAGATGGATGCCTTGCTCAAAAGCATTGCCATCCCGCCGCGCCCGCTGGTGGTGGAACAGCTGCAGCGTGAGCTGGGCAAGGACGAGCCCGACATCCGCACCGCCGCCCAGTTCGTGAGCCAGGACGTGGGCCTGACCGTGGCGGTGCTCAAAGCGGTGAACTCGCCCCTGTTCGGCCTGAACCGCAAGGCCGATTCCGTCGAGCAGGCCGTCACCATGGTGGGGCTGCGCCAGCTGACCCAGCTGGTCACCGCCCTGGCCGTGCGCCAGTCGCTCAAGGGCGATGCCCAGACCATGGCCCGCTTCTATGACACCGCCGCCAAGCGCGCCTACGCCATGGCCCGCATGGCCCGCACCACGCGCCTGGTCGATGTCGGCCTGGCCCAGACCTTCGGCCTGTTCTGCGATGTCGGCATACCGCTGTTGCGCCAGCGCTTTGGCAACTATGTGCAGACCCTGCAGCTGGCCAACACCGACACAACGCGCTCGTTCACCGCGGTGGAGCAGTCGGTGCACAACACCGACCACGCCCTGGTGGGCGCCATGATGGGCAAGGCCTGGTCGCTGCCCGACACGGTTTGCCTGGCCATCCGCCTGCACCATGACTACGAGGTTTTCCTGGACCCCAAGATGCCGCGCGATGTCACCCGCCTGATCGCCATGGGCCTGGTGGCCGAGACCGCGATCCAGCGCTTTGCCATGCTGCACTCCACCTCCGAATGGAGCAAGGGCGGCGACTATGTGGCCGGCGCCCTGGTGCTTGCACCGATCGAGGTGGAGGAGTGGATCGAGCAGATCATCGAGGAGCTGGCGCAGGGGATCGACTAAGCGGCCGTGCCGGGCAGCGGCCCGAGCCACGGCTTCTATAATCGGCGGCGTATCGCCTCCGGTACGCAGACCTTGTGAGAAGACCATGCCAGCTACTACCGGACCGCATACAGACAGCGCGCCACGGCGCCTGATTCCGGTGCTCTTCATCGGCGTGTTCATGGCCGCGCTGGACACTGCCATCGTGGGCCCCGCCATTCCCGTTTTGCGCCAGACCTTTGGCATCGACAACCGCCTGGTGGGCCTGGTGATGAGCGTGTTTGTGCTGTTCTCGCTGTGCAGCACCGCCCTTATGGCCAACCTGAGCGACCGCTATGGCCGCAAGCCCATCTACCTCTTCAGCGTGGCGGTCTTTGGCCTGGGCTCCCTGCTGATTGCGCTCTCGCCCAGCTTCTGGATGGTGGTGGCCAGCCGTGCCATCCAGGGTGTGGGGGCCGGTGGCATCACGCCCACGGCCAGTGCCGTGGTGGGCGACGTGTTTGAGCCGGCGCAGCGCGGGCGCATGCTGGGCCTGATCGGCGCCACCTACGGCATGGCCTTCGTGCTGGGGCCGCCGCTGGCCTCTGCGCTGATGCTGCTGGGCAGCTGGCACTGGATCTTCCTGATCAACCTGCCGATTGCCGCCGTCATCCTCTACCTGGGCGTACGTGTGCTGCCGGGCGCGCCGCCCGCCTTGGCCCTGGCGCCGCAGGCCGCGCTGGACCGCAGCGGCATCGCCCTGACCTTTGTGCTGCTCACCGCCCTGGTGCTGGGCATCACCCAGGTGCTGGACCCGCTCTTGGGCCTGACCCTGTGGCCCGGCCTGCTGCTGGCAGCGGCCCTGCTGCTGGTGCTGCTGGTGGCGGTGGAAAAGCGGGCGGCAGCCCCCCTGATTCCCTTCTACCTGTTTGCCCAGCGCCAGCTGGCCACCACCTACGCCCTGGCCATCGGCGCGGGCTTTGGCATGGGCAGCGTGATCTTCCTCAGCTCGGTGGCCACCCATGCCTATGGCGTCACCGCCCAGCATGCCGGCTTTGTGCTGCTGCCCCTGGTGCTGTGCTCCATGCTGGGCTCCATGGGTGCCGGGCGCGCGCTCAACCGGGCCGGCCCGCGCAACATGGTGCTGCTGGGCTTTGCCATGCTGGCTCTGGGCTATGGGCTGACGGCGGTCACCAGCCAGGGCCTGTGGCTGTTCCTGCTGGCCTCCATGCCGGTGGGCCTGGGCGTGGGCATTGTGGTGGGCGGGGCACTGCGCTCGATAGCCATCGACGAAGCCCCGGTGGCGGTGCGCGCCGCCGCCCAGGGCCTGATCAACATCTGCACCGCCATCGGCACCCTGATGTCGGCCGCCAGCATCAGCGCCATGGCCGACCTGGCCGGTGGCGGCAGCACCGGCTTTGCCTGGGCCTACGCCGTGGTGGCACTCTGCATGCTGGCCATGCTGCTGCTGACCCTGATGCTGCGCAAGAAGACCGACACCACGCTGCAGACGGTTTGAGCCGTAAGGGCCCCTTGAGCGGGCAGCGCATTACACGCCGTGAAAAGCATGGGGGTTCCTATTTTTTTTCCAGGCCCTGGGCGCGCAGGCTGTCCAGCGTCGCCGCGGGGGTGATGGCCTGCGGGTCAATCAAACAATGCAGCAAGGCCGGCTTGCCGCTGGCCAGGGCGCGCTGCAGGGCCGGGGCGAATTCTGCGGTGTGCTCCACCCGCTCGCCATGGGCGCCGTAGGCCAGGGCCAGGGCGCAGAAGTCGGGGTTCTTCAGCTCGGTGGCATACACGCGTGCCGGGTAGTTGCGCTCCTGGTGCATGCGGATGGTGCCGTACATGCCGTTGTCGATCAGCACGATGACGATGGCCAGGCCGTACTGCACGGCCGTGGCCAGCTCCTGGCCGTGCATCATGAAGTCGCCATCACCGGTAAAGCAGACCACCGTGCGCTCTGGCCACAGCCGCTTGGCGCCCACGGCGGCCGGCAAACCGTAGCCCATGCTGCCGCTGGTGGGAGCCAGTTGCGTGCCATGGCCACGGTAGCGCCAGAAGCGGTGCAGCCAGATGCTGAAGTTGCCCGCGCCGTTGCACAGGATGGCATCTGGCGGCAGCTCGGCTTTCAGCTGCTCCATGACCGCGCCCATCTGCAGGGTGCCCGGGTTGCTGCGGCCCTCCGGGTTGCTCCACGCCAGGTAGTCACTGTGGGCAGCCTGGGTGTGCGCAGCCCACACCGGCGCAGCCGGTGGTTGCAGCGCAGCCAGTGCGGGCACAAAGCCCTGGGGCGAGGCGGCAATGGCGAGGTCGGCCTGGTAGACCTGGTTCAGGCCATCAGGGTCGGCAAACACATGCACCAGGGTCTGGCGTGGCCGGGGAATGTCCAGCAAGGTATAGCTTTGCGAAGGCACCTCCGACAGGCGAGCGCCCAGCAGGATGATCAGGTCCGCCTCCCGCAGCCGGGCCAGCAGGCGCGGGTTGATGCCCAGGCCCACGTCACCGGCATAGCAGGGATGCTCGCCAGCCAACAGCATCTGGCGGCGGAATGAACAGGCCACCGGCAGCTGCCAGGCCTGGGCGAATGCGGCGAACTGTTGGCACGCGTCCTCGCTCCAGCGGCTGCCCCCCAGAATGACCATGGGCTTTTGCGCGCTGGCCAGCAAAGCCTGCAAGGCCTGCATCTGGTGGGCGCCGGGGCTGGACTCCACCTGCTGGAAACCCGGCGTGCGGCCCGCGCGCTGCGCGGGCACTTCGGGCGATACGGGCAGTTCCACGCTGTCGGTGAGCATGTCTTCGGGCAGGGCGATCACCACCGGCCCGGGCCGTCCCGAAGTGGCGATGTGAAAGGCGCGCGACACCAGTTCGGGGATGCGGCGGGCGTCGTCGATCTCGGTCACCCACTTGGCAAGGCGGCCGAAGACGGCGCGGTAGTCCACCTCCTGGAAGGCCTCGCGCTCGCGCATGCCGCGCTCGATCTGGCCCACGAACAGGATCAGCGGCGTGGAATCCTGCATGGCGATGTGGATGCCGGCCGAAGCATTGGTGGCGCCCGGCCCGCGTGTGACCATGCAGATGCCGGGGCGCCCGGTGAGCTTGCCCTGGGCCTCGGCCATCATGGCCGCACCCCCCTCCTGGCGGCAGACCGTGAGCGCAATGTCGCTCGCGTCATGCAGGGCGTCGATCACCGCCAGAAAGCTCTCGCCGGGCACGCAGAAAACATGGCCCACGCCATGCTCTTGCAAGGCTTGCACAATCAGTTGGCCACCGGTTTTTTGTTGGGACATCTGCGTTCCTTGTTCAGACGATGTTGATTTCATGCAGGGGACGTTGGGCAATCACGCGCTCCCAGCCAAAGACCTTCAAGTCCAGCGTGCGAAAGCCGCCAAAGGTGACCAGCTCCGACAGCGCCCGCCCCACGGCGGGCGACTGCTGCATGCCATGGCCGCTGAAGCCGTTGGCAAACAGCAGGTTGTCGACCTCGGGGTGCGCGCCCAGGATCAGGTTGTGGTCCAGCAGGTTCATGTCGTAGTGACCGGCCCAGGCGCGATGCACCCGCAAGGCCTCAAAGCCCGGCACGCGCGCGGCCAGCGTGGGCCAGAGCACGTCGTCGAAGAGCTGGTGCTGCACTTCAAAATCACGGCACTCCGGGTCTTGGTCGTCGGGGGGTGCCACGCCACAGATAAAGCCTTCGCCCTCGGGGCGGAAGTAGGCACCGCTGGGCTCAATCACCATGGGGCAGCCCGGCAGCTTGGCGCTGCTGGTGAAGTAGAAGATGCTGCGCTTCCTGGATTCGATGGGCAATGCAATGCCCGCTGTTTGCGCCAGGGCTGCCGCCCCCGTGCCGGCGGTGTTGATCACCGTGCCGCAGGACACGGTGCTGCCGTCGGCCAGGGTGACCGAGTCGACACGACGGCCCTGCCGGTTCAGCTTGGCAACGCGCGCCTGCTGGTACTGCACGCCCAGGGAAATGGCCTTGCGGCGCATGCCCTGCATCAGGGCATAGGCGTCCAGCCAGCCCTCGCCCGACAGGCCCAGCGAACCGGCGCAAAGGTCTTCCACCTGCATCCAGGGAAAGCGCTGCTGCAACTGCGGCGGCGTGAGCAGGGCCACATCGACGTTCTGGGCCTTCTGCACCGCGTGGTTGGCCTGCAGGATGGCCTGGCCCGCCGGGCTGGCCAGAAACAGGTAGCCACGCTCATGAAAACCCAGCGCGGGCACCTGGCCGTCCACCGCCAGGTAGTCGGCCACATGCTGGATGAAGTGGCTGCCGAACTGCGAGAGCTGGATGTTCTGTGGTGTGGAGAACTGGTGGCGGATGGAGGCCGCCGAGAGCGCCGAGGCGCATTGCGCATAGGAAAAATCCTGCTCCAGCACCAGCACCCGGCCCTTGAAGCCACCTTGTGCCGCCAGGAAATAGGCAGCCGCGCTGCCCACGGCGGCACCGCCCACGATCACCACATCCGCATGTTGCATAAGCACCCAATGAAATTTCTAATAAAGGAAAATATACACCATAGGAAACTTTTGTGGATAATGAGAAACATAATTTCCTAAACCTTCCGCCCCCTTTCTTTTTTTCACCGGAGCCTCGCATGTCCGATACCCAATCCCTGATCACCCCCTTGCTGCAATCCCTGGGCGTGCCCCCAGAGCGTCTGGCCGGCAGTGGCATGGTGGTGCGCTCGCCCATTGACGGCAGCACCCTGGCCCAGCTCACACCCGACACCGCACAGGCAGCCCAGGCCGCCATTGCCCAGGCGCACACCGCCTTTCTGGCCTGGCGCAGCACGCCCGCACCGCAACGCGGCGAACTCATACGCCTGCTGGGCGAAGAGCTGCGCGCCGCCAAGGCCGCACTGGGCCAGCTGGTGACGCTGGAGGCCGGCAAGATCCAGAGCGAAGGCCTGGGCGAGGTGCAGGAGATGATTGACATCTGCGATTTCGCCGTGGGCCTGTCGCGCCAGCAATACGGCCTCACCATCGCCAGCGAACGCCCGGGCCACCGCATGATGGAAACCTGGCACCCGCTGGGCGTGGTGGGTGTGATCACCGCCTTCAATTTCCCCGTGGCGGTGTGGTCCTGGAACACCGCGCTGGCCCTGGTCTGCGGCAATGCCGTGGTCTGGAAGCCCTCCGAGAAAACCCCGCTCACGGCCCTGGCCTGCCAGGCCCTGTTCGAGCGCGCGCTGGCACGCTTCACAGCCCAGGGCGGCCAGGCGCCAGCCCATCTGTCGCAGGTGCTGCTGGGCATGCGCGAGGTCGGCCAGGCCCTGGTGGACCATCCGCAGGTGGCGCTGGTCTCGGCCACCGGCAGCACGCGCATGGGCCGCGAGGTGGGGCCACGCGTGGCACAGCGCTTTGGCCGCAGCCTCCTGGAGCTGGGCGGCAACAACGCCGTGGTGGTGGCGCCTTCGGCCGACCTGGACATGGCGGTGCGCGCCATCCTGTTTGCCGCCGTGGGCACGGCCGGCCAGCGCTGCACCAGCACGCGCCGCCTGATCGTGCACAAGAGCGTGCAAGCCGAGCTGCTGGCCAAACTCAAGCGAGCCTATGCCGCCCTGCCCATCGGCACACCGCTGGCCGCCGGCACCCTGGTCGGACCGCTGATCGACCAGGGCAGCTTTGAGGCCATGCAGTCGGCCCTGGCCCAGGCGCGCGAACAAGGCGGCCAGGTCTACGGCGGCGAGCGCGTGCTGGCCGATCAGTTCCCCCAGGGCTATTACGTGAAGCCGGCCATTGTGGAAATGCCAGCGCAGACCGCCGTGGTCTGCCACGAAACCTTTGCGCCCATCCTCTATGTGCTGGGCTACGACACGCTGGACGAGGCCATCGCCCTGCAAAACGGCGTGCCCCAGGGCCTGTCCTCGGCCATCTTCACCCTGAACCTGCGCGAGGCGGAAACCTTTCTGTCGTGCACCGGCTCGGACTGCGGCATTGCCAACGTCAACATCGGTACCTCGGGTGCCGAGATTGGCGGCGCTTTCGGTGGCGAGAAGGACACCGGCGGCGGCCGCGAATCGGGCTCGGACGCCTGGCGCGCCTACATGCGCCGCGCCACCAACACCGTCAACTACAGCGCCCAGCTGCCCCTGGCACAGGGTGTGAAATTCGATGTCTGAGCTCGGCCCCCGCCTGCGTGGCCTGCGCAGCGAACGCCAGTGGACCCTGGAGGCCACTTCCCAGGCCACGGGCCTTGCGCGCTCCACCCTGTCCAAGATCGAGAACGGCCAGATGTCGCCCACCTACGAGGCCCTGATCAAGCTGGCACAGGGCTTTGGGGTGGACATCAGCGAGCTGTTTGAGCCGCATGCCGCGCAGGCCATCCAGGGGGGTGGCAGCGGGCGGCGCAGCATCACCCGCGCCGGCCAGGGCCAGCGCCTGGACACGCCGGTCTACCAGCACCTGCTGCTGTGCAACGACCTCTCCAACAAGCGCATGACGCCCTTTCACAGCACCATCGTAGCGCGCTCGTTCAACGACTTTGCCGACTGGGACCGCCACCCCGGCGAAGAGCTTTTCTACGTGCTGCAAGGCCGGGTGGAGCTGCACACCGAGTTCTACCAGCCCGAGCGCCTGGACGTGGGCGACTGCGCCTACCTGGACAGCCGCATGGGCCACCGCGTGATCAGCTTGAGCAAGAAAGACGCGCTGGTGCTGTGGGTCAGCACCACCTTGGCGGAGGGACCCCATGCAATTCCTTGACCAGGCCGCCGTGGCGGCTGCCCTGCCCTATCCGCGCCTGATCGAGGCCCTGGCGCGCGGCCTGCAGGAGCCGATTGCCTCGCCCCTGCGCAGCCACCATGAGCCCAATGGCGACGCCAGCACCGTGCTCATCATGCCGGCCTGGAAGGCGCAGCAGACGATGGGCGTGAAACTGGTCTCCATCTGGCCCGGCAACGGCGCTCAGGGGCTGCCGGCGGTCTCGGGGGTATATGTGCTGCTGTCCTGCCAGGACGGCCGCCCCCTGGCCGTGCTGGACGGCACCGAGCTCACCTTGCGCCGCACCGCCGCCGCAGCGGCCCTGGCCGCGCGCATCCTGGCGCGCCCCGGCAGCCAGACGCTGGCCATTCTGGGCACCGGTGCGCTGGCCGCGCCCCTGGCCCTGGCGCATGCCAGCGTGATGGAGTTCAGGCAGGTGCTGGTCTGGGGCCGCAGCCTGCCAAAAGCCCAGGCGGTGGCGCAGCAACTGCGCGCCCAAGGGCTGCAGGCCCAGGCCTGCGAGGACTTGCAGGCCACCCTGACGCAGGCCGATGTGGTGGCCGCAGCCACCACCGCCACCACGCCGTTCATCCGTGCAGACTGGGTGCGCCCCGGCACCCACCTGGGCCTGATGGGCGCCTTCACCCCCAGCATGGCTGAGGCCGAGCCCGCCCTCATGCCACGTGCCCAGCTCTATGCCGACAGCCTGGAGGCCATTGCGCAAAAAGGCGGGGAGGTACTGCAGGCCCTGCAGCAAGGCCTGATACAGCCGTCCGACATACGCGCAGAACTGGCCACGCTGGCGGCCCGACCCCAGCAGCCCTGGCGCAGCGATGCGCAGGCCATCACGGTATTCAAATCGGTGGGTTTTGCGGCGCTGGACCTGATTGCCGCCGAAGAAGTGCTGTCGGCCACCCTCGCGAGGACCGCCCCAAGCAACGTAAATGCGACATAACTTGCCTCCATTCATACACTCCAAATCTTTTTGTCGGGTTTTCACTTAGGGGGTATTTTTTTCGCGCAACATAGCAGCAACAAAATCTTTTTCCAGGGAAAAAATACATGCGCAGCAACCTGCCGGTTAGCCAACAGGCGTACGCATTTCCTGCGGACCAGACCCTGGTATCGGTCACCGATACCAAGGGCCGCATCACCTACTGCAATGCCGCTTTTGTGTCAGTCAGCGGGTATCTGAAAGAAGAGTTGCTGGGCCAGCCGCACAACCTGGTGCGCCACCCCGACATGCCGGCTGAGGCCTTTCGCGATATGTGGGAGACCATCCAGTCACGCCGGCCCTGGACCGGTCTGGTGAAGAACCGGCGCAAGAACGGTGACCACTACTGGGTGCAGGCCAATGCCACCCCCATGCTGGACGGCGAAGAGATCACGGGTTATCTGTCGGTACGCACCTGCCCCTCGCGTGAGGCGGTGGCTGCGGCCGAGGCCTTGTATGCCCAGATGAATGCCGACGAGGCGGCCGGGCGGCCCCGTTACCGGCTGCAGCACGGTGCCGTGCTGCGCACTGGCCTGGCCGGCCAGCTGCAACGCCTGCTCAAGCCCGACATGCTCAGCAAGCTGGTCACCCTGCAGGTGCTGCTGGTGGCCGCGGTGCTGGGCCTGCTGGCCCTGGACATGCCCCTGCCGGTGGTGGCCCTGGCCTTGCTGCTGGGGGCTGGCACCACGGTAGCCTTTACCTGGGCTGCCGCGGTCAAGCCCCTGGCCCTGCTGGTGAATGATGCCAACCACCTGGCCTCGGGCGACCTGTCGCACCCGGTGCAAACCGGCGCACGCGGCTACATTGGCCAGCTGCAACAGGCCCTCAACCAGATGAGCGTGAACCTGCGCACCGTGGTCAGCGATGTGCGCGACGAGATCGAGGCCCTCGATATCTCGGTGAAGGAAATTGCCGACGGCAATGAAGACATGTCCGGGCGCACCGAGTCGCAGGCCAGCAGCCTGGAGGAAACGGCCGCGTCCATGGAGCAGATCTACAGCACGGTGCAGTCCAGCGCCGCCTCGGCCGCGCAGGGCCATGAGCTGGCCGGCATGACCACCCAGATCACCCAGCGCAGCAACGATGCGGTGCAATCGGTGGCGCACTCCATGCAAAGCATCTCGGAGTCGTCGAGCAAGATCACCGAGATCATCCAGCTGATCGAGGGCGTGGCCTTCCAGACCAACATCCTGGCCCTCAATGCGGCGGTGGAAGCGGCGCGCGCCGGCGACCAGGGCCGTGGCTTTGCGGTGGTGGCCTCGGAAGTGCGCTCATTGGCCCAGCGCACCTCGGTGGCAGCCAAAGACATCAAGCAGCTCATCAGCGAATCGGCCGAGCGGGTCGAGGCCGGTGGTGTGCAGACCCGCACCGCGCTGGAGCGCATGCAGGAGGCACTGCAGTCGGTGGCCAAGGTGGGCGTGGTGCTGGAAGAAATCAGCACGGCCTCGCGCGAGCAGCAATTGGGCATCTCCCAGATCAACGAGGCCGTCACGCAAATGGATGGCCTGACCCAGCAAAACGCCGCCATGGTGGAACAGCTGGCGGCCACCGCGCGTTCGCTGCAGGGCCAGACCGGCGAGGTCAGCCAGTCGATGCGCCTGTTCCGCCTCAAGCGCGGTGACGACTCGGTGGCGCAGGTTGACGCAGTGGCACTGCGCCGGCTGGGCAAGTCCTAGGGAAGCTGTCCCTGCCTAGGCCGGGGGCACCATGCGGCCCTGGTCGTCCACCACAGCCTGGCCGTCTTCCTTGCTGAAGGCGCCGCGCTGGGCCTGGGGCAGGATGTCCAGCACCCGCTCGCTGGGGCGGCACAGCCGTGCGCCCAGGGGCGTCACCACCACCGGGCGGTTCATGAGAATGGGGTGCTGCACCATGAAGTCCAGCAGCTCGTCCTCGCTCCACCTGGCATTGCCCAGGTCGAGCTCAGCATACGGCGTGCCTTTTTCCCGCAGCAGTTCGCGCGCGCCGATGCCCATGGCGGCCAGCAAGGCCTGCAGCTGTGCGCGGCTGGGTGGGGTCTTGAGGTACTCGATGACCTCGGGCTCTGCGCCACTGTTGCGGATCAGCGCCAGCGTGTTGCGTGAGGTGCCGCAGGAAGGGTTGTGGTAGATGGTGATGTCGCTCATATCAGGCCAGGTTCTGGGCCAGCCATTGCAGGCTTCGTCCGTGCGCCAGGGCGGCGGCACGCTGGTTGTACATGGGCCGGCCCCAGCAGTTGAAGCCGTGGCCCACGCCGGGGTACACATGGAACTCTGCGTTGCGCCCGGCAAAGGCCGCTTGCACCGCCTGCACGGCGGTCGGCGGAATATGGTCATCCAGCTCGGCATAGTGGAACAGCATAGGTACCTGGATCTGGGCGGCCAGACCCAGGTTGTCCTGGATGCGGCCGCCGTAGTAGCAGACCGCCGCATCCACCGCGCCGCTGGCTGCCAGCACGTAAGACAGGCGCCCGCCCATGCAAAAACCCAGGCTGGCCAGCTTGCCGTCCAGCTGCGGCAGTGCGCGCAGCACCTGGGCGGTGCTGACCAGGTCTTTTTGCGCGTGGGCGGCGTCCAGGCCGCTCATGTACTGGTAGGCCTGCTGGGTGTCGGACTCGGTGTACTGCAGGTCCACGCCGGGCTTCTGGCGCCAGAACATATCGGGTGCCAGCACCACATAGCCGTCCATGGCGTACTGGTCGGCCACGGCGCGGATGTGCGCGTTCACGCCCCAGATTTCCTGCAGCAGCACCAGGCCCGGGCCCCGGCCCTTGGGTGGCAGGCTGAGGTAGGCATCAAAGCGCTGGCCGTCGTGGCTGGGGATGGTGATGTGGGACGCGTTCATGCGGGTTTCCTCTCAAAGTGACAGCTGGCAAATGCCGGTGGCGTGGCGTGCTGGCGGCAGTATCTCACTGCGCAGGAGCCGGCGCTGAGGCCGCTGCGCGCGCGGCATCGGCTGCATCGGCCTGGGCGGCCCGCTTGAACAGCTCGTCCATGGCCTTCTGGTCGTCCATGCGGGCGGCCTGCTCGCCATCGGCAGGGGCGTCAATCTGCACCCGGTCCAGGTCGACGGCCACTTCCTGGTCCAGGAACACGGTGACGGTCTGCGGCACGAAGATCACGATAACCACCAGCAGCAGCTGCATCAGCACCCAGGGTATGGCCCCCAGGTAGATGTCGCGCGACGCCACCTTGCGCGGCAGCGCGCCGGTCTTGAACAAGGTGTCTGAAATGCCGCGCAGGTAAAACAGCGCAAAGCCAAAGGGCGGGTGCATGAAGCTGGTCTGCATGTTCACGCACAGGAGCACGCCAAACCAGACCATGTTGATGCCCAGCTTCTCGGCCACGGGTGCCAGCATGGGCAGGATGATGAAGGCGATCTCGAAGAAGTCGAGAAAGAAGGCCAGGAAGAACACGAACACATTCACCACAATCAGAAAGCCGGTCTGCCCGCCCGGCAGGTTGGACAGCATCTGCTCGATCCACTTGCCGCCGTCCACGCCCTGGAACACCAGCGAAAACACGCGCGAGCCGATCAGGATGAAAACCACCATGGCGGTGATGCGCATGGTGCCGGCCATGGCCTCCTTCACCAGCGGCCAGTCCAGCCGGCGGTGCAGCAGCGCCAGGATGAGCGCCCCCACCGCGCCCATGGCACCGGCCTCGGTGGGCGTGGCAATGGCCGTGTTGAGACCGGGCAGGCCGCCCATGCTGCCCAGCACCGCAAAGATCAGAATGGCCGAGGGAATGATGCCGCGCAGGCACTTGGCCCACAGCGCCCAGCCCTGCAGGGTGCGCGCCTCCTTGGGGATGCCAGGCACGTCTTGCGGGCGCAGGCGCGAGACGGCAAAGGTGTAGAGCGCAAAGATCAGGATCTGCAGGATGGACGGACCCCAGGCCCCCTTGTACATATCGCCCACCGACTTGCCCAGCTGGTCGGCCAGCACCACCAGCACCAGCGAGGGCGGCACCAGCTGCGTGATGGTGCCCGATGCGGCCAGCACGCCGGTGGCATAGCGCATGCTGTAGCTGTAGCGCATCATCACCGGCAGCGAGATCATGGCCATGGCAATCACCTGCCCGGCCACGGTGCCGGTGATGGCACCCAGGATGAAGCCCACCAGAATCACCGAGTAGCCCAGGCCACCCCGGATGGGGCCGAAGAGCTGACCCATGGAATCAAGCATGTCCTCGGCCAGGCCACACTTCTCCAGGATGGCGCCCATCAGCGTGAAAAACGGGATGGCCAGCAGCAGGTCATTGGACAAAATGCCAAACACATTGAGCGGCAGGCTGGCCAGGAAGTTGGCCGGGAACCACCCTTGCGAAATGGCAATGAGGGCGCTGATGAGGCCCAGGGCGCCCAGCGAGAAGGCCACCGGGAAGCCGATCAGCATGATCAGGATCAGGCCCGCAAACATCAGGGGCGGGAAATGCTCCAGGCTTGGGCTCATTGCAGCGGCCTCTCGTAGTGGATGTCCATCTCGTAGACGTGCTGCAGCCAGCCCCAGCGCTTGATGATCTCGGCCAGGCCCTGCAGCAGCACCAGGGCAAAACCCAGGGGCAGCATCAGCATGGCGGGCCAGCGGATCAGGCCACCGGCATTGGGCGACATTTCACCTGAGAGCCACATCTTCCAGAACAGCGGCGCCGAAAAATACAGCAGGGTGCCCATGGCCGGCAGCAGAAAGAACAGCAGGCCCAGCAGGTCCACCCAGACCTTCTGGCGGCTGGACAGCTGCCCGTAGACCACATCGACGCGCACATGCTCATTGAGGCGCAGCACCTGGGCCGCACCCAGCATCACGCAGGCCGCAAACAGGTACCACTGAATCTCCAGCCAGCCGTTGGAACTCAGGTTGAAGGCATAGCGCACCACGGCATTGAGGCAGCTGATCAGGCAGGACAGCATCACACCCCATTTGGCGAGGGCGGCAAAGCGGTCGGCGATCCAGTCGATCGCGTGGGCAAACGCGAGCAGGGCTTTCAAGTAGGTGCTCCCTGGGGTGGCGGGTGTTGGGTGTCTGGACAGCAGAAGCCGACCATAGGCGTGCTGCATTCTAAGTGGCTGCCACGGCGCACCGCGGCCGCTTGCGCAAGCGCAAGCCGGCACCGTGCGCCTGCCCTATGGTGGGGCTTCGGGGAGTTCCAACAAAACCTTGCCAAGGAGCTTCCCATGCAAAAAAACCGATACCCGCGCACGCCCCGCCAGCCTGGCCCGGCACGCCTTGTGGGCCTGTGCCCTGGCCTGCAGTGCCGCCGCCCTGGCCGCACCGCCCGGGCTGGAGCGGCTCACCATCCGCATCACCGGGCCCAGCCCCTTTGCCGCCGGCTGCAACGGCGTGGCGCAGACCGGCACGCCCTACCCCAACGCCGAGGTGGAACCCTTTGTGGCGGCCAACCCGGCGCAGCGCCTCAACCTGGTGAGCGTGTGGCAGCAGGACCGCTGGTCGGACGGCGGCTCGCAGGGCCTGGGCACGGCCTATTCGGTGGACGGTGGCCTGCACTGGTCACGCATCTTTGTGCCCTTCACCCGCTGCGCCGGCGGCAGCGCGGCCAATGGCGGCGACTACGAGCGTGGCTCCGACCCCTGGGTCAGCATCTCACCCAATGGCGCCGCACAGCAGATGGTCCTGGCCTTCAACCCCTCGGCTACGGGCAGCCAGGTCAACACCGCCATGCTGGCCAGCCGCTCGGTGGACGGCGGGCGCAGCTGGGGCCCCATCCAGACCCTGGTGGCCAATGACGTGCACCGCTTCAACGACAAGAACGCCATCACCGCCGACCCCACCGATGCCCGCTTTGTGTACGCCGTGTGGGACCGGCTCAGCGATGTGGCGGGTGAAGGCGCCGGCCCCACGCTGCTGGCGCGCAGCAGCGACAACGGGCGCAGCTATGAGCCCGCCCGCATCATCTACGACCCGGGCCCCAATGCGCAGACCATTGGCAACCGCATCGAGGTGCTGCCCGGCGGCATGCTGGTCAACCTGTTCACCCAGATCGACTACCAGAGCGGCGACGTCACCCTGCGCGTGATCCGTTCCAGCGACAAGGGACTCACCTGGTCGCAGCCCATCCTGGTGGCCGACATTCTGGCGCTGGGCGCCTCCGACCCGCAGACCGGCGCGCCCATACGCGACGGCGCCATCCTGGCGCAGATGGCCATCAACCGGCGCGGCGTGATCGGCGTAACCTGGCAGGACGCGCGCCATTCGGGCGGCCGGCTGGACGGCGTGGTCTTCAGCCAGTCCACCGATGGGGGCCTGAGCTGGAGCGAGCCGGTGCAGATCAACCGCGACCCCTCGGTGCAGGCCTTCACGCCCAGCATCCATGCCCGGCGCGACGGCAGCTTCGGCGTGGGCTACTACGACTTGCGCAGCAACACCGGTGACCCCGCAACCCTGTTCACCGACACCTGGCTGACCCGCACCCGCGAGGGCACGGTGTGGCGCGAAGACCGGGTGAGCGAGCCCTTCGACCTGTCGCGCGCACCCAATGCCCTGGGCCTGTTCCTGGGCGACTACCAGGGCCTGACCAGCATCGGGCCGGTCTTCATCCCCTTCTTTGCCAAATCGGGCGGACCCGACAGCAACCGCAACGACATCTATGCCCACATCAGCCTGGGCCATGTGATGGAAGACGCGGCACGGGATGCCCCCGCCCTGGACGCCGCCGTGGCCCAAGACGAAGCCGCGCTGGCAGTGCACACCCCGCAGGCGGCAGCACAGCTGGCAGCCACGCAGCGCAGCGCCTTGCACAGCGGCAGCTGGCAGGCCTATGAGCGCCTCATGCGCGCCCATGTGCCGCAGTGGGACGCACGCTTCAACCGGCGTCTGCAGGCGCCTTGACAAGGGTCGGGGCCCCGTGCCGTCCAGGGTTTCTGCCCCGGCTGGCGGCGCGCCCGGGCAGGCGGCGCTACCATGGGCGCCGACCTGGCAGCCGCCAGCCAAGCCTCCAACCCTGACACCATGACCGAAACACCCGCCTACGTTCCCCCCGCCATCTGGACCTACGACAAGGAAAACGGTGGCCAGTTCGCCAGCATCAACCGGCCCACGGCCGGTGCCACCCATGACAAGGCTTTGCCGCGCGGCAAGCATCCCTTGCAGCTGTATTCACTGGCCACGCCCAATGGCGTGAAGGTGACGGTCATGCTTGAAGAGCTGCTGGCCCTGGGCGTGACAGGCGCCGAATACGACGCCTGGCTGATCCGCATCCAGCAGGGCGAGCAGTTCGGCAGCGGCTTTGTGGGCGTCAACCCCAATTCCAAGATTCCGGCGCTGATGGACTACAGCGCAGCAGAGCCGGTACGGGTGTTCGAGTCGGGCTCCATCCTGCTGCACCTGGCCGAGAAGTTCGGCCATTTCCTGCCGCAATCAGGCGCCGAGCGCACCGAATGCCTGAACTGGCTGTTCTGGCAGATGGGCAGCGCGCCCTACCTGGGCGGCGGCTTTGGCCACTTTTATGCCTATGCCCCCAGCAAGATGGAATACCCCATCAACCGCTTCGCCATGGAGGCCAAGCGCCAGCTTGACGTGCTGGACCAGCGCCTGGCCCAAAGCCCCTACCTGGCCGGCGCGCACTACAGCATTGCCGACATCGCCGTCTGGCCCTGGTACGGTGGCCTGGTGCTGGGCCAGCTCTACAACGCCGCCGAGTTTCTGCAGGTGCAGGAATACACCCATGTGCAGCGCTGGGCCCAGGAGATTGGCAAGCGCCCCGCCGTGATTCGCGGGCGCATGGTCAACCGCAGCTTCGGCCCGCTGCAAGAGCAGCTGCACGAGCGCCACAACGCCAGCGACTTCGACACCCAGACCCAGGACAAGCTGCAGGCTTAGGGCTGCGCCAGTGCGTCGATCTGGCGCTTGTAGCTGCTGTCGTTCTCTGCCACGGCACGGGCGGCTTCGCCATAGCTAAGCTTGCCGCCGGCCAGGGCACCGAGCACGCTCTTGGTCTGGGCCCAGTAGGCGTCCAGCAAGTTTTGCGCCTCGGGTGTGTAGCTGGCCTGGCGCCAGTCGGCCGACATGTCTAGGCACATCTCATAGCCGGCCAGCACGCTGCTCAACTCCGAGCGCTCCATTTTGCTGGGACGCGCTGACTGTGCCAGCTGCGCCGCGTTTGCCTCGGCATCCACCAGATACGGCACCTTGCCCGCCAGATGGCGCGCCGCATTGGACGAGGCCAGGGCGTGGAAGCAGGGGCTGGGCGGATGCAGCAGCGGCCTAAGCGCTGGTGCGGCCGCCGCCAGGGGCTGGGTGCCCTCGGCCGCCTGTGCCGCATCGGACGCCTCTGACGCAGGCGTCTGGTACCGGATGCCTGCGGCGCCGGACGACCTCGATTTCTTGCCCTGTGCCGTGGCCGCCTTGGACGCAGTGCGGGTATTGGCCTTGGCATTGGCGCCCTTGCCAGCTTTGCCAGCTTTACCAGCCTTGGTAGTGGAGGTGGCTTTGGCCTTGGCAGCTGCCTTGGGCTTGGCCTGGCCCTTGGCAGCACAGCCGGCCTGGGCTTTGGCGGTGGCGGTCTTGTCGCCCCCCGCACAAGACGTGGTGCTGGTGGCCGCCCACGCCAGGCCCGGCGCAGCCAGGGCCATCAGCATTACGGCCAGCAGCCTGGCTTGTATCCATCCATTCACACGGGTCTCCTGTGCGACCGGACTTTGCGGTCTTTTTGTTCAAGGTCATCAAGCATACACAGGCGCCGGCCGGGGCCGCCAAAAATGCCCCGGTCTGGGGTACAGTCTCTTGTGAATCGGAGCACCCGAGCCCAGGGGCCGCCAGG
>Ga0228700_1001180_pt1 | contig 17966 bp, 15 predicted proteins | sample McNCre317_Aug_MG_FD_178019 | JGI IMG/M metagenome (GOLD analysis project Ga0228700, IMG submission 178019) | Freshwater microbial communities from McNutts Creek, Athens, Georgia, United States - 3-17_Aug_MG | ecosystem: Environmental > Aquatic > Freshwater > Creek | place: USA: Georgia...
CGGCCAGACCTCTTAATGCCCTTGCCTGACGGTGCTATAATTTCGCTCTCGGCCCGGTAGCTCAGTTGGTAGAGCAGCGGATTGAAAATCCGCGTGTCGGCAGTTCGATTCTGCCCCAGGCCACCATCCATAAGGCTTTCCACGTGATCGCTTTTGAAAACCACTAAAGTCTCGACTTTAGTGGTTTTTTTATTTCTAGGGTGCGCCTAGGAGGCTGCTAACGGCTCTGAATGGCGTGGGTTCTAGTGATTGAGCGAGTCGGTGTCTACTGCGCTCGGTTCGGCAATAGGCGGCTTTCCGTGTGCCGCTAACTTTTCATTTAGTTTGGCTCTTCTGACTTGAGACTTTGCAGGTTGCACGTAAACGAAATCAAGCAGCTCCTCCAAAACATCGAGATTCCATTCCGCTTCCTCTGGCTCAACTTCTGCAATCGCCGTTGCGTTGGTGCCCTTAATTGGATGGGCCGCGAAGTTGCCAATTCCGCGAATGGCATCGAGGTTCTCTGCCAGTGAAAGCGGAAAAATGGTTGCATCAAGGGCGGCTTGAATTGCATCAGCAAGATTGTGTTGCTTAAAACCAAGATGGCGAAGTACTGATTGAAGACAACGACGAGAAAGTGCCGCAGAGGCTTTCGGGCTGTCTGCAAATACGGTTGATGCCTCGTTGAAGTCGTCTGCAATCTCGGGTGTAACTTCGGAGGGGGCGGGGAGTCTTATTCCTGCCTTGGGATAAACGATTGCCGAAAATTCGGTGATAGCGGATCCGCTTACACCTTTAAGCGAAAAAATGGCTTTGTGACAACTTGGGCAAACCATATGAGAAATTGTCCATTGGAGGTGACGTCCCCTCTCGTTTAGGCCAATGTTTGGATTGGTTTTGTGAGTCAGCTGAGTTTTTTCGAAGTCTGGATGAATAGTGACTTGGCAATGTGGGCATTTCATCGCGATTTTCCTAGGAGGTTCTTTGACTTGGTTTGGTGCGGGGCGTCAAATTCATCTCATTTTTGTGAAAATGACGACTCCCCATAGTAAGCTGTCAGGCAAAGCACGTAAAAAGTTAACACCAATGTTGGACGATATCAAAAAAACTCTATGGGCCGCAGCGGACAAACTTCGAGCGAATATGGACGCTGCTGAGTACAAGCATCTCGTACTCGGCCTGATATTTCTCAAATACATCTCAGATACCTTTTCAGCAAAGCAGCAGGAGTTAACACTGCGTCTTCGTGACCCCAAGGACGAGTACCACTTGGCTGATGCAACGGATGCCGACATTGCGACTGAGCTTGAAGAGCGCGACTACTACACCGCCGCAAATGTGTTTTGGGTTCCTGAGTCCGCTAGGTGGGAAGCAATACGAGCTGCCGCTAAAGCGCCTGATATCGGTAAGCGTATTGATGACGCGCTGACCGTTATCGAATCTGAAAACCCCAAGCTCAAAGGCATCTTGGATAAGAGGTATGCCCGTGCGCAGTTGCCTGATGGCAAATTAGGTGAGTTGGTTGACTTAATTTCGACCATCGGTTTTGGTGACAACCCAAGCACCGCACGTGATGTTCTTGGACAGGTCTATGAGTATTTCCTCGGGATGTTTGCCAATGCAGAGGGTAAGCGGGGTGGTCAGTTCTACACACCTGCCAGCATCGTTAAAACGCTGGTTGCAGTCCTATCGCCACACGAAGGTAAGGTCTACGACCCCTGCTGTGGTTCAGGGGGTATGTTTGTTCAGTCGGAGAGGTTCATCGAAGCGCACGGCGGCAAGCTGGGTGATGTGTCCATCTACGGACAAGAAGCTAATCCAACCACGTGGCGGCTTGCTGCGATGAATTTGGCTATCAGGGGAATTGACTTCAATCTTGGTCGAGAGCCTAACGACACCTTCACGAAAAATCAGCACCCTGATTTACGTGCTGATTACATCCTAGCCAATCCTCCGTTCAACATTAGCGACTGGTGGCACGGTAGCTTAATGGGTGATCCACGCTGGGTATATGGTGATCCGCCCGCTGGAAATGCTAACTACGCTTGGCTGCAGCATATGCTGTATCACCTCAAGCCAACAGGTCGTGCTGGTATCGTTTTGGCGAATGGCTCAATGAGTTCGAGTCAAAACAACGAGGGTGCAATTCGTTCTGCAATGGTTGAAGCTGACGCTGTTGAGGTGATGGTTGCATTGCCGAGCCAGTTGTTCTTCAACACACAAATTCCAGCTTGCTTATGGTTTTTGGTTAAACAGAAAACTAAGCGTAAAGGTGAGGTGCTTTTTATTGATGCCCGTAAGTCGGGCACGATGATTAGCCGTGTTCAAGCTGAATTTACTGATGAGGTGATTAAAAGAATTGAACAAACTGTCGCAGCTTGGCGTGGCGAATATGGCGAGTACGAAGACGTGGCAGGTTATTGCCGTAGCGTTAGCTTGGCCGAGATCGCTACACACGGACACGTACTCACGCCAGGTCGTTACGTAGGCGCTGAAGAAGTTGAGGACGATGACGAAGCGTTCGCGGACAAGATGCAAAAGCTAACTGAGAAGTTAGGTGAGCAGATGGCGAAAGGTACAGAGCTTGATTCATTGATTCGACAAAAACTCGGGAGCCTTGGCTATGAGTTCTGAGTGGCCGCTTGTTCGCTTAGGTGATTTGATTAGTTTAAAGGGCGGTTTTGCCTATAAAGGGGAATTCCTTGGTTTAAGTGGTGCAGTGCTTCTAGGTATGGGGGTTGTTTCACACTCCGAGCGTTTTTTGAAAGACGGAATAAGACGTTACAGTGGCGAATTACCTTCTGCTCATCGAGTGTCGGCTGGTGATATGGTTATCGCAACACGTCAGCAATCGGATAACTTACCGATCCTCGGTTGTCCAGCGCTTGTTCCAAAAGATTTGCCCAGCGATGACATAGTTGTGGGTACAAATCTTTACAAGGTTACAAATACTTCCGATCTTGAAAATCAATTTTTATACTGGCTACTTCGCGGAAAAGAATATCGACGCAGAATTATTGATTGTTCCAAGGGAACTACTGTACGGATGATTACAAAGGATGCGATAGAGGACTTCTGTTTCCTTTACCCGCCTTTGGAAACTCGAAATGAAATTACGGGGTTTTTAGATGCGCTCGACGAGCGCATCACACTCCTTCGCGAAACCAATTCAACACTAGAAGCTATTGCTCAAGCAATGTTCAAGTCTTGGTTCGTGGATTTTGACCCTGTACGTGCAAAGATTGAGGGCAAGTTGCCCGAAGGAATGGATGAAGCTACTGCTGCACTTTTTCCTGATGCGTTTGAAGAAACTGAGTTGGGTGTGGTGCCTAGAGGTTGGCGGGTTGAGGCTTTAGACGATGTTGCTGATTTCTTGAATGGTCTTGCACTACAAAAATTTCCTCCAACAGGCTTTGATGATCTACCAGTTATCAAAATAGCTCAGCTGCGCAAGGGAGACACGGCAGGAGCAGACTTGGCTTCAGGCTCGATTAAGCCCGAGTACATCATTAGAAACGGTGACGTTTTGTTTTCGTGGTCAGGAAGTCTTGAGGTTGAAATTTGGTGTGGTGGAGTTGGCGCACTGAACCAGCATCTGTTCAAAGTTTCATCAAGCCGTTTTGAAAAATGGTTTTACTATTTGTGGACAAGGCACCATCTCGAAAGTTTTAGGCAAATTGCTGCAAGCAAGGCTACTACTATGGGGCACATTCAACGAGGGCATTTGTCGTCAGCAAAAGTCAACGTCCCAACTGATTCTGTGTTGAAAGTTGCAGATGCGGTATTCACGCCAATAGTAGAACGCATAGTGCAAAATGCCTTACAAGCAAATACGCTTGCTACGCTGCGAGACACATTGTTACCCCGACTAATCTCGGGGCGGCTGAGTATTGCTAAAGCTGAGGCAGAGCTGGAAAAGGTAGCGGCCTAAATGACGGAAGACCAACTAGAACAAGAGGCATTAGGCTGGTTGAGTGACGTTGGCTACACGTTACTGAGTGGCTATGACATTGCTGTTGATGGCACAGTACCTGAACGAACCGACTATAAAAACACGCTGCTGCCGTTTCGTTTGCGTGAGGCAATTAACCGTTTAAACCCAAGCATTCCAGCAAACGCACGTGAAGATGCTTTGCGGCAAGTTCAAGACCTTGGCATCCCATCGCTGCTCAGTGCAAACAGGCACTTTCACAAGCTGCTGGTTAATGGTGTGCCTGTGCAATACCAAAAAGATGGCGAGACACGTGGCGATTTCGTTCGCCTAGTTGATTGGGACGCGCCTGCGAAAAATGATTGGGTGGCAGTCAACCAGTTCACCATTAAGGGGGCTCGCCACACAAGGAGGCCAGACATCATTCTGTTCGTCAATGGCTTGCCGTTGGTGCTGATCGAACTCAAGAATCCTGCCGACGAGAACGCCGATATTTGGAAGGCTTACGACCAAATTCAGACCTACAAAGAGCAAATTCCCGATGTGTTTCAGTACAACGAGGTGCTTGTTGTCTCGGATGGCACGGAGGCATTGCTCGGTTCGTTATCTGCTGATGCTGAACGCTTTATGGCTTGGCGAACTATCGATGGCAAGACTATCGATCCGTTAGGTCAATTCCAAGAGCTTGAGACGTTGGTTCGTGGCGTATTAGCCCCTGAGTACTTCCTTGATTACGTGCGTTACTTTGTCCTGTTTGAGGATGATGGAAAGTTGGTCAAGAAGATCGCTGGCTATCACCAATTCCACGCGGTACGTGCAGCTATCGAACAAGTAGTGCAAGCATCGCGCCCTGATGGTTCTCATAAAGGTGGCGTTGTTTGGCACACACAAGGTAGCGGTAAAAGCATCACGATGACCTGTTTTGCAGCGCGTGTAATGCAATCAGCTGCAATGGAAAACCCAACTGTGGTGGTCATCACGGATCGGAACGATTTGGATGGTCAGTTGTTTGGTGTGTTTAGTCTGTCACAAGACCTACTACGTGAACAACCAGTTCAAGTTGCCACTCGCCAAGATTTGCGTGAAAAGCTCGCGAACCGACCATCAGGCGGGATTGTGTTCGCCACGATTCAGAAATTTATGCTGGGTGAGGATGAAGACACGTTCCCTGTCTTGTCAAATCGTAGCAATATCGTGGTTATTGCTGATGAGGCACACCGAACTCAATACGGTTTCGATTCCAAGCTAAAGGGTAAGGCGGGGGAAGAGCGTTACCAAGCTGGTTACGCACAACATTTGCGTGATGCGTTACCTAACGCTACCTTTGTCGCTTTTACAGGAACTCCCGTCAGTAGTGAGGATCGTGACACTCGCGCAGTGTTTGGCGATTACATCCACATCTACGATATGCAGCAAGCCAAGGAAGATGGTGCGACTGTCGCTATCTACTATGAATCACGGCTTGCCAAGCTACGACTGAAAGAAGAAGAGCTGCCACATATCGACGATGAAGTGGACGAGCTCACCGAAGACGAAGAAGAAAACGACCAATCGAAGTTAAAAAGTCGTTGGGCGGCATTGGAAAGAGTTGTTGGCGCAGAGCCTCGTGTTGCTCAAGTGGCGGCTGATTTAGTGGCGCACTTTGAAGAACGCAATAAAGCTATGTCAGGCAAAGCAATGGTCGTTGCAATGAGTCGTGACATTTGCGTTCACCTATACAACGATGTCGTGAAACTGCGCCCCGATTGGCACAATGATGACCCCGAAAAGGGCGCAATAAAAATCGTGATGACAGGGTCTGCAAGTGACAAGGCATTGCTCAGACCGCATATCTACGATGGCAAAACCAAGAAGCGTCTTGAGAAAAGATTTAAAGACCCGAACGATGAACTGAAGTTGGTCATCGTTCGCGATATGTGGCTTACTGGCTTTGACGCTCCTTGCGTTCACACGCTGTATGTAGATAAGCCGATGAAGGGGCATAACCTGATGCAAGCCATCGCACGGGTTAATCGCGTCTTCAAGGACAAGCAAGGTGGCTTGGTCGTGGACTACATCGGGATTGGCAATGAGCTTAAAGCCGCGATGAAGGAGTACACGAACAGCAACGGACGAGGCAGGACTACTGTAGATGTCAACGAAGCCTACAGCCTACTAGCTGAAAAGCTGGACGTCTTACGAGGAATGCTTCACGGCTTTGATTACAGCAACTTCTTAACGGCTGGTCACAAAGCGCTTGCTGGCGCTGCCAACCACGTGTTGGGGATTAAGGACGGGAAGAAGCGTTTTGCCGATACAGCCGTTGCAATGAGCAAGGCGTTCACACTCTGCTGCACTTTGGATGAAGCCAAGAACGTCCGCGAAGAAGTTGCGTTTATGCAGGGCGTGAAGGTTCTTCTGACCAAGCGCGATATCACAGCGCAGCGCAAAACCGATGAGCAGCGTGACTTAGCGATACGTCAAATCATCAGTTCAGCCGTAGTCTCCGACAGCGTGGTTGATATTTTTGATGCTGTGGGCTTGGATAAGCCAAACATCGGGTTGCTAGATGATGAGTTCTTGGCGCAAGTTAAGAACCTACCAGAGAGAAACCTAGCCGTTGAACTGCTTGAACGCCTTCTCCAAGGTGAAATCAAAAGCCGATTCAATAGTAATGTCGTGCAGGAGAAGAAGTTCAGCGACCTTTTATCCAGCGTCATTCAGCGTTACCAGAACCGAGCTATCGAAACTGCTCAGGTGATGGAGGAGTTGATTGAAATGGCAAAGCAATTCCGTGCCGCCAGCACGCGAGGTGAGCAACTTGGGCTGACAGACGATGAGGTTAAGTTCTATGACGCGCTCGCCAACAATGAGTCTGCCGTCCGTGAATTGAATGACGAAATTCTGAAGAAGATCGCCCACGAATTAACGGAAAACCTACGCAAGAACATCAAAGTCGATTGGGCTGAGCGTGAAAGTGTTCGAGCTAATTTGCGACTGATGGTTAGGCGCATTCTCCGCAAATACAAATACCCACCCGACCAACAAGAAGGTGCTGTGGAGCTTGTTCTGCAACAGGTTCAAGCGCTTGGTGAGGATTGGGCAGAGATCGCCTAAGAAAAGGATGCGCTGTGACAGATGCTTCAGAAATTCAATATCTAGCTGCTGATTTTGGTCAGAATGGCGGCGCTTTTAGTTGGAGCACGTTTGCTGAAGTTCGTGACTGGATCACAGCTCGTAGAGCTGATTGGCAATGGGTTGCTCAGCAAAGTAGCCACCCTACAAATTCTGCGTGGAACAGAATCAACGATACGCTGAACAATGCCCAATCTCATCTGAACAACGCTGAGCAAAACAAAGGGAATCTGCAGCAAGAAGAAACTTGGAAAAGAAATGCGGTTCAGCAGTTGGAAAGCATTTTTAAGCCTTACTGGTGGCTACTACCTGACAGTACATATTTGAAATTCATCTTCGATATGCGTGACAGCGGAAGATCGCTGGAGGCGGGGCTTGTGACGGCCTATTTGATGAATCAGGATTTCAATAACGCTCCTATGCCCGCGCTGCTTCGAGGCGTGGTTGAGTTTGAGCTTTTCGAGCGAGGAATTAAAGATCGGGCCAAAACAGAGGCCGCAGCTCTACGCAAGCTATCTGGCGAAATGATTACAGCCCTTGATGAACTCAAGCAGCTTCAGATTTCTCAAGGCGCAGAATTCGATGTTTTGAATCAAAAAGTTGAAGATCAAATTTCCAATCATTCAACTGGTTTTCAAGAGTCCCAAGCCACCAGAGATGAAGAGTGGAAGAAGCGGCTCACTGATGCTGAGGCCGAATTGAAGCGCCTCAACGACACATATGACACTCATATGGCAATTGCGGCACCCGTAAGTTACTGGGAAACAAAGCGTAGCAACCACAAGAAATGGGCTATCGGTTCGTTCATCGCGTTAAGTTTGAGTATGTTGGCCTTCGGTATCTTCCTGTCGTTTGAAGTTCAAGGCATTAGCTCGATGGTTGAAACGACAAGATCTGCTGCAATTGCTGCAATGGAAAAGGGTCAAGCTAAACCAGCAAATACACCTCCTGCCGCTCTCACTTCGATGTTGGATGTTCTTGCAAGCTGGAAGATCGGCGCTTACATCTTGCTGGTGACCCTTGTGTTCTGGTTCATTAGATTGCTTGTTCGCATCTTTCTTAGCAACATTCACCTTGAGAATGATGCTGCCGAGCGTGTGACTATGGCGAAGACCTACTTGGCACTGATGCGCGATGGCTCCTTAGAAGGGAAGGAGCATCTAGGAACAATCCTTGCTGCATTATTCCGTCCTACTGGCGACGGAATAGTTAAGGACGAAGGGCTGCCACCAACGGCTATGGAGTGGCTAACTAAATTGAGCGGCAAGGGCTAAGCCCCCCAACAAAGTTTTAGCTGGCGATTGCAATCCTTAGTGATGAGTAAGCCAGCTTGACTCCTTGCGCCTCGTTTAGCCAGCGGTGAATGCTGAGTAGGCTATGTCCCGCTGAACGCATCGCCTTCATTTCACCAATCAGCTTCTGCTCGGCCTCGTTCGGCACCTTCTTGCCTTCCACAATATCGAATCCGAAGCCACGGCGACCGCCAACAAAGTAGCCCTGCGCCTTCCGCATTTGTTTCACCTCGCTGATACGGCTGGCGATACGTTCACGCTCAAAGGTGGCGAAGGCCGACAAGATTGTGAAGATGATGGCTCCGACACCGTTGCCAGTTACATCACCACCTAGGTCAATGGAGTGAACGGCAACACCTTTCTCCTTCAGCGTATGCAAGACGTTCAAAGCGTCTCTGGTGTTGCGGAAGCCTCGATCCAGCTTTGGGAAGATCACTATGTCGCCAGACTGCAAGGAGTCCAGCAGCTTAGAACCCGCTGGGCGTGAACCAAACTCCTGCCCGCCACTCACACCTCGCTCCACGAATACGTTGCTCTCGCTAAGTTCTAAGGCTCTCGACGAGGCATAGGCCAACACCTGACGAACTTGGGTTTCTAAAGAGTCACCTTCTTCGGCTTGTGTGAGGGTCGAAACACGGGTGTAGGCAAAGACGGTCATTTGGTCGCTCCTGAAAGAAATTTGGGAGCGAACTATTAGCGGTTTTCAGGTTAAAGACAACAACTATTGACGGAAATGCACAGCAATCCACCAATAAGCAGTCGAACAATAAATTTGTTGACTTTTTTGAAGTTTGAAGAGAGAGCCTTTCGGCACTCAATCAACCCTCAAGAATTGATGGGTCATTCACAACGCCAACCGCCACGAGTCTCGATTTACTTGTGTCTGGATCGACCTCTCGCTTCACTACCAAAAGCATCAGGTCATTGTGAAAAGCCTGTTCTGGCTTGTCGGTAGGAAGGTCTTTGATTGAAATACCAAGCGGTACACCCTTGTTGCTAGTTATCCACTTCTTATTCGTAGTCGAAGCGGTGGACTTTGTAGGAGCCTTCTTCGCTGGTGCCGTTCGCTTGCCTTTTGACCTAAGGCTGTTGATTTCTTGAACTGTACTGAGCGGGGTGAGTTGCTGCTTCTTTACCCACATTGACACATTCTCATCCTGCTTAATGGCTCTAGCCGTTTCGTACAAAGCGTCACGAGTGGCAGGTAGTGAGGTATGAATCTTCAGGAGTGCGGGAGCTTGGGAGGCGATGGTATTCCAACGGCTACGAATTGCAGGAGACAGTCCCAAGGCTCTGACAGAAAGGTGCTTTTCAAACTCTTCTGTATGCACTTTAGTTTTGTAAGCCTTGTCTAATCGTTTGGCCTCTTCCTCCAACTCAGTCAACGATGCGGCAAAGCGAATCATTCGCTCGGCCAACTCTGCCGTTTCGCTAACAAGTAGGTCTTTGGCCTTGACCAAGATATTCAGCTTCTTACTAAAGCTGGCCTCTATGATGTCTTGACGTGACGTTTTAATCGCTGACGAGGGTTTCTTCATCGGTGGCCGTCCTAATTTAAATGCATTTAAATTCGCTGAACAATCATAAACCTTCGAGGTCAAAGAGATGCAGTGGTTTTCATCCAAAAAGAATCCAGCAGCCCGTTACTTGCCTGACGTTTTCTCAGAGGACGAGCAACGCTTCGCATACCGTTTACTGAACTCGGCAGCAACCCGAACCGATAACCGAGCCACCTCGACTGGTGCGATAGTCATTGACGGAAAAACTGCATTTGTTTCGTCCGAACAAGAGGCCATACTCGACACGCTCCGAACACTATCCGATGACCTGACACCTCCACAAAAGATGAACGCCCTTAATTTGGCGATTGAAAACAATAGGGGTCTAAAGCCCAACAAGGCGTTCAAGTGGGTCGAAGGGAAAAAGCTAAACCAATCAGAGTTTGATGCTTGGTGGCGCAATACTGCAAAGCTAACCAGTAGCAAACGAATTGCCGCTGTGGAGAAGTTTCAAAAAGCAAATATCTCAGCTCGCAAATATGGGATGCCTGCGCTCTCAGGAACTATCGGTTTCTTTGGACGTGACCCCAACAACAACTGGTCACGTGAATGCTCTTGGAACAAGAACAACCCCTTTCTCTTTGAGCGAGTTCTTCCTTTAATAAGGCGAATAGATGCAGGCTTCAAGGCCGCTCTGCCAGATCGCTATCTCTTGCAGAAAGAATTCGTTGACAGGCTAGACCCCAGATTTGTTGTCGAAGGAACTTGCTTCACGACTATCACGGTCAATAAAAACTACCGAACTGCAGCGCACAGAGACGCAGGGGACTTGAGTCAAGGCTTTTCCAACATTTCGGTTTTTTCCAATGGGCGCAAGTTTTCAGGTGGGCATTTAGTGCTTCCTGAGTTCAATGTCGAGGTGTGCCTGAAGCCTGGAGATTTGTTATTCGTGGCGAATCACGAATACATCCACGAGAACACGGCTATCAACAACGATGACCCTGAGTCGGAACGGCTGTCTCTCGTCTGTTACGCCCGTGAGGATTTGGCATTTTCTGGAACGCTTGAGTACGAGCAACTTCGATGCGAGTTCGTGCTTAGCGAAAAGAAATTCGCACGAATGTGGGAATCTGAAAAGTGGTTTGACTATCTTCATTCGAAGCTAGGTGGCAAGGGAACGCTGATTCAAAAATCCCGCAAAGCTGGTCTTCTGAACTCCGAGCTCTTGCATTTGTCACGGATGTATGAAGAAGACGCCCTCTTTGCGTCTGAGAAATGGGAATTTATTGCGAAAGTTGATGTTCATAACCAAACCGACTTCGATACGCTGAAAGCTCTTTTTAGTGCAGTGCATTTCAAATCGCCTCGTCAGGATAAGTGGATTCGTGAGAACGACGAAGACGGCCCCACCGAAGTGGATTCTGTTTTCATCGGAAAAGATGGCTGGTGCCTCTCGTACTGTGAAAGCGAAAGCGGGGCTGTGAAATTCTCAAACAATCGCTTCAACGTCAACGCAGTCGGAAAACTCTCGAACTCTATTCCGAAGGTTATCAATCGCCTTTCTCGTGACGCCTTCAATTGGTTGAGTGAAAGGGTCGAAGAAGCGAAGCACTTGAAACAACCTATCGAGGTCAGCTTAATACGTGTTCCAACTGGTATCCCTGAGGCTCCCTATCGAGTGGCATTTACAACGCTATCCAAGGCACAAGCCAAATCGGTGGCGAAGAAGGATAAAAGTTCAACCTCTGCCATCACCCAGTTGCATCGGCTACGCACAAACAAGAAACTCCGATTCGAGTTCTACGAGACAGGCAACGGTATCGCTTTGAGAGATGGACTTAAGAACTATCCCCAAACCGACTGGCTATGTGACTTGGGCTATGAGCAAGTCGAGAAACGCCAAGGCAAGCTCACTGCTGACAAGAAAGCCTCCATTTATTGCAAAGCAATTTCGATTCACTCGCTCACCGAGTTGTCTTATTTGAATGCCCAATTGACTCATTGGAAGGAACGGGCGATTAACTTCGGTTCGACTGATTACAAATCTCGATACGAACGAGTTGGAACTTATTCACCCCTACCCAAGCCGCTAGATCGTTCATTGGCAGGAAGACCGCATCATTGGAACGTCACCCCTGAACAAATTCATCTAAGGCTCTATGGGTGGACAGGGAACAAGCGAAACACAGACAAAAAGGTAAGAGCCAAAACTGTTAACAACTTTATGCCGAGCAAGGCTGGCCTCACATCACATTCGTGGATGAGCAAGTTTCAGTCGGCTCCAATCTGTTCCGCACAAGTGACGTTTGAGGCTTCTCTGAGTATCTGGCTACACAAGGATTCAGCCTTTGGGACAGGTCAGGCCGTAATGAGTGACGGCGAGAGTTATTGGTTGTTCCAAAACCTTTCGACAGTCGTGCCAATTCGTTCAAGCGACCGAGTGGAACGAGAAACCGTGAAGGTCACTCAGCCCGCAATTCTTGGACACTTGCAACGTTCAAAGCTCGATTACAGGGAAGACACCACGCCACTGATTCGAAAACTGAGAACACGTGCCGAGTTCATTCCCACTCCCTTTAGTGAGATGAACGGCAAGAGGTTCAAGGAGTACCAATCACCCTACCGAAAGGGGCGTGCAAACGTTCTGGCGATTGGTGGCCCACCTGCAAGTGGCAAGACCACCTTAATGAAGCAGATTTTTGCGTTGGCTGATGACTGGTCGGATAGAACGCAACCCGTGAAGTTGCTTGACGGCTATTACAGCAAGAAGCTCAACACGTGGATTCTTGGCGTCTATGAAGATTCGGTCGGGACTTTCCAAGGAACCGACAAGCTAAGTAAATCAGTGCCACCTCAACTGGTCAAGTTCATTCGTGAGAACTCAGACAAGCCCGTGAATATCTTGTTCGAGGGGGCGAATGTCGTCACAGCTAAGACGCTCGGCGAAATCATCGTCTGTGATGTGAACTTCGCCCTTTTGAGGTTGATGGTGGCTGGCTCCCTAAAGCAGAGCAGGCACAAGACTCGGGGTGACAAGCAAAACGACCAATTCAAAAAAGCCAAGGAAACGCAGATTGAAAATGTCGCCACCAATCCGAAGATCTTTGATTCGGTGGTTGAGGTACGTAATGAGAACCGTGAAGACCAAGCAACCATTCTTAAGATGGTCCAGTGGTTTCTGCGTCGCAATGTCAATTTAGAAGGCTTTTCATCATCTAAGGTCGTGAAAAGTCCGAAAAAACGCAAGCTTTTAGCGAAAAACACTATCTAAATATATTCTCGAAATTTCCCGAAATATTTCTCTCAAGGCCGCTTTTAGCGGTCTTTTTTTTATAAATAGTAACGAACGTTTAACGAGTCTAGAGCCTTGAACGTTCGCTAAGTGGTCGCCTTGTTAGCGCCCTAATTTCTTAGCAGCTCTAGGAGGAAGCCTTAGACCATTCAAAAAAGGAGATATGAAATGAATGAAAACAATGAACTAGGAATGACTGCGAAGGAAGCAAGCAAGAACTTGAGACTGACCTTCGACTGGATGATGAACAACCGAGACTGGCAGATGTTCACTGCAACGGTAGTGATGAAGACAAAGCGACTGCGAGACTCAAAGCAGCCAATTGAAAATATGAAGAGCTGGACGACTTACAACTACAAGCATCGAGTTCTGAATAAAGTCAGAAGAAGACTGTGCCGTTCTAGTGCTCAATGGGACCAAGTTCTACCTATCGATTACCTCTATCAATACGAGTTCGAGCAGGGCAGCTACTTCAAACCAGTTCCTAGAGAAGGTGCCCCACATCACATACACGCCGTTTTTCCTGTTCGATTGGACTGTGCGAGCAGGATTTTTAATTTCTCAAACAATCAACTGCATCACAGATTGGAAAAAGACCTTCGATCACTCGACTGCGTCTCGTCTTTTTTGATTGAACCACTCCGCTATGAAGATGGTCATAAGTGGCTGAGCTATATGTTGAAGGACAAGACTGCAAAGGAGTTAACGCTCTGAAGCCCTTCAGTATTACTGACGGCAAAAAACTCCTAAATAGAAAAACCACAAAAAAAGGAGTTTTGCGTGTTAACAAAGGTGTCTAGAAATCAATTTCTTGGTATTCGCACTACCAACGACTTCGTTAGTAAATTCGATGGCCTGTGCGACAGGCTGGGATACAACCGTTCGGAAGTTATTCGCTATTGCTTGAAGCGATTCTTCAACGAGCATTACAACAACCCAGAGAACTTCAAGCGTGCTAGAGCAGAGATGTTCTGATGTTGAAGCTCAAGGAATGGCTACGAATCCGCAAGAAGAAAGAAAAGAAGAATGAGCAACGAAGCAGTCAAACTCACAGAGAAGTCGGGAACCTCAATCAGCAAGGACAAGCTACTAGAGGCAATCCGCAAGTCGCCCAACAAACAGTTCACGTATTCGCAGTCCCCGAACTCTAAGCTGGTGACGGTTGTTGTGACGCTTTAACGCAGACCGCCCTGTACCTCATAAAGGGCATCGTAAACACGGCTTCGGAGTTCTTTGTCGAAAGCGTTCTGCACTTCAGTTTTGGCATCAATCAACTCTGAAACCATTTTCGAGTATGAGGTTCGAGAGACAAGAAGGTCGCAAAGAATGTGAAAAAGTAATTGGTCTATGACTGGATCGTCAGCAAAGTCGATCTTTTTTCCGATTGGGTACTGATCATCCAGTAGTCTTTTGCTTAAAGACTTCACCGTCTCTTCGAGAAGGAATTCCAATCTTTTTGCTGCCATTACCCAATGAATCTTGAGACAGTTACGGTGTGTTTTCCGAGAACAACCTTCTTGTTCTCGATGTGACCCCGTACATCTTTAGCCCGATATGCGCTACCTTGATTCCACGCAGAACCAACGATATCTTCGATTGGGTCAGGGACGATTACGGGTGATCCATCTTCAAGCGTTCGAGGAATTAAGTACGCTGCAATAGGCGAGTCTTGATAGTACTGATAGTAGTGAGTGAAGGGGATTACTTCTTCAAAGTAGTCATCGCTCGAATCAGCATCATCCTTTTGCAAGAGTGAAGTCTTTTTGCCAAATCTGTGGCGGTAATCACCTGAAACGTCAACTTCACCTGTCATTAGGTTTTGCCCTACTGAGATTTTTGACTGGATGTTTTCTGTGTCGTATTCGACGAAACGTACATCTGGCCAATATCCCATTGCAACACCACGTTCAATTTCACTAAGTGAACGGGCTGTTCTTATGACAACTGGTGATTCATCCGTTTTGATGGAGTCAGGTCTTGGTATCGCATCTGGATCTTTGAGGATAACGACACGGTCGGAATTGCTGGAAACGTGAACGCAGGTGTACTGCCATTGATCTTGTAGTTCTTTAACAACTACTTGAGCATCAACAACATCTAGATTCAGAACACGCTCCTTGCATTGCTTACAGTTTCTCCACCGCTGCTCATCACCATCTACTTCCAGCTGATTCCAATTCATTGCCTTCGGGCAATGCAGCTTTTTTAGAAAGACTCCATCGGGTGAATAGAGAAAACTGGATTTTTCGTCGTAGATGAAGCGGTTGTTCATATCCTGAAGCTCGGTTGGTTCTTTGCTAACTGTGATCAGATGAGCAATATTTACTCGATGTAAATTGGAGATGGACCGTAGTTGTTTTCGCCTTTAGTACCAGGAATCACCCACAAAGCCAATGTGAACGCACTCGTAAGCGTTGCTCGAATACTGTCATCAGCGAATGAAATTGGTATCCATAACAACGCCAACCATCCAGTCACATTCACATCCCGAAGTCTTTGGGCTGTTAATGTGTAAGAGCACGTTAATCCCACCACGAAATAAATGAAAAAGAAGGTGCCCTTTGCTTTGCCTGATAGGTCAAGCCACCCTATGACTAAGAAAATCAATAAGAGCAATAGGAACAAGGAGAGGGATGCAAATATGAAACTCTTCCTCTCCCTACGAATCGACAGTGAGAACCAGTCTTCAAGGGGCGAAGTCATCTCAGTTTTTTGAGAAAAGTGCTGCAACTAATGCCAAAGGGATGTACCAAAAGAACAGAAGTAAAGATGACAGCCAAGACCAGTGCCAAACGTCGTGAGCTCCAAGAACGCCTAAGACTGAGCCTACAAATGGAATGTAGGTCACGAACAAGGCGCCGATAAAACCGAAGAGGCCCCCCCAGCCCAGCCAGTCTTGTATGGCAAAAAGCTGAGCAAATCCAATTCCAAAATATGCGATAACGAAGAAGACTTGCATCTCAATCTCCAAGTTTCAATGTGTCTTAGATTAGCACATCGATAGTTTTGACAAAAGAAATTGTTGTCGAGAGAAGCTATTTCAGATTGGAAATTGAATCTGTTCAATCCGTGCGAATTAGACAAACCACGCTAATAGTCATACCTAGCCTTGCATCAGACTGTTCTAAGCATTTGTCGTTTATCACTCCAGCCTTCGAGAGCCTCTAAACTGTCTTGCCCTCCCTGCCCCCTTCGCTAAGGTTGATCGCTCCCTCTCGGAGCTTTCGAGAGGCTTCTCGGAGTCGCTTTGGCCTTGGACTTTGCGGCGGGGCGTTTGGTCGGGGTTTCGGCGGCGGGTTTGTTCGGCTTGACTTTGGCTTCAGCCTCACTCCCGTCCACGTACCCAATATCTGCCGCTCCCGTGGCCTCGTCGACGTTCTCGGCTTTCTTTTTGGCCTTGGCTTTGAAGCTGTGCAGCTCGGTGACGTTCATCAGGTTCGTGAGTCGAGAGGCGTAGAACTTCTCGATCATCGCCTGACTGGTTCGGGCGTTCTTTGCAAGCTGCAACGTGTTGATGCCTTCACCAAGCATCAGCCTGAACATCAAAGACGAATGGCGCAGGGAGTAGAGCGTGTGAATCTCATTTTCGTTCGAGATTTCGGCTTGCTTTACAACCTCACGGAATAATCGACCAAGCACGTTCATCATCGTGTTGCGGTTCGGATACTCAGGCATAAAGACGTAGTCGGTCTTCTTCCCGTAACCACGCTTTTGCTGCGCTTCCTTGATCGCCGCATAGTTTCGATAGGCAGCAGGCATCGTCACCACATCTTGGTCGGTGGTCTTCGTTGCAGGGTGACTGAGGATCAAGAAGTTTGCGTAGGCTGGATTCGTTGCATCGGGGATTGGCTTAACCGTCACGTGCGAGTGTTTCAGCACGCGAAGATCAGAAGGGCGAATAAACGAATTCACCATAAATTGGATGAGGTACTTGAGTTCTAGGGTGATCGCCACACCTCGAACTTTCACGCCATCTTTCGCCATCTTTTCAACGGTGCGGGTGAGCTTGCCCATCTCCTTCAGGTCGAAGAAATCCCGCTTAGTCAGCGCAGTCGTTTTTCCATTCACCTTCGGGAAATTTGGAACGCTGTCGATCAGGCGGTTGTCGTTGGCGTACTTAAGAATCTTGCGAAGAACGATCAGATAGTGATTGATCGTTGCTGGCGCAATCTCCCGTTCAGCGAGGTTTTTAATCAGGTCACTGATACGGGCGTTCGTCACCTCACCGATGTCGGTTTCAGCGAAGAAGGGAACTAGGCCGTTGTTGAAGCGGTTTTTATCGTCAGCGTAACGGCGAGTCTTCCCGCCATCGTTAATCGTCTCTAGGTAGGTGTTGCCCACGTTCGTGAAGGTTCGACTCTTGAGGGGCTTGGCTATGCCGACACGGTGATCCACCAGAATGTCGGTGAAGAACTTGATAGCTGCCTGTTGAGCCAACTTTCGGTTGTCGGTCTTCAGACTGCGTACGGAATAACGTCCATTTACATAGACCCGTGACCAGTAGTATGGTGACGATTCCACCTTGAAGATGATGAGCTTCTTCGGGTAGTTTGGGATCGTTTCGATCGTGCTTTTGATGGGGTTTGCGCCACTACCTTTGTAGGCCTTTTTGGAGGATTTTTCGGTCATTTTTGGCCTCCAGTGACTTTAGTGGCGACTTTAGTGGTTTTTCATAGAAGGGCTATAACCCTCTATTTACAACACATTTTAACTCTGTTACTCGGATTCGTCTTTTGAAAATCCGCGTGTCGGCAGTTCGATTCTGCCCCAGGCCACCAAAACGAGAAAGCCTCAGTGTTCGCACTGAGGCTTTTTTCTTTTCTGGATCGTTCTTTGACTGCATCATGCGCATAGCGCAT
>Ga0228700_1001183_pt1 | contig 17931 bp, 17 predicted proteins | sample McNCre317_Aug_MG_FD_178019 | JGI IMG/M metagenome (GOLD analysis project Ga0228700, IMG submission 178019) | Freshwater microbial communities from McNutts Creek, Athens, Georgia, United States - 3-17_Aug_MG | ecosystem: Environmental > Aquatic > Freshwater > Creek | place: USA: Georgia...
CAATGTGGTCTGCCCCGGCCCGACCGACACCGCCTTGCTGGCAGGCGTGGCCGAAGGTGCACGCGATCCAGCCAAGTTGATCGAGGCTTTCCGCAGCGCCATTCCCCTGGGCCGTCTGGGTCAACCCGACGACCTGGCCAGCGCCATCGCTTTCTTCGGCAGCGACGATGCCTCCTTCATCACCGGCCAGGTCATCAGCGTGTCTGGCGGCTTGACCATGCACGGCTGAGCCATCCCAACCCTTCTCTGGAGAAACACATGCAATTCGAAGACATCCTGTACGAAAACCGCAACGGCGTGGCCTGGATCACGATCAACCGCCCCGACAAGATGAACGCCTTTCGCGGCACCACCTGCGACGAGATCATCAAGGCCCTGAACAAGGCCGGTTATGACAAGAGCGTGGGCGCCATCGTGCTGGCCGGTGCAGGTGACCGTGCTTTTTGCACCGGCGGCGACCAATCGGCTCACGACGGCAACTACGACGGCCGCGGCACGATTGGCCTGCCCATGGAAGAACTGCACACCGCGATCCGCGACGTGCCCAAGCCCGTGATCGCCCGTGTGCAGGGCTTTGCGATTGGCGGCGGCAATGTGCTGTGCACCATCTGCGACCTGACCATCTGCTCCGACAAAGCCATCTTCGGCCAGGTTGGCCCCAAGATGGGCTCGGTCGATCCCGGCTACGGCACCGCCTTTTTGGCGCGTGTGGTGGGCGAGAAAAAAGCCCGCGAAATCTGGTACCTCAACAAGCGCTACTCCGGCCAGGAAGCCGTGGACATGGGTCTGGCCAACATCTGTGTGCCGCACGAGCAGCTCGACGCCACCGTGCAGGAATGGGGCGAGACCATCTGCGAGCGCAGCCCCACCGCCATTGCCATTGCCAAGCGCAGCTTCAACATGGACACCGCCCACCAGTCGGGCATCGCAGGCATGGGCATGTACGCGCTCAAGCTGTACTACGACACCGAAGAGTCGCGTGAGGGCGTGAAGGCTTTGCAGGAAAAGCGCAAGCCCGACTTCCGCAAGTACGCCAAGTAAGCGCCCAACCAGGAGGCAAGATGAATCCGAACCCGTACATCAACGAAGACCTGCAGGCGCTGGCCGAGACGGCACGCCGCTTTGCCGAGGACAAGGTCAAGCCCGGCTTTCTGGAGCGTGACAAGACCCGCACGTTTGACCGCACCCTTCTGCGCGAGATGGGCGAGATGGGCTTCATCTGCCCCGAACTGCCCGAGCAGTTTGGCGGTCTGGGCATGGGCTGCCTCGCCGCAGGCGTGATCCACGAGGAAATCGCCCGTGCCGACCTGAGCTTTTCCTACCTCAACTTGTTGGCTTCGCTCAACAGCCAGATCCTCTACAAGTACGGCAAACCTGAGGTGGTGCAGCCCTGGCTCGACAAGTTGCGCGAGGGCCAGGCCATTTGTGCGATTGCGCTGACCGAGCCCCGTGGCGGATCGGACGCGGCCAATCTGCGCCTGAAGATCGAACGCGATGGCGACTTCTATGTCATCAACGGCGAGAAAACTTCGATCTCAGCCGCCGACCAGGCCGACATCACCGTGGTCTTTGGCCGCACCGGTACCCCCGAATCGGGCGCGCATGGCGTCACCGCCTTGCTGGTGCCCATGGACACCCCGGGCCTGAGCACCAACCGCTTTGACTGCCATGGCCAGCGTGCCATTGGCCGAGGGTCGATCTTTTTCGAGAACGTGCGCATCCCGATCAGCCACCGTCTGGGCGAAGAGAACAAGGGCTTTGTGCAGGTGATGCACGGCTTTGACTTCTCGCGCTCGCTGATCGGCCTGCAGTGCCTGGCCGTGGCGCGTGTGGCGCTTGAAGAAACCTGGGAATACATCACCCAACGCCAGGCCTTTGGTCAGCCCCTGTCGGCCTTCCAGGGCGTGACGCATCCGCTGGCCCAATTCGACACCGAGGTTGAAGGTGCCCGCCTGGTGTGCCTGCAAGGCCTGTGGCTCAAGGACAAAGGCCTGCAGCATTCCGCGGAAGCGGGCATGGCCAAGTGGTGGGGCCCCAAGCTGGCCTATGACGTGATCCACCAGTGCCTGCTGTGCTTTGGGCATGGTGGCTATGACCGCGGCCTGATGGAGCAGCGCTTGCGCGATGTGCTGGGCTTCCAGATCGGCGACGGTACCGCCCAGATCATGAAAACCATCATTGCACGCACCCGTGCAGGCCGCAAAAACGTGCCGGCCTGAGTTCCCAGAAAAACAAAAACCATTTCATCCACACCGAGGAGACAAACATGGAATTCGATGCCGTTTTATTGCCCGCCCGCCGCGCACGCATGATCGCGCAAGGCCTCTGGCACGACCGCACCATCAACGACGAACTGGACGTCTGCCTGGCAGCCTGTCCCGACAAGCTGGCACTCACCGCCTACCGCGTCGAAGCCGCTGATGTGCGCCGCTTCACCTACCGCGAACTGGCGCAAATGGCCAACCGTATCGCAGTGGGCCTGTCACGCCTGGGCGTGCAAAAAAACGATGTCGTGGCTTGTCAGTTGCCCAATTGGTGGCAGTTCACCTTGCTGTACCTGGCATGCTCGCGCATCGGTGCGGTGATCAACCCGCTGATGCACATCTTCCGCGAGCGTGAACTGAATTTCATGCTCAAGCACGGCGAAGCCAAGCTCATCTTGGCGCCCAAGACCTTCCGGGGTTTTGACTTCGAGCAGATGATCACCGCCATCCAGCCGGGTCTGCCCCATCTGAAGCAAATCGTGGTCGTGGACGGCGAAGGTGCCAACAGTTTTGAAGCACTGCTGAGCGGCCCCGCCTGGGAAACCGAGCCCGACGCCGCGGCCATCCTGAGCGCACACCGCCCCGGACCGGACGACATCACCCAGTTGATCTACACCTCGGGCACCACCGGCGAGCCCAAAGGCGTGATGCACTCGGCCAACACCGTGATGGCCAACATCATCCCTTACGCCCAGCGTCTGCAACTCGACGCCGAAGATGTCGTGCTGATGGCCTCGCCCATGGCGCACCAGACGGGCTTCATGTACGGCCTGATGATGCCCATCATGCTCAAAGCCAGCGCGGTGTTGCAGGACATCTGGGAACCCAAGAAGGCGGTGGAAGTCATCAACGCCGAGAAGGCCAGCTTCACCATGGCCTCCACGCCGTTCCTGACCGATCTGACACGCGCCGTGACCGAGAACAAAACACCGGTGCCCACGCTGCGCACTTTCCTGTGCGCCGGTGCGCCCATCCCCGGCCCACTGGTCGAGCAGGCGCGTGCCGCTTTGGGCACCAAAATCGTCTCGGCCTGGGGCATGAGCGAGAACGGGGCCGTCACACTGATCAAGCTGGATGATCCCGATGAGCGGGCCTTCACCACTGATGGCCTGCCCCTGCCCGGGGTTGAACTCAAGGTGGTGGAAGTCGATGCCTCGGGCCCGGCCCTTCCAGCAGGGACGCAAGGCAAGCTGTACCTGCGTGCCTGCTCCAACTTTGGCGGCTACCTGCGCAGGCCGCATTTGAATGGCACGGATGCCGAGGACTGGTTCGACACCGGTGATCTGGCACGCATCGACGCACAAGGCTATGTGCGCATCACCGGCCGCAGCAAGGACGTGATCATCCGTGGTGGCGAAAACATCCCGGTGGTCGAGATCGAATCGCTGCTCTACAAGCACCCTGCCGTGGCCATGGCGGCCATCGTGGCCTACCCCGACGAGCGCTTGGGCGAACGCGCCTGCGCTGTGGTGGTCACCAAACCCGGCCAAAGCTTTGACATGCCCACCATGGTGGCTTACCTCAAGGAACAGAAGGTCGCGATCCAGTACATCCCTGAACGGCTGGAGGTGCGCGACAGCATGCCCTCCACCCCTTCCGGAAAGATCCAGAAATTCAAGCTGCGCGAGAACTTGCGCGACGGTGCAGCTTAAGTCCCAACGCGAAGCATTTCACAACACCAGGAGACAAACCATGAAAACATCACAACGCTTTCAACTGCGCCGCACCTTGACGGTCGCTGCCCTGTCCTTGCTGGGCATGGGTGCCAGCATCAGCAGCCACGCGCAGAACTGGCCCAACAAACCCATCCGCATCGTGGTTGGTTTTGCCGCTGGTGGCACAACCGACATGATGGCCCGCCTGGTGGCCCAAGGCCTGACCGAGAGCCTAGGCCAGTCGGTGGTGATCGACAACAAGCCCGGCGCCAGCGGCAACATTGCCGCCGCTGAAGTAGCCCGCGCCACACCCGATGGCTACACCCTGCTGGTGGCGCCTACTTCGGTGGAAACCGTCAACCCCCACCTGTTCAAGTCCACCTTGCTGCCCTCGCGTGACCTCACACCGGTGGCGGGCGTGGGCAAGTCGCAGATGTACCTGGTGACCAAACCCCAAAGCACCGCCAAGGATGTGCGCGAACTTGTGGCGCAGGCCAAGGCCGGCAAGATGTCTTACGCCTCGGCCGGTGCAGGCACACCGCCCCACCTGGCCTGCGAACTGTTCAAGCAGGCCACAGGCACTGACATCCTGCATGTGCCTTACCGTGGCGCAGCCCCTGCCTTGCAAGATGTGCTGTCAGGTCAGGCAGACATGGTCTGCGACCCGGGCATTGCCTTCCCACACATCCGCACCGGCAAGGTCAAGCTGCTGGCTGTCGTCAGCGAAAAACGCTCGCCCTTCTTTCCGGATGTGCCCACCGTGGGTGAGCAAGGCTTCAAGGGTGCGAACCTGGACATCTGGTTTGGCATGTGGACGCCCAATCACACACCACCTGAAGTCATCGCCCGTCTGAACCGCGAAATTGCCAAGGCTTTGGCATCGCCCACCTTGAAGGCCCGCTACGCCGATTTGGGTGGCGAGAACGTCGCGCTGGACACCGCCGAATTCAAGGCCTTGCTGGCCAACGAGGGCAAGGTCTTGGGCAATCTGATCCGCGACCAGAAAATCACCGTCGAGTAAACAGGAGCACGCCATGTCCGAGTCCCCCATCCTGAGCACCCGACACGGCCGTGTCGGTGTCATCACCCTGAACCGTCCCGCTCAGCTCAATGCGCTCAACGACGCCTTGATGGACGCGCTGGGCCAGGCGCTGCTCGGTCTGGATGCTGACCCGGACATCGGCGCCATCGTCATCACCGGCAGCGACAAGGCGTTTGCCGCCGGTGCCGACATTGCCGTCATGGCCGACTGGTCCTACATGGATGTTTTTCAAAGCGGCTTCATCACCCGCAACTGGGAAACCATCCGCCAGGTGCGCAAGCCCGTGATCGCGGCCGTGGCGGGTTACGCCATGGGTGGCGGCTGCGAGCTGGCCTTGGCCTGCGACATCGTGATCGCCGCCGAGTCGGCGCAGTTTGCGCTGCCTGAAATCAAGCTGGCCATGCTGCCCGGTGCCGGTGGCACCCAGCGCCTGCCGCGCGCCATTGGGAAGGCCAAGGCCATGGACATGTGTCTGTCGGCCCGGATGCTGAACGCCGAAGAAGCCGACCGCTACGGCCTGGTCTCGCGCGTGGTGCCCGATGCCGAACTGCAGGCCGTTGCTCTGAAGCTGGCCACCCAAATTGCAGGCTATTCATTGCCTGCGCTCATGGCCATCAAGGAGTCGGTCAACCGCGCCCACGAGGCCAGCCTCACCGAGGGCATCTTGTTCGAGCGCCGTGCGCTGCACGCCCGCTTTGCCAGCGAGGACGCCCATGAAGGCATGCACGCCTTTTTAGACAAGCGCAAACCTGTTTTCCAGCACCGTTAATCTGCATCCGACAAGCCCTCGACACCGAATCCTTTGCCGCCTGCTGATCACATAGCCCGAGCTTCATCCTTGAGCACCTGACGCCCACAGACGCCCCATCATCGGCAGCATCGGCGACAGGATTCACGCCCGGTATATTCCATACTGACACCCTATCCCTTGGAGCACGTATGAAAACAATCGGCATGATCGGCATCGGCATGATGGGCCACGGCATCGCGAGCAACCTGCTCAAGCATGGGCAAAGCCTGACGGTGCTCGAACACCCCGGCAACCAGCCGCTGGACGCCTTGCTGGCCGCAGGCGCGCGCACCTGCAAAACACCCCAGGCCCTGGCGGCGCAGTCCGATGTGATCATCCTGTGCGTGACGGGCACACCCCAAGTCGAGGCCGTGCTGCTGAGTGAAGACGGTGTGCTCAAGGGCATGCGCCCGGGCACCATCGTCATCGACTGCTCCACCGCCGTGCCCGCCTCCACCGAAAAAGTCGCCGCCATGGTGATCGCCCAAGGTGGGCAGTTTCTGGACTCGCCCATGACCCGCACCCCCAAAGAGGCGGCAGAAGGTCGCCTGAATTTGCTGGTGGGGGGTGACGCCGCACTGTTTGAAACCTGCAAGCCCATCCTGTCGTGCTTTGCAGAAAACATCGTGCACACCGGCCCGATCGGCTCGGGCCACCGCATGAAGCTCTTGCACAACTACGTGTCACTGGGCACCGTGACCTTGCTGGCCGAAGCCGCTGCGTGCGCGCAGCTGTCGGGCGTGGATGCGAACACCTTTGTGGAAGTGCTGTCCAAGGGCGGCGGCTGGGGCGCTGCGCTGGACCGCCTCAAGCCTACGCTGGCCACCGGTGACACCTCGGGCCTGCGCTTTTCCATGAGCAATGCGCTCAAGGACCTGAGCTATTACAACCAGATGGCCATCGACACGCATGCCGACCACACGGTGGCGCAAGCAGTCAAGAACACGCTGGATGCGGCCTGCAAAGAAGGCGACCCGAACGCCCTGGTGCCCGAGTTGATCGGGCTGCTGGTCAAACGCCAGACGGCTTGCACATGAAAAACCCCTCGCTGCGAGGGGCTCAAGTCAAACCAAGGGCACGGTGAGTTTGTCGATCACCGCAGCCGTGTCAGGACGCACACCACGCCACCATTCAAACGCCTCGGCCGCTTGCTCGGCCAGCATGCCCACACCATCGGCCAAGCGCGTCACGCCCGCCTGGCTGGCCAGCTTCAGGAAAGGCGTGAGACCTTTGCCATAGGCCAGTTCATAAGCGAGGCAACCCGGGGCAAAAACCGTGGCCGACAAAGGCGGCAATTCGGCCGTGAGGCTGGCCGATGTGGCGTTGAACACCACGTCAAAAATTTGAGTCCCCAGATCGGCATAACCCACGCCGCTGACCGGCACGGCCTTCGCCTGGTGCTTGCGGGCCAATTCGGCCAAGGCCTGGGCTTTGGCCACCGTGCGGTTGACGATCACCACCTCGGCAGGCCCCTGGGCCAAAATGGGCAGCAAAGCACCCCGCGTAGCACCACCGGCGCCCAGAATCAAGACACGGCGGCCTTGCAGCGGGCAGCCCAGGTTGTGCACCACATCGCGCACCAAGCCCACGCCATCGAAGTTCTCGGCATAGACTTTGTCGCCCTCGAATTTCATGGCGTTCACGGCGCCGGCCATCTGCGCGCTGGGCGCCAGATCGGTGGCATAGGCAAAAGCATCGAGTTTGAAAGGCGCCGTCACATTCATGCCCCGCCCACCGGCCGCACGGAACGCATCCACCGTCTTGGCAAACTCGCCCAAGGGGCTCAGCACTTTAGTGTATTCAATGTCCTGCCCGGTCACCTGGGCAAAAGCGGTGTGGATGAGCGGCGACTTGCTCTGCTCGATGGGGTTGCCGATCACGGCGTAATGGTCTGTCATGAAGAAGTTCCAGCAAACAATGGCGCGATCTTATCGCTGCCAAAGCCCGAAAAGACTGACGCCTCCCTCACAATGCGATTTTGTTCATCCAATTTCCCCATGCCCGCCCCCGAAACCGCCATTGACTGCCACGTCCATGTGTTGGACCCGCTGCGCTTTCCCTATGCCAGCGACACCTGGTATGTGCCCACACCGGCCGAAACCGGGACGCCTGCCCTGCTCGCTCAGGTGTTGGACGCACACCATGTGCAACACGCCTTGCTGGTTGGTCCCAATTCGGGTTATGGGCTGGACAACCGGTGTTTGCTCAACACGCTGGCGCAAGGTGCCGGGCGCTACAAAGGCATCGCCGTCGTGCCCAACGATGCGGGTCTGGCCGAGCTGCAAGACCTGAAAGCCGCAGGTGTCGTGGGCGTGGCCTTCAATGCCGCGCTGCTGGGTACCGACTTTTATGCCAACACCGCGCCGCTTTTGCAGCGGCTGCGCGACCTGGACATGTGGGCACAAGTGCAGGTGGAAGGCGATCAGCTGGCGGCCATGAATGCCTTGTTGCAAGACAATGGCGCCAAGGTTTTGTTTGACCACTGCGGCCGTCCGAAGACCGCTGCGGGTCTGAGCCAAGCCGGGTTTGAGGCCCTGCTGGGCTGGGGCGCTGGCGGTCGCGCCTGCGTGAAGCTGTCAGGCTGTGCCAAGTTCGCAACGCTGCCCTACCCTTATGCCGATGCGCAGCCTTATGTGAACGCACTGATTGAAGCGTTCACACCGCGAGCTTTGGTGTGGGCCTCGGACTGGCCATTTTTGCGTGCACCGGCGCGGATCGACTACGGGCCGCTTCAAGCCTTGGTCCATCAATGGCTGCCAGACCCCGATGACCGACGAGCTGTGCTGCTGGAAACGCCCCAGCGCTTGTTTGGATTTACAGGATCAAAATAAGGTTGTAGAACACCGCACACGACCATTTGATTTGCCTGGAGAAATTCGATGCTGCTCAGCCCCCAACCCTTGGCCCTGTTTTTTACCGTTGTATTGCTGGCCGTCACGGCCTATTTTTTGTTGGGCTCAGTGCCTTTACTGGTCCTCAAACACGACAACCCCATGGATTCGAGTTTCATCCGTTCCTTCTACATCACGTACTTTCGGATCGCCGTCATTGCCGCTGTGGCCACGGCCCTCAGTTATGCGTGGGCGGGCCGAATCGCGTTTGCGGTTGGCGCCGCAGGCATTGCACTTTTGACAGGATGGCTGCGCACCTACCTGATCACCCGCATGGACGATTTGCGAACCAAGATCCACGCCGATGACCTCATGGCGATTCCTGAGTTCCTCAAAATGCACAAGTCAGCGATTTTGATCAACACCTCGCAACTGATCGCCATCCTGGCCAGCCTGGGCTTTTTCTGAACGCATCCTCTGACACCCTAGCGTCAGCCCCTGAAGGGGACATGGTCTAGATTGCCTTCTTCCCTTCAGGAGACAAGACATGAACATTGGCCATTCACTCTGGCGCTTTCTTTTGACGCTGGTCCTCAGCATCGGTATGAACGTGCATGCACAGGAAGCACCGCAAAGCGGCAGCTGGCTTGTCAAGGATTTCAAGTTCCACACCGGCGAGGTCCTGCCCGAGCTGCGTTTGAACTACACCACGCTGGGCGACCCCAAAAACGAAGCCGTGCTCATCTTGCACGGCACCACCGGCTCTGGCGCGGGCATGCTGGGCGCAGCTTTTGGGGGCGAGCTGTTTGGCCCGGGCCAGATCCTGGACGCCAAACGCTACTTCGTGATCTTGCCGGACGCCATTGGCACTGGCAAATCCAGCAAGCCTTCAGACGGCTTGCGTGCCAAATTCCCGGCCTACAACTACGACGACATGGTCTCGGCGCAGCACCGCCTGGTGACCGAGCATCTGGGCATTCGCCACCTGCGCCTGGTGCTGGGCAACTCCATGGGCGGCATGCAGACCTGGATGTGGGCCATGAAATACCCCGACATGATGGACATCGCCGTGCCCATGGCTTCGCTGCCCTCGGCCATGTCCGGGCGCAACTGGATGCTGCGCCGCATGCTGACCGAGTCGATCCGCAAAGACCCCTTGTGGATGGGCGGCAACTACAAAGAGCCGCCACCCAGCTGGCAGTTCGCTTCGGTGTTTTACTCAACCGCCACCAGTGGCGGTAACCAGGGCCTGCAGAAAATCGCGCCCACCAGCGACAAGGGCGATGCCCTGCTCAAGCAACGCTTGACGGCACCCATGCCGGGTGATGCCAACGACCACCTTTTCCAGTGGGAATCGTCCAAAGACTATGACCCCTCTGCTGGGTTGGAAAAAATCAAGGCCACCGTGCTGGTGATCAACTCGGCCGATGACGAACGCAACCCGCCCGAGCTGGGCATTCTGGAAAAAACCCTGCCCCGCATCCAGAACGCCAAGGCCCTGGTCATTCCCGGCAGTCCCGACACCTTCGGGCACGGCACCACCGGCAATGCCCGCTTTTGGAAAAAGGAAGTGGGCGAACTCCTCCAAACGGCCCCTCGACTCAAGCGCTGAATCGAAGGAGGAGGAACACCTCAATGCCGCCCAACCAGGCGGCTCACAAAATAGCCCAACACCGCAACCCCGCCAGCGGCGATGCTGAAGGAATAAGGCAACCATTGGCGGTCCACACTTTCAGCCACCAGCAAAACCCCGCTGGACTGTCCAAAGAACAACAAACAGGCGAACAAGGTCACGGCAGTGCCGCGTGAGGTGGGCGCCATTTGTGTGGCTTGGGTCTGCAGCGTGTTGTGCAGCATGTAAAAACCGAAACCTGTGGCCAGGCAGCTGAGCATGCCCAGCACAGGCTCATGCGCCCAAGCCAGCACGAGCAAGCCCAGCACGATGCAGGACACACCGGTGCGGACCAGCCCTCGCTCGCCCCCGAGCCAGCCCAACCAACGGCGCGCCAACTGGCTGTAGAGCAAACCACCCACACCATAGAGCATCATCACCGAGCCGGCAAAGACCACACTCATGTCGAACTGCTGGTGCAAATGGGTCGGGATGAACGCCATGGAGCCAAACACCAATGCGCCTTCGATGGCCGTCACGGTGAGCACCTGGCGCACACGCCGGATGCGCAGCATTTTGAACGTGTTGGAAAAATAAGCCGCAAAGCTGGAGGCCTCTTGCGCGGTATGGCCCTTGGGCATGCTGCGCAACTTGCGCCACAGCATGAAGGCCGCCACCGCAAACAAGGCCGACACCACCGCAAAGGCAGCACGCCAGCCCAGATGTTCGGCCGCAAAACCGCCAAACCACAAGCCCACCATCATGCCGCTGACGGTGTAGCCCATCAGCTTGGCCAAGGTTTCCTGACGGCGGTCATAGGCCACCTGATCCCCAATCCAGGCCATGGACAAGGGGATGATGCCTGCCGCTGCGGCCCCCATGAAAGCGCGCATCACCACCAGCAGCTTGAGGTTCGACGACATGCTGGTAATGGCGCTGAACACCGCACAAGCCAACACCGCCAAAGAGATCACGCGCAGCTTGCCAAAACGGTCCCCCAAAGGACCATAAAACAACTGCAGCACACCATAGGCCACGGCAAAGGCCGAGACAACGAGCGAAGCCTCACCGGTGGTGACCTGGAACTCTTGCCCCAACACCACCAGCATCGGATCGCACATGCGCATGGAGGCCATGCTGGCAAAACCGGCCAGGCCCATCACGCGCAAGCTGTTGCGTTCATTTTGTGTTGCAGAGGTCATTGGTACGCCATTTTTAATGAGGGTTCGGATCGCATCAGTCTAGATACTCATATAGTAGGTAACTCTGAAATGCGTTGAATTTTGATCAGCAGGTCCGGCAAACGCGCCTGGCTGGCGCCATCGGGTGGCAAATGCCCTGGCAAGGCATCGACAAAACTGCGGTCGGTCAACAGGTATTGAAACTGCGCGGCCAAATACTCACGCAAAGGTGCCAGGCTGTCCTTGCATTCGCTGAGCAAGGACGCACGGCCATCGATCACGCTGATGATGTCGCCCATGTCGTGGCTGAACAAATAATCGCCACCGCCTCGGCCATAAAACGCCTCCAGCTTGGTGGCAATGAACTCGGGCGCACGCAGCACACGTATGCGTACGCTACTGGGCAGCGTCAGCGTTTGGGCTGTGGACACGCCCATGCGATACCACCGGTTGGTGAAGCCCAAAATCTCTTCTTGCGTGGGCATCAAATCGACCGCCACACCATCCACCCGCCAACGGCACACGGGTGCATCAGGACTTTGGTCTTGCACAAACCCCAAGCCTCGAAACTGATCTTCAAAGCGGTAATAGTCGGCCAAGGCTTTGGCATTGGTGACGATGTCCACATCATCCGTGCGGCGAATGGCGGGCAAGGCCAAATCGGTGATCAGCAAACCGGCTGCCGCACCACCCACAAAAACCAATTGACTGCACAGCTCAGGCCCCAGGCAACGCGCCACACGCTCCAGCATGGCCACATTCGGGTCGTTGGGGTTAAACACCTGCATCAGCTGGCCCAGCGTTTGTCGAGTTCGGCAATGGCCAAAGCACGCTCGCGCATGCTGCCGCCACGCACCGCATCCACCAAAGCCAGCAACTCGTACAAAGCGGGGTTGTTTTTGGCGGCATCAGGCACCGTGGGGTAAAGCGGGTAAAACGCTACACCGCGCACTGCGCCGTCTTTATGTGGCCACACAGGCACGGGCTCGGTGTTTTGCACAATCAGTTTGTTCAGTGGCGCAGCCGCATGCGCCGTGGGCATGCCCCGTCCCATTGGGCCATGCGTGACCGGAAAGCAATAACGCACACCATGCTGCACAAACAAACGCAAAGCCTCCAGCAACACCACGGGTTTGCCTGATTCGTCTTTGCGCGCCAGCTGAGCCGCCACGGCGCGGTCCATACCCGCATGAATTTCAGAAGCCGTGAGCTTGAGCTCTTCAGCCAACGCGGCATACGTAGGAGCGCTTTCTGTGCCCAAAGACAAACGCAGCAGCACCACCACGTCTTGTGGGCGCAGCACCATTTGGGGGTTAGATTTAGAACGGCTCATGGGACTAGTTTAGCCGGTTATTCGCTATTCGCGAATAGCGAATAACCCATTCATTGCCGATTTGAAGATCTTTGTACGAGATGCCCTTCGGCTTCTTCGATGCATCTTGCCCGATAACGTTACCTTCCCAACACCACACCAGAGCCTTTCATCGGCTCAAAATGTGAAAAAGGCCGCCGCACTCGCGTGCGGCGGCCTTTGTTCAAGTGACGGGAGTATCAGCCGTTCAGTTGTTGCTCCAGATCGTGCAATACCTGGTAGCAAGGCAACACTTGGGCAATCGAGCTGTTGGGCTCCCGGCCTTCTTTGATCGCGGCGAAGAACTCGCGGTCTTGCAGTTCGATACCGTTCATGGAGACGGCCACTTGCGACACATCGATCTTTTCTTCCTTGCCGGTGTACAGGTCGTCGTAACGGGCCAGATAGGTGCCGGTGTCGCCGATGTAGCGGAAGTAGGTGCCCAGAGGGCCATCGTTGTTGAAGCTGAGCGACAAAGTGCAAATCGCGCCGTTGGCGGCCTTGAGCTGGATGCTCATGTCCATGGCGATGCCCAGCGTGGGGTGGATCGGGCCTTGCACCGCGTTGGCTTTGACGATGGGGCTGCCGCACTGGTAGGCGAACAGGTCCACGGTGTGGGCAGCGTGGTGCCACAGCAGGTGGTCGGTCCAGCTGCGGGCCTGACCCAGCGCGTTCATGTTGGTGCGGCGGAAGAAGTAGGTCTGCACATCCATCTGCTGGACGTTGAACTCACCGGCCTTGATCTTGTTGTTCACCCACTGGTGGCTGGGGTTGAAGCGGCGGGTGTGACCCACCATGGCCACCAGACCGGTTTCCTTTTGAACACGCAGGACTTCCTGGCCTTCTTTGTACACATCGCACAGCGGGATCTCGACCTGCACATGCTTGCCCGCCTTCAGGCAAGCCAGGGTCTGGCTGGCGTGCATTTGCGTGGGTGTGCACAGGATCACGGCGTCGACTTCTTTCAAAGCCAGGGCTTCGTTCAGCTCGGTCGTGGCGTGGGCGATGCCGTATTGGGCAGCGACCTCTTTGGTTTTTTCGATGTCACGGCTGATCAGCGAAACGACTTCCACGCCGTCGATGTTCTTGATGCCGTCCAGGTGTTTGATGCCGAAGGCACCTGCGCCCGCCAGGGCAACTTTAATGGTTTTGCTCATGATTTTTCTCCAGGGATTCAGTTGTTCTCGAGGATGGCGTGGCCCACAGCGGTGTTGGATGCGGGCACATGGTAGAAGCGGTGGCGCAGTGTGGGCGCAGGGCCTGTGGCTTTGCCGTCGTTGATGTCGCTCATGGCGCCACGGGCGATCAGCCACATGACAAGCTCAATGCCTTCGCTGCCCGCTTCGCGCACGTAGTCGATGTGCGGCACCGCAGCACAGGCCACGGGGTCGTTGATCATCAGGTCCAACCAGTTGTTGTCCCACTCGCGGTTGATCAGGCCGGCGCGTGCACCTTGCAGCTGGTGGCTCATGCCGCCTGTGCCCCAGATGTGCACGTTGATGTCTTCGTCGTAGCTCTCGACCGCCTTGCGGATGGCCTGGCCCAAGTTGAAGCAGCGCTGGCCGCTGGGCACAGGGTACTGCACCACGTTGACGGCAAAGGGAATCACCGGGCAGGGCCAGGCGTCTTTCACGGGGTCCAACTCGCCGCACATCAGCGACAGGGGCACCGTCAGGCCGTGGTCCACGTCCATCTTGTTGACGATGGTCAGGTCAAAGTCTTGCTGGATAACGCTTTGCGCGATGTGCGAAGCCAGCTCGGGATGGCCTTTGACGACCGGCACAGGGCGTGGGCCCCAGCCTTCGTCGGCGGGCTTGTACTCGGCGGCGGTGCCAATGGCAAAGGTCGGGATCATGTCCAGGCTGAAGGCCGTGGCGTGGTCGTTGTAGACCAGGAAGATCACGTCAGGCTTGTTGTCCTTCATCCATTGCTTGGAAAAGTCGTAACCTGCGAACAGCGGCTTCCAGTAGTCTTCTTTCGTCTTGCCCAGGTCCATGGCCGCGCCGATGGCGGGCACATGCGAGGTGAAAACGGATGCGGTGATTTTGGCCATGTTTATGCTTTCTTTCCTGCAGCGCTGGACTGTTGACCGGCTGCGCCTTGGGGCTGGTTCTGCGCTTGCGCGTCGCCGTTTTCGCCAATGTAACGGTTACCATCGGCGCTGCGGCCGCCACCGATCATCATGTTGCGGTATTCCTCTTCGGTCATGCCGGTCATGGAGCCTGCCATCTGCTGGAAGCTCTTGCCATCGGTGGCACCGATCTTGGCCAAGAAGTAGATGTTGCCGCCGGTGCGCATGCACCAGTTGAGGTCGCGGGCCAGCACGGCTTGCTTTTGCTCTTCGGTCATCTGCCACTCGTCCAAATAAGCACGCTCATTGGCCTTGAACCGCTCACGGTTTTCGGCCTTCATCAGCGACATGCAGAACTGGTTGAGCCAGTAACCTCTGCGCGATTGCTCGGCGTCAAAAATGATCGTGCCGGGCACGTCGGTGTAGGGTTTGTCTAATGCCATCGGATACCTTTCAGGATGTTGTCATTCCCGCGAAAGCGGGAATCCATGGATCCCGGGTCAAGCCCGGGATGACAGAAAAATCAGCTCACTTCCTCAGGCCAATACAAGCGCATCGGATTGTCCACCAGCAGTTTCTTTTGCAGCTCAGCGGTCGGCGCGATGTGCGGGATGAAGTCCACCAGCAGGCCATCGTCGGGCATGTGGTCCTTCAGGTTGGGGTGTGGCCAGTCGGTGCCCCACAGCACGCGGTCGGGGAACTCTTCCACGATGCGCTTGGCAAAGGGGATCACGTCTTGGTAGGCGTTTTCCTCACCGTTCAAAGCCTTGGGGCCAGTCACCGACAAACGCTCGGGGCAAGACACCTTGCTCCACACGTTTTGGTGCTCGCGCATGAACTTCTGGAACAGCGCAAACTGGGGTCCGTCCACGGGCAGCGACACGTCGGGGCGGCCCATGTGGTCCACCACCACGGTGGTGGGCAGCGCGGTGAAGAAGTCCCACAGCTCGGGCAGGTCCACGGCTTCAAAGTAAATGACCACATGCCAGCCCCACTTGGCGATGCGGCTGGCGATTTCCATCAGCTCGTCTTTGGGCGTGAAGTCCACCAGACGCTTGACGAAGTTGAAGCGCACACCGCGCACACCGGCGTCGTGCATGGCCTGAATTTCCTGATCCGTCACGCTGCGCTTGACCGTGGCCACGCCACGGGCCTTGCCGCCTGAGCTGACCAAGGCATCCACCATGGCGCGGTTGTCGGCGCCGTGGCAAGTGGCCTGCACCACCACATTGCGGGCAAAGCCCAGGTGGTCACGCAGCGCGTACAGCTGGTGCTTGGACGCATCACAGGGCGTGTACTTGCGCTCGGGTGCATAAGGGAACTCTGCACCGGGGCCAAACACGTGGCAGTGCGCATCGACAGCGCCAGCAGGCACTTGAAACTTGGGTTTGCTAGGGCCGGTATACCAGTCCATCCAGCCAGCGGTTTTTTCAAATTGCATGGTCTTCTCTCTCTTTTTGATTCTCTGGGTTCAATCGGGTTTGATGTTGGCGTCGCGCACCAGCTTGTCGTAGCGCACGCGTTCGGAGCGGATGAGTTGTGTGAACATCTCGGCGCTGCCGGGCACGACTTCGCCGCCCACCGCGCTCATGCGCTCACGCACTTCCTTGGTCTGCAAGGCTTTTTGCACTTCGGCATGCAGCTTGGTCACGATGGGCTTGGGTGTGGCAGCGGGGGCCACCAGGCCATACCAGACCGAAGCTTCAAAACCGGGAAAGCCCGATTCGGCAATGGTCGGCACATCCGGGAAGTTGGCACTGCGGTTGGGGCTGAGCACGCCCAGCACCTTGAGCTTGCCGCTGCGCACATGGGGCAGCACTTCCAGCGCATTGACCGCCACCAGCGGCAGTTGACCGCCAATCGTGTCGGTGATCGCTGGCGAGCCCCCCCGGTAAGGGATGTGCTGCAAATCGATACCGGCGGCGCGGGCAAACAGCTCAATGGCCATGTGCGGCGTCGAGCCATTGCCCGGCGTGCCGTAGGCGATGCTGTTGGGCTTGCCCTTGGCCGCTTCAATCAGTTGCTTGACGTTGACAAACGGCGCATTGGCATTGGCCGCGATGACCACCGGCACACGACCGATCAGCGAAACGGCCACCAGGTCTTTCTCGGCATCAAAGGGCTGAGGCTGGTACAGCGACATGTTGGCCGCCAGGGCATTGGCCGCCATCATCAGGGTGTAGCCATCGGGTTCCGCCGTGATCACCGATTTGACAGCGATGTTGGTGCCAGCGCCGGGCTTGTTCTCGACCACAAAGGCTTGGCCCAGGCTGGTCTGCAAGCTTTGGCCCATGGTGCGCGCCACCACGTCCACAGCACCACCTGCCGGATAGCCCACCACGATCTTGACGGGCTTGCTGGGGTAGGCGGCATTTTGAGCCAATGCGCCCGAAGCCAGTCCCGCAGCCGCGACGATCGTGAGGACCCATTTGCAAAAATTCATCGAAGTCTCCTGTGTGTTCTCAAAATTCACTCGGGCTTGGCCAGTCCGCGCAAACCTGCACGCTCGGCCATCGCAGCCAAGCGGCCTGACCGGGTCACCTCATCGGCCAAAGCGGCCAGAAAAGCCTGTCCGGCGTCGCGGCCCTGGGGCACCGCGATGGCCAGGTTTTCCAGTCCCCAGCGGTCGTCAGACACCTTGAAGTCTGGCAGCTTTTCACGCATCTCGAACAAGATGCCCTTGTTGGTGGCAAAGGCATCCAGCTGGCCATCGCGCAGCATCTGCTGCGCCACATCGAGCGAAGCCACAGGCACCACCTGCGCCAGCTTGAGCTGTTGCCCCAGCGCTGCTTGCGAGGAACTGCCCTGGCTCACGCCCACACGCACGCCAGCGCGGTCAATCTGGGCAAAGCGGGTCACCGCCGAATTGGCGGGCAACAACAAGCCCAGCTCCAGCTGAACCAAAGGACGCGTGAACGTCACCAGGCGCGCACGTGCGGGCGATGCGTTGGTGAAGGTCATGTCCACTTGCCCGCGCTGGATGGCGTCGATGATTTCAGCCACGCGGGAAAACTCGACCACCTGCACCGGCACACCCAGTTGCTGCCCCATGAACTGACCCAACTCCAGCGCCACACCGGCACGCTGGCCTGAGGCGTTTTGCACCAGTGATGTAGGGCTGCCGGGGTAGACCC
>Ga0228700_1001185_pt1 | contig 17906 bp, 16 predicted proteins | sample McNCre317_Aug_MG_FD_178019 | JGI IMG/M metagenome (GOLD analysis project Ga0228700, IMG submission 178019) | Freshwater microbial communities from McNutts Creek, Athens, Georgia, United States - 3-17_Aug_MG | ecosystem: Environmental > Aquatic > Freshwater > Creek | place: USA: Georgia...
CCTGACGTGCGCTGCCCTCAACGATTCCCCCAAACCCTTTGAACTGGGCCCCGCCACAAGCGAGGGTCTGGGACATGTGCACCCTGAAACTGGAGAACACCATGCTCGACGACACCCTCAAAGCCCAACTGCAACAGTACCTGGCTTTGCTGCGCCAGCCGATCCGCCTGATCGCCTCGCTGGACGACAGCGAAACCGGCACGGACATGAAGAGCCTGCTGGAAACCATCGTGGGCCTGTCCGACAAGGTTACGCTCGACACCTCGGGCAACGACGTCCGCAAGCCGTCTTTCGTGGTGGCCCGTGAAGGTCAAACCGAAGGCGTGCGCTTTGCAGGTCTGCCGCTGGGCCACGAGTTCACCTCGCTGGTGCTGGCCCTGCTGTGGACGGGCGGCCACCCGCCCAAGGTCGAGCCCGAAGTGATCGACTCGATCAAAGCCCTGGAGGGTGACTTCAGCTTCGAGGTCTACATGTCCCTGACCTGCCATAACTGCCCGGACGTGGTGCAGGCCTTGTCGCTCATGGCCATCTTCAACCCCAAGGTCAAGACCGTGGTGATCGAAGGCGGTGCCTTCCAGAAGGAAGTCGAGGAACGTCAGATCATGGCGGTGCCCATGGTCTTCTTGAATGGCCAGGTGTTTGGCTCGGGCCGCATGAGCGTGGAAGAAATCGTGGCCAAGCTCGACACGGGTGCCGCTACCCGCGAAGCGGCCAAGCTGGACGCCAAAGAACCGTATGAAGTGCTGATCGTGGGCGGTGGCCCTGCGGGTGCAGCAGCCGCCGTGTACGCTGCCCGCAAGGGCATCCGCGTGGGCGTAGCCGCCGAGCGCTTTGGCGGTCAGACCAACGACACCATGGCCATCGAGAACTACATCTCGGTGCTGGAGACCGACGGCCCCAAGTTTTCTGCCGCGCTCGAAGCGCAGGTGCGCCACTATGGCGTGGACATCATGAACCTGCAGCGCGCGGACAAATTGACCCCCGCAGGGGCCGATGGTTTGGTGCACATCCAGATGGAAAACGGCGCCACGCTCAAGGCCAAAACCGTGATTTTGTCCACCGGTGCCCGCTGGCGCAATGTGAACGTGCCCGGCGAAGCCGAGTACAAAAACAAGGGCGTGGCCTACTGCCCGCACTGCGACGGCCCGCTGTTCAAGGGCAAGCGCACGGCAGTCATTGGCGGCGGCAACTCCGGCATCGAAGCGGCGATTGATTTGGCCGGTATCGTCGAGCACGTCACCGTGATCGAATTCGCCGAGCAGCTCAAGGCCGATGCGGTGCTGGTAAACAAGCTGCACAGCCTGCCCAACGTGACGGTGCACACCAATGCCCAGACGACCGAGATCACCGGTGACGGCAGCAAGGTCAACGGCATCCGCTTCAAGGACCGCGCCACCGGCACCGAGCACCATGTGGCACTGGAAGGTGTGTTTGTGCAGATCGGGCTGGTACCCAACACCGAGTTCTTGAAGGGCACCGTCGAGCTGAGCAAATTCGGTGAGATCGTGGTGGACGCCAAGGGCCATACCAATGTGCCCGGCGTGTTCGCGGCGGGTGACTGCACCACAGTGCCTTACAAGCAGATCGTCATTGCCGCAGGCGAGGGCGCCAAGGCGGCACTCAGCGCCTTTGACCACCTGATTCGCTCCTGATTTTTCAGGGCATAAAGAAAAACCGGACTGTTTGCAGTCCGGTTTTTAGTTTTCAGAGCTTCAAGACGGATTGGGTTTTTATTTGAAGCCGACGCGGTCCAGCATTTGCTGGACCTTGATCTGGTTCATGCCGACGGCGCTGATCGGGATCAGCTCGCTTTTGAAGCTGCCGCCGGTCATCGCTTTCAAGGCGGGGTTGTCAAAGCTCACCCCCTTGGCGACAGGCCACTCGTTGTTGCCGTTGGCAAAGTGGTTTTGGGCGCTGGGGCTGGCCAGGTATTCCAGGAACTTGATCGCGTTGTCCGGGTTTTTTGCATGACGGGCCACGGCGCCACCGGCCACGTTGACGTGCGTGCCCCAACTCGACTGATTCGGAAAGACCACACCGATGCGTTCGGTCACGGCTTTGTCGACCGGATTGGTCGAGCGCATCATGCGCGCCAGGTAATAAGTGTTGGTCACGGCCACACTGCATTCACCTGCGGCCACGGCCTTGATCTGGTCGGTGTCGCCGCCTTTGGGGCTGCGGGCCATGTTGTCCACCAGGCCCTTGAGCCAGGCTTCGGTTTTTTGTGGGCCCAGGTGCTCGGTCATGGCACCGAACAGGCTCAGGTTGTAGGGGTGCGAGCCGGAGCGGATGCACAAGCTGCCTTTGAGTTTGGGATCGGCCAGTTTTTCGTAGCTGTCCACATCGGACTTGCTGAGCTTGAGCTTGTCATAGACCACCACACGGGCCCGGGTGGACAGGCCAAACCAGGCAATGCCACCGTTGTCAGTGGCTTTGGCGTGCAGGTTGGCCGGAATGGCCGCTTCGAGGACCTTCGATGACACAGGCAGAAAAAGGCCATCAACCTCGGCGCGCCACAGGCGGGCGGCATCTACCAGCAAAATCACGTCTGCCGGGGAGGCCGAGCCCTCTGCCTTGAGACGGGCGAGAATACCGGCATCGTCGGCATCGACCCGGTTGATCTTGATGCCGGTGGCTTTGGTGAAGTCGCTGTACAGCGCTTCATCGGTCGGGTAGTGGCGAGCCGAATAGATGTTGACCACTTTGTCCTGGGCAAAAGCCATGGACGAGGCGATCAGCAAGGGCAGTGTGATGGCGGCAGGCAGGAGGCGCATGGTGGTGCTCTCGGGCTTTGTTTCGATGTGAAAATTCTATATCAAATGCGAATCATTATCAATAACTTTTTAAAATCAGGGAAAAAGATGAACGGTCACAAAACCTCGCCGCAGTGGCTGGCCCGAGGTGGCATGGGCCTGTTGGCGGCGTTGCTCAGTGCTTGCACCAGCTTGCCACCGGTCGCGGTCAACAGTGAAGTGAAGACCACCCCAACGCCCACACAATCCTCGCCCGCGGTCGAAGTGCCCTTGGTGCGCCGACCTGTGCATTTGGGGTTGGCCCTGGGCGGGGGCGCGGCGCGTGGTTTTGCCCACGTGGGCGTGATCCAGGTGCTGGAGGAGGCCGGGTTGAAGCCCAGCCACGTGGTGGGCACATCGGCCGGCTCACTGGTGGCCGCTTTGTACGCGAGTGGCAAGAGCGTGCCCGAGCTGCGCAAAGCCGCCGAAACCATGGAAGAGGCCGAGATCACCGACTGGATGGTGCCTTTGCTCAACCGGGGCGCTTTGCGGGGTGAGGCCTTGGCCAAATACGTGAACGCCCAGGTGGGCGGACGCAACCTGGAACACATGAAGATTCCGTTGGGCATTGTGGCCACCGATTTGCGCAGCGGCGAGGCCATCACCTTCCGCCGGGGCAACACCGGCTCGGCGGTGCGTGCATCCAGTGCAGTGCCGGCCGTGTTCCAGCCGGTGCGCATTGGCGACCGGGAGTACGTGGACGGCGGTCTGGTGGCCCCGGTGCCGGTGCATCAGGCCCGCGAGATGGGGGCCAATTTCGTGATCGCGGTGGACATCTCCAGCGACCCGGAGGGCAACCCCGCCGGTGACACTTTCCAGATCTTGCTGCAGACCTTCACCATCATGGGCAAAAGCATCAACACCTTGGCGCTCAAGGAGGCGGACATCGTGATCCGTCCGGCGCTGTCCGGTGTCAAAAGTGCCGACTTCAGCGCCCGCCGCCGCTCGATTGAAGCGGGCCGGGTGGCCATGCTGGCGCAGCTGCCGCGCCTGAAAGAGCGCCTGGCGGCTTTTGAAGCCGGGCGCTGATCAGGCGGGCATAAAAAAAGGGCTGATCTTGCGATCAGCCCTGAAGGGATCCCTGTTTCCCAGATGAAATTCAAAAGGATCCGAGGAGACAACTTGCAAATTCAGGTGGCCAGTCCTTGCAAAACCCGCCACCTGTGAAAAATCACTTTTTCTTGCCAGCTTTAGGGGCAGCAGCCGAGACGGCAGCCAGATTGGACTCGGCCAGATCGGTGGCTTGCTTGACCGCTTTTTGCACGGATTCAAAAGCGTTGTTGGCCGCTTGCACAGCGCCCTTCATCATGGCAACAGCTTGCTCCGAACCTGCGGGGGCGTTGGACGCAGCGCTGTCCACCAGATTGGCAAACTGCTTTTGTGCAGCGGCGGCTTGGGCTTCGAAAGCCTTGGTGAATTCGCCGCTGGTGCCCGAGGCGATGTCGTACAGGTGACGGCTGTAAGCAGCAGTCTTTTCAGCCAAAGGCTGGAACAGGTTGGCTTGCATGGCCAGCAGTTCCTGGGCGTCTTTCACGCTCAGAGCGGCTTGGGTGTTGCTGGCGGACTCGTCCAAAGCGGCCTTGGCAGCCGTCAGGTTCAGCTCGACCAGCTTTTCCACGCCTTCAAAGGCTTTGGCGGTCAAACCAAACAGGGTTTCAACATTGGCTTTGTGCGAGGCGACGATTTGTTCAGCGGTCATCATGAGAATCTCCAAAAAAGGTTTCAAAGGGACTGCGCCGAAACTGGCCGGGGCCGTACAACTTTGTTGCAGTGCAGCATGGTTCCAATTTTAGGGATTGCACGGCCTATTGCAAGGGGTTTGGGCCTTGGTTCTGTCTGTTTAGAGAGCGTTTTCTAGAATGGCGCATTCCGCTCTGAACCCCATGCACGCTTATTACGCCGACCATTTCGTCTTGCCCTTGCCCGAAGGCCACCGCTTTCCGATGCGCAAGTACAGCCGCCTGCGTGACCGGCTGACGCAAGAGCTGCCTAGTGTGCAGATGCGCGAGGCCCCGGCCGCCACCGATGGCGAGCTGGCGCTGGTCCACACACCGGCTTACATCCAGGGCGTGGCCACGGGCAGTCTGGATGCGGCCGTTCAGCGTGAGATTGGTTTTCCGTGGAGCCCGGCCATGGCCGAGCGGGCCAGGCGCTCGGTGGGGGCCAGCGTGGCCGCCGCCCGTGATGCGCTGGCGCATGGCGTGGCAGGCAACTTGGCCGGCGGCACCCACCATGCCTATGCCGACAAGGGCGGCGGCTTTTGTGTGTTCAATGACATTGCGGTGACCGCCCGGCTCATGCAGGCCGAGGCCTGGCGGCATCGGCGCTTGAAGATGAATGTGGCGGTGATCGATCTGGATGTGCACCAGGGCAATGGCACTGCCGCCATTTTTGCCAACGACCCCAGTGTTTTCACGCTGTCACTGCATGGCGAGAAGAACTTCCCGTTTCGCAAGGAGCCCAGCGATCTGGATGTGGGCTTGCCAGATGGGTGCACCGATGAGCCTTATCTGGCGGCGCTGCACCAGGCCTTGCAGACCGTGCAGGACCGCTTTGACCCACACTTGGTGATTTACCTGGCCGGGGCCGACCCGCACGAGGGCGACCGCCTGGGGCGCCTGAAATTGACCGCTGACGGCATGCAGGCCCGTGATCGGGTGGTGATGGACTGGGCCTGGCAACAGCGTCTGCCGGTGGTGCTGTGCATGGGCGGAGGCTATGGGCACGATATCGAGACCACGGTGCAGGTGCAAACGCAGACTTGGGGCGTGGCTTTGGACCATTGGGCACGTTGGCAACGCTGGCACAATCTCAAGCGATGAACATGCCCGCCAAACCTCAAGCCGAAGGCCGCGATGCCTACAAGGCCTTTCGCGCCATCACCACCCGCTGGATGGACAACGATGTCTATGGACACGTGAACAACGTCGTGTACTACAGCTGGTTCGACACCGCCGTGAACGCGACCTTGATCGAAAAGGGCGTGCTCGACATCCATGGTGGCACCACCATTGGCTTGGTCATTGAGACCCAGTGCAACTATTTCGCGCCGCTGGCCTTTCCGCAGACCATCGAGGCGGGCATCCGCGTGGCCAAGCTGGGCACGTCGAGTGTGCGCTACGAGGTGGGCCTGTTCGCGCAAGGCGAGCCCCTGACCGCCGCCAAAGGCCATTTTGTGCATGTGTACGTGGACCGCGAAACGCGCCGTCCCGTGCCCCTGCCCACCGCATTGAAAACCTATCTGGAGACCTTGACATGAGCATTCCGAACATCAGCCAACAAGTCAGCGCTCGCGTGAGCGATCCGGCCAGCGTGGACACCGCCATCCTGAGCCGTTTCTCGGCCCGGGCCTATTTGCCGCAAGCCGTCGAGCGCAGCGTGCTCGAAGAAGTGCTGCAAGTGGCCGCCCGTGCCCCCAGCGGCACCAACACCCAGCCCTGGAAGGTCTATGTGCTGCAAGGCGCCAAGCGCGACGAGCTGGTGGCCAAGACCTGCGCGGCGCACGACGCCATGAGCGCCAACCCGTCTTTGGCAGCCGAATACGCCGAGTCTTACGACTATTACCCTGAAAAATGGGTCAGCCCTTTCATCGACCGCCGCCGCGAATGCGGTTTTGGCCTGTACGGCGTGCTGGGCATCGGTAAGGGCGACAAGGACCGCATGCACGCGCAGCACCAGCAGAATTTCCGCTTCTTTGACGCGCCTGTGGGCCTGATCTTCACCATTGACAAAGTCATGGGCCGAGGCAGCCTGCTGGACTACGGCATGTTCTTGCAAAGCATCATGCTGGCCGCCCGTGCGCGGGGCCTACACACCTGCCCGCAAGCGGCCTGGAACAGCTTCAGCAAAATCATCTTGCCCCATGTGGGCGCAGGTGAGAACGAAATGGTGGTCTGCGGCATGGCGCTGGGCTATGCCGATGAGTCTGCCCTGGTCAACACCTTCCAGACCAACCGCGTGAAAGCGCAGGACTTCACCCACTGGGTGGAATAACACCGATCGTCTGAGTACAAAGGGGCTGGTTTGGGTCTGGAGAGTTTGGCGCTGCAACTGCTCAACGGGCTGAGCCACGCCACCACCTTGTTCTTGATGGCCTCTGGGCTGACGCTGATCTTTGGCGTCACCCGCATCGTGAATTTCGCGCACGGCAGCTTTTTCATGCTGGGGGCGCTGGTGTCGGCCCATGCCGTCACCCACTGGTGGCCCGCCTTGGGCGATTCTGCGCTGGGTTATGCCGGGGCCATGCTTTTGGGCGCGGCGGTGGCCAGCGGGGTGGGCGCATTGGCCGAATTCAGCTTGCTGCGCCGCATGCGCCAGGCCCCGGAGCTGTACCAGTTGGTGGCCACCTTTGGCCTCACGCTGGCGTTGCACGATGCGATGCGCTGGTTTTTCGGGCCCGATGAAGTATTTGCGCCGCGCTTTCCGGGCCTCAAAGGGGCGGTGGCGCTGGGCGAGGCGTATTTTCCGACCTGGCAGTTGTTCACGCTGGCGCTGGGCCCCTTGGTCTGGTGGGGCCTGCACGCGCTGCTGACCCGAACGCTGTGGGGCAAGCAGGTCAAGGCAGCTACACAAGACAAAGACATGCTCGATGCCCTGGGCGTGAGCCCCGCGCCGCTGATGTTGGGCGTGGTCATGCTCGGCTGTGCCTTGGCGGGTTTGGCGGGGGCTCTGCAGTTGCCGCGTGAACCGGCCCATTTGCAGATGGACATGAGCGTGGTGGTCGAGACCTTTGTGGTCGTGGTCACTGGCGGTCTGGGCAGTGTGGGTGGGGCCTTTGCCGCAGCGGTGCTGATCGGCGTGATCCACGCGCTGGGTGTGGCCTGGGTGCCGCAAGCCACGCTGGTGCTGGTGTTCTTGACCATGGCCATGGTGCTGGTCTGGCGGCCGCAAGGCTTGGGTGGCGCGGCGGTGGCGGTGACGCAGCGCGAGGCTGTGCCTGTGTTTTCGGTGGCCCCGCAAGGCTGGGCCCGCTGGCTTGCGCCGGTGCTGGTGGCTGGCCTGCTGTGGTGGGCTTTGGGGCAAGGCGATTACAGCCGCAGCCTGAGTGAAGACCTGCTGGTCATGCTGCTCTTGGGTTTGAGCCTGCAAGTGATGATGGCGCTGGGCGGGCTGGTCAGCTTTGGCCACGCGGCTTTTTTTGCGCTGGGCGCTTATGGCGCGGCCTTGGCACATTTGCAGTGGGGCTGGGTTTTGCTGCCTGCGCTGGCGGTGGGCATGGCGGTGGCGGTGGCGGTGGCGGCGGTGTTTGGCTTGGTGCTGGTGCGCATGAGCGGGGTGTACCTGGCCATGTTGTCGCTGGCGCTGGCGCAGGTCATCTGGGCCGGGGCCAGTCAGTGGGTGGGCCTGACGGGCGGCGACAACGGTTTGATCGGTTTGACGCTGATCGCGCCCGAATCCCGCGCGGTGTTTGACGTGGCGCTTTTGGCCGGTGTGCTGGCGGCGGTGGCCATGCTGGGCCGCTGGAGTGTGTCCAGCCGAGGGGCGGCTTTGCAAGCCTTGCGCGATGCACCGCTCAGGGCGGCGGCCAGTGGCTTGCCGGTCAACCGTTTGCGTTACCAGGTGTTTGTGCTCAGCGCGGCTTTGGCCGGGCTGGCAGGCGGCTTGTGGGCCGCCATCAAGGGGGCGGTGTTCCCGTCGGTGGCCAGTGTGGGCACCTCGGTCGATGCGCTGCTGGTGATTTTGCTGGGCGGCGTGCACCAGTTGTGGGGCGCGCTCGTGGGCAGCGCCTTGCTGGTGTGGGGCGGGGCCGAGCTGGGGCAGGGTCTGGACTATTGGCGCGGCGTGTTGGGCCTGCTGATCATGGCGGTCATGGTGCTCTCGCCCAGCGGGGTGCTGGGCGGTTTGCAGTCTTGGTGGCTGTCCCGGCGGAGGCCTGCATGAGTCTGCGCGTGCAAGACCTGCTGCGCCATTACGGCGGCGTCAAAGCCCTAGACGGCGTGAGCTTCGAGGTGCTGCCCGGCCAGTGCGTGGCCCTGATCGGGCCGAATGGCGCGGGCAAGTCCACCTGTTTTGCCTGTCTGGCGGGTCAGCAAGTGCCCACCCGTGGCCGCGTTTTTTGGCAGGGCCAGGATGTGACCGACCTGACACCCGCCGGGCGGCAGGCGCTGGGCATGGCCCGCACCTTCCAGGTGGCACAAACCTTTGAAGCGCTGACCGTGTTGCAAAACCTGCAATTGGTCTTGTCACGCGAGCACCTGTCGTGGTGGGACCGCTTGGCCGGGCGCCACACGGCCCAGGCTTTGCAAGGGCTTGCCCAAGTGGGGCTGGCGGCGCAAGCGCAGGTGGTGGTGGCCGACTTGCCCTACGGCGCCAAAAAGCGGCTGGAGCTGGCCATGGCCTTGGCGGGCTTGCCCGGGCAGGGTGAGTCTGTTCAGGTCGGGCATGCCCAAGGCGAGCGGGTGCTGCTGCTCGACGAGCCTGCTGCCGGGCTGGCCCCGGCCGAGCGGGCCGACATGATGGCCCTGGTGCGTCAGGTGGCTCATGAGGGCGTCACGGTGCTGTACACCGAACACAATATGGACGCCGTGTTTGGTGTGGCCGACCGGGTGCTGGTGCTCATGCAAGGGCGACTGGTGGCCGATGGCACGCCCGAGGCGGTGGCCCAAGACCCGCAGGTGCGTGAGCGCTACCTGGGGCGCGATTTCGACATGCAGATTGGCATGAAAGGACGGCGTGATGCTCGCGGTTGAAGGTCTGAGCGCCTGGTGGGGCCACGCGCAGGCGCTGTTTGACGTCAGCCTGCAGGTGGCCGAGGGCGAACTTGTCGTGCTGCAAGGGCTCAACGGCGCGGGCAAATCCACTTTGCTGCAATCGCTGATCGGCATCGGCCCGCGTGTGCAAGGCCGCATCGTCTGGGACGGGCAAGCCATCCAGGCCTGGCCGGCGCACCGCCGCGCCCGTGTGGGCTTGGGTTTTGTGGCCGAAGACCGACGCCTGTTCACCAGCCTGTCGGTGCAAGACAACCTCTGGGTCGCCGCGCAAACCGAGGGGCAGGGCACACCCGCAGCGCGCTTGCAGCGCGTGCTGGCTTTGTTTCCGCAGCTCGAGCCCATGTTGCAACGCCCGGCCAGCCAGATGAGTGGCGGCGAACAGCAAATGCTGGCGCTGGCCCGTACCCTGATGACCGGCCCGCGCCTGTTGTTGCTGGACGAGCCTTGCGAGGGCATTGCCCCGGTGCTGGTGGCGGCCATGCGCGATGCGCTGCTGCAACTGGCCCAAGAGGGCGTGACCATGCTGGTGGCCGAGCAAAACAACATCCTGGCCGATCGGGCGGACCGTGTGCTGGTGCTGGCCAGTGGGCGGCTTGGCCTACTGCCTTGAACCCGGCCATCACTTACACTGACCCATACCCCGAGCGGCCCCAAGCCGCCAGAGACAAAACATGATCATCACCAGCCTGCTCGACACCGACCTGTACAAATTCACCATGATGCAGGTCGTGCTGCACCAGTTTCCGGGTGCGCAGGTCGAATACAAATTCAAGTGCCGCAACCCCGGCGTCGCATTGGCACCTTTCGTCAACGAGATCCGCCAGGAAATCCGGTCCTTGTGCAGCCTGAACTTCAAGGAGTCCGAGCTGCAGTACCTGCGCTCGCTGCGCTTTATCAAGAGCGACTTTGTGGACTTTCTGGGCCTGTTCAAGCTCAACGAAAAATACATCCAGGTCACGCCCTTGCCCAGCGGCGAGATCGACATCACGATCCAGGGCCCTTGGTTGCACACCATCCTGTTTGAAATTCCGGTGCTGGCCATCGTCAACGAGGTGTTCTTTCGCAACACCCAAAAGGTGCCTGATCTGATGGAAGGCCGCCGTCGCGTGGACCAGAAAATTGCGCAATTGCAAGGCGCGGGGCTGGAGACATTGAAGATCGCCGACTACGGCACGCGCCGCCGCTTTTCACGGGCTTGGCACGAAGAGGTGCTGCGCGTTTTGTCGGCCCGTTTGGGCACCGGCCCCAAGGGCCAGTTCGCCGGGACCAGCAATGTCTATTACGCCTACTTGCTGGGCCTGACCCCGCTGGGCACCATGGCGCACGAATACCTGCAGGCCGCACAGGCTTTGGGTCCGCGTCTGCGCGACAGCCAGACTTTTGCTTTCGAGTCCTGGGCCAAGGAGTACCGCGGTGATCTGGGCATTGCCTTGAGCGATGTCTATGGCTTCAACGCTTTCTTGCGCGACTTTGATTTGTTTTTTTGCAAGCTGTTCGATGGGGCACGCCACGACAGCGGCGACCCGTTCAGCTGGGGTGAGCGCATGATCGCGCACTACCAGCACAACCGGGTCGATCCCCAAACCAAGACCCTGATCTTCAGCGACAGCCTGACCATTCCGCGCACCATCGAGCTGTACCAGCAGTTCCGCGGGCGCTGCCAGCTGGCCTTTGGTGTGGGCACCAACCTGACCAACGATCTGGGTTACGAGCCTTTGCAGATCGTCATCAAGATGACCCGCTGCAACGGTCAGCCTGTCGCCAAGTTGTCGGACACGCCCGGCAAAGGCATGTGCGATGACGAAAAATACCTGGCTTATCTGAAGCAGGTGTTTGAAATCGAGCAAACGGCTTGAATGAAGTGAGCGCCATGAATTACCTCAAGATCGTTTGGGTCTTCTGTCTGGCTGGGGCGGTCAATGCGGTGTCGCCTGCTTTGCTCCAGCACATTGCGCATTTGGGTGGGGCAGAAACCAGCATCGCCCAAACCCTGTGGTGCCTGAGTTTGTTTCTGGGTTTTGGTTGGGCTTGCAGCAAGGCGGCTGAAGGCACGGTGTTTCCGAGCTTCACCTTGCAGTTGCTGGTGGGCATTGTGTTGCACGATGCCTTGGCGCCGTTGTCGGTACAAGTGACGCTGGCGGTGGTGGTGTGCACGGCCTTGGCGGCGATCATCCTCAAGGCGGGTGGCGACGAGGTGGATCGGCAGGCGTTTCTGAAGATTGCATACCCCACGGTGATGATTGCCGTGGTGGGTTATCTAGTGACTTTCTTTGTGACCTATGCCTTGCTGTTGGCCTTGGGCCTAGAGGGCAACACAGCGGCGCTGCTGGCGGCCATCATGGGCTCGACCGATCCAGCCGCCTTGATCCCGACGCTCAAACAGTTGACCATCCGGGCCGAGTACCGCCGCGTGTCGGACATGGCCGTGGCCGAGAGCGCTTTGAACGATGCGGTCGGTGCCATTTTCACGTCGGCGATCGCGGCGATGGTGATCGGCGGCGCCCAACTGGACAGTGTGCAGGGTCTGGCCGGTGGCCTTTTCAGCAGCGCCAACCTGGCCCTGTTGGGTGAGCAGTTCCTGTGGGGCACGGTGGCCGGCTTGGTGGGGTGGGCCTGCATGTACGCCTTTGAACGCTACAAGCGCTCGCACCACGCCACGGGCGCAGACGAGCCGGTTTACGACTTTGCGATCGCGCTGGCGGGGCCGCTGGTCACTTTCATGTTCGCACAGCTGATCCACGGCAACGGCTTTTTGGCTGCGTTCATCGCCGGGCTGCTGGGCAATTTCAACCGAGGCTCCAGGGCTTTCCATGCGCTGATCCACAGCATGGAAACCAAAATCGAAAGCGTGGCCAAGCCCACCATTTTCATGATGGTCGGCCCCTTTGTGGCTTTGCCTGATCTGGCCAACACGGCGGGTTTGGGGTTGGGTGTGGCCTTGCTGTTCATGTTGGTGGCGCGACCTGTGGCGGTTTTGTTGTCTTTGCTGCCCACCCGCATGTCGATGAAAGAGAAACTCTTTTTGTGCGCCGTGCGCGAGACCGGTGTGATCCCGGTGGTGCTGGCCGTGATGACGGTGGCGCAATTGCCGCAGATGACCCAACTTATGCCGCTGACGGCCTGGGTGGTGATCTGGACCTTGACCTTGTTGCCTGCGCTGACCCCTTGGTGGGCGCGCAAGCTGAACATTCTGGAATGAAGCTGCGAGATGGATCCGATGAAACCCAAGATTTTGGTGGCCTGCCCGGTATTTGACGACGTGCTGGCCCAACTGCGCGAACACTTTGAGGTGACCGACAACCAGGCCGATGCGTCCTGGACGCCCGATGTCTGGGCCGAGCGTCTGCAGTCCTTTGTGGGCGCCTTGACGACCGGTGCCAACCCCGTCAATGCCCAGGTGCTGGCCAGGAATCCGCAACTGCGCATCGTGGCCAACATGGCCGTGGGCTACAACAACTTCGATGTGCCTGCCATGACCGCTGCCGGTGTGGTGGCCACCAACACGCCCGATGTGCTGACCGAGACCACCGCTGACTTCGGTTTTGCGCTGCTCATGGCCACGGCCCGCCGCATGGCCGAGAGCGAGCATTTCCTGCGGGCCGGTTTGTGGAAAAGCTGGCGCTACGACATGTTCGCCGGGGCCGAGGTGCATGGCTCGACCTTGGGCATCATCGGCATGGGCCGCATCGGGCAGGGCATTGCCCGCCGCGCCGCGCATGGCTTTGGCATGGACGTGATCTACCACAACCGCTCGCGCCTGAGTGCCGAGCTGGAGGCCGATTGCAAGGCCCGTTATGTGTCCAAGCAAGAACTGCTCAAGACGGCTGACCATGTGATGCTGGTGGTGCCTTACAGCGCCGAGTCGCACCACACGATTGGCGCTGCCGAGTTGGCGCAGATGAAGCCAACGGCCACGCTGGTGAACATTGCACGCGGCGGCATTGTGGACGACGCCGCTTTGGCCAAAGCCTTGGCGGCCCGTCAGATTGCAGCCGCAGGTTTGGACGTGTTCGAGGGTGAGCCCTCGGTGCATCCTGATTTGCTCCAAGTGCCCAATGTGGTCCTCACGCCGCACATTGCGAGTGCCACCGTCAAGACGCGCCGCGCCATGGCCCAGTTGGCGGCCGACAACCTCATTGGCTTTTTGACCCGTGGCGAGGCCGTGACCCCGCTCAACACCGTGACCGGACGCGCCGCATGAACGAGACCTGGCTGGTGATCGCGCTGGCGGCATTGAATCTGGTCTTGGTGGTGTGGCTCTTGCTGCGCAAGCCCGCGCCGCCAACAGACAGTCCCGAGCAGCAAGCGCGCATGGCCGAGCAAGTGGCCTGGCAGCAGCAACAGTTCGAGGGCCTGCAAACCCAGACCGAGCGGCTGGAGCGCGAATTGCGCACGGAAATCAGCCAGTCGGGCGTACAGGGTCGCCAAGAGGCCATGCAGACGCTGACACTGTTCCAGCAATCGCTGCTGCAGCAAAGCGCCGAGGCCACCCGCACGCAAAACCAGCAGATCGATGCATTGGCCCAGCAGTTGGCCTTGCTGCAAAAAAGCCTGACCGACAGCTTGGCCCAGCAGGTCAATGCGCTGTCGGAGGCCAACGCCCGGCGCCTGACCGAGATGCGCGGCACCATGGAAACCCAGCTGGCCCAGCTGCAGCAAAGCAACGCCGCCAAGCTCGACGAAATGCGCCAGACCGTGGACGAAAAACTCCAGGCCACCTTGCAGGCCCGCCTGGGCGAGAGCTTCAAACAAGTGGCCGACCGCCTGGAGCAGGTGCACAAAGGCTTGGGCGAAATGCACCACCTGGCGCAGGGCGTGGGCGATCTCAAGCACCTGCTGACCAACGTCAAGACCCGCGGCATGTTTGGCGAAGCGCAGCTGGCGTCCTTGCTGGAACAAGTGCTGACGCCCGAGCAATACGCGGTGCAAGTGGCCACGCGCCCCGGCGACAAGAACCGGGTCGACTTTGCGATCCGTCTGCCAGGCCGCTCGGACAACGGCCAGCCCGTGTGGTTGCCGATCGACGCGAAGTTTCCGAACGAAGATTACGAACGTTTGCTCGAAGCCCAGGGCCGCGCCGACCCGGTGCAAGCCGAGCTGTGCGCCAAGGCGCTCGAAGCGCGCATCAAGCTCGAAGCCAAATCGATTGCCGACAAATACCTGGAGCCGCCACACACGACCGACTTTGCGGTCATGTTCCTGCCTACCGAAGGGCTGTACGCCGAAGTGCTGCGCCGCCCCGGCCTGATGGAAACCCTGCAGCGCGACCACCGCGTGACGCTGGCCGGTCCGACCAACCTGATGGCCATGCTCAACGCTTTGCAAATGGGCTTTCGCACGCTGGCACTCGAAAAGCGCTCCAGCGAAGTCTGGCAGGTGCTGGGTGCGGTCAAGACCGAGTTCGGCAAGTTTGGCGACGTGCTCGACAAGGTGCGCAACCAGACGCAGACCGTGCTCAACACCCTGGACCAGGCCCAGACCCGCAGCAATGTGATGAACCGGGCTTTGCGCCAGGTCGATGCCTTGCCCGAGTCCGATGCGCAAGCCTTGTTGCCCGGTGGCGATGCCTGATCGGCGGTGGGCATGAAGCGCGAACTCTCGCGCCTGATTGCTGGGCAAATTTTCTTGCACGCCTGCATGGCGGGCATGCGCATGGCCACGCCCTTGCTGGCTTTGCAGCAAGGTTTCAGTGCCATGGCTGTGGGCGCATTGTTGGCTTTGTTCGCCTTGACCCAGGTGTTTCTGGCCTTGCCTGCGGGCCGCTATGCGGACCGCAAAGGGCTCAAGACGCCGCTGGCCATCAGTGTGGCCATTGCGTTCACGGGGGCCAGCCTGGCGGCCATCTGGCCGATCTTCCCGGTTTTGTGTTTGAGTGCCTTGGCCACAGGGGGCGCCACGGGCATGGCGGTGATCGCCTTGCAGCGGCATGTGGGGCGCCTGGCCAATGGACCTGCGCAATTGAAGACAGCCTTCAGCTGGTTGTCGATTGGACCGGCCATTTCCAACTTTTTGGGGCCGGTGCTGGCGGGCTTGATGATCGACTTTGCGGGCCCCGAGCGCGCGCACGAGACAGGCTTTCGCGCGGCGTTTTTGCTGATGGCCTTGCTGCCCTTGTGCACCATGCTGTGCGTGCGCCATGTGCGAGAGAAAGTCAGCCCTCAGCTGGAGACGGCCCAGGCGCCCAAACGGGTGCTGGACTTGCTCCACCAGCCCTTGATGCTGCGTTTGCTCAGTGTCAATTGGTTGCTCTCGTCCTGCTGGGACGTGCACACCTTTGTGGTGCCACTGCTGGGCCATGAGCGGGGTTTGAGCGCTTCGGTGGTGGGGACCATCCTGGGCTCATTTGCGGTGGCTGCGGCCACCATCCGCGTGTGCCTGCCCTGGGTGTCGCGCCATTTGCATGAGTACCAGATCATCACCACCTCCATGGTGTGCACGGCGGTCTTGTTTGGGGTGTACCCCTTCATGCCCACGCCCTGGGCCATGGGCGCTTGTTCTGTCTTGCTGGGTTTGGTGCTGGGCGCTGTGCAGCCCATGATCATGAGCACCTTGCACCAGATCACGCCCGAGCACCGTCAGGGCGAAGCCCTGGGCCTGCGCCTGATGAGCATCAATGCATCCAGCGTGCTGATGCCCATGCTCTTTGGCGCTGCCGGGGCCATCGCGGGTGTGGCGCCAGTGTTCTGGGTGGTGGGCTCGGCGGTGGGCCTGGGGGCCAATTCGGCTAGAAAACTGCGCCCACATGGTCATGTTTCTAGATCCTCTTGAGAGGACTTGTCATGCCGGACTCGATCCGGCATTCATGTGTTTCAGTTTGGACCCCGGATCAAGTCCGGGGTGACAGGTCTGCAAATCCTTCATTGCCCTTTCCAGCCGCCGTCACATCCAGCTGGTAGAAGTCGCAAATGGCTTTCCAGGCGTCTTCGGGGGTGTCCACGTAGCGGAACAGCTTGAGGTCTTCTGCTGAAATGGTGCCTTCTTCCACCAGAACCTCCATGTCAATCAGGCGCGTCCAGTAATCGGTGCCAAACAACAGGATAGGGACCTGGGTGGCTTTTTTGGTTTGCACCAAGGTCATTACCTCGAACAATTCGTCCAGCGTCCCAAAGCCACCTGGGAAAGCCACCAGGGCTTTGGCACGCATCATGAAATGCATTTTGCGCAGTGCGAAGTAGTGGAATTTGAAGCTCAGGCTGGGCGTCACATAGGGGTTGGGTTGCTGCTCGTGCGGCAGGGCGATGTTCAGCGCCACCGACGGTGCGCCCGCTTCCTGTGCGCCGCGGTTGGCCGCTTCCATGATGCCGGGGCCACCGCCGGTGCAGATGTAGAGTTTTTCATCGTCAGCCAGGCACGAGCACGCTTGCGCCACCAGGCGTGCAAAGGTGCGGGCGTTTTCGTAGTGCTGTGCGTTGCGCACCCGGGTCAGGGCCTGGGCAATGGCGGGCGCCTGGCCGCTTTTCTGGGCGGCTTCCAGTTCGGCGCGGGCGGTGACCATGTCCGAAAAACGCGCACTGCCAAACACCACCACGGTGTGCTCGATGCCCGCTTCGATCTGGGCCAGGTCGGGCTTGAGCATTTCCAGCTGAAAACGGATGCCCCGGGTTTCTCGGCGCAGCAGGAATTCAGGATCGGCGAAAGCCAGGCGCTCGGCATGGGGCTCCAGCCAGCCCGCATCGTGGAAGTCGGTTCGGGATTCTGCCCATGCGTGAGGGATGGACGGTGCCTTGAGGTGTTGTGTCGATTGCATGTTGGCCATTGTGCCTTCGTCGCGTTTTCATGGCACCTTGGATTCGACTCGCCCATGAAAAAAGCCCCTGACGGGGCTTTCTTGGGGTCAGGCCGATCGGTCGATCAGACGCGCTTGCGGTATTCGCCAGTGCGGGTGTCGATTTCGATCTTGTCGCCTTGGCTCACGAACAAAGGCACTGGCACTTCCATACCGGTGGCGATCTTGGCGGGCTTGAGCACCTTGCCGGATGTGTCGCCTTTGACGGCTGGTTCGGTCCAGGTGATTTCGCGCACCACGCTGGTGGGCAGTTCCACCGAGATGGCTTTCTCGTTGTAGAACACCACTTCGAGTTCCATGCCGTCTTCCAGATAGTTCAAAGCGTCACCCATGTTGGTGGCTTCGACTTCGTACTGGTTGAACTCGGTGTCCATGCACACGTACATGGGGTCAGCGAAGTAGGAGTAGGTGCATTCTTTTTTGTCCAGAATGACCTGGTCCATCTTGTCGTCGGCGCGGAACACGACTTCGGTGCCGAAGTTGGCGATCAGGCTTTTGAGCTTCATGCGCACGGTGGACGAGCCACGGCCGCCGCGTTGGTATTCGGTGCGCAGGACGACCATGGGGTCTTTGCCGTGCATGATGACGTTGCCGACGCGGATTTCTTGAGCGGTTTTC